>Ga0070667_100004772_pt1 | contig 11351 bp, 12 predicted proteins | sample KBSS33metaG_FD_64659 | JGI IMG/M metagenome (GOLD analysis project Ga0070667, IMG submission 64659) | Switchgrass rhizosphere microbial communities from Kellogg Biological Station, Michigan, USA - KBS S3-3 metaG | ecosystem: Host-associated > Plants > Roots > Rhizosphere > Soil ...
CGCACCGTCCTGGGCGTGCTGGTCGGCATGGCGCTGGGCGTCTCCGGCGCGGCGCTGCAGGGCTATACCCGCAATCCCCTGGCCGACCCCGGCGTGCTGGGAATCTCGTCCATGGCCGCCCTGGGGGGCGTGCTCAGCCTATACTTCGGCCTTGCGGTCGACTCGCCCTGGATCCTGCCGGCGCTGGCCATCGGCGGCGCATGGCTGGGCGTCATCGTTCTGCTGCTGCTGGCCGGCTCCACCTCCAGCGTGGTCACCTTCGTGCTGGCAGGGGTCGTGCTGCAGTCGGTGGCCACCGCCGCCACGGCCCTGGCGCTCAACCTGGCGCCGACGCCCTGGGCGGTGAACGAGATCGTCAACTGGCTGCTGGGCTCGCTCGCCGACCGCAGCATCGAGGACCTGAAGATCGCCGCCCCCTTCATCGTCGCCGGCGTCGCGATCCTGTTGACCACGGGCCGCGCGCTCGACGCGCTCACCCTGGGCGAGACCGGCGCGGCCTCCTTGGGCGTCGACCTGCGCCGCGAACGCCTGGTGCTCACCGCCGGCGTCGCCCTGGCGGTGGGGGCCAGCGTGGCGGTCACCGGCGCCATCGGCTTCGTGGGGCTCGTCGTGCCCCATCTGGTGCGGCCGCTGGTGGGCTCGCGGCCCGGACCGCTTCTGCTGCCCAGCGCCCTTGCCGGCGCGGCCCTGGTGCTGGCGGCGGACATCGTCGTGCGCCTGACCCCCTCGGCCGCCGAGGTGAAGCTGGGCGTCGCCATGGCTGCGATCGGCGGGCCGTTCTTCCTCTTCCTGCTGGCCCGCATGCGCCGGAGGCTCGCATGACCGAGCCGCTCGCCGCGTCGGAGATCAGCGTGCGCCTGGGCGGCCGGGCGATCCTGGACGGCCTCAGCGTGCGCCTGGCGCCGGGCCAGGTGATCTGCATCGTCGGGCCCAACGGGGCCGGCAAGTCGACGCTGATGAGCTGCCTGGCGGGCCTGCGCCGGCCCGACCGGGGCGCGGCCCTGCTGGGCGAGGCGCCGGTGCTGTCGCTCACGCCCCGCAAGCGCGCCCGGCGCATCGGCTTCCTGCCGCAGACGCCGGAGATCGCCTGGGCGGTGGAGGCCGAGACCCTGGTCTCGCTCGGACGCATCCCTTACGTGGGGGCCGGCGGCCTGGGCGTGGAGGGCCACGCCGCCGTCGAGCGCGCCATGCGGATGACCGACGTGACCGGCCTGGCGCACCGGACGGTGGACACCCTGTCGGGCGGCGAACGCGCCCGGGTGTTGATCGCCCGGGCCCTGGCCGGCGACCCGGAATGGCTGCTGGCCGACGAGCCCCTGGCCGGCCTCGACCCCGGCCACCAGATCGACGCCTGCGACCTCTTCCGCCGGCTGGCCCTCGAGGGCCGCGGGGTGGTGATGACCCTGCACGACCTCGGCATGGCGCTGAGGGTCGCCGACCGGGTGCTGGTGCTGGCCGACGGCGGTCTGATCGCCGACGGCCAGCCGCTCGCCGCCCTGTCGCCCGAGGTGATCCGCCGCGCCTACGGCGTCGAGGCGCGCCTGCTGGACGGCGCCCACGGCCCGGTGCTGGAGCTCGTCGGACGGCATGGGGGCTGACCTCGCCCTGGAGGCCTGGACGCCGCCCTGGCGCGCGGTCGCGGCGCTGATGCTGGAGTCCCTGGCAGGCTATCCCCAGGCGCTGCACCGGCGGCTGCCGCATCCGGTGACCTGGGCCGGCGGCGCCATCACCTGGATGGAGCAGCGTCTGAACCGGCCGGCCTGGCCGAACGTTACGCGCCGGCTGCTCGGCGTCGTGGTCGTCCTGCTGGTCGCGGGCGGGGCCGCCGTCCTCGGCTGGGCCCTGCAGGCGTTTCTGCTGCGACTGCCCTGGGGCGCGCTGGGCGTCGTCGTCGTCGCCACCGTGGGACTCGCGCAGCGCAGCCTCTACGACCACGTCGCGGCGGTGGACCGTGCGCTGGCCGCGGGCGACCTGCCGGCGGCGCGCGAAGCCGTTGGCCGGATCGTCGGCCGCGACGTGGGCGGCCTGGACGAAGCCGGCGTCGCGGCCGCGGCCCTGGAAAGCCTCGCCGAAAGCTTCAACGACGGGGTGGTCGCCCCGGCGCTCTGGCTGGCGGTGGCGGGTCTGCCGGGCCTCTTCGCCTACAAGGCCGTCAACACCGCCGACAGCCTGATCGGCCATCGGGAGCCGCGCTGGCGCGATTTCGGCTGGGCCGCGGCGCGCGCCGACGACGTCATGAACCTGATCCCGGCGCGCATCGCCGGCCTGCTGGTCGCCGCCGCCGGACGGGGCGGCCTGCGCACGATGACCCGCGACGCGCCCCGTCACGCCTCCCCCAACGCCGGGTGGCCGGAGGCGGCCATGGCCGGCGCGCTGGGCGTGCGGCTGGGCGGACCGGCGGCCTACGACGGCGTCGTCCACGACCGTCCCGTGTTCGGCGCTGGCCGCGCCCCGGGCGTCGCCGACCTTCGCCGCGGCCTGCGGCTCTACGTCGTCGCCTGCGCCCTCATGTGGATTGTCGTCGGCCTCGGAGGCCTCGCATGGCCGCGCTGATGCTGCAGGGCTGCGGGTCGGACGTCGGCAAGTCGGTGTTGACCGCCGGCCTCTGCCGCCTGTTCGCCAACCGCGGCCTGACGGTGCGCCCGTTCAAGCCGCAGAACATGTCCAACAACGCCGCGGTGACGCCGGGCGGCGGCGAGATCGGCCGCGCCCAGGCGCTGCAGGCGCTGGCCTGCCGCACCCCGCCGACCGTCTACATGAACCCGGTGCTGCTGAAGCCGCAGTCCGACGTCGGCGCCCAGGTCATCGTCCGTGGACGGATGGTCGGGACCCGCGCCGCCCGCGACTACCAGGACGGCAAGGGCGCGCTGCTGGACGTTGTGCTGGAAAGCTACGGCCATCTGGCCGCCGAGAGCGACCTCGTGCTGGTGGAGGGGGCGGGCAGCCCGGCGGAGGTCAACCTGCGCGCCGGCGACATCGCCAACATGGGCTTCGCGCTGGCCGCCCAAGTCCCGGTGGCGCTGGTCGGCGACATCGACCGCGGCCACGTGATCGCCGCCCTGGCCGGCGCCAAGGCGGTGCTGGACGCCGCCGACCAGGCGGCGATCCGCGGCTTCATCATCAACAAGTTCCGCGGCGACCCGGCGCTGTTCGACGACGGCCGGGCCGCCATCACCGCCCACACCGGCTGGCCGGACCTGGGCCTCGTCCCCTGGCTGGCCGCCGCCGCCCGCCTGCCGGCCGAGGACGCCGTGGTGCTGGAAGGACCGGGCGGGCGCGGGCGGGGCGCAAAGGTGCGCATAGCCGTGCCGATGCTGTCGCGGATCGCCAACTTCGACGATTTCGACCCCCTGCGCCTGGAGCCCGACATCGACCTCGGCTTCGTGCCGCCGGGCCGGCCGCTGCCGGGCGACGCCGACCTGGTGATCCTGCCCGGGACCAAGGCCACCCTGGCCGACCTCGCCTTCCTGCGCGCCCAGGGCTGGGACATCGACCTGGCCGGCCACGTGCGCCGCGGCGCGCGGGTGCTGGGGATCTGCGGCGGATACCAGATGCTCGGCCGCCGGATCGCCGATCCGCGGGGGATCGAGGGGCCGCCCGGCGAGGCGGCGGGCCTGGGGCTGCTGGACGTGGAGACGGTGTTGACCGGCGAAAAGACCCTGGAGGCCGTCGCCGGCCGCCTTGCGGGCGCCCCCGCCCGGTTGGAGGGCTACGAGATGCATGTGGGACGCACGACCGGCGCGGGGCTCGCCCGCCCGTTCCTGGAGCTCGACGGCGAGGGGCCGCACGGCGCGGTCTCGGCCGACGGGCGGGTGCAGGGCGCCTACGTCCACGGCCTCTTCAACGCCGGCGCATTCCGGCGCGCGTTCGTCGACGGCCTGGGTGCGACCTCCTCCGGCTTTGATCACGGCGCGGTCGTGGACCAGGCGCTGGACGAGATCGCAGAGATCCTGGAGGGAGCCCTCGACATTCCCGCGATCGCCCGTATCGCCGGCTTGAAGGCGCTGGCCGCGTGAGCGCCGCCTGGACGCCTCCGGCGCTTGCGCCCCACGACCCCGAGTTGGCGCATCGGCTCCGCACCCTGGTGGACGGCAAGGCCAAGCCGCCCGGCGCGCTGGGCCGGATCGAGGACCTGGCGGTCCGGCTCGGGCTGATCCAGGGCCGCGCCGACCCGCGCGTCGACAAGGCGGCGGTGCTGGTGTTCGCCGGCGACCATGGCCTGAACGAGGAGGGCGTCTCGGCCTATCCCTCCGCGGTGACCACGGCGATGGTCGGCCTGTTCCTCTCGGGCCGGGCCAGCGTCAACGCCTTCGCCGCCGCGGTGGGCGCCGAGGTCCGGGTGGTCGACGTGGGCGTCGCCGCCGAGCTTCCGGCGCATCCGTCGCTCACCGCCGCCAAGGTGCGGGCCGGGACCCGCAACGCGGCGCGTGAGCCGGCCATGACCCATGAGGAATGCGCGGCCGCCCTGCAGGTCGGCTTCGACGCCGCCCAGGCCTCAGTGCGCGGCGGCGCCGACGTTGTGGCCCTGGGCGAGATGGGCATCGGCAACACGGCGTCCGCCAGCCTCGTCCTGCACCGCCTGGCGCCCGCGCCGCTGGCCGACTGCATCGGCGCGGGGGCCGGCCACGACGCCGCGGGCCTGGCGCGGAAGTCCGCCGTGCTGGCGCGCGCCGCCGCCCGCAGCGACGCGACCGAGCCCTTCGAGGTCCTTCGCCAGTTCGGCGGCTACGAGATCGCCGCCATCGCCGGCGCGGCGCTGGGGGCCGCGGCGCTGCGCACGCCCGTCCTGGTGGACGGCTTCATCGTCGGGGCCGGCGTGCTGGCCGCCGTGCGCCTGCAGCCGAGCCTTGCCGACTTCTGCATTTTCGCCCATCGCTCGGCGGAACGCGGCCATGGCGTGATGCTGGAGGCGATCGGCGCGGAGCCGCTGCTCGACCTGGGCCTGCGGCTGGGGGAGGGGACCGGAGCGGTGCTGGCGATACCCCTGTTGCGCGCTGCGGCGCGGTTGGCTGCCGACGTCGCCGACCTGGCGGAGGTCGTCGGCCCGGCATGATCGTCGAGGAACTCCGTCGCTTCGCCTGCGCCGCACAGTTCCTGACCCGCCTGCCGGTTCCCGAGCTGCGGCCCTGGCGGGACGACCGGCTGGCCCGCTCGGCGCGATACTTTTCGCTGGTCGGCCTGCTGGTGGGCGGGATCTGCGCTGCGGTCCTGCTCATGGCCCGCGAGTTCTGGCCGCATAGCGCCTTGCCGGCCCTGCTCGCCGTCGCGGCCGGGACGGCGATCACCGGGGGTTTCCACGAGGACGGGCTCGCCGACACCGCCGACGGGCTGGGCGGCGGCCAGACCCGCGAGCAGAAGCTGTCAATCATGAAGGACAGCCGGCTGGGCACGTTCGGCGCCCTGGCGCTGGGCCTGGTGGTCGCCGCCAAGGTCCTGGCGCTGGCCGCCGTGGAGTCCCCGCTGGCCGCCGCCGCGGTTCTGCTGGGCGCCCATGGCCTGGGCCGAGCGTCGGCGGTGCTGATGATGGTCGTGACGCCCTATGCGGCCGACCCCGACGCCTCGAGGGTAAGGCCTTCCGCGCGGGGCGTACGCGCCTGGGAGGCCGGCGTGGGCGTCGCGATCGGCGCGGCGCCGCTGATGCTGCTCACCCCGGGCGTGGCGGCAGCCTGCGTCGCCGGCGGCGTGCTGGCCGCCCTGTTGCCGGCGCTCGCCGCCCGCCGCCTGATCGGCGGCTACACCGGCGACGTGGCCGGCGCGGTCGAACAGGCCTTCGAGACTGGCTTCCTGCTGGCCGCCGCGGCGGCGGTCCAGCTCTAGGCGGTCCAGCCAGGGGGACCTGCACTTCGGTGCGTGTCGCCGACCCGGCCTTCCTGCTAGGCGCAGCGCTGCTGCGCCGGCGCCTCGGCGAGGCGTTCCAGGATCTTCACCACCGGCGAACGGGCGACGTCGCGCGCCACCGCTTCGCCCAGGCCGGCGGCCGCCCGGGCGAACGTCGGGTCGTCGAGCAGCCGCGCCAGCGCCGCGCGGATCTCGGCCGTGCTCGCGGTGGGCGGCAGGGCGAGGCCAGCGGAGCGGGCGGTGACGCGCACGGCGTTGTCGTTCTGGTCGCGGCCGTGGGGGATGACCAGCATCGGCTTGCCGTGGGCCAGGGCCCGGCAGACAGTGCCGTGGCCGCCGTGGGTGACCACCACCGCGGCGTCGCGCATCAGGAGATCGTGCGGCGCGCTGCGGAGCACGCACACATTGGCGGCGGCCGTCACCTCGCCGGCCCGGATGGTCTCGCCCAAGGTCACGACGCCCTCGACGGGCAAGTCGGAGAGGGCGTCGACCACGCGCTGCAGCACGGCCGCATGGTTCTGGAAAGTGGTGCTGAAGCCAACCACGACCCGAGGCCGTTTCCCTGGGCCTTGGAGGTCGGCATCCAGCGCCTCGGCCCAGGCCGGCTCGTCGAGCTGGGGGCCGACGTATTGCACCCCGGGCGGCAGGGTGTCGGGCGCGAAGTCGAAGGCGGCGCTGGTCGCCATCAGCACAGCCTCGGCGCTCTTCTGCTGATCCACCACATGCGCCAGCGGCGGCAGTCCCAGTGTCTGGCGCGCGGCGTTCAGGGCCGCCAGCCCGTGGTCCATCAGGCCGATCACCCGTTGCGCCGCCTGTGCGTGCTGCGCCCGTTCCTCCGCGGTGCGGGCCGGCGTGAGGCCAGAGCCCAGGGGCGGCACGCCGGGCAGCGGGAACAGGCTGATGTTGGCGGCGAGGTTCACCTGCCGCTGGCCCAGCGCCTCGCAGCCAGCGGCGACGCCAAACAGCATCTCGCTGGTGACCACCAAGTCGGCGGGCTCGCGGCGCAGTTCCTCCATGACGTCTTGGGCGTAGGCCAGCGCCGGTCCGGCCCATATCCCGTCGATGGCCCGCATCAATCCCTCGGGCGGGCTGGCCGCCTGCCAGTCCTTCAGGGGATCGGACTCCCGGCTGCGGTCCGGCCGGCTGGGCGCGCGGGTCCACGGAACAAAAGCCGCGCCGATCGCCTCGCTCTCCGCCCGGTTGCAACGGTCGCTCATGACGCGGACATGGTGGCCGGCGTCGACCAGCTTGCGCGCCACAGTCAGCGCCGGGGGTATGGAGCCGCCGCCTTCCCAGGTGGCGAAGAGGAAACGCTTGGGGGATTGGGTCATCAGCGGCCTCACAGGTTGGCGGGATCGGGGTCGGCCAGGGCGGTGCGGACCAAACGCTCCATCAGGGCCTGGACGTCGCGCAGGGGACGGCGCATGTCGCGGCGCATCAGCTTCCAGACGTAGACGTCGGTGGCGACCACCAGCGCGTCCAGGCGCGCCTCGGCTTCGGAGACGGGCAGGGGGGCAAGGTCGCTTCCGAAAACCTCGCTGAGCCAACTGCGGTGTCCGGCGCGGCCGTAGTCGGTGGTCTTGCGGATCGCCGGATACCGCTCTTCCTGGGCCAGGGCGCGGATGATCAGGTCGCCGCCCTCCTCGTAGTCCGCCAGCACGGCGCCCACCGCGGCGGCGACGCCCTTGGCGGGCATGACCCGGCGGGCGCGGACCTCGCGGTCGAGGCGTTCCCGCGCCGCCTCCAGCAGGCCATCCTTGCCGCCGAAGCGGCGGATCACGGTCTGCACGCTCACCCCTGCCGCGTTCGCCACGTCCTCCAGCCGGATCTCGTCGAACCAGCCGTCCCGCAGCCGGTCCGTGAAAGCGCCGAGGATGCGATCTCCCGCGGCCTGCGCGGCGTGGGCGCGCGCTGTCATGCGGTAGCCGCGCTTGGCGCTCTGGGCATCGGCGATATTTTTCATGTGAGTGACGTTAACACGAAATCGCCGGAGCGCAACAATTTCACGTTAGTCTAATTATCACGAAATAAGTGAGCCGCCCGCGGGCCGGTCCCGCATCAGGGCGGCGGCTTCGTCGAAACCGGCCGCCACGGCGTCCTCCAGCGGGGTTGTGCAGTCGTCGATGCGGGTGCGGGCGTGCGGATCGGCTCCGTGCTCCATCAACAGCTTCACCGCCGCCAGGTTGCGGCGGACGACCGCGTAGTGCAGGGGCGTCCAGTCGTTGAAGCCGCGCTGGTCCGTGCGCGCGCCGTAATGCAGCAGCAGGGCCATGACCTCGACCCGGTCGGGCCGCGGCGCGTCCAGCGCGTCGATCAGGCTGGGAAAGCCGTCCAGCGCCTCGAAGTTCGGGTCCGCCCCCAGGTCGAGGAGCTGGCGGATGAAGCGCAGGGGGCTGAGCGTGATGGCCGTCACCAGCGGCCAGTCGCCGGACGCACATTCCATCGGCTGCGGCGTATTGGGAAAGTCCTGCGGCCAGCCCAGCACCGCCTTCACGCCCGCCAGGTCGCCGGCGCGGTAGGCCGCATCCAGCCGCTTGAAGCGGCGGTATATCTCACAGCGGTCGGGCGCCTCGTCCATCCGGCGAGACTACACCCGTGCGTGGGACAGTCATGGACGACAGAGCAGAGATCGCCGCATCGCCGGACCCGAGCGCCGAGATCGCGCCGGACGCCCACCTATCCCGGGGGTTACGAGATCGCCCGCCTGGGGACGCCGCCGTTCGATTGAGCGGGCTTTCGGCGCGTCGTAGGATGGCGCGCAGCCCGGAGGAAAGCATGAGCGGAGAGATCGTCACCGTGCGGCCCGACCGCGAGGTCATGACCCGCCAGAACCTGCCCTATTTCCTCGGCGTCTCCGACGTGAGCGCCGGGGCGAGCGGCATCTCCATGAACATGGTGGTGATCCCGCCCGGCGGGTCGGCGACGCCGCACCTGCACGAGGGCTATGAGACGGCCATCTACCTGATCAAGGGCCGCGTCCTCACCCGCTACGGCGAGGGTCTCGCCCAGGAGGTCGTCAACGAGGCGGGCGACTTCCTGTTCATTCCGGCGTCCCTGCCGCACCAGCCCTTCAACCTCAGCGACACCGAGCCGGCGGTGGCCATCGTCGCCCGCAACGACGCGCGCGAGCAGGAAAGCGTCGTGCACTACGACCCCAAGGCCGCCGCGGGTGATCGCGGATGAGCGAACAGGGCGACGAACTGCGGGTGGAGGTGGCGGACGGCCTGGCCGTGCTGACCCTCAACCGGCCGGAGCGGCTGAACGCCCTGTCGCGGCCGATGCTGCAGCTTTTCACGCGGGAGGTCCCGCGCGTCGTCGCCGATCCGGGCGTGCGCGCCATCATGCTCACCGGCGCGGGCCGCGCCTTCTGCGCCGGCGGCGACGTGGGCGGCATGGGTCCGCCGGACCCGCAGTCGGTGCTCGACGGCATGGCGGCGGCGCACACCTGGGTGAAGGCGCTGCGCGGCGCCGAGAAGCTGGTGATCACCGCGGTGAACGGCGCCGCGGCCGGCGGCGGATTCGGCCTGGCGATGGTTGGCGACGTGGTGCTGGCGTCCTCCGCCGCCTTCTTCAAGGCCGGCTTCACCGACCTGGGCGTGGCGGCCGACTACGGCCTGGGTTTCACCCTGCCGCGGGCGGTGGGCGAGCCCCGCGCCGCCGAGATCCTGTTCAGCGACCGCCGGGTGACCATCGAGGAAGCCGAGCGCATCGGCCTGGTCAGCCGCGTCTATCCGGCGGAGACCTTCGCGGCCGACGCCCGGGCCTTCGCCCTGCGCCTGGCCAACACGCCGCGCGGGGCGCAACTCACCAAGCGCCTGCTGCGGCTGGCCGAGCGCGAGGCGTTCGCCGCCTATCTGGCCGTGGAGGCGACCACCCAGCTCGAGGCGTTCCAGTCACAGGACTTCCTGGAAGGGATCGCGGCTTTTCGCGAGAAACGTCCGGCGGCCTTCAAGGGCCGCTGAGCGGCGACCGGGCTATACGCCCGGCTCTTCCGCCGTGGCCCCATCGGGCGTCGAGCCGTTCGTGATGCCGAAGTCCTTCGATTTGGTGCGGCCGTCGTTGAGCGGGACGCCTTCCGCGTTGAGGCCCAGGCGCAACAGCTCCCGCACCGCCGCGGCGCGGCTCGGCATCCGTTGCGCGAACCGCCAGTCGTCCAGCGCCACCAGCTCGTCATCGGTCAACATGATCTGAAGCCGCTCGCCGCGATTGATGTCCGACACGGTGACCCTCCATGAGCAAGAGACAGATAAACAGTCAGTTGGGAAAGCCCCTCAAAAACGTCAAGAGGCGCCACTTACTCATAAAACGCAGCTTGCGGCTAAGGCGTTCCCTGCGCCGTCTGCAGCCATGACATACAGTGTTGAAGTTTGTCATTTTGCGGTGATGTCTAATAATGACGGAAATATAAGCACTTGATTTGAAGGTAATGATTAGTTAACTTGAATATCGACGGGACCTGAATGATAGATTGAGTGGTGATGTTGACAGCTCATATTATGGTCCCGTGCATGCGGACTGACTCGCCAGGAATGTACGACGCTCCAGAGGACGATCCGTGGGTTTCAGGTGCGACGCCGTCGCTTATGGAATCGCCGAGCCGCCCTACTTTCGAGATCTACTTCGATGACGACCGCTACGGGATTCCGACGTTGCACCTGCTGACGACGGACGACGACGACGATGCGGCCCGCGCGACCGCCGAGCGGATGCTGGACGAGAACGCCCATTACCGCGGCGCGGAACTGTGGCGCGACGGGCGCCGCCTGCTGGGTCTCGGGTCGCTGGCCTTCAACGGCGCGGGCGCGCCCGAGGAGGACGGCTGAGCGCCGCAGGGCGCGCCCGCCGTCAGATCGGCATCACGCCGCGCCGGGGCGCGTCCGCGGCATAGGTCCTGTCGCTGATTGGCGCGCCTGCGGCCTTCAGGGCGCCCCGGTGGCCGGCGATGGGGGTTCTGAGGCAGATCGTCTCGAACAGACGCAGGGCAGCCAGAGCCGGGTGATCCAGGACGCGCGCGATGAAGCTTGCGGTTTTCGGCCAGCGCCCGGCGCCGATCTCGAAGCGCACGAAGGCGGCGTTGCGGAAGAAGGCGGCCAGCGAGACGTCCGCCAGGCCGATCTCGCCGAACAGGAAGCCGTCGGCCGGGACCTGGCGCTCCAGATAGTCGAGCACCTTCGGCGCGTCGGTCTCGCGGTTACGAGCCACGGCGTCCGGGTCGCCCCGCTCGCCCCACACCGCCGGGCCCACCGTCAAGGGATAGAACATCCGCCAGATGAAGACGTCGCCCATCCGGCTGTCGGCGAATTCCTCCAGCCAGCGGGCGTGGGCGCGGGCGGCGAGGTCGGTGGGCAGCAGGGCGGGCGAGGGATAACGCTCCTCCAAGTACTGGCAGATCACCGAGGAGTCGCACATCGCCAGATCCCCGTCGATCAGGACGGGAATCCGGCGTAGCGGGCTGAGGGTCTCGAAGGCCTCGTCGCCGTAGAACGGCGTGATCGGGTCGATCTCGTAGGTGA
>Ga0070667_100004777_pt1 | contig 11348 bp, 9 predicted proteins | sample KBSS33metaG_FD_64659 | JGI IMG/M metagenome (GOLD analysis project Ga0070667, IMG submission 64659) | Switchgrass rhizosphere microbial communities from Kellogg Biological Station, Michigan, USA - KBS S3-3 metaG | ecosystem: Host-associated > Plants > Roots > Rhizosphere > Soil ...
CATCTGCGACGAATGCGTGCAGACTTGCACAGAGATTATTCGCCAGGACCAGGAATTGTCTGGCACTGATGTCGAGTCAACGACGGGACCGCCATTAGGTCATTCAACGCGGGTCGTGACCTGCCTGTTGTGCGGATTGAACATGCCTTTGGCAGATGCCCTGCTGATCAAGGATCGGGGTTTCTTGTGTACAGGGTGTAGCTTGGAAATTGAAGTGTCTTTGGCACAGAAGAGAGAGGATCTCACATGAACAACTCGCCGGCTGACACGGCGCTGCAGACCGTCGATCGACGCGACCGGCGCGGCTCGCAGCTGAGCGCCATAACCGTTGGGCGGACAAACCCATGACAATATAACGAATGATCAAAGCTGTATTTTTCGACCTGGATGGCACACTTTACGATCGCGATGCTCTCGTACTGAGAATCGTTAAGGAGCAGTTCTCAATCTTCCAGAAAGAATTACAAGGTTTGAGCGAAACTCATTTCGTACAGCGCATTCTCGAACTTGACGATCATGGTTATGGAGACAAGTCCGAACTTTATGGGAAGGTCACTCGTGAATGGGGACTTCAATCTGAAATCAGCGAACGGTTGGTCGATCATTTTTGGTCGAGCTACGACCGGAATTGTCAGTTAGATGACGATACTTTGGGGACGTTGCAGACTCTGCGGGCACACGACAAAAAGCTGGGTGTCATCACCAACGGTGGAACAATGCGGCAGCGACAGAAATTGGAGTGCCTGGGCCTGGAATCATTCTTTGATGCTGTTCTCATATCTGAGGCAGAAGGTGTGAGCAAGCCGGATCCGACAATATTTAAGATGGCAGCGGAACGATGTGGTGTGAATTCTCGGGAGTCTGCATTCGTTGGTGATCATCCTGAGGTTGATGTAGCGGGGTCTGGCGTAGCCGGCTTCATTTCGATATGGAAACGGGTTCCGTACTGGAAAATGAGATTTGAGAACGTGCATATCGTGGACAGTCTCAGCGAGATCATTCCCATTTGTCTCGCAGGTTGACGAAGCCGCCCCCAATAAGGCAATGAACCTGCGGCGTCGTCAGGTTATTCCAAAGCCGTTCGGCGGGCATCCGATGCTCGTGAAATGCGCGGAATGAAACTTTTCGACACGGCATCGCTGGACTGTCACGAACCTGGTTCTTGCCCTTGGCATTATCGCTATCGGCCTGGCCATTGGCGCCGCAGGCATCTACATCGGAGACAAAGATGACGCGCCCGGCGCCGGCCTGATGCGTATCCTGCTGACGATCGGCGCCATCGTGCCTGGCGTGAGAGTCGCGCGGCGCAAGGCATAACGCCCTTCATTCGCATGTAACACTAACTTCCCGGCGCTCCGTGAATGTCGGCGAAGAACAATTCCTGCCAGGTTTCCGGAAGATGTTCCAGCGTTCCGATGCTGTGCATGAACCGGGCATATTTCATCACGTTCTCCGGAGTCGTGGTGAACTTCACCGCCGGGTCTTCGATCACTTCCTGCAAATCGTTCAGCGAAAATCCGCTTTCAGTGGTCGATGCCAGCAGAACCATGGCGGCCATTTTCTTATCGGCGCGAATCAGACCATTGGCTTCTTCCAATGCCGCAAGCACTGCCTGTGTGGCCTTGGGATTGCTTTCCCGAAATGCAGACGTTGTCGACAACATCGTGAAGGTCGTCGATCCTTTCATGACGTCGTCGGTGGTCATCACGGTGTGGATATGAGGATCCTTTCTCTCGCGTTGATGAAAAGGCGGCGAGGTGAAATGCGCAGAGATCGCACCGGACCCGCCGAGCAGCGCCACCACACCATCGGGATGTGTCATCGAAACGGTATACCGGTCGAAACGCGTGGCATCCTTCAGACCGTATTTCTCCGCTGCATACATCTGCATGACGATTGCCGGTATGGAAACCTTGATCGCTGTCATCGCGATCTTGTCCGTGCCGGTGACATTATCCAGCGTCTTGAAACCATCCCGGCTGGTGTTGAGATACATCGGCAACGACGTGATCGCCGCCACTCCCATGACCTTTGCAGAGTCCCGCGTCCGGTCCCACAAAACGAGAAAGGCCGGAGGACCTGCCGCGATGAAGTCCACAGCGCCGGAGAGCAGCGCATCGTTGAGCGCGGAAGGCCCGCCAAGATTGACCCACTTCACTTCAATGGCGGACACACCGAGTCTGGCGGCATGCTTCTCGATGAGCTTGTTCTGTTCCATCACCAGAAGCGGAAGAAAACCGACGCCGCCGGCGCCCCGCGGAATGCGCACCACGAGGGGCTTGGACGCGTCGCCCGCCCCGCCGCAGGAACTTAGGATCAGGACAGCAACGAGAATCAATGTCTGAAACTTCCGACATTTCATGCGGGCACCGTCGCCTTGACCAGCACTCCCACATCCTCGAGCGCGTCGATCTTCCAGCAGAGCTCAATCAGCTTTTCAATCTGTCCGGCCGGAAGCACAAATGATGCCTGGTCACGCAGCTTGTCTTCCAGTTGCTTATCCGTCAGCGGCCGCCGGAGATTCCCGATCGACTCCTCCACAAACTTTACGAGTTTCCGTCCGTCGACAAGCTCCACTTCGATATGCGACTGATCTTCGGTGATGGACGTATCTGAAATGGCGACCACACGTTCCCGCACCTGTTTCACCGCCGGATCATTGACTGCCGCGTCGGTATATTCCTGCAGTCCCGCCTTGCCGCGAACCAGGCCGAGGGCCGTGCTGTGATAGATCGAATACTTCCCTTCCAGTCCACGCGTGATGTCCTTCTTATTGCACAGGTCGAGAACCAGCGGTGCCACGCGGACACGCACGGACTTGATATCCGCCGGAGCGGGATGATGTTCTTGATGGAGTTCGATGCAGCCATCGATGGTGGGATGCACGACGAGCCCACACGGATAGGGTTTGTAAGCGTTGTCGCGAATTTGAAATTCAGTACCGAGCCCGTTCGTAATTTTCGACAGGTCGTACTTCGCCGCCGTGACTGCGGCGAAACCTCGCGGTCCCTCGATACTGTGCGGGCCCGCAGTGAAATCCGATTTCGCAAGGATCGCGCTGGTATAGCCGTTTTTCGCGGCATGTCCTGCATGAAAGTATTTCGCCATGTATCCGAAGTTTTCGCGAAGCCCGGAAGCCTGTGTTGCGGCAATGCCGAGGGCCCAGATCATCTGTTCCACGGATAGGCTGAGCAACTTTCCGATTGCGGCGGCCGCTCCAAACACACCGGCCGTGGACGTGATGTGCCATCCTGCTTCGTAGTGGGCCGGATAGATGGCGTTGCCGATTCTCGCCTCCGTTTCAAACCCGAGCAGGAATGCATGAATGAAGTCCTTCCCTGTGACATGGTTTGCAGTGGCATATGCGAACAGCGCGGAAGCGAGCGGTGGACTGGGATGAATGTAGTTTTTCGGCAACGTGTCGTCATACTCAAAGACGTGCGACGTCATGCCATTCATGAGCGCCGCGTGCAGAGGATCCATTCGCTCGGCCCGGGCCAGAATGCCGGCGGTCGGCTTTCCGAAATACGGCTGCATGGCGCGCAGCAGGATCTCGACGGAAGGCTCGCGGCTTCCTCCCACGGCACAACCAATGTAGTTCAGAAGAGAGCGTCGCGATTCGTGTTGAATGTCGGCGGGAATGTCGTCGATACGGCTGTCGATAAGGTACGATGCAAGAGTTCTGGTTTCAGACAATGTGTTGTCTCCGGGAATCTTAATATCGGACAGAAAGATTCGCATTCAGTGGAGCCGCAGTGGAAATCCCCCCGCGGATACGCTTCGCGATCCCGCTGCCCTGCTGATTCAGAAGGCCGTTTCGGGCTTCTGAATTTCAATGGACCGGCTTTCAAGTTTACATGTTGGCTTGACACGACAGAGCCATCATTTATATACAGACCGCTCGCCGATCCAAGAACATTTCGAAAATTGAAGGAGTATTTGTGGATAAAGAGACATTCGATAAGGGCCTCGCAATACGCCGGGCTGTGCTGGGTTCCGAATATGTAGACAAGTCCATTGCCGCCGCCGATGACTTCACGCGTCCGCTCCAGGAAATCGTCACGCAGTACTGCTGGGGTGAAGTCTGGGGACGTCCGAACCTGGAGCGCAAAACACGAAGCCTCCTGAATCTGGCGATGCTGTCGGCTCTCAACCGGCCGCATGAAGTCAAACTGCACGTTCGTGGTGCGCTCAATAATGGCGTCACCAAGGACGAGATTCGCGAGGTCTTTTTACAGGTCGCCATCTACTGCGGTGTTCCTGCAGCCATGGACAGTTTCAGAATTGCGAAGGAAGTTTTCAACGAGATGGGAGTTTAGCCGTGGCCAAAGACAGCATCGGATTCATCGGCGTTGGGCGAATGGGCGGGAGGATGGCTCGCCGCCTTATCAGCGCGGGCCACGACCTTACCGTCTTTGATACCAGCGAGGCCATCATGAAACCGCTGGTCGAACACGGCGCGCATGCTGCGGCGTCTGTTGCGGCAGTGGCCGCAGCCTGCGAAATCGTGTTTGCAAGCTTGCCGACGCCGCAGATCGTCGAGGCCGTTGCTCTCGGGCCAGGAGGAATCGCGGAAAGTAATCGAGTCCGGATCTTTATCGACACATCGACAACCGGAGCAGCCACAGCTCGGCGCATTGCGGAAGGCCTGGCGAAAAGGAACATCGTCGCGGTCGATTCACCCGTCAGCGGCGGGCTTCCAGGGGCGGAAAAAGGAACACTGGCCGTCATGGTTTCGTGCCCGGAAGAAACGCTGGGAAAGATCCGGCCCATTCTCACGGTGCTCGGCAATGTTTTTTTCTGCGGTACGAAGCCGGGTATGGGTCAGACCATGAAGCTGCTGAACAATCTGCTTTCGGCATCGGCGCTGGCCATCACGTCGGAAGCCGCAGTGATGGGCGTGAAGGCGGGACTGGATCCATCGCTCATTGTCGATGTTCTCAATGCGGGCACCGGCCGCAACTCGGCATCCGCGGATAAGTTTCCGAAATACGTTATTCCGAGAACGTTTAACGCCGGCTTCGCCATGGATCTCTTCAACAAGGACCTGCGCCTTTGCCTTGAAGAAGCCAAAACACTCGGTGTTCCGATGGTTGTGGGTACCGCTGTGCGGCAACTGTTCACCGACGCGATGGCGAGTGAAGGGGCTTCCGCGGATATGACCGAGGTTGTGAAACCGCTGGAGAAACTTGCCGGCGTGACGGTGGGTGCCGAGAAACCGCGTGTGGTGTAAGAGACGGGCAGCGCGTAAGATCACGCCTCCGTGTTCAGGAGGGCGATACCTGGGTTCTCAGATCGCTGGCTAATGGCCCGCAGTCACCACGACTCGGAAACCGACCTGGTCGTTGCGGTCGGTAGGATTTCGGCTGCCGCGACGCGTCACTCGAAGCGTCGCGTCGCCGTTGTCCCAGGTGCCTCCGCGAATGGAACGTTTCGTACCGCTAGCCGGGCCTTTTGGATTTCGAATCGGTGACGTCTCGTAGTAATCCTTCGCGTAATAGTCCTCCACCCATTCCCAAATACTGCTGCTCACGTTGTAGAGGCCGAAACGGTTTGCAGGAAAATCATCCTTCGAAGCCATTCTTACTCCAACGGACGCGTTTCCTTTAAGGCCTGCCACCGATTTGGAATCCAGCGGACTCAACGGATACGGCGCGCCGTTCTTGTCTGCCGTTGCCGCATATTCCCATTCCGCCTCGGTTGGAAGCCGTACCACCGCGTTGAACTTCGAGCTGGCCCATGCGCAAAACGCCATAGCATCCTCGTAGCTCACGTTGATAACCGGGAAATTGGGATAGTCCATTAAATAGTTTTTCGCATAGTCGGGATCTTTGGGGCGCGAATAACCGGTATCTGCGAGAAACGCCAGGTATTGCCGATTGGTGATTACCGTCCGGCTCATATTGAATTGGTCCAGTATCACTTGATGTCGCGGCTTCTCATCCCCCTTGCCGCTGTCCTCTCCCATCATGAATGTCCCGGCCGGGACCGGGACGGTTTCGATCAGCGAAGTCCAATTCAACTGCCGGTCCACCGGGGGAGACTCCAAAGGCGCGGCGACGGCGGGTTCGACGGGGCTTTGCGCCCGATCCGGACCTGCTTTGATGTTTTCTGTAATGCCGACAGTCTCCGGCGAGCGAACGGAATTACGGATCGGCGTCTCTGTCGTCACGGCAGGCGGAGTTTCAATCGCGGTTTCAATCAGGGTTTCTATCGGAGGTTCAGCTGGTTTTGCTGCCGTCACGCGCGGTGGAATCGCCGGCTGCTTCGTATCCGCTCGGCTCCACACCATTCCGGCCGCTATTGTCAGATATATCCCAACAACCAAGGCGGCTTTCGCAATTGCGATTACCTGTGTAGCATGGAGCTTTGCCACAAGATGTTTTGTCCAAAGAAGTACGGCGTCGAACACTCGTGCAGCATTCACGCGCAATCGAGGTGCGTTGTAACTGTAGCCGGCTACCGCTGCAAATCCCGTAACGGGTTCATCGGGAGCGGAAAGCGGAGTCACGCTGCGTCGTATCGCGTCGTATTCCACCGCTTCAGTCCAGTAGACTTCGAAAAGTTGCTCGGCGTCTGCCTTGCCTTCCAGGGTTACCTCCCCGAGCGACTTGAAGAACACCTCCGAAGACGGGATGGCTTCCATCACGGAATGCGAAACAAGAATCTGGGCAGGCCCGCTGCGTTTGGTGATTCTGGCAGCAACGTTGACGATATCGCCAAAAAGATCATTGGCGCGTTTGAAACCAAAGCCCGTATGGATGCCGATTCGGATCTGCAGGCGTTCATTCCGTGCCAGGTTCTCATTGTGATGAAGCAGAAGCCGTTGAATGGCGATGGCGGCATGAACTGCAGATAATGGATCGGCAAACTCCGCCATGACGGAATCTCCGATTGTCTTGATGACAATGCCCTGGTATTCCTCGACGGTCGCTATGACTAAAGAGTCATGACGGTAAAGAAGAAGAAGCCCTTCGGTGTCGCCAAAGCGGTCGAAGTACGTTGTCGAACCAACAATATCGGTAAATAAGACGGTTTGTTTCGTTCTGTGGCGGCGCAGCTCTTCGTCAATGTCCGTGCGAGCCTGTAACAGCTGATCGATATCGTCTTCCCTGATCTTCATATTCTCGTCCTTGAGAATTCCTTAAACAGTCCCAATACTTGGGATGGTTCGCGAATTGTTTGTTTATAGGACCGTGACGCGTCAAAACCAAGATATTAGTTTCGTAAAAGCGCCACTTTTGTCGGGGTCCGGCCGGCCGGGGACTCGTGTAAGTTCTGCAGGATCCTGTCGATACGACCCACGCCTGATCATCCTCGTCAGATCACTGAAATACGGCCGCCGCGGCTACCTGGAGGGTTGGCCGCCGTAGTATTCCTTGCGGGAGCGTACTTCATAGCTGGAGTCCCTTGTGCGAACGACAACCTGATGCCACTTGCCGTCATTGACCGGATGATTTGGGTAGTAGCCAATGGTGTACTGACTGCGTAGCTCGGCGGCGACTTCGTCAAGCACTTCGTCGATCGAGCTGGAGTTGACAGATCCCGGCATCACCAGCCAGGCCTTGGCTCCGCTGGCTGAGGCAAGCATGTTCAGCACTCTCATGTCTGCCGCTTCCGGCCCGGCATATGGAGGAGCGCCGCCGGGATATCTGCCGCCTCCGCTCCCACTCGAGGGAAATTGCCGACGGACCGGGCCGGGCATCGGGATCAGGATTCCGCCGGGCAGCCTGAGCATTGGAGGACCGCCGAACCGCGAGTTGAAGTCCGCGCCAACCCCGAGACAATACAGCAGCACGTGAGATTGCCGGACGTCCCTCATCGCCTGATCCAGTCGAATCCGGCTCGCCGTGTCCTGCCCATCGGTAACGAGCAGCAGCGCTTTCTTCTCGTGCTTGCCGTCGCGAATTTTCTGTATGCCTTGTTCGATCGTGTCGTACAGGGCCGTGCGGTTGCCGAGTTTGACCTTATGTAATTCCTTCGAAAGTTTCTTCCGATCGCTCGTGAAGTTTTGTTCCAGTTTCGGCTTGGCGGCAAAACTCATCAGGAAAATGTCATCGGTGGGGCCGAGTGACTCCAGGAACCGATCGATCGCAGCCGTCGCAGTATGGATTTTGGGTTCCATGCTGTAACTGGCATCGAGCAGGATTCCGATACTGAGAGGCAGCGCCGTAGACTGTTCGACAAGGGAGATGTTTTGTTCTTTACCATCTTCGATGACGATGAAATCCGATGCACCAAGATCCGGCACACTTCGTCCGCTGCGATCGGAGACGGTGGCCACAAGCGTCACCAGAGAGACATCCAGCGAAATCTGCGCGAGCAGCGTCGACACGCTCACCACACAAACAAAACAGGCCAGCGCCCATCGTCTCATTCAGTTCCTCCTGAAGAAAGTTTCTCGTCGACCCGCGATCCGTACAAATTCGCCTGGGCGCCGACCCAAACGAATGTCCGGGACGATTCAGGATTTTTCGATATGTCATTTATACGCCTGTCCGATTGTGATTTTGTATGGATTATTCGCAGGAACGATCGTCCTGCTCCACGCGGGTCAAAGCCGTGAATTCGTTTTCCTGATATCGAAACTGAAGACCATTGCCGAATTGCACCAGATAGGCGCCGTATGGGTCTGCCGGATCCACCGAAACAATCTTTCCAATACGTCCCGCCAGCGGCAACCGATGAGAGCTGCGAATACGTACAGGGTATCCCGTATCCCATCTCTTGAAGAGCACGTCCTGCTGCCGATTTTTCGTTTGCGAGTATCCCAGCAGCCGCAGCGCCATGGATTCCATCGTCGAAAACAAAGTGACTTTCATAGCGGAACAGACACTGTCCCGCTACGCAGATTTGTAAAATTTTGTTAAGGGAGGGGTCGCGAATCAGGCCATTCAGCGATGCGGTCTCAGTGTAACGCCGCAACGGGCTGCTGCTGAGAAATGCAGTGGAGCGTTCCGGAGCCGTAAACCAAATCCGAACAATCGATCGCAAGGGCTTTGCGATCCGGAAAAAGACCCTGAATGATTCGCAGAGCGAGTGCGTCCGTGCTGCCGCCAAATGCCGGGACAAGCACGACCGTGTTGCCAATGTAGAAGTTCACATAACTGCCAGGCAATCTACGCTTCTCGCCGCGAATCAGATCATAACGGGCCGCCGGCATCGGAAGTTTAATGACTTCCAGTAGTTTTCCATGTTGATCGCGAGAGCGCCGGAGTACGTCATAGTTTGCTTTGAGAGCAGAATGATTTTCGTCTCGCAAGTCCTCTTCATACGCACAAACGACTGTTCCTGGTCTCACAAACCGGGCGAGGTTGTCGATATGGCCGTCCGTGTCATCGCCAGCGATCCCGCCCTTCAGCCAGATAATTTTGGAAACTCCCGTGTAGTTCCGGAGAAACTGCTCCATTGCCTTTTTGGCCAGGCCGGGATTTCGATTGGGATTCAGCAGGCATTGCTCTGTACTGAGGAGAGTCCCCTGACCGTCTACATCGATTGCTCCGCCTTCCATCACAACGCCAGGCCGGAAAAGTGGCAGGCCGAGCCTTTCGCTGATGAAGTAAGGGACGCCTCCATCCTTCAACAGCGATTCGTACTTGCCGCCCCAGGCATTGAACTGCCACTGCACTATCGCCGTTTCGTCGCGCTGCCGATTCACCACGAAGGTCGGGCCATAGTCGCGGAACCAGACGTCCGCGTAGTCCCAGATATGGAAGTGAACTCCGCCCAATCGGACACCACGATCCTTGAGTGACTCTCGAATGCCTTCCTGAGTCTTGCGGTTCTTTACCGCGAGGTGAACGGCTTCACCTTCGGTCAGCAGTTCGATGATTCGGAGATATTGCGCTCGGACCTTTGAAAGCCTTTTCGGAAATGTCACTGCGTCTTCGGGCCAGGCGAGCCATGTTCCTTCATGGCGTTCCCATTCTGCGGGCATGATGAAGCCCTGGTCCTTCGGATAACCCGGAGCAACCGGCTTTGTCAGTGAACCATACGTGTCCGGCCGGCGATTCTTCGTGAATCTCCAGCCTTCGCGCATGCGGGCATTCTGGCTGATGTCCACGTCGGCAATGAGGATTTCCTCTTCTGAGCCGGCCTTTCGAATAACTTTCCCGAATGCGTCCGAGACAAACGATGAACCCCAGAACTGAACTTGCCCTTCCCTGCCGACGCGGTTTACGGCAGCGACATGCACGAAGTTCGCAATGGCATGGCCGCGTTGAATCGTCGTCCACGCAGAGATCCAGTCCGACGGTGGAAGCGGATCATCCTTCAGATGGCCAATCGCTGTTGGGTAGAACAACACATCGGCTCCCAGCAAAGCTGTTGCGCGGGCCGCTTCCGGAAACCACTGGTCGTAGCAGATCAGCACACCGAGCTTCAGATATCGCGTCTCGAATACCTTGTAGCCAAGATTGCCCGGCTCAAAATAACTCTGCTCGTAGAAGAAAGGATCGTGCGGGATGTGAATTTTTCGATACGTGCCCAGAAGGGTTCCATCCGCATCGATAACCACGGCGGAATTAAAAAACCTCCCGCCGGAAATTTCAAAGATGGGAACGATAATGACAACTTCCAACTCCCCGGCGAGCTTTGAAAGCACCGTCGTTGCCGGACCCGGAATCGTCTCGGCAAGGTGAGCGACGTCCTTCTTGTCATCCGCCGGAAAATAGCGGGTATTGAAAATCTCCTGAAGGCAAACAACGCGAGCGCCGAGGCGTGCGGCTGCTTTGATGCGCGCGACGGTCTTCTTTACATTCGACGCGGGATCCATTGCGACGCGCGTCTGAATGAGCCCGATGCGAACCGAATTCTTCTTTGAGGAAGGGGAAATTGGCACGAGTTGTTAGTCGCCTGCAGTTCCGGTGAATCTGTTTACAACAAAAGGCATAGGATTCAGATTATCTCGAAAGACCATGGATTGATCCAGTCGTCAAATACAAATCCCTCACCCGAAGCTTTGGGAGAGGAATTCGCGCGCAAACATTTCCAATTTGGACATCACAGGCTTGCGAAAACATGATAATTAGCGGCCGGAGGATCTCTATGTCCCGAGCCATCGTCGTCAGCTTATTCATTTTCTCTATCATTCTCGCCACGCCAGTACGCGTTCGGGCGCAAGCGGCCTGCACGCGAGCGGACCTTCAATCCGCAGTCGACAGCTATCTTGCGGCCCAGCGAACCGGGAAGGCGGACGCCCTTCCCCTGGCCGCAGCCGCGAAATACATTGAGAACACCGAGACGTCGTCCTTCGACAAAGGAATCCTTAAGAACGCGCTGAAGATCGATTTCAGCCGAAGCCTGCTGGATACGACAATCTGCGAAACATTCACCGAAGTGATTGTGAC
>Ga0070667_100004788_pt1 | contig 11336 bp, 10 predicted proteins | sample KBSS33metaG_FD_64659 | JGI IMG/M metagenome (GOLD analysis project Ga0070667, IMG submission 64659) | Switchgrass rhizosphere microbial communities from Kellogg Biological Station, Michigan, USA - KBS S3-3 metaG | ecosystem: Host-associated > Plants > Roots > Rhizosphere > Soil ...
GATTCGCGGCAGCCGTACAGGTTGTCGAACTTGCTCTTCGTGACGCTGTCGTTGACGTTGATCGCGCGGAACGGCAAGGTGCCCTTCGCGCTCATTTCCTTCAGGCGGTGAACGCCAGTAGTGGTCTCTTCGGTTACGCCGATGATCTGCGCCGCCTTGCGCGTGTACCAGGTCGGGTCGACCGCCAGCTTGGCCTTGATGGCCGCGTACAGGCAGGTTTCTTCCTCGCTGGTCGGCTTGCTGATGACGGACGCATCCTTCTCGGCGCGCTGCCCGAGAATCATCAGCAACGTCGCGTCGCCGCCGTCGTCCAGGATCATGTTCGGGCCTTCGCCGTCGGTGCCTTTGGCGCCGAACTCGAAGATGCGGTGCGTGAAGTCCCAGTACTCGGCCAGCGTCTCGCCCTTGTGCGCGAACACCGGCGTGCCGGTGCCGTTGGCACCGTTGCCGGCCAGTGCGGCGGCGGCGTGGTCCTGCGTCGAAAAGATGTTGCACGAGGCCCAGCGCACGCTCGCGCCCAGCGCCTGCAGTGTCTCGACCAGCACCGCCGTCTGGATCGTCATGTGAATGCTGCCGGTGATGCGCGCGCCCTTGAGCGGCTGCGTCTTCGCGAACTCCTCGCGAATGGCCATCAGGCCGGGCATCTCGGTTTCGGCGATCCTGATTTCCTTGCGGCCCCAGGTAGCGAGCGAAGGGTCGGCGATGGCGAAATCGGCGGAAGGTTTGAGAACGGCGTTCATAGCGAGCTCCAGATATTGAAGGAACCCGCACGCGCGACGACAAGGGGAGTTGGAACTCACCCACGAGATCGAATCGTGCGGGTGAGCGCGGTTGCAACATGCATTCCGAGCCTGGGGACGTGCGCTGAAGGGTCAGCGGCGTGCCTTGCAACGCTCCTCGGAAAGTGCACCGATTGTAGTCGGCCGATGGCGGCCGCGCAAAACCCTGTGCAAGACTTGGCGCATGCGCGTGACTTCTCCCCGCCCCTGGGCCGAATTGCCGGACGCCGACGCCCGCGCGGTGCTGGGCGTGCTGACCGACATCGACGACACCTTGACGACCGAGGGCGCGATCACGCCCGACGCGCTGCAGGCCCTCGCGCTGCTGAAAGCGGCGGGCCTGCACGTGATCGCGATCACCGGCCGACCCATGGGCTGGAGCGAACCCTTTGCGCGCGACTGGCCGATCGACGCGATCGTCGCCGAGAACGGCGCAGTGGCGCTGTTCCGCGACGGCGACGCGCTCGCCATCGAGTACGCGCAGGACGCCGCGACCCGCGCGCGCAACGCGCGGCGCCTGCGCGAGGTCGCGGCACGCGTGCTGCGCGAACTGCCTGGCACGTCCTTGGCGCGCGACAGCGCCGGCCGCGTCACCGACATCGCCGTCGACCACGCCGAGTTCGCACAGCTGAGCCCCGCGCAGATCGACACCGTCGTCGCACTGATGCGTGCGGAGGGCATGAACGCCACGGTCAGTTCGATCCATGTCAACGGCTGGTTCGGCGAGCACACGAAGCTCAGCGGAGCGCGCTGGATCGTGCGGCGGCTGCTGGCGCGCGAACTCGAACGCGAGCGCTGGGTCTACGTGGGCGATTCGACCAACGACCAGTTGATGTTCGAGCACTTTCCGCTCAGTGTCGGCGTGGCGAACCTGATGGACGTCGCGGCGGCGCTGACGGTCTGGCCGGCCTACCTCACCGATGGCGCGCGCGGCGCCGGTTTTGCCGAGGTCGCGCAGCGGCTGCTCGCGCGGCGCTGAACGCAGCGACCGCGACTCAATCGATCGGCTCGACCAGCGGCGCCATCGCCGTCATCGTTGCCGGGCCGAAGATGGTCGCGAAGGCCACATCCTTTGCATCGCGGCCGACCGCGATGCGAATCAGCTCGTCGACCGGCGACATCTTGGTCGGATCGAACAGCACCCAGCGCCCACCGAGGTAGGCCTCGAACATCGCATGGAAATCCGGCGGCGGCTCGTCGAATCGCGCGTAGCCGACGACGAGCCGCGCCGGGATGTTCAGCGCGCGGCAGAAGGTCACGCCCAGGTGCGCGAAGTCGCGGCAGACGCCGACACGGTGCACGAACACGTCGCGCGCGGTGGTGGTCGGAAGCGACGTGCCGACCTGGTAATCGATGTTCGCGTGGATCCAGTCGACGACGGCCCGCACGCGCGCGTGGCCACGCGGCAGCGCGCCGAAGATCTTCTGCGCGGCGCGGCTCAGGTGGTCGGATTCGCAATAGCGGGTCGGGCTCAGGTTGTGCAGCAGCTCGTCGGGCAAGTCGGCGATCGGCATTTCGGGTGCAGTCGGATCGACCGGCTCGGGCCCGCGCCGAACCCTCGCCCGGTAGCGCAACTCGACCGGGCCGGCGTCCGCGTGCAGACGCAGGAAGCGATGGCCGACGGCGGGGTCGGCGTAGACGTGCTGCGGCAAGTCCGGCGTGATCAGCAGCGACTCGTCGAGCACCTGCTGGTCCATGCCGTTCAGCGCGTGGATCTGGAACAGGAAGTCGGTCGGGCCGTTCACCTGGTACGACAGCGAGCAGTCGATGTCGAAGGTGCGCGCTGCGGGCTTCGAACGGGCGATAGATTCGGGCATGGGTCGGTCGGTGTGGATTCGCAACGGCAACGATTTGACCCGAGCCGGCCGTGCCGGGCCATCGTCGGGCGGCGCAGGCGTCGGTAGGACAACGGCGCACGACGCAGCCTCCGCGCGGTGTGCAAGACTGCGGCCCGCTGCACCGCTGCGGTGCGATCACCCCTCGCCGATGTCGAACGAACCGCCCCACGCCGCCCGAGAACTGCCGACCCTGCTCGTTGCCGCGGCACTCGCGCTGGCCGCGGCGGTGTCGCTCGGCCTGGCGCGCTTCTCGTATGCGCTGCTGTTGCCGCCGATGCGCACCGACCTGGGCTGGAGCTACCTGACCGCCGGCGCGATGAACACCGTCAACGCCGCCGGCTACCTCGTGGGTGCGTTGCTGGCGCCCGGCTGGCTGCGGCGCCACGGCGCGCGCAACGCGCTGCTCGCCGGCGGCGCGGGGTCCGCGCTGCTGCTCGCGGCGCACGGCGCGGTCACCAGCGACGCCGCGCTGTACCTGCTGCGTGGCCTGACCGGCGTGGCGAGTGCCGCCACTTTCGTCTCGGGTGGGCTGCTCGCCGCGCGCCTGAGCAGCCGCGCGCCCTCGGCCGGCCTGGTTCTGGGTCTGTATTACGGCGGCACCGGCATCGGCATCGTGATCTCGGCGCTGCTGGTGCCGCCGCTGAGTACGCTGCACGTCCCGCACGCCTGGCAATGGGCATGGATCGCGCTGGGCGCCACGGCCGCGGTGACCACGCTGATCACCGCGCTGGCGACGCGCAGACTGGACCCGCGCGGCGCCGCACCGGCCGCGAGTGTGGGCCTGGCGTGGTCGCCGCTCGCTTGCGCCCTGGTGTCGTACTTCCTGTTCGGCCTGGGCTACATCGGCTACATGACCTTCGTCGTCACGCTGCTGCGCGAACAGCACCTGAGCGCCTTCGCGATCACGGTGTTCTACGCGCTGCTGGGCCTGGCGGTGCTGGCCTCATCCTGGATCTGGGCCGGCTTGCTGCAGCGCCACGGCGGCGGCGGCGCGATGCGGCTGCTGAACGCGCTGCTCGCGCTGGCGACCGTGCTGCCGGTGCTGAGCGCGCACCCGGTCGCGGTGTTCGCGTCGGGGTTGCTGTTCGGCGGTGTGTTTCTGTCGGTGGTCGCATCGACAACCGCGCTGGTACGCCACAACCTGCCGGCGTCGTCCTGGTCGTCCGGCATCGCCGCGTTCACGATCGTGTTCGCGGCCGGCCAGATCGTCGGCCCGACGCTGGTGGGCTGGGTCGCCGATGGCGCCGGCGGCTTGCGCGGTGGCCTCGCCTGCTCGGCTGGCGTGCTGCTGCTCGGTGCGTTGATCGCTTGGGGCCAGAAGCCGCTCCGAGCGCCCGCCGACGCGCGCTGACTCAGAGGTTCAGGAACACGCGCAGACGCTCGAGTTCGTCGGCCAGCCCGGCACGAAAGCCCGCGTCACGCGGCGCGCGGCCGGTGGTGTAGCCAACGTCGCAACTCAGCGCGCCATCGGTCACGCCGGCATTGGCCCAGCCGATCACGCGCTCGTGCCACAGCAGCGGCAGCGCGTAGTAGCCGAGCTTGCGTTTCGGCGCTGGCGTGTAGGCCTCGAAACGGTAGGCCCAGCCCCAGAAAAGCTCGAAGCGCCTGCGGTCCCAGACGACCGGGTCGAACGGCGTCAGCAAGCGCACCTGTGCATCGGGCCGCCAGCGCGACGAGGCCGGCCTGTCGCCCGCCGGCCAGTACCACGCGACGCCGTCGACGCGCTCGTGGGCGAGGCGCTGCTTCGCGCGCGCGAGCGCCGCCGCGCGCTGCGCGGCCCATTGCGGCGCGCCGCCGCACAGAAGGCCGGCAAGGTGGCCCAGCGTTGCCGCCGGCAGCGGTGCGTACTTTGCGACGACCAGATCGACGAGCGTGTCCATGCGCGCGACCTGGGTCGGCACATCGGGCAGTTCGACGTCGCCGTCACGCGCGGCGTAGACGCGCGTGCCGCCGTCGCGCCGCGCGACGCGCAGCAGGCCGCGGTAATGCATCGCGTCGAGCAGTTCGGTGCTCGCGTTCGACGAACCGCCGAACCAGTTCGTCGTCTTGCCGTGCGCGAAGTGCAGGTCGACCTCGCGCGGGTGCACGACGCGGCGCTCGCGAATGAACTCGAGCACCGCCTGCGCCTGCTTTGTGCGCGCCGGCGTCCACGCGTGGCGCGGCGTGCGCGGGTGCATCAGCGCGTTGTGGCGGCGCGGCAGGAAGCCGTAGTTGACGAAGAAGTCCTCCTCGATCGCGAGCCGCGCGTAGCGGCGTTCCAGATCGCCGGCGCGGTAGTCGAGCACGCGATGGCGCAGCGTCAGATCCTGCGCGCGCGCCGGGGCGCGGATCGGGTCGGCTTGCACGAAGCCGAGCTTGTCGATCGCGCGACCGAGCGTGGTCGGGCGGAACAGGCTGCGTGCGATCGCGTAGCGACGCAGGTGGTCGAGGTTCAGGGTCGGCATGCCCGAATGATGCCCAAGCTCGTGCCGTCGCGTGCCTTCTTCAGGCCACGGGCGGCTGCAGCGTCCCGGTGCGCGATTCGAACAACGCGCGCCGCTGCGGCGCAAGGTGCAGCACCAGCCGCACCAGCAGACCCATCGGCTCGACGTACTCGGTACCGGCGACGACGTAACCCATGCGGAGTTTGGCGATGAGCACGGCGTTGTTGGTGGCGACGTGCTGCGAGCTGATCAGCAGGCCGCCGCGCTCGCGCACCGCCTGTTCCATGGCCTCGAGCATCCGCGTGTAGACGCCTCGCCGCCGGTAGCCGGGCTCGACCGCCGACAGACCGATGTAGAAGCCACCGCCGAACTCGAACCAGCCGCTGCTGCAGCCGACGAAGCGATCGCCGTCGAACGCAGCGATGCGGATGCGCTGCGGCTTCGGCAGTTCGGCCCGCAGCGCCTTGTTGCGCGCGTCGGCGTCGGGGCCGATGAGTTCGCTCAGGTACTGCTGGCGCGCCGCATCGCCGAAGATCGGGCCCGCGAGCGCTGCCATCGCAGCCTCGTCGAAGGTCTCGACCTGGCGGATCTCGATGACCGGCGCGAGCTTCGCCGCGGGCCGGCGGCCGCTGCGCGCTTTGGGCGCAGCAGGGCCGGGTCGCTTCGCGACCACCGGACCCTACAGCCCGGCCGCTGCGCGCAGCGCGATCGCCTTGTCGGTGCGCTCCCAGGTGAACTCGGGCTCTTCGCGCCCGAAGTGGCCGTAGGCCGCGGTCTTCTCGTAGATCGGGCGCAGCAGGTCGAGCATCTGGATGATGCCCTTCGGACGCAGGTCGAAATGCTCGGCCACGAGCGCCGACAGCTTCTCGTCCGAGATCACGCCCGTGCCTTCGGTATAGACCGTGATGTTCATCGGCCGCGCCACGCCGATCGCGTACGCGACCTGGATCTGGCACTGGCGCGCCAGCCCGGCCGCGACGATGTTCTTTGCCACGTAGCGCGCGGCGTAGGCGGCCGAGCGGTCCACCTTGCTCGGGTCCTTGCCCGAGAACGCGCCGCCGCCGTGCGGGCAGGCGCCGCCGTAGGTGTCGACGATGATCTTGCGGCCGGTCAGGCCGCAGTCACCCTGCGGGCCACCGATGACGAAGCGGCCGGTCGGGTTGATCAGGAACTTGGTTTCCTTCAGCCACTCCTTCGGCAGCACCGGCTTGATGATCTCCTCGATCACGGCCTCGATGAACGACGCCTTCATCTTCTTCGGCGATTCGCTCTGGTCCGGGCTGTGCTGGGTCGACAGCACGACGGTGTCGATGCTGTGCGGCTTGCCGTCGACATAGCGCATCGTCACCTGGCTCTTCGCGTCGGGGCGCAGGAACGGCAGCCGGCCATCCTTGCGCAACTGCGCCTGGCGCTCGACCAGGCGGTGGGCATAGTAGATAGGCGCGGGCATCAGTTCGGGCGTCTCGTCGCAGGCGTAGCCGAACATCAGGCCCTGGTCGCCGGCGCCGGTGTTCAGGTGGTCGTCGCTCGCCTGGTCGACGCCTTGTGCGATGTCGTTGCTTTGCTTGTCGTAGGCGACCAGCACCGCGCAGCCCTTGTAGTCAATGCCGTACTCGGTGTTGTCGTAGCCGATGCGCTTGATCGTGTCGCGCGCGACCTGGATGTAGTCGACGTGCGCGTTGGTGGTGATCTCGCCGGCCAGCACCACGAGGCCGGTGTTGGTGAGCGTCTCGGCGGCGACGCGCGACAGCGGATCCTGCTTGAAGATCGCATCGAGGATCGCGTCGGAGACCTGGTCGGCAACCTTGTCGGGGTGGCCTTCGGAGACGGACTCGGAGGTGAAAAGGAAATCGTTCGACACTCTTAAACTCCAGTAGGTTGGGCGGATGCCGCGCTTGCAGTTTCGTTCTGCGTTGCCGGCCTGAAACCCTTGGAGGAGCGGCGAACGCTTTAGCAGGATTTGTTGAGCCGCACCCGTGTGCCGCCCGGCGCCGGCCTGCCTTGCAGCAACCCGCGCATCGCCCGCAAGTAGTTCAAATTAACTCGGCGACGAGCCGATTATAAAGAAGATGCTGAGCCTGTTCCGCTGGCTTGCCCGCCGGCCCCTGTGGTTTCTGCACGCACTCGGCGCCGCGTTGGGCTGGCTGACGTACTGGGCCTCGCCAACCTACAGGCGACGCTTCGCCGAGAACGCCCGCCAGGCCAGATTCACGCCGGCTCAGGCGCAGCCGGCCATCGCCGCGGCCGGGCGCATGGTCGCGGAGCTGCCGTTCCTGTGGATGCGGCCGGCCGGCGAGCCAATCCGGCCGACGGTGATGTGGGACGGCGCGGACCTCGTCGCGGCCGCGCACGCGCAGGGCCGCGGCGTACTGTTCCTGACCCCGCACATGGGCAGCTTCGAAGTCACGGCCCAGGCCTATGCGGAGCGCTTCGCCGCGACCCTCGCCCCGGTGACCGTGTTGTTCCGGCCGGCGCGCAAGGCCATCTTGCGCCGCCTGACGGACGGTTCGCGCGCCCGTCCAGGCCTCGCGACCGCACCGGCCACCCTCGCCGGCGTGCGTCAGATGATCCGCGCGCTGCGCCGCGGTGAGGCGGTCGGGCTGCTGCCCGACCAGGTGCCGCCGGAAGGCATGGGTGTGTGGGTGCCGTTCTTCGGCCGGCCGGCCTACACGATGACGCTGGCCGCGCGGCTGATCCAGCAGACCGGCGCGGTGCCGCTGCTGATCTGGGGCGAGAGGCTGGCGCACGGCGCCGGCTACCGCGTGCGCGTCAGCGCCCTCGGCGAGGATCTGCCCGCCACGGACCCCACTCAGGCAGAATCCGCCGCGGTCATCAACCGGGCGATGGAGCGGCTGATCCGGCAGTGCCCCGGGCAGTACCTGTGGGGCTACAACCGCTACAAGACGCCGCGTGCGGCCGACCCAAGCGCTTGAGTCGGGCACGCCAGAAGAACATCGAGGGGTGAACGTTGGGCGCACGAATCGTGCTGGGGCTTTTGTGGCTGCTGCACTGGCTGCCGCTGGGCGTGCAGGCCGGTCTCGGCCGCGGCCTGGGCCGGCTGCTCTATGCGCTGGCCGGCGCGCGCCGCCGCATTGCGCTGCGCAACATCGCGCTGTGCTTTCCCGAGCAGGACGCCGCGCAGCACGAGCGCCTCGCGCGCGAGCACTTTCGCTGGCTGGGGCGCAGCATCCTCGAGCGCGGCCTGCTCTGGTACGCCTCGCCCGCGCGTCTGAAGCGCCTGATCCACGTCGAGGGCGACGTGCAGTTGGCCGAACGCAGCGAGCGACCGGTGATGTGGCTGGTGCCGCACTTCATGGCACTCGACGTCGCTGGCGCCGCGGTGCTGTTGTTCCAGAAGCGCAAGGGCATTTCGATCTATCAGGAGCAGAGCGATCCGGTGATGGACGCCGCGATCCGGCGCGGCCGCCTGCGCCTGGGCAATGCGGAGATTTTCCCGCGCGACGAGTCGGGCAAGGCGCTGTTCCGCGCGATCCGCCGCGGCGATGCGTTCTTCAACCTGCCCGACATGGATTTCGGCGAGCGCGATGCGGCCTTCGTGCCCTTCTTCGGCATCCTGGCCGCAACGCTGCTGGCGCCGTCGCGGCTGGCGCGCGCCCTGAACATGGTCGTGCAGCCGGTGCTCGCCGAGACCCTGCCGGGCGGCGCCGGCTACCGTGTGCGCTTCATGCCGGCATGGACCCACTTTCCGACCGACGACGCTCGTGCCGACACGGCGGCGATGAACGCCTGGATCGAGTCCGAGATCCGCGGGCTGCCGGCACAGTACCTGTGGGTGCACAAGCGCTTCAAGACAAGGCCGCCCGGCGAGGCGCCGCTGTACTGACAGCGATAATCGCCGCATGCGGCTGAAGTTCACGAAGATGCAGGGTGCGGGCAACGACTTCGTCGTGCTCGACGGCACCCGCGCGCGCGTCGAGCTCAGCCCGGCGCAGATCCAGCGCCTGGGCGACCGGCGCTTCGGCGTCGGCGCCGACCAGATCCTGATGGTCGAGAAAAGTCCCGCGGCGGGCATCGACTTCGGCTACCGCATCTTCAACGCCGGCAGCGGCGACGAGGTCGAGCACTGCGGCAACGGCGCGCGCTGCTTCGTGCGCTACGTGAGCGACAAGGGCCTGTCCGACAAACACACGCTGCGCGTGCAGACCGTCAACAACACGCTCGAGCTGCGCCTGCAGGGCGACGGGCGCGTGACGGTCGACATGAATGCCCCGGTCTTCGACCTCGCGCGCGTGCCGTTCGACGCGTCGGGCCTGACGCCGCGCCGGCTCGGCGACTTCGAGCTGTGGCCCGTCGACTTCGGCGAACAGACCGTCGAACTCGCGGTGCTGTCGATGGGCAACCCGCACGCGGTGCAGCTCGTCGCCGACATCGACACCGCGCCAATCGGCAGCCTCGGGCCGGCCGTCGAATCGCACGCGCGCTTTGCGCGGCAGGTCAACGCCGGCTTCATGCAGGTCGTGGACCGCCAGCACATCCGCCTGCGCGTGCACGAGCGCGGGGCAGGCGAGACGCTGGCCTGCGGCACCGGCGCGTGTGCGGCGGTGGTCGCCGGCATCCGCCTCGGGCTGCTCGACGCGCGGGTCGATGTCGAGGCACGCGGCGGGCGCCTGACGATCGAATGGCACGGGGGCGCGAATGAGGAAAACGCGCATGTGCTGATGACCGGCCCGGCCGAAACAGTCTTTGACGGAGAGATCGAGCTATGAAAATGCGAGCCATGAGAACGCGAACGATGAGCAGTGCACCATGACCGGCGGCGTGCAGGGCATCACCGAAGCCGACATCGCCAACTACCTGGCGAACACGCCCGGCTTCTTCGAGCGCCACGCTGAGCTGCTCGGCAGCGTGCAGCTGACCAGCCCGCATGGCCAGCGCGCTGTGTCGCTCCAGGAGCGGCAGATGGAGATGCTGCGCGACAAGATCCGCGGCCTCGAGGGCAAGATCATCGAGATGATCCGCTACGGCCAGGACAACGTCGGCATCGCCGACCGCCTGCACCGCTGGACCCGTGCGCTGATGCTCACCCAAGAGCCGGCCGAACTGCCGGCGGTGCTGGTGCGTGAGCTGATGCATCAGTTCATGATCCCGCAGGCCGGCATTCGTGTCTGGGGCGCCGCGGCGCCGTTCGCCACGCTCGATTTCGCGCAACCGGTCGGCGACGATGTCAAGCTGTTCGCCGGCAGCCTGAGCCAACCGTATTGCGGCGTCAATTCGGGCTTCGAAGCGTCGCAATGGCTGGCCGACCCGGCCGGTGCGAAGTCGATGGCGCTGATCCCGCTGCGCGCGACCGCGGCCGAAGGCAGCGAGGCGTCTCCTGTACCGGCGTTCGGCATGCTCGTGCTGGCCTCGCCCGATCCGACGCGCTACACCGCCGACATGGGCACCGAGTTCCTGTCCCGCATCGGCGACATCGCCGGCGCCGCGCTGTCGCGGTTGCTGCCGGTGCGCACCTGACGCAACCGCCATGAGCGAGCCCGCGCAGCGCCCCGACGCGGCGCCGGCGCTCCACGACGACATCCGCCGCCACCTCGTCCACCTCGAGGTCGAGCGCCGCCTGGCGGGGCGCACGCTGACGCTGTACCGCGAGGCGCTCGCGAAGCTGCAGGCCTTCGCCGCCGCGCAGTCGCTGCCATTGCGCGAGGTCCAGGTTCATCACATCCGCCGCTGGGCGGCCACCCTGCACGGCCAGGGCCTTGCGCCGCGCAGCATCGCGCTCGTGCTGTCGGCCTGGCGCGGCCTGTACCGCTGGCTGGGTCGCGACGGGCTGGTGGCGCTGAATCCGGCCGACGGCGTGCGCGCGCCGAAGGCGCCCAAGCCGCTGCCGAAGGCGCTGTCGGTCGACCTGGCGATGGCGATGGCCGATGCGCCGCGCACGGCCGAAGGCGCAGCGGCCGACGCCCCGGCGATCGAAGCACGCGACCAGTGCATCGTCGAGTTGCTCTACGGCTGCGGGCTGCGCGTCGGCGAACTCGTCGGCCTTGACCTGCGGCCCGGCGGCGCCGGCTGGATCGACGTTGCCGACGCCAGCGCCCACGTGCTCGGCAAGGGCGCCAAGCGGCGCAGCGTGCCGGTCGGTGGCGCGGCGCTGAAGGCATTGAACGCGTGGCTGGCGCTGCGCGGCGAGCTCGCGCGCAGCGACGAGCCCGCGCTTCTCGTCGGCAGCCGCGGCGCGCGCCTCGGCGCCAGCCAGGTGCGCGCGCGTCTCAAGCTGCGGGCGCTGCGCGCCGGCTTGCTGACCCACGTGCACCCGCACATGCTGCGACACTCGTTCGCGA
>Ga0070667_100004789_pt1 | contig 11336 bp, 10 predicted proteins | sample KBSS33metaG_FD_64659 | JGI IMG/M metagenome (GOLD analysis project Ga0070667, IMG submission 64659) | Switchgrass rhizosphere microbial communities from Kellogg Biological Station, Michigan, USA - KBS S3-3 metaG | ecosystem: Host-associated > Plants > Roots > Rhizosphere > Soil ...
GCCTCCTGTGTTCGCGCGCTGCCGCTCAACACGACGACGCCGTTTTGGTCCGTATCCACATGAATGCGTCCCAAGCTCGTGATGTGTTCCTTGGCGAGTTTGCTTTTGATCTTGGTCGTGATTGCCGAATCCTTTACGAACGCTTTCGGGTGCGCGCGATCCGCATCCGAGTCCTCTGCCACGGCGATAGAGCCCAGGAGACTGCCGGTGACGAGGAATGCCGCTATGGCTGGCTTCATTTTCATGGTGGATTTCTCCAGTCGGTGAGTAAATCAAATGTCCGTTGCCCGAGCTCCACGGGCAACAGCGACCTTGAGGGAACCTGGAGGAGCCTATTGCCCGCGGCAGCGCCCGTGTCTTAGCAACAAACGTACCGCGATGCCCAGGACCATCCTCAATAGCGGGCTGTGGTGACGGTCCCGCCGGAGTCGGCATCCGCGGCCTGAGCGGCGCCGATCGCCACGAAGCCAATGATGGGGATGTAGATCGATCGCGCCAGCACCGCAGACAACCGTGCACGGCCGAATCCGAAGACAGAGTCCAAAGTGATGGCTGACATGCATCCACGCGTTGCAAACCAAGGCGGCCCTCCATATACGGGAAGGCTGGCGATTCGGATTCACAATTTCGAGCCTCTTTGCGAGCCGCCCGGTGTATACCAAATGGGCGACGACCAGCCCCGCTCCTGGATGGTGGCCGGCACTTGGTCTGGCAGCGGCTCACCCCGTTTGACCGCCAGGATGGTCGACCAGCGCGGGGTCGGGATCTCGAGCACGCGCAGGTAGTAAACCGCCGGCGTCTTGGGGTCAAACTGCGGATCGCGCCATACCGCGGAAAGCTCGGTGGCGCCAATGCTATTGGCATAGGTCGCCGTGTGCAGATCCACGGTGTTGCCGACCGGCGGCGCCCGCCCCGTCGCCGAATCGACCTTTCGGCCGTTCGAGAGCGCCACATCGAATACTCGCTCGCCATACTTGCCGTCCGCGAGCCACAACTTCACTACCTGCACCCGGTCGAGGTTCGCGCTGTCGGGGTCCTTCAGGGCCCAGAACACGAAGCCTGGCGCGGCGGCCTTCTTCGACCTGACCGGCAGGTCGCCGCCCATCGGCACGCCGCCGCTGTAAGCTGTCCTGACCCAATCGCGATTCTTCAGAAGATCGTCCGGGTAATCCCAGCCGCCGAAAAACCGCAGTTTGAGCCGCGTGCCGGACGTGGCATAGGTTTCCTTGCGGCGCAGCGCGGCGAAGATCGAATCGCGGGTGTTCTGCTCGGCCCACACCGCCGTCAGGTTGCCCGAGCCGTTCTCGTAGAGATTGACTTCGGTATTGGCCGGCTGCTTCGGGCTGATATTCTTCAAGCCCTCCTGGATATCCTTGAAGCGCTTCTGAAACTCCTCGACGGCGGGCGGTTGCTTGTGCGGATCGACCGCGCCGAAAGTGCCGACGAAGGCATTTTCGGCCGAATCGCTCAGGCCATTGTGAAAGTCGCTCGCGCCCACGATGCCGTATTTGTAAGGGTTGACGCCGTCCGTGCGGCTCGCGATGACGAGGCCACGCCCGAGCGCATCGCGCACATAGCTGCCGCCCGGCCGGCTCTTGGCTGGCGAGATCAAGAGGTGATCGTAGAACTCGAAATTCGCGAACTCGTCATTGGGCGAGAGCGCCGGATGCGCTTCCGAAGCCCCCTTGTTCTGCGAAATCTCCGCCAGCGGCTCGTTCGCGGCGCGCAGCTCCGCATAGGCCTGATCGATGGGGCGGCCGTTGCTGTCCACCCAGTCGAACATGAGGCCATTGCTCGCGTTGGAGTTGTGCGGAATCGCGAGCGCCTCATAGCCCTGCTTGCGGATGTTGACCAGGAAGCTCCACAGGTCCTCGGGCCGGATCGAATTCACCGCCGTGAAGGGGTTGGGTGCGCGGTCGCCGCGGAAGATCACATTGCGGTGCAGGTTCTGGCCGTCCGGCATGGAGGTCCACTCATAGGCGATGAAGGTCGTGAATTTTCCCGGACGGTAGTTGCGATTGGCCGCTTCGATCTCGCGCTGCCAGGCCGACTGGGCTGCAGCTGCGGTATCGACGCCGGGCAACGGCTTACCGTTGGTCACGAGACCGGCGATCTTGCCGAAGATTTTGGCGCCTTCGCGTTTGATTTCCTTGCCGATCTCGCTGCGCGACAGGGCGCTGTCAGGGTCCTCCAGTGTATTGAAGACGCCGATGTTCTCCGAATGATCCGTGACCGCGAGAAAGTCGAGCGGTGGGGTGGAGCGGCGGATCTCCTCGCCCAGGTACTTCACGGGCTCGCCGCGGCCGAAACGATACGCCTCATCCGGGTCCACCTTGGCGCCGAACAGCAGATAGGCGTCGAAGGAATAGTTGGTGTGCAGATGCAGATCGCCGAAGTAGGCATTGCGCTCGGGCGCGGCGCGCGGACCGGCCGAAGCACCCGCAGGCTGCGCGGCGGCCAGTGTGGTCAGAAACGAGGTCGCAAGCGAGGCGGCGACGCGCAAGTGAGAGACTATCATGACGACTCCATGAGTTTAGGTTCAATGAACGAGCAGATGGACGCGCTGGATCATCCAGAAGGAGGCGAGCGCGCCGATGGCGTAGGGTGCGGCCCAACGGGTCCAAAGCGGCGGTTGCGCGGCGAACCGGCGCAGCAGCGCCAGGGCACCCAGCGCCGCGCCGACAAAGAGCAGTTGACCGATTTCGACACCGAGGTTGAAGAGCAGCAGCGCGCCTGGAATGTGCTGCGGCGGCAGGCCGATGTCGGCGAGCGAGCCGGCGAACGCGAAACCATGCAGCAGGCCGAAGGTGAAGGCGATCACCCATGGATAGCGCGCGGTAAGTCCTGCGTGCCCCCGGTAGGAACGGGCGAGCTCGACCGCGACGAACACGATGCTGAGCGCGACCAGCGACTCGATGACCGGAGCGCTGACGTGAACGTATCCCAGCGAGGCCGCGCCGAGCGTAATGCTATGCGCCACGGTGAAGGCCGTGATGGTCTTGAGCAGAGTCAACCGCCCGCGTACCAGAAGCAGCAGCCCCAACACGAAACTCAAGTGATCGAAGCCCGTCAGGATATGCTCGATGCCGAGCACGAGATAGGTCGGAACGGCAGTTTTTCCGGTGCCGCGCAGATGCACGACAAACGAGGGGCTGCCGGGCTTCAAGATTTCCTGGATGGTCTGGCCGTTCGCGAAACTCACCGCGACGAGCGCATCGGTGATGCTGTGCTCGAGGCCCTCGATCCGGATCGTCGCGCCATCGAAGGAGTCCCGCGTCTGTGGTCGATCGGTCCAGCGGCGCAGCGCAAAACTGTTGCTCGCCGACGCCTCGGCCGGCGGCGCATCCAGCAGGCCGTTGGACACTCTGGGCACCAGGCGCAGCGCCAAGGTACCCATGCTCGGTTGCTTCCAAAGAACATCGAAGCGCTGCTGCGCGTTCTCCGTGATCTCCAGATACGCCGGCCGCACCTCGTGCGCGGACACGAAGCCCGGGGACATGAGCGCCATGACAAAGGCCAGGAGGAAACGCGCATTCCATCTCATGGCCTTACCTCTGCACGACCGTGAACCCGCGCTTGAGCTTCGCGTACACCCGCTCGTTGCGTCCGGCTCGTTCGCTCTCGAGATAATCGCGCCGCACCGTATCGCGCGCCTCCTCGAACGTGGCGAGCTGCTCCGGCAGCCGCTCGTTGACATAGACCAGGTGCCAGCCCAGGCCGGAACGCAGCGGCGCAACCCAACGATGCGGCGTTTGATTGAAGATCTCACTGGCGAGGCCGTCCTTGCCGAAGACGCGCACGAGCTCCTCGGCGGACAGCGCGGCGAAATCCGTGGGACCGGGAAAGCGATCGCCCTCTTGTGGCGCGCGGGTCACGCCGCGCGCGTTCAGGACTTGCGCGAGCTTCAAGGCCTGTGCTCGCGCGCCCGCCTCCCCGTGCGCATCGGGCGAGAAATACACCTGAGTGAAGGCCACCTTGGGCGGTACTCGGTACCGGCCGGTATGTTGCCGATAGAACGCCTCGAGCTCGGCATCGGTGGGTTCCCGGGTTACCCCGAGATCCTGTTGCAGGAACTCGTATTTCTGCACCAGGCGGCGCCGGATGATCTCGTCGTCCTTATCGAGGCCGAGCTTCAGGGCCTCGTGATAGAAGACTTCCTCGCGAGTGTAGGCGTCGACGAGCGCCGCGAGTTGCCCCGGTGCCGGCGCCGATCCGTATTGCAGCCGATAGTTCTCCGCGATGCCGCGCACGGCATCGGGCGTGATATGGATCTCGGTGTACTTCGCGCGCGCCTCCAGATACTCGCTCACGCCGAACAGAGCCGCGCCGAGCAGTACGAAATGCAGAAACGGCTCGCGCAGCACCCTGCGAAGGGTCGTCATGTACATGAGGGTAACCTTTTAAAAATCGAAACGAATGGTGGCGCCGACCGTGCGCGGCAAGCCCGGAGTCTCGCCGTAGTTATAGAGCCGGCCGGCCACTGAAAGGCCGCCCAGCACGTAGCGCTTGTCGAGCGCGTTGTTCGACCAGAGCGACAGTGTCCAGGGAACATTGCCGCGCCGGCTCAGCAGGCTGTAGCGCAGATTGAGCAAGCCGTAGGCCGGCACCCGCGCCAGCTGCGAGTTGTCGGCGGAGCCGAAGAAGGTCGAGCGCCACGAGTAGTCGACCTGTGCTGTGCCCTCGAGCCCCCCGAAGAGGGAGTGGGTATAGCTCAGGCCGGGATTGACGACCCACTCGGGGGCGCCGACCAGGCGCTGTCCGGTGAGATCGCACACTTTCTGGCCCGGAACCAGTGTCGGAGCGAGCTGCTCGGCGGAGCAGGGCGCATCGTGATAGGAAAGATAGGTGGCGTCGTTGTAGGAGGCCGCGAGCTTGAGATTCAGCCCGCGCAGCGGATTCGCGGACAGCTCGCTCTCGACACCCCGGGAGCGCACCTCGCCGATATTGGAGAGGATTTGCAGGAAAGGACCGCCCGTGGTCGGCTGCAGCAGCAGCGTCGCCTGGTAGTCGTGGATCTGTGTCCAGAAGAGATTGGTGTTGAAGACGAGGCGCTGTCCGAACAGAGTGGATTTGATTCCGAGCTCGGCATCCCTTGCCACCTCGGGATTGACGTAGAGGGATGCCAAAGGCAGGCCCGGCGCAGGCGCGGTGGGATTGATGCCGCCTGATTTGGCGCCGCGGGATACCGAGGCATAGCCCAGCACATTGGAATTGAACCGGTAGCTCGCGCTCGCCAGGCCCGAAAAGTTGTCGTCATCGCGCTTCAGATCGCCCGACTCATACGCCGAGAAATTGGGATTGGCGACGAAGGCCGCGGCGCCCGTCGAGCTGCGTACGAGATTCACGGTCTTGCGCTCTTTGGTATCCCGCAGGCCGAAGGCGAACTCCCAGGGGTCCTTGGGCCGCCAGGTCACCTGGCCGAAGAGCGAGCCGCTGTCTGTTTTGAGATCCTGAGCGGTCTGCGAATAGCCATTCGCGAAGAACGGCGCGCCGAGCTGCAGGGCTGCGATCGCCGTGGCGTCGGGGCCATACTGGGTATAGAGCAGGTTGTTCTGGCGCTGGCTGAGCAGATACAGACCGGCCACATAGCTGAGCGCGCGATTGCCTGGCGAGGCGATCCGCAGCTCCTGGCTCCACTGGCGATCGTCGACCTGCTGACCCGCGAGCGGCAGGGCATCGGCATTGGTGCCATCGGCGTCGTTGTAGGGCTTGAACCACCAGCTGCGATAGGCCGTGATGGAGGTCAGCTTGTAGTCGCCGAGCTGCCAGTTGGCTTCCGCCGAGCCGCCGTGCTGGCGCACGTCCATGTGCTGGCGCGAGTCGATGGTCGTCGAGGTGAAATCAGGGTCGTAGACCACCGTCGCGCCCGCGGCCGCCACGGCCGCGAAGTATTTGGCGCCGCCGTTCGGGCCGGGATTATAGAGAACGCCGGCACCGGTATCCGAATGCTCTTCGCTGTAGTCGCCGATCAGCCGTAGATCGAATCCGTCGCGCGGTTTCCACAGGAGCTGGGCGCGTCCGCCATAGCGTTCCGATCCATTGAGATCGGCACCGGTGGTCGAATCTCTCACGAACCCATCCCGGGAGGTGCGTGAGAAGGCCACGCGGGCCGCGAGCTGATCGGTTATCAGCGGCTGCGACCACACGCCGCGCACCTGGTCGTAGTTGTAGTCACCATAGGAAGCTTCGATGCCCCCTTCGGGCTGGAAAGTCGGCTGCCGCGTGGTGATATTGAGCACGCCCGCAGTGGTGTTCTTGCCGAACAAGGTGCCCTGCGGACCGCGCAGCAGCGCGATCTGGTCGAGGTCGATCAGGTCAAGGTTGGCCATGGTGGCGCGGCCGAGATAGACATTGTCGAGATACACGCCCACGCTCGACTCGAGCGCGTCGTTGGCCGGGTTGTTGCCAAGCCCTCGCACGGCGATGCTGGTCTGGCGGGGGTTGTTGAACTGCACGTTGGTGCTGGGCAGGTGCTGGTTCAGGTCCTCGATCCGGAACTGCCCGGACTTCTCGAGTGTCGCGCCACTGATGGCGGTGATCGGAATCGGCACGTCCTGCGCCTTCTCCTCGCGGCGGCGCGCGGAGACCGTGACAGTGGCGATGTCGGCGGGCTCGCTGTCAGGACCCTCGGAATTTCCCGGGTCGGCCTGAGCGGTCGCGCCGGCCGGCGCGCCTGTGGCGTCCGGCTGCCCGGCCGTGGCCGACAGCGAAACGGCCAGCAACGCGAGCGTGGCGATGATCGGATGGTGATGCGATGCCGATCCTGAGACCGGCGTTGAGCGGCGAAGCATGAATTCCCCCTGGGTTTTGCGCCCCGTGGGCGCGGGGAGGAATTTATGCGGGCGGCAGTTATAGAGTCAGTCGCGCGGGCGTGACGTCTGGGTCACATAACCGTGTGTTCGATCCCCATTCCCGGCACTCAGGAGCCGCGTCCTGGTAACCGTTTTGTCACGCCCCGCCGACTGACGCCGTCACCGGACATTCATTTAGTCTCGCCCCTGGTGGTTCACGAGGAGATGTCGATGCATCAGCGGGGTTGGCGAAAAGGTCATCTGTTTCTGGGTCTTCTGGCGCTGGCCTGTATTGTGGTTGACGCGGGCCTGCTGGTGACCGTCGGCGCGCTACTCAAGTGGCTTGCCACGGCGACGTCGCCGAGCAAAGCGACCTCATTCATGATCTAACCCTGCAGATCGTGAATGAGGCTCTGGCTCAAATCGCCATTTGGAATTCGGGAGGACTCAATCTTTCCATCGCCGTCAATATATCCCCCCTGATACTCAATGGAACCGGGTATTCCTCCCTGTTGCGGCTCGCCCGCATTCCATTCACTGAATTGAAGATCGACCGTTCCTTCGTGCACGGCGCCGCTCAGCGCGAGGCTTCGCGGGTCATCCTGCGCTCCGCGTTGGAACTGGCCGGACAGTTGGGCCTGGCCACCGTGGCGGAGGGCGTCGAAGCCGAGGACGACTGGCACCTGCTGCAGCAGTTCGGCTGCACTTTTGCGCAAGGCTGGCTGATCGCCAAGCCGCTCGCCGCCGCGGAATTCCTGCCATGGCTCGAGAGCTATCGGACGGCCTCTCGCCACGCATTCTCAAAGGCGGCTGCAGCACGAGACGGCATTTCCGATCAGGTCGGTTGCAAGGAATAACTTGGGAGGGTTAACACAGGCTTTCTGCACTCAGTAGCGTGCTCAACTGTTCCGGCTCGATGGGCTTGGTAAGGTGGTGGTTGAACCCCGCTGCAAAGGCGCGCGCTTTGTCGCTGTCCTGTCCCCAACCGGTCACCGCGACCAGCGTCACGGCTTGACCGAGCGGGTCCTGGCGCACGTGACGCGCCACTTGGTAGCCGTCCAACTCCGGCATGCCGATATCGAGCAGTGCGACTTCGGGTTGCACTTGGCTGAAGGCCTGCAGCGCCTCGTGTCCGTCGTGCACCACCGTGACCTCATGGCCGTCCATGCGCAACAAAGCCGCAAGGCTCAACGCCGCGTCCCGGTTGTCATCGGCGATCAGGATGCGCCGTTTTACCGGGTTGACAGAGCGTTCATCCGTGGTTTGCGCCGGCGAATGGCTCCTCATGGCCCGCAGCGGCAGACGAACGATGAACTCGCTACCCCGGTCTCTTCCCGCGCTGCGGGCTTCGATCTCGCCTCCATGAAGCGTTATGATTCCCTTGGCCAGGGCCAATCCAATACCCAGGCCACCCTCGGCATGATCCCGGCTCGAGCTGACCTGGGCAAACATCGTAAACACCTTCGGCAGTTCTTCTGGCGGAATACCGATTCCCGTATCGGACACGGCGATGGTGATTTCACCGGCCGCGCAAGCGGCCCGCAAGCGAATTTGTCCTTCAGGATCGGTGTATTTTGCGGCATTGGTCAGCAGATTCGACAGTACCTGGGCCAGACGCAGGGGATCGGCGGCGAAATGCACGGGCTCGGGCGGCATCTGCAGCGTGAATGAATGGCGTTTGGCGTCGAGAAGCGGGCGCGCGGTTTCGACCGCGGCGTCGATGACGGCGGCGAGCTCCGTGGACTGCAGACGTAACTCGAGCGTGCCGCGCGTGATGCGCGACACGTCCAGCAAATCATCGAGCAGCAATGCCATATGCTGCACCTGGCGGCTGATGACATCGTGGCTCCAGCGTTTTTGCGCCTCGGTCGCGTTGGCGGCATTGGAAATCCGCGCCGCCTGGCGGATAGGGGCGAGCGGATTGCGCAGCTCGTGCGCCAGGGTGGCCAGGAACTCATCCTTGCGCCGGTCGGCCTCGCGCAGCGCGGTCTCGGCGCGTTCGCGGCTCGCGATCTCCTCGCGCAACGCCTGCTCGGCGTGTTTGCGATCCGTGATATCGCGCGTAAAGCAACGGGTGTGTATGAACTTGCCGTTCTCCCACAAGACGTTCGATGAGATCACAACGTGTTTGATCGAGCCGTCCTTGCAGCGCAGGCGCGCTTCGTAGCCCTGCAGGCATTCCCCGCAGCTGAGTCTGCTCAAGATATCCTCGATGACGGGCTGGTCGGCGTGAAACTCCGCAATATGCCGCCCGACGTACTCGGCGCTTGAATAGCCCAGCAAATTGAGCTCGGTCTGGTTGGCTCGCAGAATAATGCCGTCCGGCCCCACCCAATGCAGCCCTATGGCTGCATTCTCGAAAAAATCCGCCAGCAATTCCTCGCTGCGCTGCAGCTCCTGCGCTTTACGCTCGAGCGCTTCCTTGGCAGCAATGAGCTCGCGTTCGGCATTCTGGCGGACGCGCTGGATGCTCTTGGCGTTTTCGGAAATAACGGAGCGCAGTCGCGCCTCTTCGCCTTCCTCCGAGCCCATCAGGGCACGCCCAACGTTTCTGCGGCCAGCGCGGTACCGAGCACCCGAGCGCGGATTTTGGCGAACGCGGTCTCGCGTGTTGTTGAGGTGTCGTCGCAAAAGGGGGAGAATCCGCAGTCATCCGTGGTGCCAAGCTGCCCGATGGGGATGTACTGCGCAGCCTCCAGCACCCGGTCACGAACTTCTTCCGGTGTTTCGATGTGGGGATCGATCGGCGCGACCACGCCGACGAAGACCCTTTGGTCTGGCCGCAGGTACCGGCGGATCGCCCTGAGCACTGTTAGCCGATCCGTTTCACCGGCCAGTGCGAGGTACAGATTGCCGACGTTCAGCTCGAACAGGCTTGGCAAGAGCCCGGCGTAGTCGATATCCGCGCTATGGGTCGAATCCCAGTCTCCCCCGGGACAGGTGTGTACGCCAATTCGCTGACGGTCCGCCGCGGAAAAACGGGACAGCGCCAAGTTGTTCAGGTCGATGAAGCTGCTGAGCAGCATGCCGGATGGATCGACTTTGGCGGCGAGCCGTCCTTCGGTAAAATCGATCTGAACCTTGTACGCGCCTTTCTGCAGACAGCGGCGCACCTCGGTCTCGTGCTCGCGCAGCAAATCCTCGATGAACTGCTCGCGTGAATAGCCGGCAATTCCCTCCGCCGGATACATGAGGCTCAACGCCGAGGGGGAAATGACCGCTTGCTTGAGCGGAACGTGCGCATAGCGGAGAGCAAAATCGAGATACTGATCCGCGTATCGCTTATAGCGAAAGGGCTCGGCGGTCAGACGCAGCATACGCCGCGTGTGACCGGCGGCGAACGGAATCTTGAATCCGTCCGGACTGATATTCTTCAGTCCATGGACGCTGTAGGTCCAGAAGTTGTGGTATTTTCGTTGCTCGCCGTCCGTGATGACCGGAGAGCCCGTGGCCTCCAGCTGCTCGAGGGTGTCGCGGGTCGCCTCTTCGTATAACGAATCGAGCGTGGGATCCATGCCGTCGCCGCAGGCGTCAATGGCCGCCAGCAGCTTCAAGGGTCGCGGAATACTGCCAATCGGCTCAGTGGGTATCGGCATTCAGGCTCCGGCCCGGATGGGTCCTTGTGACAAACGACCGCGAATACTGTGTCGAAATCCGTTCTGAAGCGCGGCTCGCCAGTATAGAACAACTGAGACTGCAGACAAAAGTTCCTACAGGACAGGTGCTTGCAGCGTCTGGAAGCCGCGCACGGCAATAATTCCGACAGGCCATTTATGATCGCGATTGTGGCCGCCCCCAGCTGCGCGGCGCTCGTTTTTCTTCCCTATCCATGGCGACCGGTTTTCGTTTGTTACTCAGAAAGATGACCTGACCTAGCACGGCCGTTGCCAGCAGCGCGAGGTTGGTCACCAGAAATACCCAGTTGTGCAGCAAGCCGCTGTACACCGCAAAACCTGCCGAGGCCGCGAACTGCCCGATGAACAGCCACTTCGAGACCCCTGAGGTCGAGCGCGTGCGCCATTGGGTATACACCTGCCGTCCGAGCGTCACGAGCAGGATCGCCGAACTCGCCCAGCCGATCAGCTCAGGTATCATGCGGTGGGAGCTCTCCGGTAATCAATCCCGGTCCCAGGACGCCCCAGAGTCGTGGCTTGCTGGGCCGACGGTCGAGCTTCGCTCGCGCGACCGCTGATTCTGGGCATGCGGCATCTTGATCTCGCGGCGTCCGCACTATGAGCTGGAAGCTTTTAGGATTTAGCTGACGCAAAGGTAACGCGCCGGCTTGCGGATGAATTTGAGAAGGTCTCTCGAATTCATGTAGGACAACGACGGTATTGGACCCGTGTGAAAGAAAGTCAGCTGTGTAATCGCGCGATCGTGAGGCTCGCCCGGGCGTCATTGGCCTTTCCAGTCAACTCCACCGGATCGAGGTCCCACGGATTCAAGAGCACCGCGCGCGATTCATCGGACAGTCTCGCCACACTTGCAGCGCTGACCAGGCGCAGCGCGGTCCACCAAAAGGGGCGGATCAGCCCCTGCCACATG
>Ga0070667_100004790_pt1 | contig 11335 bp, 7 predicted proteins | sample KBSS33metaG_FD_64659 | JGI IMG/M metagenome (GOLD analysis project Ga0070667, IMG submission 64659) | Switchgrass rhizosphere microbial communities from Kellogg Biological Station, Michigan, USA - KBS S3-3 metaG | ecosystem: Host-associated > Plants > Roots > Rhizosphere > Soil ...
GGCGTTGCGGGCAACGCATCGCCGGCGCCGCGCGGCAGGTAATGCTCGCGGATCGCGGCGGCGACCTCGCCCTCCTCACCGTCCGCCTGCGCGTAATAGGCGCCCATGACGCCCTGGAGTTCCGGAAACTCGCCCACCATGGCGCTTAGTAGATCGCATTTGCACAACAGCGCCGCGCGCGCCACCAGGCTTGGTGCCGCCTGGCAGGGACCGGCGAGCGTATCGGCGAGTGCCGCGATGCGCCGCGTCTTGTCGGCGATCGATCCGAGCTTGGCCTGGAAGGTGACGCGCGCGAGCGGCTCGATGCGTGCCGCCAGCGGCACGCGCCGATCCTGTTCCCAGAAGAACGCTGCATCCGCCAGGCGCGGGCGCACCACCCGCTCGTTTCCTGCGCGCACCACCGTGGGATCAAGGCTCTCGATATTGCTGACGGCGATGAAGCCGGGCAGCAGCGCGCCGGCGGCCGATTCCAGCGGGAAGTAGCGCTGGTGGTCCTGGAGCGCTGCCAGCAGCACCTCGCGCGGCAGGGACAGGAAGCGCGGCTCGAACTGCCCGGCGATTGCCACCGGCCATTCCACCAGCGCCGTGACTTCCTCCAGCAAGGCAGGCTCGATGATCGCGCGCCCGCCGGATTGCTCCGCGGCGCTCATGACCTGCTCGCGTACCCGCTCGCGCCGCGCTGCGAAATCGGCGACGACCTTGCCGCGCGTCAGCAGAGTCTTTTCATAGCTGGCCGGCGCGCGCAGCGGGAGTTCCCGCGGCGCGTGAAAGCGATGGCCGCGCGTACTGCGCCCTGCGGCCGTGTCCAGCAGTGTTGAGGCGATCACTTCGGCGCCATAGAGCATGACCAACCAGTGCACCGGGCGCACGAACTGCGCCTCGCCGCTCCCCCAGCGCATGCGCCGCGGGATTGGGAGCGCATCGAGCACCTCGCCCATCAGTCGCGGCAGCAGGCTCACGGCGCTCGCCCCCGGCTGTGTGCCGCCGTACCAAAGGTATTCGTTGTTCTGCTCGTCGCGCTCGCGGCCGAGCTGCGAGAGCTCGATCCGGCAGCTGGCCGCGAAGGCCTGCGCCGCGCGCGTCGGTTGCCCCTCCGCATCGAAGGCCGCGCGCACCGGCGGACCGCGGCGGCGCACGACCTGGTCGGGCTGGCGCGAGGTCAGTCGCCGCACGCGCACCGCGAGCCGGCGCGGAGTGGCGAAGGACTCCACCGGACCATGGCGGAGATTTACCGCTGCGAGCTTCGCCTCGAGATTCGTGCGCAGCGCAGCTTCCAATTCCGGCAGCGCCTTGGGCGGCAATTCCTCGGTGCCGATCTCGAACAGGAAATCGCGCCGCTCGGTGGCAGGAGTCTCGCTCACGGGACCACCGCTCCCGCCGGGGCGTTCGCTTGCGCCAGCAGCGGGAATCCCAGCGCTTCGCGACTGGCCAGATATTCCTGCGCGACACCGCGAGCGAGCGTGCGTACCCTGAGAATGTAGCGCTGGCGCTCGGTCACGGAGATCGCGCGGCGCGCATCCAGCAGGTTGAACACGTGCGAGGCCTTGAGCGCCTGCTCGTAGGCCGGCAGTGCCAGGTGCGCCTCAAGCAGCTTCTGGCAGATGCGCTCGTGATCCTCGAAGTGCCGGAACAGCACCTCGGTATCGGCGTGTTCGAAGTTGTACTTCGACTGCTCGGCTTCGTTCTGGTGGAACACGTCGCGGTAGGTCACGCGCCCGTACGGGCCTTCGCTCCAGACGATGTCGAATAGGCTCTCGACGTTCTGCAGATACATCGCCAGGCGTTCGAGCCCATAGGTGATCTCGCCGCTCACCGGGCGGCAGTCGAGTCCGCCGACCTGCTGGAAGTAGGTGAACTGGCTGATCTCCATGCCATTGAGCCACACCTCCCACCCGAGGCCCCAGGCGCCGAGCGTGGGCGATTCCCAGTTGTCCTCGACAAAGCGGATGTCGTGCACCAGAGGATCAAACCCCAAAGCCTTAAGGCTCCCGAGGTACAGATCGATCATGTCAGGGGGCGAGGGCTTGATCAGCACCTGGAATTGAAAGTAGTGCTGCAGCCGGAAGGGATTGTCGCCATAGCGCCCGTCCGTCGGGCGGCGCGAGGGCTGCACGTAGGCAGCCGACCAGGGTTCAGGCCCGATGGAGCGCAGAAACGTGGCCGTGTGAAAAGTGCCGGCGCCGACTTCCATGTCGTAGGGCTGCAGCACCACGCAACCCTGCAACGCCCAGTAGCGCTGCAGAGCAAAAATAAGCTCCTGAAAAGTGCGTGGACTGGCCCCGATCTTGGCGGTTTTCATGCTTTCTTGAGGCCGCTGACGCGCTAGAGGGAGTTGGCGCGCGAGTATACCGAACGCAGGGTCGAAGCCGTCACGGCGCACAGTTGACCGCCCGAGACGCACAATAATAGGGCAGAAATCCAATTCCTGCCCTATACTGGTGCAAAAGGTGGGGCGGCGGGCCGGGCCCGATTCATAACTACCTGATTTTACGAATTTTTATCCGACGCATGGATTGGCACGTTCCCTGCATTAAGGCAGGTCTCGACGCAATTAAATTTTTTCCTTGAGGAGGCGACATGACCCCGACCGACGTAGTGAAGCTGATAAAAGAAAAGCAGATCCGCTTTGCCGACCTGCGCTTCACCGACACACGAGGCAAGGAACAACACGTCACGATCCCGGCCGGATTTGTCACGGCGGATTTTTTTGTCGAAGGCAAGATGTTCGACGGCTCATCGATCGCCGGCTGGAAGGGCATCAACGAGTCGGACATGATTTTGTTGCCCGACGCGCTCACCGCCATCATCGATCCGTTCTTTGCCGACCCGACCATCAATATCCGCTGCGACATCATCGAGCCGGCCACCATGCAGGGCTATGAGCGCGATCCGCGCTCGCTCGGCAAGCGCGCCGAGGCCTACCTCAAGTCGACCGGCATTGCCGATGGGGCGCTGTTCGGACCCGAGAACGAATTTTTCATTTTCGACAGCGCGCGCTGGAACAACGACATGCACGGCTGCGGCTACGCGATCGACTCGCTCCAGGGCGCGTGGAATTCCAACACCTCATACCCCGAAGGCAACATGGGACACCGGCCGGGCGTCAAGGGCGGCTACTTTCCGGTGCCGCCGGTCGATGGCTTCCACGACATCCGCGCCGCAATGTGCAAGGCGCTCGAGGAGATGGGACTTACGGTCGAGGTCCACCACCACGAAGTGGCGACCGGCGGACAGTCGGAAATCGGCGTGGGCGCGGGCGGCCTGGTCAAGAAGGCCGACGAAGTGCAGATCCTCAAGTACTGCGTGCACAACGTCGCGCACATGCACGGCAAAACCGCGACCTTCATGCCCAAGCCCCTGGTCGGCGACAACGGCTCAGGCATGCACGTTCACCAGTCGCTGCAGAAGGCGGGCACCGCGCTGTTCGCAGGCGATAAGTACGGCGGACTTTCCGAGACCGCGCTCTATTACATCGGCGGCATCATCAAGCACGCCAAGGCCATCAACGCCTTCACCAATCCGGGCACCAACAGCTACAAGCGCCTGGTGCCCGGCTTCGAAGCGCCGGTCATGCTCGCCTATTCGGCGCGCAACCGCAGCGCCTCGATCCGAATTCCCTGGGTGCCAAACCCCAAGGCGCGCCGCATCGAGGTGCGTTTCCCGGATTCCGCGGCCAACCCCTACTTCGCCTTCGCGGCCATGATGATGGCCGGCATCGACGGCATCCAGAACAAGATGCATCCGGGCGATCCGGCGGACAAGGACCTGTACGATCTGGAGCCCGAGGAGGCCAAGCACATTCCGCAGGTGTGCCATTCGCTGGACATGGCGCTCGAGTGCCTCGACAAGGATCGGGAGTTCCTGACGCGCGGCGGCGTGTTCACCAACGACCTGATCGATGCCTACATGGGCCTCAAGCAGCAGGAAGTCACGCGCTATCGCATGTCGACTCACCCCTGCGAGCTCGATATGTATTACAGCGTCTAGCGGCTCGCCCGCGCAGTGGCAGATGTTAACTGGTGACGATCATCACAGGATCGCGCCCGAAGTTTTGCGCGCCGGAGCGCGCAAGGACTATGCTGTGTCTTGTGCGTACCTGGACGGCTTATGTCGCGCTTCTGGCAGCGGTCACGGCGGTGGCCGGCGGCACGGTGACCTATCGCTGGGTCGACGCCGACGGCGTGCACTACTCGGACCAGCCGCATCCGGGCGCCGAACAGATCACCTTGAGCCAGACGCAGACCTACAGCAGCGCCGATGCCGCCTCCGCGGGGGCCAGCGCCGCGCCGCGCCAGTCGCGCAATCAGCAGAATTCCGGCGATGGCGGGCCGTTTCACTACGACAGCTGCGCGATCATCCAGCCGGCGCAGGACCAGATGCTGATCGACATCGAATCGGCGAATGTGGCGGTGCGCGTATCCCCTGGCAAGCGCAGCGACGATCGCGTGGTGCTCACCCTGGACGGCCAGAGCATCGAGCCGGACAACAACGATCAGGTGGAATTCACCATCAAGCCGATCGATCGCGGCACGCACGTGGTGGTCGCGACCGTGCGCAGCTCGGACAACAAGAACCTCTGCCAGTCCCCGGCGCTGACCTTCCACGTGCGCCAGCCCTCGGTCAACAAACCGATCAAGAAGCCCACGCCCCACTAGCACGCACTTCCTGCGCCGGGAGTGCACTTGTCTGCTGAGCTCTCAAGCCTGCCGCCGGCCGTGCGCCTGTCGGACGGCGGATTGCTGGACGCCCTTACCACCGGCATCGTGCTTCTGGATGCGCAGCTGTGCGTGCGCTACGCCAATGTCGCCGCCCAGGACCTGCTCGGCGTGAGCTTGAGGCAGGCGCGCGGTCTGCCCTTTAAGGAACTGTTCGCGGGCGCGCAGCCGCTGCTTGAGCTCATGCGCCGCGCGCTGGAGGACAACCAGAGCTGTGCCGGACATGAGTTCACGCTCATCCCGGTCGCTGCACTTCCCGCGCCCCCCGCGCCCGCCGTGGTCGATTTCACGGTGACGCCCGTCGATGGCGAACTCGGCGGCCGGCAATTGCTGCTCGAGCTCATCGACGCCCGCGCCCGCCGCCGCATCGCACGCGAGAGCGAGCTGCGCTCGCGCGTCGATGGCAACCGGCTGATGGTTCGCCAGCTGGCGCACGAGATCAAAAATCCCTTGGGAGGTGTGCGCGGCGCCGCGCAGCTACTGGAGCGCGAGCTGCCCGATCCAAACCTCAGGGAATACACCGCCGTCATCATCAACGAGGCCGACCGACTCTGCGGCCTGGTGGACGCGATGCTCGGGCCGACGGCGCCCCCGCGCACGCGGCTCTTGAGCGTGCACGAGATCTGCGAGCACGTGTACCAGCTGCTGCGCCACGAAGCACCCGTCGGCGTCAGCATCGAGCGCGATTACGATCCGAGCCTCCCCGATGGGCGCTTTGATCGCAACGAGATCATCCAGGCGCTGCTCAACATCGGCCGCAACGGCCTGCAGGCCTTGAGCGGCAGCGGGCGGCTCATTCTGCGAACCCGCGCGCTGACCAACCTCAACATCGGAGCGCAGCGTCACCGGCTGGTGGCCTCGCTCCAGGTAGAAGACGACGGGCCCGGGGTGCCCGAGGAACTGCAGCAAACGCTGTTCATGCCGCTGGTTACATCGAGGCCCGAGGGGAGCGGCTTGGGCCTGTCGGTAGCCCAGGAAATGGTGGCGCGACACCGCGGCGTGATCGAATTCGAGAGCCGCCCGGGCTGCACGCGATTCTCCATCCTGCTGCCGCTTGAGGAAGAGGCGTGAACGCCGAGCCTCTCAAAGTGTGGCTGGTGGACGATGACGCCTCGATCCGCTGGGTGCTGGAACGCGCCATGCGCAGCGATGGCATCCTGCCGCAGGTCTTCGAGGCCGCCGAGCCGGTACTGGCGGCTCTCGGGAGCGATGCGCCGGACGTGCTCGTCACGGATGTGCGCATGACCGGGCGATCGGGCATTGATCTGCTCAAGCGCGTGCACGCTACGCACCCGTTGCTTCCGGTCATTGTCATGACCGCGCACTCGGATCTGGGCACGGCAGTGGCGGCCTACGAGGGCGGGGCATTCGAGTACCTGCCGAAGCCCTTCGACATCGATCACGCGGTGCAGCTCGTGCGCCGCGCCGCGCACAGCAACGCGCGACCGCGCGCCGAAGCATCACCGGCCAGCGCCCTCATCCCCGAACTGCTCGGGCGCGCGCCGGCCATGCAGCAGGTGTTTCGCGCCATCGGCCGGCTGGCGCGAACCAGCGTCAATGTGCTCGTCACGGGCGAGTCGGGCACCGGCAAGGAACTGGTGGCCCGCGCGTTGCACGAGCACAGCCCGCGCGCCCTCAAGCCGTTCATCGCGCTCAACACCGCGGCTATTCCTGCCGAGCTGCTCGAGTCCGAACTGTTCGGGCACGAGAAGGGCGCATTCACCGGTGCTGACAGCCTGCGCCGGGGGCGCTTCGAGCAGGCGGACGGGGGTTCGCTGTTCCTGGATGAGATCGGCGATATGTCGCTCGCCTTGCAGACGCGGCTCCTTAGGGTGCTGGCTGAGGGTGAGTTCTATCGGGTCGGCGGCCAGACGCCGATCCGGGTCGACGTGCGCGTGATCGCCGCGACCCACCAGAATCTCGAAATGCGCGCGCGCAATGGCACGTTCCGCGAGGACCTGTTCCACCGGCTGGATGTAATCCGCATCGAACTGCCTCCGCTCCGAGCACGGCAGGAGGATGTGCCCGACCTGCTCCAGCACTACCTGCGCCGCGCCGCAGAGGAACTCAACCTCGCGCCCAAGACGCTCAGTGCCGAGGCCGGCGCGAAGCTCACGGCTTATTCATGGCCCGGAAACGTGCGCGAGCTCGTCAACTTCTGCCGCCGGGTCACGGCGCTCGCCCCGGGGAGTGAAATCCGCCTCGCGGACCTGCCCTCGGCCGTGGCCAATCCCGATGCGCACGCGACCGCACAGGTGGAGTGGGCGAAGTTGCTGGAGGAATGGGCGCAATCGCGCGTGGGCTCAGGCGACACGCCGCTCCTTAGCGAGGCGCTGCCTGAATTCGAGCGCACGCTGACGCGCGTCGCGCTGCGCGCCACGCACGGCCGACGTCAGGAAGCCGCGCGACTCTTGGGCTGGGGTCGCAACACGCTGACTCGCAAGCTCAAGGAACTGGGGCTGGACGATCCAGACGCCACGGACTGATTTCGCGCCTGAACTTCGGCTAGAGCGATTTGAGGAAGGCGACCAGCTGGGACTTCTGCAAGTCCGTCAGCTGCATGGCGAAGCGCTCGTTATAGAAGTTAACCAGCTGATTTAAGTTCGCGGCCGCACCGTTGTGGAAGTAGGGCGCACGAGCCGAAAGCCCGCGCAAAATGGGTCCTTTGACGCGGTTGAGGTCTGCGCACTTGCCCGTGAGCAGCGCCTTGCCAGGATCACTCGTGTAGAAGGATACCGGCTCGCCTGCCGCGAAAGGACTCGGGCAGCCGCTGATCAGGTACACCGGCAGGTCGGGCATGCTGAGTTGTGCGACGCCGGCCGTGACCGCAGGATCGGTCTCCATGCTGGTGCCCGTGGTATGGCCCGTACCGATGTCCAGCGGCAGCGGCAGCGAGTGATTGCCGACGTTGGGCGTGTCGTGGCAGCTCGTGCAGTGGCCTACAAAGGATTCGGGGCTGCCGATGGCGGTGTTGTCATTGAGGCCGCGCACATTGCTGATCTGCATCGGGGCGGAATTAAACAGAGCCTCCCCCGCCGCTATAGCCCGCCGCGCATAGGCCGTCTGGGTGCTCCAGGCCCCGAACAGCGTCATCGCATTCGCATCGAAGGTCGCGCCGCTCGGATCGCCGCCCAGCGAGTCATTCACGCCCGGGTAGTAGAGTTCTTTCGACAGCTGCCAGGCGCCGCCCTCCGCGCCGGCGACGTTCAGCATGCCGGCTGAGTTGTCGCGCCACTGCGCCGTGAACAATCCGAGCTCGAAACTCACGATGTCTGCTACCTGGGCGTCGGTCGGCGGGTGTGACGCCTGTGCATGGCCATTGGTGGCGTCAATCGCCTGGTGCGTGAGATCCGCGGTCAGGTTGGCGAGGAAGGTGGAGCTGTCGGTGAGCGGCGAGACCGTCTCGCGCCCGTCGAACATGACCGCGCTGAGGAAACTCAGATTCGCCGAGGGGAGCGGGCGCCGGTACACAGAAACCATCAACTTGTTGGTTGCCGGGTCTAACTGCAGTGCACAACCGTAAGGGTCGTGCACGACGCTGATGGTGAATTCCGAAGGGCTCGGCACCGGCAGGGCCACGCGAATCAGGCCGCCGCGCAATATCAGGCTGTGCCCATCGCGGTCGCCGGTCGCGACGTTCGCGCAGTTGGCGCCATCGACAGAGGCAAATAGTGGGTCATGCCCATTAGTGCGGTTGAAGCGCTCGCGCGCGCCTTCCGCGCTGAAACTAAAGGCTTCTTTCGCCACATGGCAGGTGGCGCAGCTGCGGCCGTTGGTTCCGAGTTTTTGGAAGAAGGCCCCATCGGTCTGGACGGGGCCATTGACGTTGAGCGCGGCCAGCATGCCGTCCGGGTCCCTCAAAACGAGCATTTGCGCCTGGGGCGCGGACTGCGGAGCCGCCATCGCGGGGGCGATCATGGCCGCTAGGAGCGCAACTGAGCACAGCAGGCTTTTCATGTGAATTCCTTGGCTGCCTGATTGGTCGACGCCTGAAATTTGCGGCAGCCTGTATAGCTAATCGCAATACGCCCTAAAAAAACGCCACGCGAAGCGTGCCAAGCTGACATAAGTCCTGAAAAAAAGGGCCGGAACGTCCTACACACCCTGGGTTGCCGTCGCGATTTCATGGGGTACGATGAAAGCGATGTCCGAGCTGGATTGGGAGTCGCTGGTTCGAGATACCGACCGGGGAGCAGCCGGCGGCAAGGAGCGGCTGTTCAGCGCGCTGTACGGGGAGCTGCACCGGCTCGCGGAGCGCGAGCTCAAGCGCAACAGCGCCGCGATGATCAGTCCCACGACGCTCTTGCACGAGTCCTTCCTGCGATTCTCGGCCGGCGCGGGGCAATTCCCCGACAAGGCGCGCTTTATCGGCTACGCCTCGCGGGTCATGAGGGGTTTGCTGATCGACCTGCTGCGCGAGGGCCGGGCGCTCAAGCGCGGCGCGGGACTGCACATCACGCAATTGAACACGCAGATCGCCGAGTCGCAGGCGGCCACCGAGGATATATCGAGGCTCTCGGAGGCGCTCGATGAGCTTGCCTCGCAGGATGCGCGCCTCGCCGAGCTCGTGGACCTGAAATACTTCTGCGGCTACACCTTCGAGGAAATCGCCGCGCTGCGCGACACCTCGGTGCGCACGCTGCAGCGGGACTGGGAGAAGGCGCGCATGATCCTGTTTAAGAGGCTCAAGGATGCGCCATGATTCCCAAAGGCGCCGCGCCGCGGCACTTTTTGAGTTCAGATTACGATGTTGACGGATATGGCAATGAAGATTGGGAACACCACCGGGCGCTTTGAGTCGTCCCGACGCTGAGCCTGTTCACGCCCGCAAGAATTTAAAGATGAATCAGGGTTCGGAGAATCTGCCAAACCAGGCCTGGGACACGATCAGCGAGCAGCTCGACCACGTACTCGACCTTGACTCGGCGGGGCGCGAAAGCTGGCTTGCGGGCCTGCGCACGCGCGATCCGGAACTGGCCACTCGGCTTGAAAGCCTGCTCGCCGTGCGCGAGCGTGACGGCTTTGCGGATTTCCTGAGCTCAAGGCCACCCTCTTTCTCCGGCCTGCAGACCGCGAGCCTCGTCGGGCGGCGCATCGGGCCCTACGAGATAGAGGCCGAGGCCGGGCGCGGCGGGATGGGAAGCGTCTGGCGCGCGCGGCGCGTGGACGGCCGCTACGAAGGGGTCGTGGCCATCAAGCTGGTGCACGCGTCCTGGATTGATGAGGGAGCCGAGCAGCGCTTCCAGACCGAGGGCCAGCTGCTCGGCAGCCTCGAGCACCCCCATATCGCACGACTCCTCGACGCCGGCGTGCTCGACGGCACGCAGCCCTATCTGGTGCTCGAGTATGTCGAGGGCGAGCCGATCGATGAGTACTGCCAGCGCCGCAATCTTGGCATCGAGGCGCGCATACGGCTGTTTCTCGACGTGCTCAAGGCGGTCGCGCACGCTCACAGCCATCTGATCGTGCACCGCGACCTCAAGCCCGGCAACATTTTCGTCACGGGTGATGGCGTCGTGAAGCTGCTGGATTTCGGCATCGCGAAACTCCTGCAGGGCGGAGGCGCAAGCGGCTCGCTCACGCAGTCCGGTGAGGCGCCGCTCACCCCGCAGTTCGCCGCGCCGGAACAGCTGACCGGCGAGGCCGTGACCACCGGTACGGACGTGTACACACTAGGACTGGTGTTGTTCGTGCTGCTGACCGGGACGGGACCCTTCCCGAGTGATCGCCAGCCGCGGGCGCAATACATCCAGGCCATCCTGACCCAGGATCCCCCGCGTCCCTCGACGGTGGGCATGCTGGAGACAGTCCCGAGGCGCGTGCTCAAGGGCGACCTCGACAACATTCTGGGTAAGGCGCTCAAGAAGGATCCGGCTGAACGCTATGTGTCGGTCACGGACTTTGCCGACGACCTGCAGCGACTGCTCAGGCATGAACCGGTGCGCGCGCATGCCGACACCGTGCCTTACCGCGTCGCCAAGTTCGTCCGGCGCCACCGCGGAGGCGTGCTGGGTGCGGTGCTGACGACGATCGCACTGGTGGTCATCACCGCCTTCGCCATCCGGCAGATGCTCGAGGCAAGGGCGCAACGCGACCTGGCCAACTTCGAGGCTGCGGCATCCAGCGCGCAAGGCGAGCTGACCGAATTCCTGCTTGGCGACAGCTTAGGGCTGGCTCCGCACGATGTTGCCGCCGCGCGCCTGGCGCGTGCTCACGCGATGATTAGCCAGCGCTTCAGTAGCAATCCCCTGATCCAGGCAAGGATGCTCATCAGTCTGTCGGGACGGTACATCGATCTGGGCGACACCAGCGGAGCCGCTCCATTGATGCAGGAAGCCGAGGACATCGCCGCCAGACTCGACGATCCGCACCTCAACGCAGATATCGCCTGCGGCCGGGCGCAGGATGCGATCGATGCGGGCGATTTGAACACGGCTCATGCGCAGGAGTCGGTCGGTCGCGCCAGCATGGAGCGGTTGAAGATCGTCCCGAGCGGCCTCATGGCTGAGTGCGCCATGGCCGCCGCCACCATCGCGCAGGCCGAGGGGAACTACCCGCAAGCTATCGCGGTCACGGCGCAGGCCATGAACAGGCTGGAGAAGGAAGGCCTGCAGCGCACT
>Ga0070667_100004799_pt1 | contig 11324 bp, 10 predicted proteins | sample KBSS33metaG_FD_64659 | JGI IMG/M metagenome (GOLD analysis project Ga0070667, IMG submission 64659) | Switchgrass rhizosphere microbial communities from Kellogg Biological Station, Michigan, USA - KBS S3-3 metaG | ecosystem: Host-associated > Plants > Roots > Rhizosphere > Soil ...
TCGCGGTGTGAACGATCATACGCGAAATGTTCCCGATGACATTCTCAAACGCCTGCCTAAGAACGGCGGCGTGATAATGGTTAATTTTTATCCCGATTTCCTGGACGCACGTACGAATAAAGAGGATAACGAAATGACCGCGAAGCTTAGGCCCCAGATCCAGGCGCTGCGGGAACAATATAAAAACGATCCAGCCGGTTTGAAGGATGCAATAGCAAAGCTGCAGGCGGCCAATCCTTATTACATCTGCGATTACACAAAGATCGTCGATCACATCGACCACATTAAACAGGTCGCGGGTATCGACTATGTCGGGATAGGTTCTGACTTTGACGGCGTGCCATATTTGCCGAAAGGAATGAACGGCATGGAGGACCTCGTCCTAGTTACGTACGAGATGCTTCGCCGCGGATATACGGACGCTGAAGTGAAGAAAGTATTGGGCGAGAATTTCTTGCGAGCTTTTGGCCAGGCTGAGAAGGTCGCGAATATCAGCACACGGCAGATCAGCGGACAGGGAAGTTTGGTCAGGATCAAGAAAGCAGCACAGTGATCAAGCGGTGAGCAGATCTAAATGAGAGGCGAGTTTAGGGATCCGGTCACGCAGAAGATCGCTGACTTTATCGTTGATATTGGCCTTGAACTTGTAAGAGAACCCATCGACGAGGAGACCTTCCTACCAGGCATTCTGATAAGGAACGGAGCCATGGTTGTCGACGAGGGAAGGCTAAACTACCCGGGGGATTTGCTTCATGAGGCAGGTCATCTTGCTCTTTCGCCGGCCGAGATCAGACCAACGCTGAGCGGCGAGGTAGCGCTGCCCGGAACTCGCATGGAGCCGATCGAGGCGCAAGCAATGGCATGGTCCTATGCGGCGGCTCTTTTTCTCAGGATCGATCCAGAAGTAGTTTTTCACGAAGGCGGATATTTCGGAGCCTCGAGGAGCCTGTTGCTTAACTTTAGCATCGGTGCATATATTGGCGTCAACGGACTGCAGCAAGCAGGGTTGACCCTATTCGGTGAATCCGCACGCGAGAAAAGTGTTCCGCCGTATCCACATATGATCAAGTGGTTGAGAGACTAGTAGAAATATGAAAATGAAGCTGCTTAATCTTTTCGTAGTATGCGTCGTGTTTGTCGGCTTTGCGGCGTGCGGCAGCCGAGGTGACGGTAACCGCGGCAATAGAAACGCCAATAGCGCGAATGCGCCTTCGAACGCGAATGAAGCGACACCGGCCAATAATTCAAACGTGCCGCAAAGCGGCCCGCAAAGCGCAAACAACTCTAATGCGAGTACGCCCACGGAGATCGTTGAGACTACGGAAACCGTTTCGGCCGCGCTCCTGCAGATGGAGGACGCATGGAATGCCGCTTACGGTAGGCGAGACGAAACGTGGTTTCAGCAAAACTTGGCGGATGATTACACGGAGATCGGCGACGATGGCCGGACGATCAACGATAAAGCCGGAGCAACCGCAGCTATGAAGGCTGACAAGAGCACTGCCCTCGAAACAGACCTTTCAGACATGAAGGTGCGCGTCGAAGGCAATGCCGCCGTCGTGACCGGCGTCAATCACGTACGGCTCAAAGACCCCACCGGAAAACAGCAGGATTACAAGCACCGGTTTACCGATACTTTCGTCAAGCGGGACAGGCGCTGGCTTATCTGGGCGAATGAATCGACAAGGATGCCTTAAAGGTGAATCCTGGCAAGACAACCTTAATAAATATTAAAGCCGTATTGAAACATCATCGCCACCGAAACGGGTTTTCCGTCTATCTTCTTCGGTTCGAACCTTATCTGCTTAGCAGCAGCGACCACATTCTGGTCCAACCCGGCGCCGAGAGCGTTCAGGATAAGGATGTGTTTAATTGTTCCGTCCTCAGAAAAACCGATAAGTAAATGGACTATACCTTGTACGTTATGTATCCGTGCTTCGTCCGTGTATGCAGCCCGCGGCTTGGAGATGATCTTTAGGGGCGTGACACGAGGATCGGACGACACTGTTTCATCGGGTATGGGCTTTTGATTTTCCGGAGAAGTGTAATACTCCCCAAAAAACTTGATCGCTTCAAAGTATTCCTTGTAAAACTCGGTATCCGGCCGGCTCGGAGTCAGATTAAGAAACCTTTCCATATCCCCGGCAGCTTCGCGAAGGAGATCTCTCCGACTTTCGGGCTTATTAACTGTGATGCTTAGCTGGGCGAAACGTGCGATCAAAGCCTGTGCTTTCAGCCGATAGCCGTCGGCGAACTTTGGTTCGATCTCGACCGCCTGTTTGGCCCGCTCATAGGCTGCGTCATAGAGGCCGCGGCGAAGGCTAGAAGCCCCAACAATATATTGGGCCTGAGCGATTTTGGGCTCAATCTCGAGTGCCTCCTCGGCGATGCGTTCCGCGTGCTTGTCGTTATTGTTCAGATAGGCAAATGCTAATGCGGTCAAGACAGCGGTGTTCCTAGGTAAAAGAGTTCGCGCCTTTTCAAGAGCCTTTACTGCGTCGCCCTCTTTTCTCAGCTGTAGATCGGTAAGACCGAGATAGTACCAGACATCCCCGTCGGATGCTTTCTCCTTCGTCAACCGTTTCAAGACGATTAGAGCTTTGTCGTATTCGCCCTTTTGGTAAAGGCCAGTGTAGAGATCGTGATCGGTCTGGGGATTAGAAACGACTTGTGCCTGGCCCGCAAAGGCAATTGCAATTGAGATAGAGATGAGGACGGAAAACCTGAAAAGGATGATCTGTTTCATGAGTTGAGAGGCGAAACTGAACGGCAACGAAAATATAACGAATCGTCAAAGAAACGGCAAACAAAAGTGCGGACGCGCGCAGATCTTACCGACATGTTCATTCAACATGTCGGAAGTTAGCTGATCTGGGCTAACGAATCGACGAGACCCGTAAACTCTATGCGGCCTTCTCTGACGGTTCGAATGTAATGTTATACCGCTTGATCTTGACGTTTAGAGTGGTGACCTTCATGCCAAGCAGTGCCGCTGCCCTTTTTTGAACTCCCTTTGCGTGGATCAATGCGCTCCTGATCATTCCCTTCTCGAAGTTTTGTACCTCTTCATATAAATTGATCCTTTTGTCATTTTGCAGCAGCAACCGAGTGCGGTCTTCGCTCTGCTTCAGGAACTCGATCTCTTTCAGCAAAAGGGAGGCAAGTGATTCAAGAGCAGACAATTGCGTTTTCCGCAGGATGCCCACCGGTCTTGACGGTTCGAGAACATCGGATAATTCAACAACCTCGGAATCTATATAAGTGCTTAAGTCCATAAGAATAACCCCGCTTTTCAATGTATTACAGGATTATCCTAAGATTTCGAAAGCCCCAAACAAAGTTTTTCTACGTAAAAATTTGTAAAGAATTAATATTGACAGGATCTCCATGCTTAATACTTAAGGTTTGTAAACCTATCCGAAGCCCACAGAGCAGCCCTAACTTCCTTTTCAAAGGCTCGTTATTGACTAATCCTCCCGACAAGCGTATACCTACACCGCACATCCCATGTAGTTTGAATAATTTAGAAACTTCGAGGGGCGTTTGTCATACGATGCTGCAGATGCCCAAATATCTCGTTGTCTAGCGTCTCTCCCAAATGAGGAGACCTGAATATGAAGAAGATCCTTTTTGTAACGATGGCGATCGCCATCACGACCGTTCTTATGGTCGCTTGCGGTGATCAGGGAGGCGGAAATACTGCCAATAAGCCGGCGAATGCGGCTAACAACGCAAATGCTGCCGCTCCGAATAACGCCGCTGCAGAAGCGGAAGTCAAGAAACTGATGGATGCGGCGGCCGCTGCGTTGGCTAAGAACGATGCCGATGCGATGGACAAGATCTACAACGATAATTACATGCTCGTAAATATCGATGGTTCGGTCCAGACCAAGGCCGAGCGCCTCGCAGCCCTGCGGTCGGGAGACGCAAAGTACACGGCCTTCTCCTACAGTGATGCTAATATTCGGGTCAAGCCCGAAGGTGACGCTGCTATTGTGATAGCTAAACTGTCGATGAAGGGAACAATGAAAGGAAAGCCAGTCGAGGGTGATTACCGTGTCACGCAGGTTTACGGTAAGACTAAGGACGGCTGGAAGCAGATCAGCGCACAGGCCACAAAGATCGAAGCCGCGGCCGAACCGGCAAAGACTGAAGATAAGAAGGCGGAACCCGTTAACGCTGCAAAGCCAGCGGCTCCGGCGAACAAATAGAAACGAAAAAGAAGGCGGTCAATGGACCGCCTTCTCCTCTTTGGATAGATTCTAGGCAGAAACATACAGGACCTGCTCGAACCGTCCGCCCCCTGGGTAAGAGGGGCCGGGGCCGAGCTCCCTAAGCTGACCCTGCCACGGGTCGAGGTAGACTACTGTTCCCGCGGAAGTCACTCGAGACGCGACGATGAAATGGCCACCGTTACGGGTTGAGCCGCTATACCATCCGAGCAATACGATCGCTGGGGTTGTATCCGACAGTTTGCTCGGAACGACCGCCGTACCTGGAGAGAACGTCGTTTTTGAGGTGGTTAACCCCTCGTTGGTCATCGCCTGCGCGACCTGATCCATATACGTTCCGAACGAAGCGAACATGTTCCCGAAAGTGCCTTGGTTTGCCGGATGCGAACGAGGGTCGAAAGTCATTGGAGCAGGCGGCGAGGGAACCAATAGCATGCCTTGAACAACCCGGCCATAGATCTGCCATGCCAAAGCCCATTCCTCCTGGTTGAACGACATTTGGCGGGCTTGGCCACGGGCCATCCAGATGCTGGCAACGGCACAGGAATTTGCCTGCTCTTGGGCCCACACTTGGTGCACATACTGATCGCTATCGGAAAGCAAGTTTATCGGCATAATAGAAAATGTCTCCTGACCTCGTACGCTTTGATCTAACCGAACGATTTCTGACGGGCGAAATGAGTGGATTCGATCAATCTCATCGCTGATCGATCCATTTCACTGCGTGAGAATATGCAAAGCCCAAGGCAATGTCAAGCAATTATATTGGTGATCCCAGCCAATGACTTGGAACGCCCGGTCACGAGAAAGATCGACGCTTGAGCCAATATAAAGGCTCCGCGCACAACGTCATGATCTTTGCTGCCAATGTAGGAAATGTGCTTTTACTACATTCCTGCTCCGTGACACTTCTTAAATTTTTTCCCTGAACCGCAGTAGCACGGATCGTTGGGTTTCATTTTCGGCGCGTCACGTACATATGGGGTGTGGCGGGCCGCCTCGGCACCGGCGGCGTCAGCAGTTGCCATCGCACCGGTGAAAGCCATGCCGGCCGCTTGTCGGCGGGCACGCTGCATCTCAAGACGTTCGAGGCGTTCACGCTCTTCCTGATCGTCACGCGTCACGATCTCCAGGTTGAACAATGCCTTGGTCGTGTTGGTGTCGATCCTGTCGAGCATGTCCTGGAACATATCGAATGACTGCTTCTTATATTCGACCAGCGGGTCTTTCTGTCCGTAGCCGACCAGGCCGATGCCCTGTTTGACATGGTCGATCGAGAGCAAGTGATCTTTCCACTGTGAGTCGATGATGTTGAGCATGATGTACCGCTCGTACGCCCTGAGGGATTCGCCGCCCGCGAGCTTCTCCTTCTCAGCATAGCTCGCAGACGCTTTTTTCCAGATCGCTTCTTCGATCTCCATTGGATTCATTTTCTTGAAATCGACACCGGCATCTTTGGCGGGATCGACGGCGTAGATGCTCTCGATCTCGGCCGCATAGGTATCTATGTCCCAGAGCTTAGGTTCAACTTCGAGGTTAAGGAAGCTGTGGGTCAGGTCGCCAAGCAGGTCTTTCGCAACTCCCGTCTCGCCGAGCAGGTATTCGCGATGCTCGGGCTGGAACATCAGCTGCCGACGAAGGCCGTAAATGGTCTCGCGTTGACGGTTCATCACGTCGTCGTATTTGAGAACGTGTTTACGGGTTTCGAAGTTGCGCGCTTCGACCGCCTTTTGTGCACGTTCGATCTGTTTGGACACGGTCCGCGACTCGATCGCAACGCCGTTTTCCATGCCGAGCCATTCCATCATCGAGCGGACCTTGTCGCCCGCAAAGATCCGCATCAGATCGTCTTCCAAGGAAAGAACGAACCGCGACGAACCGGGATCGCCCTGGCGTCCTGAACGTCCGCGAAGCTGGTTATCGATACGCCGTGATTCATGGCGTTCCGTACCGAGGATGTGCAGGCCGCCGACCGCCGTAACTTCCTCGTGCTCCCTGGCGACAACTGCTTTGGCCTTTTCGAGCTCGGCCTCAAACTGCTCGGGTGTTGCATCGTCCGGGTTGATCTCCTGCCGTTTCAAATATTCGTTCGCCAGGAATTCCGGATTACCGCCAAGCAGAATATCCGTTCCGCGACCGGCCATGTTGGTCGCGATCGTAACGGCACCTTTGCGTCCGGCCTGGGCCACGATCTCGGCTTCACGCTCGTGATATTTTGCGTTGAGAACGTTGTGCGGAATGCCTACTTTCTTTAAGCGATCGGCGATGAGTTCCGAATTCTCGACGGAGACGGTACCGACGAGGACCGGCTGTCCGCGTCCGTGCAGTTCCTTGATCTCATCCACGACCGCATCCCATTTTTCGGGCAGCGTTCGATAGATCATATCGGAATGATCTTTTCGTATCATTGAACGGTTTGTCGGGATGACGACGACATCAATGTTGTACGTCGTGCCGAACTCTTCCGCTTCTGTTTCAGCCGTACCGGTCATACCGGAGAGCTTTTCGTACATGCGGAAGTAATTCTGCAGGGTGATCGTGGCGAGAGTTTGGTTTTCGCGTTCGATCTTGACCCCCTCTTTCGCTTCGACAGCCTGGTGCAATCCGTCAGACCAGCGTCGTCCCTGCATTAAGCGCCCGGTGAAGTCGTCGACGATAATGACCTCACCATCCTGCACGACATAGTGATGATCTACCTTGTATAAAGTGTGTGCTTTCAGGGCTTGCTCGACGCAATGGAGCAGATCCATATTCGCCGGATCATAAAGGTTTGACACGCCCAAAAGCTTTTCTGCTTTTGTTACTCCCTGCTCAGTCAGAACTGACGAGTGATTTTTCTCGTCAAGCAGGTAGTCACCGGTGGTGACTTTGGTCTCTTCATCCTTATGGCCGCGCTCGAGACGCGGAATGATCTCGTTAGCCGTAAAGTATTTGTCGGTCGCTTCGTCGGACGCTCCAGAAATGATCAGAGGCGTACGGGCCTCGTCGATCAGTATCGAGTCGACCTCGTCGATGATGGCGAAATAGTGATCGGGCTGGACCAGCGATTCGACATCGAACTTCATGTTGTCGCGAAGATAATCGAAACCGAATTCGTTGTTGGTCCCGTATGTGATGTCGCACGCGTATGCATCCTTGCGCTCGACATCATCCATGTCATTCTGGATGCACCCGACAGTAAGGCCGAGGAATTGATGGATCTTGCCCATCCACTCGGCGTCGCGTGAAGCGAGATAATCGTTAACCGTGACGACGTGAACCCCGCGTCCGGTCAGGCCGTTCAGGTACGAGGGCAAGGTCGCGACCAGCGTTTTACCTTCACCGGTTCGCATCTCCGCGATGCGGCCCTCGTGCAAGGCCACGCCGCCGATCATCTGTACGTCGAAGTGACGCATCCCAGTGACACGGCGTGACGCTTCACGAACCGTGGCAAATGCCTCGGGGAGCAGCGTGTGCAGGATATCCTGCTCCGCCTTTCGCCGGCGATCGAGAAGGGCCTTCATTTCGGGCGAAACTCCATGCCCCCGCCACACCGGAGCACTCTCCTCTTGTCCCTCAGGACTTTGGTCGAATTCGGCTAGATGCTTGGCAATTATCTCTTTGAACTTCGGCGTCTGAGCTTTTAGCTCATCATCGGAGAGCTTTTCGAGCTTCGACTCCCATGCATTTATTTCTTCCACGATAGGTCCGACCTTCTTCAAAAAGATCTGGCTGCTCGAGCCGAAAATTCGTTTGACCCATTTATCTGCAAAACTGTTAACTGGCATATATTCCTTTCAGTGCGACAAACTTAAGTTTGTCAGAATCAATGCTAGGCCAACAAAAACTCAAAGTTTGTTGGACAAAGCAAACCCAATATTATAGCGGGTTGTTTAGGAAAGAGGTAGGCTTTCACACAACCGCCGCGGCTTAACGTCCGGTTAGGAACTCTTCGAGCGCGGCTCGCGGCATGTGTGTGACGATCGAGACTTGATCGTTATCGAATGAAATTGTGGCGTTTTCGTAAAACTTGACTTCGGGCGTGCCTTTTCGGACCTCTTTTGCGATAGCAAAAAGAGCGTTAAAGCCGCTGACGGCCTTTTGAGCGGTCGCAGGCGAATCGGTTTTTAACGAAATGTTGAAAGCGGTCTGGGCGTCGCCGTGAACAACCTCGATACTTGCACCATTAACCGATTGCCCGTTTTTTGTGTCGACGATCGCATAAAAAAGATTGCTTTGATCGACGGCAACAAGGAATTCTTTTATCAGATCGAGGAGAACGGCTGAATTCTCCGTATCGGTCTGAATGTTCAGATTGCCCGAGAGAACCGCCCCTTTATCAAACGCTCCGCTTACTCTGAGGTGAACAGGTTTGGCGAGGTCTAATCGCTGAGCCGCTATTTCGTCCTTTATGCGATATAGAAATCTTTCGAGCGGCGCATCGGTGAATTCAACATTAGTGCCCCGTTTTGCAGAGTTAACTGGTTTCGCTGATGAATTGGCAAAGGTCTTGACAGTCTGGGCCTTGATCTGAGGAGTCGCGCAAACCAATACGAGCCCGAGATATACGCCAAGCGTGGTGAGGAACAGGATCGAATGTTGGTTCTTGCGCGAGTCCATCAATTAAATTTAGCCGTATTCACATTCGGCGTTCCGATCGCCGATGAATTCGGCTGAGTCACCTGAGCCTTTTTAGCCTGTGCTTCTTTCAGCTTACGGTTGATCATCTCCTGGGCGATCGGTTTCGGTATCGCAAAATTCAGGACGAAATCTTTTCCGCTTGTTGTCACGCTGGCCCCTTTTAACAAGGTAAGCTCGTCACTCGGATCTTTTGCCGTCATCTTTCCGACCACGATGTAGCCGTTGAGGCCGCTCGAAATGGTCTTTGCTCGCTCAGCTGTTTTCTGGCTAGAAACTATTGCCGCCGTGATCTGGGTGTCATCCTGAACAAGTGTCACAGTCACTTTATCCACATTTAGACTCTTCAGATAGGTTAGATAACCGCTGTCAGCCACCGCCTCAAGAGCCGACTTGGCGATATCGATCATCTTTTGATCGCCTTTTTCCTTGGTGACGTCAAACACCGATTTCTTTGGATCAAGTTTGCCGTCCGGGGTCAATACCGCATTCAACACAATTGTGAAAGGCTGATTTAGATCGATCTCGTTATTTGCCCACTTACTTTCAACCATGTCCGCATAATCCGTAAGCGGCTTTTTGTTGATCTGAACCTGGGCAACAGCCTCACTGGACATCGGTGTTGCCTCGGGCGTCGGCGTCGCTTTCGCCATTGTATTCGAATTAGACGAATTGTCGTTCGTCTTAACTCCCGGAAAGCGCGGTCCCCGAACCTTTTTGTTTATACCGACACTTGAATTCGAATCGTCGCTCAACGGCCCAAGCGGCGACGAAGGCAGGTCCCCATCAACGGCATTCGGATTTGCTTTTGGAATGATCGGAGTTGTATGTAACAAATCATTCTGAAGGGGAGGCGGTGGAGTGTATCCGTTATTTGTATTGTTCAACTGAGCCAACATCGCGGCCTGTTCAGGATTTGCGAGAGCGAAATATCCCTCCGGATACTCGAGCTGCGGTTCGGCATTGCTGACATCGACGAAAGTCACATCCGCGTCCTTGAGCGAAGTCTTTTCATAAACCTCGTCGACGTAATCGCGTTTTGTGCCGAAGATCGTGTCCGCCACAAACGCCATATCGATCACCTGACAAACAGTCGAGGTTATCGGGCTATCGCATCCTTTGCGAGTAAGCAAATTCGTTTGGGTAACAAAGGCGAGAAAGAAGACATTTACCAGCGCGGAAGCACCGAGGATCTTGTAAAGCCTGGGCCCAAGATTCCAGTTTTTGATCTCGTATTTATAAAAAAGGTCGCCCTCATGAGCTTCTGGCACGGGGGCAAACGCTTCCTGATTGTATAAAGACTGCTCAAACATAAATCCGTACGAATCCCGTTAAAAATCACCGACCAAAACTGCAAGTCTTCAACTTTAGACGCCCTGCAACGCAAATAAGTTGCGATGCAAAACAGTCATTTTAACACCTTTAGCACGCGAATGGAATGTCTCCTAAGCTCAGTTTGCGGGTTCATGCCGACCAACTGGGAGTTTGTTAGGCAAGTCGCATTTCCGGCTCCAGTGACTTAAGATTTCAAAGTATGCCTCGTTCCCGTAAGTACAGCGATCGCCGTAAATCACCGCGAAAATACGCACCTTCCCATCTTGGGGAGGAACGAGATAACGTACGCCATCTTGCACGGCCAAGTTCCCGCGAACAAGCACCTTCTCGGCAGACTCCAGAGCAAATCGAAGCCGTTGAAAAGCTGCTTGACGGTATCGGCGTGCCGGAAGCTGCTCCCTTTAAGCCCGATGATTTCCAGTTGGAGGCCCTAAAAGCTATAGAATCCGAAGATGTTCTGGTAACGGCTCCGACCGGCAGCGGCAAAACCTGGATAGCCAGAGAAGAGATCCGCCGAATTCTGGGCAAAGGCCAGCGGGCATGGTACACAACGCCGCTAAAAGCACTGACCAACTCAAAATACACAGAATTTTCGCTTGAATTTGGACCCGAAAAGGTTGGGATTTTGACGGGTGACCGAAAAGAGAATACCGACGCGCCCCTGATAGTTGGCACTACCGAGATATTTCGGAATCAGCTTTTCGATGCACTCCGACAGAGTGAACAGGTGCGGACCGACTTTGTAATCATCGACGAGGCACATTATCTCGCAGACGAAGATCGCGGCCATGTGTGGGAAGAAACTATAATCCTCACTCCGCCGCGGATCAGGATGCTGCTGCTCTCCGCAACGGTCGGAAAAGCCGAAGAATTTGCAAAGTGGATCGAAGAAGTGCGTGGAACAAAGGTTCGGGTGATCAATCGTGCCGGTTCAAGACCGGTCGAGCTGCGTGCGGCTTATCTTTCAAAACATCTGCAGCTTTACCCGCTTTTTGGCGAGGAGGGAAGCTTCAACCGAGACCTCGAACAATTTGAACGCGAAAAACGGGAAAAACGGCAGGATTACAGACGTCGCCGACGGTAAATCACGAAAGAAAGGAACGCTGATTTTTGGATAAGGCCGATTCGCACGGACGATTC
>Ga0070667_100004800_pt1 | contig 11324 bp, 14 predicted proteins | sample KBSS33metaG_FD_64659 | JGI IMG/M metagenome (GOLD analysis project Ga0070667, IMG submission 64659) | Switchgrass rhizosphere microbial communities from Kellogg Biological Station, Michigan, USA - KBS S3-3 metaG | ecosystem: Host-associated > Plants > Roots > Rhizosphere > Soil ...
GAACTGGCAAAATTGTTGTCAAATATTTCGGTGATGTTTTTCAAGTTGAACGTACACAGCTTGCTCAATTCGTGAACGATACAATTCTTGGTGCTCGACAGATATGCACGCCTTCTTTGAACGAAGAATACCAGATTTTTTTTCAACAGAAGTCACCAGGGAATGACATGCAGGACATAAAACTCGACATTTATCAACTTCTTTCAGAATATCCGAAATTGAATATCCTTGTTTTGACATTGAACGAACTGAGCGGTTTGAGTCTGTTTTCTCTAAAGAATTAATATGGTCAAGTTCGAACATCGCCACTTGAGTCACCATTCCACCCATGTCGCACAAGATTTTTGCCATTAAACAAATTGATTGCCATGAATTGTTTTGCACATATTTGATATGAGCGTCAAACATCGCAAAATTGCCAATCAAGACCAATTTTTCACAAATCTCACATTGTTTGCGGTTTGAAAAGATTAAATATGCATTAATCATAAAATCCAAATAGGCATTCTCAATTTTAATTTGGGGGATGTTCAAACAATCACCACAAAGCATCCAACCTTTCCAAAACTTGCGCGATTCACTAAAAAACCCTTCGTTGCAACCTTCACAATAATATGCTTTATACTCATACTGGTCAAACTCGTTCATTTCAAGTTTTATCACGCCACATTTATGTCGCTTTAAATTTGCCAAATATATATGGCACAGGTTGCATTCTCCACTGTAATCCGTTGGCATTGCCGAGAAAAATCTATGTAAATAATTTTTATTTATTTGTTGGGAAAAAAGTTCGACATAAAAAATATGTAGTGATGATAGATAAATTTATTGTTTTGTGTAGGAAGAAAAATGTTTTCCGACGATCACAAGCGTCTCACAAACAAGATTTTTACTTCAGCAATGAATGCCAGTATTAGTTCCTCAGCTAATTTCTTTGGTTGCAGAATATGCCCCAATATGTGAATGTGCGTGTCATTCAAAAAGCAACACGCCGTTCGAGTGGTGTCAAACTGATGAAAGACCACATGGTTTCCATGAATACGTTGTGGGATGTGATAAAATAGTCATCATAAGTGTGCACCAATTGTTTGTAACATGCAGACATCCGAGGAGTGCGTGTCCCATAATGCATGTTTCAAATGCATACTGCGATGCACATTATGTGGTGCACGTTGCTGTGATTACTGTGGTGGCGGGAATGCAGCAAATGTAAAGAGCTCATATGCGAAGATTGTATTGTACAATAACGTGTTCAGAATGCACAGCAAATGTCCTTTGTGGTAACTGTGTAATGGAATGCAGTAGGTGTGCAAAAGTGTTATGTAATGCACATAAAGTTGAATGCGAAGAATGTGGGGCGTCAAGCTGTAAAGCCTGTGAACGCATAAATCGAAGAACTTACAGTGAAGCCATGGACCGGGATTTTGATTGTGGCTGTCATACGATTAAAAACGTAAAATCAAATAAAAAAAAACCTTTTAGTACAACCCTGAAATTGTTACGACCCTGAATGTAATTTATTACCAAATTGCTATCATGAAATCTCTAATTTGTTGCAACATTAGACTTTGATTTCCACAAACGGGTTTCATAAAGAAATGGAATGCTTCCAATAACTGAAACGTTGAAAAGTGAAAGAACCCCAAAACACAATCCGATACAATGGATGGCACAAAACTCAGATAATTGCGAAGTTTGCCAAAATAATCTTTTTCTTGCAATAATAGAAAACATCGGAAAAAGCAATGCCATTCAAGAACAGGAATTCCAAAGATTTTATAAAATTCATCAACGGTTGCCCAGTGAACATCCACCGCATCGAATATTTTTGAGTTTTCAACATTAAATGTTCTCAATAAGCACTCGGTTTCACACCTAGCCTGGCGTAGTTTGCCGACTTTGGATTTAAATCCTACCTTACAAGGGTTAATAAATGTAATATTATTTCCACCATATATAGCTATCCAAGGTCGAACCTGACTTTCTTGATAGCATAACTGTTCTCTATCACGCGTTTCTGTTTGCAAACATAAGCTCGCAGTTAACATCTCATACACAACAGATTTGCTTTCTTCATCATAAATTTTGGAGATATTAAAAACAGCACCTTTAAATCGATCGTGGTTATGCATAACATAATAGTGATATTCGAGCTGTTCAATTTGCTCCTGAATAGGTTGAGTGTCACATTTACAAATAAGCTTGTCGTGTGCATCTCTAATAGCTCGTATCAAGTGTGTAATTTTTGCATGTTGTGATGTTTTGGCAAATTCAATTGAATTTAAAGCATCAATCCGGTCTTCAAGAACTGTGTGAACGTCACCGAACTCGATGTGTTCACAAACATAGCAGGTGTGTTGATGTAATATATATTGTTCACGACTTAATGTTCGGATAAACTCTTTTCCACATTTCAGCAACACATCGTAGCGCCTATCATATTCAATTTTTGTACACATCGCACATTTTCCAGAGTGCGTTGCATAGATGGATCGTTGTACATCTGTCAGCCATATTCCGCATGCCAATTGAGCTTGATTTTCTTTTTTGCTACGTTTGCGAGACATTTTTTGTAGTTTCGTTTTGTGTGAAGAAAAAAAATTAATTTTATCAACCAAAGAAAAAAAATGACATGCAACATGATAATCGTGTAATAAGTCAATTTTTTACACAATCGGTGCCAATATTGTAACGATTCGAAACATACTCGCTCGTTGCAATCAACACAAAGCTTCGTACATAATTCACACGTTGTTTCTGAAGAACAGTTTTGTTTTTGGCTGTGCAAGCCTGCGAGATACAGTATATTTCTTTTGTTGTTCAAAAAACAAAAAAAAACATTTAAATTTAAAATCTTCTATGTGAAAAAAAAATATATTTCTCATAAGATGGCAATGCGCCGCAAACGTTTCCACAACGAAGAGCTTCCACGCTGCCGCAAAAACAAGTTATTACTAAATTGCCTCGTACCACACCCAACAATTCATGCAGTTTTTGAAGCAACAAAGCTCTATGGAGATATCATTCAACTAATTTTGATGTACTGGATCGGCACAAGCACACATTTTCTAAAGCATTTCATAATCGATTCGTCGTCGCTCGATCATTCTATGAGAGTGCATTGGATAATTCCAAAAAATTATTATGGTGGAAAAGAAACTGGTCTATACAATGCTTTAAACAGCACACTCGCTTCATGTTCCAAAGCAACACGAGATTTAGTGATGCTAGACTATCAATTGCACTATGTACATGGTAAAAAAACGGAAACACCACAATACGCATATGATGCAAATTGGCTCAAATGGATCAAACAATGGCTTACCACGGATCAAACCGATGTTCAAGGTTCTAATATGATTTTATTCCAAGTACGCAAAGCATCGAAGCCTTTACCCACAACTTCACAGTGGACATCAACATCTTGTATAAAAGCTATACTGCCAACACAACGATCATGTTTTATGTTTCTGAGTGCGTTTGCAGCATGCAATTTCGAAAAAAAGCAAAAAGGATATACCGAAGTCTTTGATGCGCGACTTGCAAAGCATATATTGCGAGCGAATCCAAACAACGATGTTTCCGATGAAACGTACGAATCCAAATTTGTGAGAGGTGAAATAACATTTACTGAATTCAGATCGAGATTTCAAGATCACATCATTCCATTACAATGCAAATATGACGCATTCAACCCTATACATCCAAACCGTGATCAACTGATAGTGTATGTGTTTGATAAATGTCCGCCCATACTCAAACTAGCCAATATGGACAATGATCTTCGATCTGCAGGGGGGTCGCATATTTTTTTTCCAAAAGCAACAATCGGTTCGCTGGAAATAACGCAAAAGTTATCACACAAAGTAATCGACAAATTTACAATATATTTTGACGACGATGCGCATTTGGAACATTCATCGTTTTGTGATATCCCAATATCAATTGGAGCAATGGATGTATATGTGCTTTCAACGAGTATGGTTTAGGACAAGAAGTTTATACGGAACAAGATAGCTCATATCTGTAGTGTACAAGACGATTTCAGTGACACCCTTCCGATGCAATAAAGATTGTATTTTTTCAGAAATCATATCTTTTCGCGTATAACAAATAACATGCACACGCAATGTGAGAGGGCTCAAGACATTTACAGGTATGATTTCTTTTTCATTTCGCATTTCAAAAGTCGAATATTCACTTTCTCCACTAAAGTGATGTTTAGAATTGTCTGGTTTGTCAATATCTACATACATGCCCGTTATATCAAGAATTTGCGCATGTTTTTGAATATACAGTGGTTTGGTTTTGGTCGTTCCCATTTAATAATTCCTTTTTATGTTCTTTTGTACCTAATACACAAACGATGAAACCTTTTATAGAAAAATAAAAAACATCGAGCAAAAAAAAAATGCCGGAATGCTGTGACGACAGTGATTGTGGTCGTTCGTGTGAACGAGGTGAAAGGGGAAAACGTGGCAAAATGGGATTTCAAGGTCCACGTGGTTTCCAAGGTTTCCAGGGTATTCAAGGATTTCAAGGATTTCAAGGAACCGAGGGTAAAGTCGGGCCTCAAGGAAATGAAGGTAAAGTCGGTACACAAGGTTTACAAGGGTTGCCTGCTGTGGGTTTAGCAAGTGCTGATTTTTATGCAATGATGCCAAATGACAATGCTGCGACAGTTGCAGTGGGAGCTGACGTAAGTTTTCCGCAAGATGGGTCAAACATCGGAGGTACAATTACGCGTGGTTCAGGAACAACTTTCCAGCTTGGTGCAATAGGTGTTTATTTAGTGTTATTTCAAGTAAGTGTTAATGAACCAGGTCAGCTTGAATTGACGTTGAATGGCAGCGCTATAGCAACATCTGTAGTAGGTCGCGCAACAGGCACATCTCAGATAGTTGGTCATCAGCTAGTGCCCACAACAGTTATCAATTCTATTTTGACAGTACGTAATCCAGCTGGCAATTCCACCGCACTTACAATCACTCCAATTGCTGGAGGTACGCACAGTGTAAGTGCTCATCTTACAATTGTTCAAGTTGCGTAACAATAAAGTTTGTGATGTGACGTCTTGCGAGAGTTTGGTTTTCTAAAAAGGGTTCCAAATAAACATGCAATGCGTCTAACAACTGAAATGTGGAAAAGTGTAAAAATCCCAAAACACAATCTTTTACAACCAATGGTACAAACACAAGCTCATTTCCAAGTTTGTAAAAATACTGTTTTTCTTGCGCTAATAAAAAACATCGAAAAAAGCATATCCACTCCGTTTCTAAAATTCCGGAAATCCTATAGAATTCATTTGTGTAAATCGTCCATCGCACTTCAATATATTTACCAGGTTGTGGTCTGTATATCTCAAAACTCTTCACACAACAATCTGTTTTGCATGGATTATCAATGCGGCAAATGCCTGCACAGGAATTAAAGCTCATTCTGTTATCATCCAAAAAGACCAAATTATTGCCTGCAAATTCCATGATTTGTTGTTGAACAATTTTTTTTTCGTCCAATAAATCTTTCTTCCCTTGCATTTCCAAATGCAAGGCACAGTTCGCTTGTTGCATATTTTTGGAGGCATTCATAAGATCATCTTGATAACGATTAATTGATTGAATAATTTGTTCAACAGTTGCGCTATCATGAACACAATTTTCAGAATAAAGATAATCGTCACAACAATTAATTTCATATCTTACACGATATGCACATCTTTCAATATCACGAGTGCTCAAAAGTGTTTCTTCAGCATCTTTAAAAACACGAATTAGCTCCTTGATTCTCGTATTGCGCCAAATCTGTTCAAAATGAATTCTATTTAATTTATCAATAGAATTCTCGATTTCAGACTTGATGTCATCAAACCCTATTTGTGCACAGACACAACAATTTTGTTGATGCAATTTGTACTGTTGGTGAGTTAATGTTCGCATAAAATCTTTTCTGCATGATAACAGTACATCATACCGCAAATCATGACTAAACTCAACATCTTTGCAAAGAATACATTGTATTCGATGTCTCTTATATTCACAAAAAGTTGTCCAAATACCACATGTCGTTTGAACTAACACATTGTCACGAGAATGTTTTCTTGACATTTTTTTTCTGGGTGTGTTCTTTGCACAGTGAAAAAAAAAATTATCTCCAGTGAAAAGTGTTGTTCTTCAATAAGGATGTTACTAAAGTTATTGGATTTCAATGTTTGTAACGCGAGTATATATAACAAAATACATACCGAAAAAAAATGAATGTTCAAGAAGAAGAAATGTATAAAAATATAATATACACTCGTATGAAAGAGGAATTAGCTTCTATATTAACGACTGGGCGAAGAGATTTTGATTTAATACCCTACACAGATGACGAACTTAATACATACTTTTTAGAATACAAGGCAGACCTTGATTTGGATGTTGATATTATGTATCAAGAAAGCAAAGAAAACAATGAACTGGATATATTATCGACCGAACCGAATGATGCATTCCGTGAATATCTCAGCGAAAAACCATTTTCACGCGCTTTATTATGATTTTGAAGAAAATGCCGAAAGAGAGCACAAAGATTTGCTTTTTAATCGTCTAAAACAAGAAACTACACAACAAAAATACACCGACGATCATTTATGGCAATGTGTTGGTACCATATATGAAGCTTATGACAAAGAGAACAGACTCAGCCACTTAGCGACTGTTTCCAGAGCTATGTTTGAAAAGTGTACATAGCACAGAATTGCTAGCTGTTTGCTTTTTTAACAAATAAGTAAATCACTGATACAATCAATCCAGCAGCGATTAGGAATAGTATAATGAATAAAATAACAGAAACCCCATCCATTTCTTTTTATTTTCGGTCTCCTTTTACTTCTTTTTAATTGAAATTATATGTGTAATTTTCCACATTTACGCAAATTATAATTATGTTTTTTTAGGAACAATGGACGCATTGTTAAAAAACGGTACGTTGTGGAACAAAGAATGGATCAACGGCATTGGCAAGCACACAACATTGGCACACTGCTGGCGTGATCTGCATGGTAAATCTGATAATTTTGTGAATACATGTTGCCTTATAACAGCCGAAATGATTCGTTGGAAGCAGTATCCCAATGAAACATTTGAGTGGACTGAAGGCAAAGACATGACGTTTGCAGACATACTGAATGAAAACGACTTTTTCCAAATCTACATTAGTGATGGATTCAATGAACACGCCATCACAATTTGGGATGGTCAAATTATTCAATCTCACTACGATCGTTACACAATTGATAGCGCGCCAGTGACCCCCGAATTTGAATGTGCCATTGATAATATCAAAAAGAGCAATCGTATGAAAATAATCACTCAAATGCCCAAAAGCAACAAAGATTTTGTTGATAACAGTGCTCCTTACAATCTTCACAATATGCAAGTGCGGTACCTGTGCAAAAAGCCTGTACGCAAGCGCCAAAAATTAAAAGACGGAAATGTTTGGATTTTGCATGCTGTTTATAAATCAGAGTCCAACGAAATAAGCAAAATGAAGTACTATTTTTCTTCAAAAGAGAATTGCGAAGAGCATCTAGCAAACCTTGTTTCCGATATGCTTGAAGAAACCTCGCCAGAACAAAAAATTCCAGTGGCAACACGAAGTTGTTTAAACGATATTCGCAAAGTAGTTACTGAATCTGATACTAAAAGTTCCCAAGTAACAACATTACTCGAAAATTCGTTTATTGTTCCAGAACTAATCGATGTTCCCTTGCTACAATATCGCATTCCACCACCATCGATTACATTTGATTTTGATCAAGTTGTGGGTTCCCTGGCTGAGTTTGCACAGGAAATTGAATCATACGAAGCACAACTTGAAGATGTTAATCAAGAAGTGTCAGATAATGAGATGCGCAAAAGTGTTGAAGAAAGTTTGAAAGGATTACTCAACATCAAGAATTACATTACATGGCTTACAAAGGTCCATTTAGACGAAGAAATTGGCCTTCTGGATGTAAATGGTGCAATTACGAGAGCCAAGAATTTCTTACAACTCTTACCGCATGTTTAGTAATAAAAATTGTTTTAGTTTTGTGTTTGAAATTTTAATTGCTGGTAAGACACTTGAACAAACTTGTCAATGTTTGCTACTAAATGAGTTTGGTCAAACAGCGCAGCAGGTCCCAAAAACAAATACAATGCATTCAACATCTCAAAGCATGAAAAATACAAGAAATTTGAAATGATGCTCGTAATTCCAAGTGGTAACAGAACTTCTAGATAGATTTTAAGTGTGGTATGATACACATTTTCTTGAAATAATAGAAAACATCGCCAGAAACAGTACCACAAATCAGCCTTTATATTGAAAATCGCAATTACAAAACGATCTTCTTTTGCACTCCAGGAACCACTTACCATATCACCTTTTTGTTTAATATGAAATGTTTCCAATAAACAGTCTGTTTGTTGTAAAACAAGATGACATGTTGCTAAATGATGGGATCGCACTTGAATTTTAACCAAATTATAATATAACGAATAGATGCCCATAGCACCCAACGCCAAAATTTCTTCTTGTATAAATACTTTTTCTTGCAAAAATACAGTATGATCGGCGATTTCTTGATCAAGTGATTTATTTGCAGCTATGATTTCTTGATAGTCATTCACTACATCGCGATGCACATTGAGATATCCACCATCATTTTCGATATGTGTTAGAAGGTCTTTTTGTATTTCTCGTATTCTTGGAATCAATTTTCTAATTCGCAGAGCAGAATGCGATATCAAACGATTCATGTGATTTTCGTCGGCAATCACATTTTGTAGCGCGGATCTGATTTTACTAAAACATAACATTGCACAAATATTACAATTTCGCTGATGTATTTGATACTGATCGCGAGTCAATGTACGCAAAAATCTATCGCCACATTCTAACATAATATCATATCGTAAATCAGCAATAGTTTCAAATGAAATTTTATTGCACAATGCACATGTGATGCAATGTATTTGATATGCTTGTGAAGCGTCCATATTCTTTAAATAGCCACCACATGCGAGGAGGATAAATTCCAAAGGATGATCTTGCGTTGAACGATTACGTTTTTGTGACATTTTTATTTTTTTTCCCTATGAAACAATTATTACAAAACACAAAAACAAACAAAAAGATTTATGAGTGATGAAGATGTTGTGTATGTAGGACGCTTGTTAGCTGCTGACTTGCTTAAAAAAATGAATTATGAAAAATGTGCTATTTGCGACGAAGAATTTCATGAAGATCATTTATTTGATTGTGATATTTGTCAACGAACCGTGTGCGTTTTACACCGGCGGGATTGTGGTACTGGCTGTGTTCGAACAATATGTGCACGACATGTTCCTGATGTTCAATGCAATGCTACCAAGCACATCAAGAAACCACCGACAAGTGACTACTATTCACTACGAGAGACCGTTTGCATTCTGTTTTGGAGCACTCTTATAATATTATCCTTAATTGTGATTGACTTGCATTTGCGAGCTCGTGGTGTTTATGGAAATTTCATTTCAGAATAAATTAACAATCATAAACGTCATGTCGTCAGTGGTTTGCGACTTCTCTAAACAAAGCATGCACAATTTTTGTGCGACAACATCTTCTGTTAACATCTTTCGATTCTCAATTGACAAAAAAGTATCAACAACATTTTGAGACGTCATCTTGTTCGGACAATTGAAAACAGCATCCGTCATCAGCAATAACGTTGTGCTTGGTTTGTATTGCAGAATGGTTATCGTTGGTACAGCACAAATCGCTCCCAATACAGGATCAAACACGCCTTGATTCATTTTGTGCTTAAAATCTCCAAACGCACGTGATATACCAAGCGCATTGTTAAGATCAGGTGGCATAAGAACATGTGTGTCGCGAAACACAGAACCACCAGCTGCAAGTACACGCTTTGTTTCGTCCGCGTCCTGCACATTATGGTCTTTGGACTCGAAGACGATCTTGTTTTTGTGCAACACAATCATACGCGAATCACCGAGATTCGCATGATATAATTTGTGACGCAATTGGTCTACAATAACCAAATTGCATGTCGCTCCAAACTCGCGCCCCTTTTCTTTCATAGTCGTATCAAATGCCAGAAATGTTGCAGTGATTGTGCGTGCGATAAGGACTTCATCATCCATGTTTGTTTTCTGTAGCATTTCAACAAGTAAAGGAGGTAAGTATTTGATCACACAGTCAACTACTACAAGCTCCTTATCTTGGTACTCACTGAATGCTCCGCGAGGGTTACAGTGCCCGTCACAAACCATAAACAATCGCAACGCAGGACTTAGTTCATATGTTGTGTGACGGTCCTCCCATGCACGGTTTTGTTTCACACAAGAACCAAACGAATAAGCTACTCCTTTTGGTACATCATCGATGGGATGTAGAAATCTACACCTGGAACCAAACTTGCATGTTCCACCGCCTTGGATATTGCGACATATCACATTTGGCATCTATGCAAAAAAAAAGATGAATACATGTATGTTCAGTGTTTGTTTGAAGTTTGGTTTTTTTTTGTGTTTTTAATGTTTTGTTGTTAAATTTAACAATTTATGTAAAAGTACTTTATTGTTGGCTTTAGGCAAACAAAACAAAAAAAAATGGCATTTTATCAATCTTGCCTTGAAGAATTTGATGTGGCAGTACCAATCCACATTGCTGAATTAGTAACAATTATTCACAAGTATGTTCCTATCTGCATATTAACGTGCCATAAAAAGCCTCATGTTGGCTGTAATCTGAAAGTATGTGAATGTCACATGGTGTGTACACGATGCAAGAACAACAAATGCGCTTCATGTTTTGAGCGTCACTGTGTATCGTGCTTGATCAAATGCTATTCTTGTGAAGCACGAGTGTGCGAAGACTGCATGGTAGAATGTAGTGGATGTGCAGAAACACGCTGTAATGATTGTGAAGATCTTCTTTGCTGTTCCGTATGTGGAGATGCAGCCTTTTGCGAAGCGTGTTCGGAGGGAAACTCATGTGGTGTTTGTGAAAACACAGTATGTGAAAAGGACATGGAAGAATGCAATGAATGTGGTGAATACAGTTGCAAAAAATGTATGACATATTGTTGTGAGGACAAAAAACAGTGCAAAAAACAAAAAATAGTGTGTTCCGCATAACATGTTCGGCATCTACATAAAAACATTCTTAATTTTTTTTGTTGTGTAGAAGAAAAAAAAATGACATTTTATCAAAATTGTGTTGATGTATTCCATGGTGCTATACCGATACAGATTGCTGCATTAGTAACGATTATCAACGAATATGCTCCTATCTGC
>Ga0070667_100004804_pt1 | contig 11320 bp, 10 predicted proteins | sample KBSS33metaG_FD_64659 | JGI IMG/M metagenome (GOLD analysis project Ga0070667, IMG submission 64659) | Switchgrass rhizosphere microbial communities from Kellogg Biological Station, Michigan, USA - KBS S3-3 metaG | ecosystem: Host-associated > Plants > Roots > Rhizosphere > Soil ...
GTCCGCAGCACGTCCATGCCGTCGCTGCCGCCCATCTTGAGGTCGCTCAGCACGACGTCGAAATAGCTGTCGTGCAGCTTTTCGATGGCGAGATTGCCGTTCGACGCTTCATCGACCTCGTGGCCGGCCTCGGTCAGCCCGCGGACCAGCCCGCGCCGCAGCGCGTCGTGGTCGTCAGCGATTAGAATGCGACCCATCGTTGTCTCCTCACCTACCTACTTGAACCACGCTGACGCGCTCGAGACCGGCAGCGTGACGCGAAATTTCGTCCCCAGTCCCTGTTCACTGCTCACGTCGATGCGCCCGTCGTGCGCATCGACGATCTTCCGCACGATCGCCAGACCGAGACCCGTGCCGGTGACCTTGGTCGTGAAGAACGGATTGAAAATCTTGTCCGTCGTTTCTGCGGCGACGCCCGGGCCGTCGTCCGCGACCTCGACGACCACCGCCGGCGTCGGCGGGTGGACGTGGGCGAATGCCGGGTCGGCCTCGATCGCGCTCGTCATCGCGGTGATCGCCAGGTGGCCCTTGCCGTCGAGCGCCTCGAACGCATTGGCGATCAGGTTGGTGAACACCTGCGACAGCTGATGATGGTCGGCCTGGATCTGCGGCAGGCCGGGCTCGACATCGACCTTCACGACCACCTGGCCGCGTGACGCTTTCGATTCGGCCATCGTGACCGACTGCTGCAGCACGTCTGCTACGTCCGTGTGCTCGACTTGCAGCCGCACCGGCCGGACGAACTCGAGCATTTCGACGACGATCGCGTTCGCGAGCTTGGCTTCGCTCAGGATGTCGGCGAGCAGCGACTGGGCATCCTTCGAGTCGGGCACCTGCCGGCGCAGCAGGCCGGCCATGACCTCGATGCCGGCCAACGGATTCTTCAGTTCGTGCGCGATGCCGGCCGCCATCTCGCCCAGGGACGCCAGGCGATCGCGCAGCCGTTCGCGCTCCTCGAGCTGCTCCACACGGGTGAGGTCCTTGAAGAACATCACGGCGCCGATCGGCGTCCCCGCATCGTCTTTGACCTGGGACAGCGTGTAGCCGATGACGCGATCCAGCTCGGTCAGCCTCAGCTCGGCACGGTTCGGGAGATGACTGAGCTCGAAGGAGCTCGAGAGCACGCGGACGATCGCCGGCCGCTCGCGCAGCACGTCGGCAAATGGCTGTCCGGTGTCGTCAGCCCCGCGCGTGAGGCCGAAGATCCGGTAGCCCTCGTCGTTCATCAAGGCCAGGGTGCCGTCGCGCCGAAACGCGATGACGCCGTTGCGCATGCTGCTGACAATGTGGCGGAAAAAGCGGTCGTCCAGCCCCAGGCCGGGAACCGACATGGCGTCGGCGGATCGCGCCGCGGGTCGGCGGCGGGCCGAACGGAAGTCGGGTCGCGGAGGCGTGTCGGGCATAGGTACGCGCACTGAGAGCTCAGGACCGAACGGGCAAACGGTGTGCCTGAGCGCCGAGCTGCTGATGCTGTAAAAAGTCGCCTGAAATCAGTCGGTTAGGCGGACCGAGCTCCCCCGGTTCACGCCAGTATTGTAAGGCAATTACGATTCTGTCAGGTGGTCAGCCAGCGCGGTCGGAGAGGGATTGCAGTTCTTCCCATTGGTGCATCAGGTCGCCAACCTGCCACATCAGCGCCTGGTGGCGGTCGAGAACCGGCTGGGCGGCGGCCCGGTCGTCGTAGAAACCGGGGGCGGCCATCGCCTGTTCGAGTTCCTTGATCGCGGCTTCGGTTTCGGCAATTCGCGTTTCGAGCGAGGCGATGCGATCGAGGCGGGCCTGTACCGCTTTCTGCTGTTTCCGCGCCTCGGCGTCGACACGTTTCTTTTCTTCGTGTGACTGTTTCGGCGTGACCGCCGGCGCACCCGCGCCCTGGGCAGCCCTGAACGGCTGCGCGACGGACGACGATCGGCCTTTCTCCGTTCGCCCATCCGGTTTTTTCGGTCCCTCGTGCCTTTCGCGCCCGTCCCGCCGTTCCTGCCTTTGCGCCTGCGCCGGTTCCTGCGGATGCTCCTTGTGCCAGAGGAACTCCTTGTAGGTTCCCGGGTAGACCAGTGCGGTCCCACCACCGACCTCCACGATCTTCGTGGCCAGACGCTCCACGAAGTAGCGGTCGTGCGACACGAAGATCAGCGTGCCGCCGTAGTCCACCAGCGCGTCGAGCAGGACTTCCTTTGAGTCGAGATCGAGGTGGTTGGTCGGCTCGTCGAGCAGTAGCGTGTTCGACGGACGCAGGAGCATCCGCGCCACGGCGAGGCGCGTGCGCTCGCCGCCGGACAGGACGCGGACGTGCTTGTAGACGTCGTCGCCGGAGAACAGGAATCCGCCCAGGATGTTCCGAATCATCGGCACCATCTGCATGGGTGATCCGGACGCCAGCGTTTCGTAGACCGTCGGCGCCGGATCCATGCGGGTCGCTTCGTCCTGCGCGAAGTACTGCATCACGACGTTGTGGCCGAGCGTGCGCTCGCCCGCGTCGGGTGCCTCTTCGCCCGACAGCATCCGCATCAACGTCGACTTGCCGACGCCGTTCGGGCCCACGAGCGCGATGCGATCGCCGCGCTCGATGTGAAGGCTCAGATCCTTGAAGACGACGATGTCGTTGTAGGCCTTCGACGCCCGCTTCAGCTCGAGCACCATGCGGCCGCTTTTCGCGCAGGCGGGGAAGTCGAAGTGAATCTTCTTCCGCTCGACCGGCACTTCGATCGGCACGACCTTCTCGAGCAGCTTGATCCGGCTCTGCACCTGTGCGGCCTTGGTCGCCTGATAGCGGAAGCGGTCGATGAACATCTTGACGCGCCCGACCTCCTCGTCCTGTTCGCGCTTGGCCTTGCGCAGCGCCTCGATGCGCTCGTGGTGCTCGAGGAGGTAGCCGCTGTAGGTGGTGTGGTAGTCAGTGAGCGTGCGCAGCGTCAAGTCAGCGATCCGGGTCACGACCGCGTCGAGGAAGAAGCGGTCGTGCGACACCAGGATCACGGCGTGTGGATAGGCGTTCAGGTACTCTTCGAGCCAGTTGCGCGCTTCGAGATCCAGATGATTCGTCGGCTCGTCCAGCAGCAGCAGACTGGGCTGGCCGAGCAGCAGCTTCGCGAGCGCGATCCGCATCTGCCAGCCGCCGGAAAACGTCTCGGTCGGCCGCTCGAAATCCGCCGTCTTGAACCCGAGGCCCTGCAGCACCGTCGACGCTTTCAGCTCGATGCTGTAGCCGTCGTGCAGGCGGAAGGCGTCCTGCAGATCGCTGTAGCGATGCAGCATGCCGTCGTGCTCCGCCGCCGGGATCGTGTCGTCGCCCAGCCGCTCCTCGAGCGCGTGCATCTCGGCCTTCATCGCGAGCAGCTCGCCGAATGCGGACGACGCCTCCTCGAAGACGGTCCGGCCGGCGTGCGTGAGCCCGTCCTGCGGCAGGTAGCCGACGGTCAGCGTGGACGGCGTCAGGATCGCGCCCGAGTCGGGCTCGTCGAGGCCCGCCATCATTCGCAGCAGCGTGGTTTTCCCGGCGCCGTTCGGCCCGCACAGGCCGACGCGCTCGCGATCCGTAATCTGCCAGGTGACGTGATCGAAGAGGACGCGGTCGCCGAAGGACTTGGTGAGTTCCTGAAGCTGAATCATGGCTGATGGCTGATGGCTGATGGCATATGGAAGATGGGCCCATCAGCCATCCACCATGAGCCATCAGCCATCAGCCATTAGCCATGATACGGCGAAGCCCTTATTCGCCGAGCGCTTTAGCGGCGGCTGCGAGCACTTGAGGTACGCGGAACGGCTTGGTGAGGTAACCGGCGACACCGAGGTTGACCGCCTCGATGGCGCTGGACTCGGTCGAGAAGCCGGTGATGATGATCACGGGGAGGTCGCCTTTGTAGCGTTTGGCCTCGCGGATCACTGTCAGGCCGTCCATGCCGGGCATCTTCAGATCGGCGATGAGGAGATCGTACGGATACATCCGCATCCGCTCGAGCGCCGAGCGGCCGTCGGGCGCGACGTCCACATCGTATTCGGCGAGGGCGAGCGTCTTGGAGAGCAGATCGCGAATGCTCGCTTCGTCGTCGACCACGAGCACGCGCGGACGCGCATTGCCGCCGGCCGAGCGGGGCGTGGCTACGGCCGCCGGCGCCTGACGCGAACCGCCGCGCGGCCGCTGGCTGTCGAGCCAGGCATCGATGTCGCGTTTGCGGAAGCGCCACTGGCGGCCGACGCGGACCGCGGGAATCTTGCCTGCCTTGATCAGCCGGTAGACGGTCCGCAGGTTGACCTGCAGGTACTCGAGAACCTCTTCCGTCGTCAGAAACGTTTCGTCAATCATGCGTCAGCGTCCTGAGGACGGAACGGCCGGCAGCTCCACGGTGAAGACGGCGCCGCCTTCCGGATGGTTGGCGGCGATGATGTGCCCGCCGTGATCTTGCACGATGCCGTAGGCGATCGCCAGCCCGAGGCCCGTGCCCTGCCCGACTTCCTTCGTCGTGTAAAACGGCTCGAAGATGTGCGACAGCGTCGCCTCGGGAATGCCGGTTCCGGTGTCGCGGACCGAGGCGACAATCCGATCGCCTGACGCGGCGAGCGCCGTCCGGATCTCGATGCGCCCGGGGGCGCCGGTCGACGCAATCGCATGCTCCGCGTTGATGACCATGTTCAGGAACACCTGGTGAAGCAGCAGCGGATCGCTTTGGACGCGCGGCAGCTTATCGTCATAGTGTCGCACGACTTCGATGTCCTGAGCACGGCAAGCCGCGGCGCGCAGCGACAGCACCTTCTGGATGACGACGTTCACGCTGACGGAGCGGCGCGCCAGCCGCCGCGACCCCGCGAACACCAGCAGATTGCGCACAATTTTGGCGGCGCGGTCCGCTTCGCGGTAGATCGTCCACACCTCACGGCGGAGCTGCTTCGGGAAGGCGCCGGTGGTGCGGAGCAGCTCGAGATGGCCCAGCACCCCCTGCAGCGGGTTGTTGAGTTCGTGGGCGATGCCGGCGACGAACTGGCCGAGCGCCGCCAGCTTTTCGCTCTGGCCGAGGCGTTTGCGCAGCTCCTCGCGCTCCGCTTCGAGGCGCGTCTGCGGCGTCAGATCGCGCGCCACCAGTACGCTGCCGACCGGCTCGCGATCCTGATCGAGCAGATGGGTGACGGTGACCATGAAGGGCCCTTTGAGGACCGGGTCGACGACTTCGCAGGTGTTCGCCGCGTCTCCGGGTGTGCCGGGCGACGCCGCCCGGTGCTGTTCGATGAACGCCGCGAGCTCGGGTCCGATGTGGTCGGTGAGGGGACGATCCAGCAGTTCCTCGCGCGGCAAGCCGGAGCGCGACGCAAAGGCCTGATTGACGTGAACGATGTGGCCGCGGGTGTCGGAGACGGCGACCAGGTGGGAAATCGAGTCGAAGGTGTTCTCCAGCTCCCGGCGCGATCGCATGATGTCGTCGAGCAGCTGCATGTTCTCGACGGCGCTCGACAGCTGGCGTCCCAGCTCGTCGGCTCGATCCAGCAGATCGAGCTCGTCGCCGGTCTCGACCCGCACACCTTCGAAGACGATGGCGCCGAGTGCGCGGCGGGTGCCGCGCAGCGGCACGGTGACGAGCGCGGTCGCGGCGTCGCCTTCGGAGTGCGAGACAATCTCGGACCGAATCGCGCGCATGCCGGTGGTTGCGGGGGCCGTGGCGTCCTCGTTGCTGATGCGCAGACCACGCACCACATCCTGTGTGTCGGAGGAGGCCTGCAGCACGAGATGACGCGCGCGGCGATCGTGGATCCACACCGACGTGCGATCGGCCGCGAACAGCCGGTTCGCGCCGTGACAGAAGATATCGAGGCCCGACGACAGGTTCAACGTCGCGGACAGGCTCGCGGCGAATTCGTCCAGCAGCGCGCGGACATCGCGCAGCAGCTCTTCCCGCCCGCGCAGCTGAATCAACTCGAGCGCGATGACGAACGCGTCGGCCGCTTCGGCCGCATCACCGGGAAAATGAGACGTCGGTGGCGGCGAGACGAACCCGACCGCCAGCAGCCCGACCCGCTCCTCGTCGCGCATCAGCGGCAGGAGCAGCGTCGCCGGCGTATTCAAGCGCGCCGACAGATCCGGCATCTGCCGATCGGCGTCGGCGACCAGCGTCGGCGCGCGTCGCTCGAACGCTGTCACGACGAGCGCCGCTTCATCGGCGCCGGGGACCCAGGCGTCCGTCCGGAGCTCGTCGAGGCCGAAGCCCGACGTGGCCTGCAGCATGCCGTTGCGTGGATTCTGCTGGAACAACAGCGAGCAGACGCCACCGGTCGCGTCGAGGGCGTGCTGGTGGAGGTGGGGCAGGAGGTCGGTGGCTTTCCGCCCGTTCGCCAGGAGCGATGTCAGCGGCCGAGGCGCCGTGCCGGCCTCGCCGGAAGTCGAACCGGGGGCCGGCCGCGCCAATCGTCGGGTTCGCGTCTCTCGGGGCATTACGGCTCGCGTGGGGACCCGCGATTCTACTGCGAGTGGTTCAGTCTGCGCTAACTCACACGAGGTCTAAGTGTTAGGGCCATCGACGTTATAATGATCGAGACCAGACTCTCCGCCAGCGGCTACCGTCTTATTACCGGGGACCGGCTTCGCACCTGTGAGCGACGAGGCCCCTCCCCAACCGTCACCGCACATGACGTGGACCGACGAAGAGCTCGTCGCGAAGTCGATTCGCGGCGATGCCGACAGTTTCAACGAGCTCGTCCTGCGATGGGAACGCCCCATCTATGCCCTCGCGTACCGGACGATTGGTCGCGAAGAGGATGCGCGAGACGTCTGCCAGGAGACATTCCTCCGGGCATTCCGGGCGCTGCCGGGGTTTCGCGGGCAGGCGAAGTTCTCGTCATGGCTGTACCGCATCGCGCTGAATCTGTGCCGCGACTGGATCCGGCGGGAACGGCGGACGCCGGTGGTGCAGCCGCCCGAAGATGTCGATTTGCTCGAGCTTGCGGCGGCCGCGGAGCCATCGGAGTCGATCGAGGACCTCGTCGCGCGGCAGGACCTGTCGCGGCTGGTGGAACGCGCGATGGCGCTTCTGCCCGAGGAGCAGCGGACGGCCATCGTGCTGAAGGAATACCACGGGCTGACGTTTCAGGAAATCGCGGATCTCGTCGGTTGTCCCCTGAGCACGGTGAAGACGCGCTTATATCAAGGTCTCACGGTCTTGCGCCGTGAGCTGGCGAAGAATCCAAGGACCAAGGGCACGATGCTATGACTGACACGCTGTGTGGATATGCCAATCGTGACGAAACGATCGTCGGGTTTCTCTATGACGAGCTCGACGCGGACCAGCGGCGCGATTTCAACGCGCATCTGTTGACGTGCACCGTGTGCCGCGACGAGGTCGCGGGATTGCGTGCCGTTCGCACACAGCTGGCGCGATGGGAACCTCCGGCGCTCACGAGCCTTCGGTCGCCGGTCCCCGGGGCGAGCCGCCCCGGGTGGTGGCAAACAGTCCCTGCCTGGGCGCAAGTGGCCGCGGCGCTGCTGTTTCTGGGTGTATCGGCCGGCATCGCCAACCTCGACGTTCGCTACGACCAGAACGGCCTCAGCGTGACGACCGGATGGAACAAGGCCCAGCCTGCCTCGCCGAAGCTCGGAACGCTTCAGACGAGCGAAGGCGGTCCGAGGCTCGTCACCTCACCGAGCGATGGCGGCACGAAGCTTGTCACCGACCCATCGGCCGCCGCGGCGTGGCGCGCCGATCTTGCGGCGCTCGAACGGCAGCTTCGCACCGAGCTCCGCGCTGTGCAGGCGTCGTCGCCCGCCGCACAAGCCGTCCGCGCGGCATCGTCTTCAGACGCGGAGACACTGCGTCGCGTGCGCGTTCTGCTGGACGAAAGCGAAAAGCGCCAGCAGCGTGAGCTCGCCCTCAGGATTGCCGAAGTCGTGCGGGATGTGGACACGCAGCGGAAGGCCGATCTCCGGAACATCGATCACACGCTGGGCTTGGTGCGGAACGATCTCGGCGTGGAAGTCATGAAACAGCGGCAGTCGCTTAACCTGTTGTATCGTGCATCGCAAAGACAGTAGGGGGACCTTGTGAAAGGGTACGCAGTCGTCGTTATCGCAGGCATCGTCGCCGCCGGCCCGCTGCCGGCATCCGCGCAAGCGCCGCGGGAATCGCCGGAGTCGCGTCTCCAGCGACAACAGGAAGCGGCGCAGGCGCGCCGCGCCGCAGAACAGCGGTATCAGATCGGTCAGATGGAGCGCCTGCTCGAGGGCGCTGTCGAGCACGGCGTGACGATTATTCGCGATCATCTCCATGCGCTGGCGCAGGTGCAGCCCGATACGCTCGTGAGCGACAACGCGCACGCACGCGGCTTCCGACTCGAGGGCTACGGCATCTTCTTCGATGTTGTGGTGCCGTCGTTCGAGACGAGCTGGACGATCGCGTTGCGGACGCTCGATCAGACGGATCTCGGACTCGAGAGCGCGATTCGCCGGCTGCAGTCCCACATCCAGACGTCGGGCGATCCCGATCTCGTGCAGGCGCTCAAGCGGCTCGAACTGCAGGTGAATCCATCGCTCGTCACCCGCGCGTCGGGGCCGGTCGTCTCCGGGGCTCGTGCGGTCACCGCCTCTGCCGCTTCCGTCCCTGCCGATCCGCCTCAGCCCGCCGACGATCCGATTCTGGCCGATCCGAACGAGGCTTATCGCCGGGAGGTCACGCAAGCGCTGAAAGACGCGATGCTGTCGCACAGCAGCTCGCTCGGTATCGCGCCGACCGAGTGGCTGACGATTGCCGCGAAAGGCAATGACGACCGTCCGCGCCTGGCACCGGCGGACAGCGAAACCCGCACGCGGATTCTTCGGTTGCGCGGATCGGATCTGGCTGAATTTCTGGCCGGCCGCATCACGCGGGAAGAAGCGCTGAACCGAATCGAGGTGCGCGTCTTCTGATTGCTGATTGCGAACGGGGAGTTGCGGATTAATATAGCGCGATGCGCTGGTCCGTGCTCCTCGCCTGCTGTGCGCTGCTCTGTGCCGGCTGCGGGCCCGACGTCGATCTCACGAAGGCGCTTCAGGTCGAAGTGGTGTCGACCGGCTGGTTCGACGCCGGCATTGTCAACGGCCAGAACAAGCTCGTCCCCACGATCACCTTCAAGCTGAAGAATCTATCGGATCAGAAGCTGCCGGCGGTGCAGGTGAACGCGCGCTTCAGCCGCGGCAGCGAACCCGAGGAATGGGGGAACGGGTTCCTGCCTTCCGTCGGCTCGAGCGGATTGCCTGCCGGCGGGACGACCGCGCCACTCACCATCAAATCTCAACTGGGCTACACAGGCTCCGAGCAGTCGCGGGCCGAGATGCTGCAGAACACCCAGTTCGTCGACGCGAAGGTCGAACTGGCGGCAAAATACGGCGGGACGCAATGGAAGCGGCTGGGCCAGTATCCGATCGAGCGTCAGCTGATCACGCCCTGAGCGCCCAGAAGGTGGCGAGCGCCAGCGCGCCATCGCTCGCAGCAAACAACAGCACTCCGGGCGACGACAGCCGCATCCAGTAGTCGAGGACGAAGACCAGGGCGGCGCCCCCTTTCAGCAGCGGTCCCATCACCCAGAGGTAACTGCGTCCCGCGCGGGAGTCGGGCTCGCGATACGGAATCAGATAGCCTGCGGCCACCGCAAGGAGAAACAGGCCGTTGATATCGGCGTAGACCGGAGGGGTCGGCAGCGGAAGGGCAAAGAGCTGAGCGAACAGCGGCCGTCCCGCCAGCATCCCGACCGCGGCGAGCGCGTCGTAGATGCCCGAGACGGCCGCGATCGCGCGGCGGCGACTCACGGAAGCTTCTTCATCTCACCCTGATAAGTCGTGGAGTGGTCGGGCGTGATCCGCACGTCGAAGGTCAGCGTCTCGTAGCCAGGCGCGCGCACTTCGATGCGATGCGGACCGGAGTCGATGTGCAGCTTCTGGAAGATGCCATCGAAGTCGTCGACGACGCCGACGTAATAACCGTCGACGTACACCTCGGCCTCGCGCGGCTTGATCTTCAGGCGGAGGGCACCTTCGTCGGCGGACGACCCGCTCTGCGGATACGAGGAGGGATACGCACCGTACCACGGATCGTAGTAGCCGCCGTAATAGCCGCCGCCATAGTAGCCGCCGGCCCCGTACCACGGGTCGTAGTAGCCGCCATAGTAGCCGCCGTAATAGCCTCCGACGGGAAGGAAGATGCCGCCGCCATCACCCCTGGGGGGCGCCGACGAGCGCGGCACCGCGGTCCCGACGACCGGCTGCCCCTCACGCGGACGCGCGTAGTCCGGCACGCCGGTTCCCGCGCTGCCGTCGCTCGGATGCCTGTCCGCTCTTCCTGTACCACTCGCGCCGCCGGCGTTGGCGCGTCCGCGATCGCCCGCCGGCGCACTGCTCGCCGCGGTCGAACCGCCGGTGTTTCCGGCACCGTTGCTGCCGCCCGCACGCGATCCGCCGGAACCCGCGCGCTCGGCGCCGGTCGCGCGCGAGCCGCTGCCATCGCCACCATTCCAGCGCGCGCCGCCACCCGAGCCCGTGGCGCCGCCACCGCCGCCACCCGCGTGCCGGCCGCCTCCATCAGCGCCGCCTGCGCGCGCGCCACCTCCACCGGTGGCGCCACCGCCGGTGTTGCCTCCCCCCGATCCGCCGCCCGCGCGTGCGCCGCCTCCACCGGCCGCGCCGCCGGAGTTGCCTCCTCCCGATCCGCCCGAGGGCGCAGGGGCCGGGGCAGCACGTTCGACGGCGCGCTCCTGCGCCGGCGCCTTGTTGTCTTGGGCAAGGACTGGAGTCGCGAGCAGCCACGCAGGGACGGTCACGGCCAGGGCCACTCGGGTCGACCGGAAAAGCGTCTTCGTCATGGCGGAGAACCTCTGCATAAGGAAAAAGCAAGCCGGCTGCCACAGCTCGACCGGGCGAGGTCCAACAAGTATCGGCCTAAATCGTTCGTTTTGCACGTACTAAGCGTGGCGGCCTGTCCTCCCGCCAGGCCACGCGTCCGGTTTTCTTGACACTCTGATTCCCCGGCCGATACAGTCAGAAAACTGTGATTCGCAGCACGACGATCCTGGCCGTCCGCCATCGCGATCATGCGGTGATGGCCGGCGACGGCCAAGTCACGTTCGGCCAGACCGTGGTCAAGCAAACCGCCAAAAAAATCCGTCGTCTCTACAACGACCGCATCCTCGCCGGATTCGCCGGCTCGGCGGCCGACTCGTTCGCGCTGTTCGCGCGATTCGAATCCAAGCTCGAACAGTACCGCGGCAATCTCGAGCGCTCGGCCGTGGAACTGGCCAAAGACTGGCGGACCGACCGCCTGCTGCGGCGCCTCGAAGCGATGTTGATCGTGCTCGACAAGACATCGACGTTCCT
>Ga0070667_100004807_pt1 | contig 11317 bp, 8 predicted proteins | sample KBSS33metaG_FD_64659 | JGI IMG/M metagenome (GOLD analysis project Ga0070667, IMG submission 64659) | Switchgrass rhizosphere microbial communities from Kellogg Biological Station, Michigan, USA - KBS S3-3 metaG | ecosystem: Host-associated > Plants > Roots > Rhizosphere > Soil ...
CCGCGGCGATCCGCAGCGCCTGCTCGAACATCGGGTACACGTGCGACGGCGCCGCCAGACCGATCCGGAGTTGGGCGGGACCGGTCATGGTGAACTCGGAGCCGCTCGGCGCCGGCGGCACCGACTGGTCCTGCTCGGTCCCGGCCAGCCGCTCGCCGCGGGCCTTCAGCCGCGTCCGGGTCCGCCACATCTCGCCACCGGCGATCAGCACCACCTCGTTGCGGCCCTGCTGGATGTCCAGGCACGCCTGATTCACCAGCGACTGTGGCACATTGCCACCCACCGGGGTGTACCGCGTCGCGGCGTCAGGGGCGCCGATGCGCTGAGCCAGCAGCAGACCGGGATCGCGGTACCGCACCGACAGCAGATTGACGATCCGGACGGCATCGACCGCCTCGAGCACACGGGCATCGGCAGCCGCCCGCGCCGCGGCCTCCATCAGGTCGACCGGCTCGCCGCCGGGGTTCTCGTCGTACTGGTTGACCTGGCCGTAGCCGACGAGCACCGGGGTCCTGGGATCAAGAGGCATACGTTCACCTTCGCGGCACCGGGCCTGCGCTGTAAACGACCAGCGCGGAAACCGGCACATGAGCGTTCGGGACATCTATTCGTCGTCGAGAGCCCCAGATGTCCCCGATGGAAACGTGTAGGTGTCGCACAATGCGATTTACAGGGCGGCGGCGACGACATTGCATGGAACAGGCACGGCGCATAGACCTGCCATGCAGAAGGGTGAACACATGACGATGAGCGCGGCCGATCGCGCCGAACTCGCCGCAGCCGTCAAAGACCTACTCCACGAGCATTGCACTGAAGCCGACGTACGCCGGGTCATGGAGACCGACGACGGATTCGATCGGGACCTCTGGCAAGAGTTGGTGGCCCAGGGCCTCCCCGGTCTGATCGTCGACCCCGAATACGGCGGCGTCGGGCTGGGAGCGCAGGAGTTGGAGGCGGTCGCCGAGGTCACCGGTGCGGCGTTGCTGCCCGCCCCGTTCCTATCGAGTGCGGTCTTCGCCACCGCGCTGATTCAGGCAACCGGCTCTGATGCGGACAAAGCACGGCTCTTGCCCGGGTTGGCCGAGGGTTCCTCGATCGCAACCGTGGCAGCCACCGGTCCCCGTGGCACGTGGTCACCCGACGGTGTTGCGGTGCACGCAATCCACCACGATGCTGAGTACCGGCTCACCGGCAACGCACACTATGTGCCCTACGGGCAGATCGCCGACGTCATCATCGCTATCGCGAAGACCGTCGAAGGCATCGCGCTCTTCGAGATCGCCCCGGCTGCGCCCGGATTCGAACGCACCACCGCAACGGTTTTCGATCCCACGGTCCGGCTGTCGACGTACACTTTCAGCCAGACCCCGGCCCGTCGTATCGGCACCGGCGGCTGGGCAGCCGTCGAGCACGCGCTGTCTCTCACGGTCATCGCTCTCGCCGGGGAACAGGTGGGTGGTGCCCGCCGGCTGTTCGATATCACCGTCGAATATCTCAAGACCCGCTTCCAGTTCGGCCGCCCCATCGGCAGCTTCCAGGCGATCAAGCACATGGCGGCCGATCTGCTGCTGGAAGTCGAATCTGCCACCTCGGCCGCGCAACATGCCGCCGCCCAATTCGATGCCGACCCAACCGGCGCAGATGGTGCCGTCGCCCTGGCCGGATTCGCCTGCGCGGAGGCGTATCACTCCACCACCATGCAGTCGATCCAGATGCACGGAGGTATCGGCTTCACCTGGGAACATCCCGCGCATCTGTTCCTGCGCCGGGCCCGCACCGGGCGTCAGTTGTTTGGCAGCTCACGTGATCACCGTGAGCGCTACCTGGCATCGAAGGGGGCCTGACATGACCACCACCGCACCGTCTACCGACGATCTGCGCACCGAGGTACGCGCCTGGCTTGCGCAGAACTGGACCGCGCTGCCGCCGTCCGACGATCCATGGGTCAGCTCGCCTGAGGAAATTGCCTGGCGGGAAAAGGTTCTCGATGCCGGGTACGCCGTACCGACGTATCCGGCCGACTGGTTCGGCCGGGCCTACCCGAGCAAGCTCGCCGCGGTGATCCACCAAGAGTTCCGCGCCGCCAAGGCCGCCGGCGCCTGCCAGGACAAGCACAACATCCCCGCCAACACCCTGTTCACATTCGGCTCGGACCAGTTGAAAAACGAACTGCTGCGCGACTTTCTGACCGGAGCGGCGCGGGCCTGCCTGCTCTACAGCGAACCCGGCGCGGGATCCGATCTGGCCGGGGTCAGCACCACGGCGGTGCGCGACCGCGACCACTGGGTGGTCAACGGCCAGAAGGTGTGGACCTCCGGTGCGGCGACCTCGGAGTACGGCCTGCTCATCGCGCGCACCGACTGGGATACGCCAAAACACAAAGGCATGAGCTACTTCGTCATCCCGATGCGACAGCCCGGCATCGAAGTGCGACCACTGGTCCAGATCACCGGCGAAGCGCATTTCAACGAGGTGTTCATCTGCGACGCCACTGTGCCGCACGCGAATCTCATTGGCGGAGAAGGCAATGGCTGGCGCGTGCTGCAGACCGCCCTTGCGTACGAACGCTCCGTCATGGGTGACGGTGGACGCGGGTCACGCAACAAGTCGAAGGCCGACAGCCTGGTCGAACTGGCGCGGGAACACGGACGCCTCGACGACGACGCGCTGCGAGAAAAGCTGGCGAATGTGCTGGCGTTGCGGGAACTTAACCGGCTCAACAATCTTCGTGCCAAGGCGTCCACCAGCCAGGGCACATCGAGTTCGATCATGTCGCTGGGCAAGCTCGCGATGTCGCGTATCCTGCATTCCGAGGCGGCACTGAAAACTGAGATCATCGGCACCGAATCGCTGTTTGCCGGGCCCGACAACCCTGAGGCCGATGACGTAAACTTCCTGTCCCTCAACGCATTCTTCACCTCGATCGGTGGCGGCACCGACCAAATTCAGCGCACCATCATCGGCGAACGCGTACTGGGGCTGGCGAAAGAACCCGAAACCGACCGAGACATCCCGTTCCGAAAGGCGCGACACAGTTGACGAACACGGCCTACGACCCACCCCTCTCGGGGATCGAGATTCTCGATCTCACCGCCGGACCCATGACGGCCATCGGCCGACTCTTGGCCGACCTCGGTGCCCACGTCACGTCGGTGCACCTTGAGGGTGTGACAGCAGCAGACTCCACCGGACCCTGTATCGACCGGGTGCCCATCGGCACGGCCATCAACCGCCACGGTATCCCCACGGTCGAGATCGACCCGGCGATCCCGGCCGGACAGCAGTCATGGGCGGAGATGCTGGCGACTGCAGACATCCTCATCGAGAACACGCGCCCCGGGTCGGCGGCCGAAGAGTCCCTGGCGGTCAAGCAGATTCATGTCGACCATCCGTCCTTGGTTATCCTGTCCGTCAGCGACTTCGGCCGCGATACGCGTTATCGCGACTGGCAGGCCACCACTCCCGTGCTACATGCGTTGACCAGTGAGCTGTCCCGCTCGGGTATCCCCGGTCGGGCACCTTTGGTGCCGCCGAGCGCGGACCTGCCCTATCACGTCGCCGCGGCCCAGGCCGCCTTCTTCGCGATCTGCCTCTTCTTGGACCGGTTACGCACGGGCACAGGCGATCTCATTGATTTCTCCGTACTCGAAGGAGTGATGCAGACCCTCGACCCACCGTTCGGAACGGCGGGCAGCGCAGCGGCAGGCGTGCCCATCAGCGAACAGAAGCGGAACTGGGTTGCCGAGCAGCAGCGCTATCCGATCTTCAAATGCAAGGACGGCCACGTCCGCATGTGCGTACTGGCAAAACGCCAGTGGCAGGGCATGTTCGAGTGGATGGGGCGCCCGGAAGAATTCGCCGACCCGAAGTTCAACGGCCTCCGCGAGCGTTTCGCGTCGGCGACGTTGTTCGGGGCCATCGAGGATTTCTGTGCCGACAAGACCCGCGCGGAGCTCGAATTCGCGGGGCAGCGGCACGGTGTGCCGACGGCGGCAGTGCTGAGCCTGGCCGAGGCGCTGTCGACGGAACAGGTTGCCGCGCGCGGCTTCTTCCGCGATACGGAGCTCTCCCCCGGCCTGACAGCGTCCGTGCCGGTCGGTGTCGTCGAGGTCGACGGGCACCGGGCCAGCGTTCTGAACATCGACGCACCGAAGCACCACCGTCTTCGCGATGCCCCCACCCTCTCCGCGCGTGAGCGCGGCGGCCTCGGACTGCCGTTGGAAGGTCTGCGCGTATTAGACCTCGGCGTCATCGTCGTCGGCAGCGACACCGGGCGCCTGTTCGCGGACCTCGGCGCCGACGTCGTCAAGATCGAGAACTCCGCCTTTCCCGACGGGATGCGCATCAGCCTCACCCGGATGACGCAGGCCTACGCCGCCGGCCACCGGAACAAGCGGTCGATCGGGATCGACCTACGGTCCGAGGAAGGCCGGGCGCTCGCCCACCGACTGGTGGCGCAGTCCGATGTCGTCCTGAGTAACTTCAAACCCGGGGTGGCAGCAGCACTCGGCATGGACTTCGCCACGCTGCAGCAGGTCAATCCGCGCATCGTCGTCGTCGACAGCTCGGCATACGGACCGACTGGTCCGTGGGCCAAACGGCTCGGTTACGGGCCGTTGGTTCGCGCCGCGGCAGGCTTCGCCGAACTGTGGACCTACCCCGACAATCCGGAAGCCTTCTGCGACACCGTCACTGTGTACCCCGACCACGTGGCTGCCCGGATCGGCGCGTTGAGTGCGCTCGCGCTGCTGCTGCGCCGCGAACGCAGCGGCGACGGTGGAGCGGCGAGCATCGCCCAGTCCGAGGTGATGCTCAGCCATCTAGCCGACGACATCGCCGCCGAGGTGCTGACAAGCCGTGGTCATGTTCCCGATGACCAGCCGGCACACGACGCGCCGTGGGGCCTGTTTCCCGGTGCCGGAGACGACGCCTGGATCGCGGTGACGGTCCGCGACGATGCCGACTTCTCGGCCCTGTGTGGGGTGATCCACCGTCCGGATCTGCGCGCCGACGCGCAGCTGGATTCCCGCGCCGGAAGGGACCGCCAGCGGGCCAGGATCGACGAGGCACTCAGCGCATGGACCGCTCAGCGCAGCCCAGTGGACGCCATGGCACAGCTTCAGGCTGCGGGCGTGCCGGCCGGCGCCGTGTTCCACGCCGTCGACGTCTCCACCTGGGATTACTACGTGGAGCGCCGCGCGTTCCGCGAGGAACTGCATCCGCACGGCGCCGCACCGTTCATGATGGAGAACGTGCAAATCCATGCTGACCTCGTCCCGGATCCCCCGCTGGGGCAGGCGCCGCTCCTCGGAGAGCAGACCCGCGAGGTCGCGGCGGACCTGCTGGGCCTCGACGACGACACGATCGACGACCTCATCGCCCGCGGCGTGCTCGAAGTACCTGCGGCAGCAGAGCGTTCGGGACGGTAACCGACGCACCCCATGGAAATCGATTTCACCCGGCTTCGCTACTTCGTCGCTGTCGCCGAAGAGCTGCACTTCAAGCGCGCCGCCGATCGGTTGATGATCACGCCGCCGCCGCTGAGCAAGCAGATCAAGCTACTCGAGCGCGAACTGGGTGGAGAGCTTTTCGAGCGCACCTACCACGACGTCCGCCTGACTCCGCTGGGCGTCCAGCTACTGGAACCGGCACGCGACATCCTGCGGCGGGTCGAGGACCTGAAGGCAACCGTGTCGCGAATCATGCAGGCGAGCAACCCCATTCGCATTGGCGCGACCGCCTATGCGCCATCGGATTTCCTGGCCAGGCTCGAGCAAGCGGTGGCCGGGCTCGCCATGACCACCGAGTTCAGTGTGCCCGGGTCCGCAGCGGAGGTCATCGCCAAGCTCGTCTCCGGCCACATGGACCTGGGCCTTATCCACCTGCCGGCCGCCGACAAGCGCATCCGGCACCGGGTGGTGGCGACCTATCCGGGCGCGGCAGCGGTGCGGTTCGACGACCCGCTGGCCGCCAATGACCTCATCACCATCGAGGACCTGCGTGACCGCGACGTCGTGATCGACTTCGCGCGACCCAATCCCGTGGTGCTGGCGCAGATCGCGCGCGGCCTCAACGCGCGGGGCATCACCCGCATCGTGCGGACCGTCGGTCAGTTGGGCGGTGAGCTGGAAATGGCCAGCCACGTGTTCAATCGCTATCTCGTCGCGCTCGTCAGCTATACACCGGCATCGACGCTCGGCCGCATGTTCTCACCGCCCGAGTTCAAGCTGATCCCGATCGATGAAAGCACGTGGGCGCCCTCCAAAATCGCGCTCGCCTGGGCTCCGGAACGGCTGAGCAACCCGGCCGAGATCGAAGCCGTCGTGGAGCAGCTGGCGACCGCCCTTGCTTGACCTTCGCGAGCAGTAGCTGTCGGCGCCCGGCGGTAGGCTGCCTCGAAGTACGAAGTCCCAAGATGGCCCGCCGGGAAGGTTCAGAATCGTGCTCGACGCCGATGATGTGCGCCGTATCGCGCTGTCGCTCCCAGAGACGCGTGAGAAGGAACGCTGGGGTCATCCGACATTCGACGTCGCGCGCAAGATGTTCGTCACCGTGCCGGACGACGAGACCTCTTTTGCGGTGCGCTGCCCCCGGTTTGACCGCGAAGAACTGATCGCTGCCGAACCGCACAAGTTCTGGGTGCCGCGCCACGAGGCGGCGTCGTCATGGGTGCGGGTTCGGCTGGAAGTCCTCGATGACGAGCAGGAACTAACCGACATCCTCGTCGACTCCTGGCGGCTGGCAGCGCCGGCCAGGCTCACTGAGCAACCGGAGTCCTGAGCCAGGAGGGCTCAGACCCGCTGCCTCACCCGGCCGAAGACCATGGACTCTTCGATGCGGTCGAAGCGGTGGTCGATCACGTCGAGCACGTAGTTGTGCCGCACGTGCCACGGGCGGTGGGTACCGGATTTGGGCAACGCGTGGGGGTTGCGGTTGATGTAACCGGCATCGAGGTCGAAGGTCTTCTTCTCGTCCATCGGGACATCGCCAAGGTGCGGGTACGCGTGGGTGTAGCTGTGAGTGTCCATGTACGCCACCAGCTTTGCGAAGGCGCGCGCCGTCATGTCGGCACGCAGGGTCCACGACGCGTTCGTGTAGCCCAGGCACCACGCCATGTTGGGCACGTCCTCGAGCAGGAACTCCTTGTAGACGTATCGGTCGGACGGGGTGATCGCCTCGCCGTCGACCGACAGCGCGATGCCGCCGAGGGCCTGCAGCTCCAGTCCTGTCGCGGTCACGATGATGTCGGCATCAACGCGTGCACCGGATTTCAGCACGATGCCGTCCGCGTCGACGTGGTCGATGTGGTCGGTGACGACCTCGGCGCGGCCGTCACCGATCGCGGTGAAGATATCCCGGTCGAGCACGGCGCACAGGCGTTGATCCCACGGGTCATACTTGGGGTTGAAGTGGACGTCCACGGGATAGCCGGGTGGCAATGCTGCCACGGCCCGGCTGCGGATGAGCCGACGGCCACCCTTCGGAAACTTGCGCAGCAGGTTGTAGCTGAGCACACTGATGAGCACGTTGCGGAACCACACGACGCGGTGAGCGATATTGCGCGGCAACAGCTTCCGGATCAGACTGACCATGGGGTCGATCTGCCATTGCGACATCAGATAGGTCGGTGACCGCTGCAGCATCGTCACCTTCGCGGCCGTCTTCGCCATCGCGGGCACCAGACTGACGGCGGTCGCGCCGCTGCCGATCACCACCACCTTCTTGCCGGCGTAATCCAGTGACTCCGGCCAGAACTGCGGATGGACGACGTCGCCGGCGAAGGTGTCGATGCCGGGGAAATCCGGGGTGTAACCCTGGTCGTAGTTGTAGTAACCGGTGCCGCAGAACAGGAATCGGGCACGATAGGACTTGGCTTCACCGTCCTGCACGGTCTGCACGGTCCAGGTGTCGGTCGCCGAATCCCAGTCGGCCGACAGCACATGGGTGTTGAAGGTGATGTGACGGTCGACGCCATGGGTACGCGCAGCCGTGGTCAGGTACTCACGGATGTGATCGCCGTCGGCGATGTTCTCCGGCCGCGTCCACGCCTGGTACGGGAAGCTCAACGTGAAAATGTCGCTGTCCGAGCGAATCCCCGGATAGCGGAACAGGTCCCAGGTGCCACCGATGCGCGTCCGCCGTTCCAGGACCCGATACGTCGATTGCGGATTCCGTTGGTGCAGCCGGTACGCGGCGCCGATGCCCGAGATGCCGGCACCGATGATCAGCACATCGAAGAACTCGCCATCGTCCGTCATGAATCTCCCTCGATCAAATCCGGTACCGCCGGTTTCACCTTAGGGCATCAGGGTCTTAGGCAGTCGAGCTGTGGGCCGACCCGACGAGCAGTGCCCGCAAATGTTGGTTGACTTGGTCGGGACGCTCCAGATTCGCACAGTGCCCGCCGCCCAATTCGACGAACGACCAGAGATTCGGCACGCTCCTGGCGATCCGACGGGACGCCGCGATGGGTAGCAGCCGGTCCTTGGTGCTGCCGATGACCAGCGTCGGCACCGTCAGGTTGTCGAGGCCGATGTGATGAGCATCGAGGTTGTCCACCAGGGCATTGACCCAGCCGCTGCGGCCGGCGGCGGACGTGCCCATGAAAAGTTCGTAGACGTAGTCGGCGACCGCGGGGTCGGCGTCACGACCGACCGCGATCATGGCGACGAACTGGCGAGCCGCCTTGCGCGAACCCGGCACCAATGGGGCCCCGCCGAAGGTCTTCAGGATGCGGCCGGCGGCATAGGCCCGGGACTTCGCCAAGGAGGTCGGGACCTGCGCCAGCTGGACCAACTTCAGCAGGTCGCCGGTCGTCGTGTTGATCAGGGCAACCGCGTGCGCGCACTCGGTGACGCGCTGGGGATAGCGCTGCGCCCACGACGTGATGGCGATACCGCCCATCGAGTGCCCGGCGATGACGGCCCGCTCCCCTGGCCTGAGCGTCGCGCTCAGCACCGCGTCGAGGTCGGCCGCGAGGAAGTCCAGGTTGTACTTGTGGCGGCCTTTGGGTGCTGCGCTCTGCCCATGCCCGCGGTGGTCGTATGCGATGACCCGGTACTCGGTCGCCAGGTCCGCGATCTGGTTGCCCCATACCCCGATGGCGCAGGTGATGCCGTGCGCGAACACGATCGGCTGCCCGTGCTCAGGGCCGAACACCTCGGCATGCAGTCTGGTGCCGTCGACCGCTGTGATCTCGAGGGATCGACCTGGTGGCAGAGCCGCGGGGCGTCCGGGTTTGACCAGTTGGGACTGATTGAAGGCGGTCATACTGCTCCGATCGGGTTCGGCGACGTTGCCGGCGGGACATCCCGTACCAGCGAGCCTACCTAATTAACCGCAAGGTAACCGACACTAAAACACCAGCACAGGTTTGACGGCGCGACCGGCCGTGGCATCGGCCCAGGCGTCGGCGAACCGGTCGAACGGGTACTGCCGTACCAATTTGTCGACGGGAAGTTCACCGCGGAGCACATGGCCGGCCAGTCGCGGGATGAAGGTGTGCGGCTCGCTGTCGCCTTCGATGACGCCCTGCACCCGCAGGCCGTTGGCGAGGATGACCCCGACCGGCAGCTCCGCGGTCATCGCCCCCAGACCGACCAGGGCCAGCGTGCCGCACTTACGCAGCAGACTCAGCGCGGTGCCGATGACGTCCCCGCGCGCGGTGGTGTCGACGGCCAGCGTCGCACCACCCCCGGTGAGTTCCATGATCTCGGCCGGCAAGGTCTCCGACGCCGAGTCCACGGCCCCAGTAGCGCCCAATTCGATTGCCAGTGCACGTCGTTCGGCGATCGGATCGACCGCGACGATCGTCTTGCACCCCGCGATCTGGGCCGCCATCACCGCCGACAGTCCGACCCCGCCCGCGCCGTAGACCACCAAGGCGTCGTCCGGCCCCGCGGCCAGGGTGTTGAGGACCGCGCCCGCTCCGGTCTGCACACTGCAGCCCAACGGTGCCGCCAGCGCCGGGTCGATCGCGTCCGGCAGCACGACGACGTTGGACGTGTTGGCCAGCGCATGGGTCGCGAAACTGGACTGGCCGAAGAAGCCGCCCCGAACCGGCTCGCCGTCCAGCCGCAACGCGCTCGCCTCGTCGGCGCGGTCACCGGCCATGTTCAGTTTCGCCGCGCTGTCGCAGTAGGCGGGCTTGCCGCTCGCACAGCTCGGACAGCTCGCACAACTGGCCATGGTCAGCACCACCTGCTGCCCCACGTCGACGCGAGCGTCCGGCCCGGCCACCAAGACCGTGCCGGCGCCCTCGTGGCCGAAGACCATCGGCAGGCGCTTTTCCGGCCAGCGGCGCGACATCGTGATGTCGGTGTGGCAGATGCCGACCGCGTCGATGCCCACCAGCACCTCGTCGCGCTGCGGCTCACGGATCTGGACGTCGGTGAGCTCAGGGGCCGAACCCGGGCGGAGCAATACCGCGGCACGTGCGTCGATCATCCACGGATGGTAGGTCGACGGTAATCTGCGCCGGATGACCGGTATCGACAACTGTCGGGTGCCGCGCGGATGACGCACCGTCAGTTACGGCGATGGTCGGTCCCCTTCGTCTTTGTCACCGGCGCCGCGTCGCAGTATCTCGGTGCCGCGATCGGGGTGTTTCTCTTCTCGACCACACAGCCGGCCACGGTGGCGTGGCTGCGGGCCGCAGCCGGAGCGCTGGTGCTGGCGGCCTGGCGCCGGCCGTGGCGGACGCCGTTGACGCGCCGTCGCGTCGCGATCGCGACCCTCTTCGGCCTGATCACCGTCGGCATGAACATCGCGTTCTACGAGGCGTTGGCGCGCATACCACTGGGCACCGCCGTCGCAGTCGAGTTCATCGGGCCGACCCTGGTGGCCACCCTCGGATCACGCCGGCCTCGCGACCTCCTCGCGGCGACGCTCGCCGCCGGCGGCGTGGCGCTGCTGGCCGGCGTCGAATTCACCTCCGAGCTCGCCGGCGTGGTGTGGGCGCTGGCCGCGGCAGCTCTGTGGGCGGGGTACATCACGGTCGGCAAACGGGTGGCTGATGCCCACGGCGGCCTGGACACCCTCGCCCTCGGAATGTCCACTGCCGCGGTCATTTTGGGGCCCGTCATCATCGTCCTGCAGGCCCACGCGAACGCTGCGGTATTCCGCGAACCCCGCACCTGGCTGCTCGGACTGGGCGTCGGATTGCTGTCGACGGCCATCCCGTACGCCCTGGATCAGATCGTCCTCCGCCAGGTCGGCCAGGCGAGGTTCGCGATCCTGTTGGCCCTGTTACCCGTGACGGCCGCCCTCATCGGTCTCACGGTGCTGAACCAGGTCCCGACGGCCGGCGAGGTCGTGG
>Ga0070667_100004815_pt1 | contig 11307 bp, 8 predicted proteins | sample KBSS33metaG_FD_64659 | JGI IMG/M metagenome (GOLD analysis project Ga0070667, IMG submission 64659) | Switchgrass rhizosphere microbial communities from Kellogg Biological Station, Michigan, USA - KBS S3-3 metaG | ecosystem: Host-associated > Plants > Roots > Rhizosphere > Soil ...
GCCGCCTTGCGCAGGAAACCCTGCTGGCGGCCCTTGGGATTGGGTGCGAAGCCGTTGGCGGCCAGCGTCTCTTCCACCGTGTCGTAGAACACGCCGATCTTGCAGATCTTGCGCGCTTCCTTGCCGGTGGCGATCTCGCGGCCGAACTCGCGCGAGATGCGCACCAGCTGCTCGATCTGCTTGACGGTGGACATCTTCTCGGTGCGCGACTGGTTCCAGAGGTTGTCCTCGATGCCGCAGCGCACGTGCAGGCCCATCGCGATGCCCATCATGTTGATCGGCAGCACGTTGCGCATGCTGCTCTCGACGGTCAGCATGGCGCCGTCGGGAATGGCCCGCAGGAAGTGGGACAGGCTGTAGATCGTGGGCTGGTCCATGCCGCCGCCGATGGCCACCCAGTTCATCACCAGCGGGCCCCTGTAGATGCCGCGGCGAATCAGGCGCTCCACCGTCTCGTAACTGTTGATGTTGTAGAACTGGAAGGCACTCTGGATGCCGGCGGCGCTCAGGCGCTTCACATGCTCCTCGACCCAGCTCGGGCTGGAGGGGACGATCATCTCGCGGTAGGCCTGGTAGTTCTGCGGCTCGGCCATCGACGTGCCGGCGATGTCCTCGATCTCCATCTGCTCGACCACGTTCATCTGCGTGGTGTTGACGGTGACGGTGACCTGGTCGGGCTTCGGATCGAGCTCGGCCAGCATGTGGCGCGTGTCGTCGGACAGCCACTTGGCCCGGGCGCCATCGGTCTCGGGGGCGAACGAGATCGAGCCGCCGACCTGGATGATCATGTCCGGCACGGCCTTGCGCACGCCGGCGATCAGTTCGTTGAACTTGGACAGCCGCTTGCTGCCCTTGCCGTCGAGCTCGCGCACGTGCAGGTGCAGCACCGTCGCACCGGCGTTGTAGCAGTCGACCGCCTTCTGGATCTGCGCTTCCATCGTGACCGGAATGTCCTGCGGGAAGTCGGACGGAATCCATTCGGGGCCGTACGGCGCGGCGGTGATGACGAGCTTGTCCTGGTTCTCGGGAAACAGCGATCCGTCGAGGAAGTTCATGGCGTGTTCTCCAGCATCAATGTCGAACGGGGCGGGGCGAACCGGCAGGCTCGTCCTCGCGTCGCAACGAGCCGGTGCGGTCACCACCGCGGATTGCCCGTTGCATGCGTCGCATTGTTTGCAGCCGAGGCCGCACGCGATTGGCGCAGCGCGACCCTGGCTTATCCGTTCACGCCAACGATCGGGATGTCGGCCCGACCACCCCGTTCACCGCCGCTGAACCCAGCCGCGGACCCATTCGTTTCAGCGGTTGGCCAGATCGAAGCGGTCCAGGTTCATCACCTTGGCCCAGGCGGCCACGAAGTCCCGCACGAATTTCTCCTTCGCATCGGCGCTTGCGTACACCTCGGCCAGCGCACGCAGCACGGCGTTGGAGCCGAACACCAGGTCGGCGCGCGTGGCGGTCCACTTCGGACGGCCGGTCTTGCGGTCCTTGCCTTCGTAGGTGTCGCCGGCCGGGTTCCACTGCGTGCCCATGTCGAGCAGGTTGACGAAGAAGTCGGTGGACAGCACGCCCGGACGGTCGGTGAACACGCCGTGCCGGCTGCCTCCTGCGTTGGCGCCCAGCACGCGCAGCCCGCCCACGAGCACGGTCAGCTCGGGCGCGCTCAGCGTGAGCCGCTGCGCCTTGTCCACCAGCAGCTGCTCGACTGGCACGCTGGCCGAGCCCTTGACGTAGTTGATGAAGCCGTCGGCCATCGGTTCGAGCACGGCAAATGACTCGACGTCGGTCTGCTCCTGCGTGGCATCGACGCGGCCGGGCGCAAACGGCACCTCGACGGCGACACCCGCCGCCTTGGCGGCCTGCTCGACGCCCACGCCGCCGGCCAGCACGATCACGTCGGCCAGCGACAGCTTGCCCGAGGTTTTCTGTATCTCTTCCAGCGTGGCCAGTACCTTCGCCAGCTCGCCCGGCGTGTTGGCCTCCCAACCCTTCTGCGGTGCCAGGCGGATGCGGGCGCCGTTGGCGCCGCCGCGCTTGTCGCCGCCACGGAAGGTCGAGGCCGAGGCCCAGGCGGTCGATACGAGCTGCGCGACCGTCAGGCTGGAATTGCCAACAGCGGCGGCGATCTTCAACTTCACGTCGGCGATGTCGGCGGCGCTCGGCGCCGGCAGCGTGGCGTTGGGCAGCGGGTCCTGCCAGATCAGGTCTTCCTTGGGCACCTCGGGGCCGAGGTAGCGCGCCTTCGGACCGAGGTCGCGGTGGATCAGCTTGAACCAGGCGCGCGCGAAGGCGTCCGCAAAGGCCTGCGGGTTGTCGAGGAAGCGGCGCGAGATCTTCTCGAACTCGGGATCCAGGCGCAGCGTCAGGTCGGTGGTCAGCATCGTCGGCTTGTGCTTCTTGCCGGGGATGTGCGCGTCGGGAATGATCTCCGGCGCATCCTTCGCCACCCACTGCTTCGCACCGGCGGGGGACTGGGTCAGCTCCCACTCGTACTTGAACAGGTGCTCGAAGAAGTCGTGGCTCCAGCGCGCCGGCGTGGTGGTCCAAGTGACCTCCAGGCCGCTGGAGATCGTGTCCTTGCCGTGGCCGCTGCCGAAGCTGCTGTTCCAGCCCAGACCCTGCGCCTCGAGCGGCGCGCCTTCGGGCTCGGGGCCCTTGTGCGATTCCGGCGCGGCGCCGTGCGTCTTGCCGAAGGTGTGACCGCCGGCGATCAGGGCGACGGTCTCCTCGTCGTTCATCGCCATGCGGCCGAAGGTGGCGCGGATGTCCTTGGCGGCGGCGACCGGATCGCCACTGGCGTTCGGGCCTTCCGGGTTCACGTAGATCAGGCCCATGTGGGTGGCGCCCAGCGACTGGTCGAGATCACGGTCACCGGTGAAGCGCTTGTCGGTGGCCAGCCACGTGGTCTCGCTGCCCCAGTTGACGTCGTTGTCGGGCTCCCACACGTCCTGGCGGCCGGCGCCGAAGCCGAAAGTGCGGAAGCCCATCGACTCGAGCGCCACGTTGCCGGTGAGGAGCAGCAGGTCGGCCCAGCTGATCTTCTGGCCGTACTTCTGCTTGATCGGCCAGAGCAGGCGACGCGACTTGTCGATGTTCACGTTGTCGGGCCAGCTGTTGAGCGGCGCGAAGCGCTGCTGCCCGCGGCCGCCGCCGCCGCGGCCATCGGTCGTGCGGTAGGTGCCGGCGGCGTGCCAGGCCATGCGGATGAACTGCGGGCCGTAATGGCCGAAGTCGGCCGGCCACCAGTCCTGCGAGTCGGTCATCAGCGCCAGCAGATCCTTCTTGAGCGCGAAGTAGTCGAGCTTCTTGAATTCATCGGCGTAGTCGAAGTTCGTGCCCAGCGGGTCGGACTCGCCCGCGTGCTGACTGAGCAAGTTCAGCGGAAGCTGGCCGGGCCACCAGTCCTTGTTCGTCGTGCCGCCACCGGCAGCGTGGTTGAACGGGCACTTGGCTTCGATTGACATGACTCATCTCCTTTGGTTGTCTGAACGTCGCGCGGGCCGCTAACGCATTCGCAAGAGTAAACCTATGGCTTAGAATATTCCAATTGAAAACAGCTAACTTCGTGATGGCGGATGGTGCCGCGCGGCGCCCCGGCCCCGGGATCGCGGGATTGCCCGTTTCAGCCTGAGCCTATAAGGTCGTTGCATTGGATCCTCATCGGGACGGCTTGATAAAAAACGTTGAGGGCGCTCCGCGCGCACGGGCGCACATTGGCTGGGTCGAAGAAGCGCGTGGCGTGCTTTCGCTCTACGTGGTTCTGCATCACGCCTTGCTGAACATCGACTACAGCGGTGTGCATGACGGCACATGGCGGTGGCTCGATGCGGTCTTCGCGTGGGGCCACGTGAGCGTCGACGCCTTTCTGGTCCTGTCGGCGTTTTGCCTGGTGCTGCCGCTCGGAGCGAGCGACCGATTCGATCACTTCGGCCCGTTCCTGAGGCGCCGGTTTGCGCGCCTGCTGCCGCCTTACTACGCCGCCTGCCTGTTCTCACTTGCACTGATTGCGCTCTGCGTGAGTGCGAAGAGCGGCACGCACTGGGACGTGAGCGTTCCGGTAACGTTCGGTGGCGCGGTCACCCACGCGTTGCTCATCCATCAGTGGTGGCCGCAGTTCACCGCCCAAATCGATCACCCCCTTTGGTCGATCGGGGTCGAGTTCCAATTGTGCTTTCTGCTGCCGCTTCTCGTCTGGTCCTGCGGGCGCATCGGCCCCTGGCGGACGGTGGCGGCGTTCACGTTGGTGGGCTACCTGACATGGCGGGCGTCAGTGTCGATTGGATTCCCGGACCCTTCCGCGTGGGGCGCCTCGCTGTACTACATCTCGTTGTTTGCGATGGGCGTGGCCGTGGCCCATCTCTGGTCGTCGCCTCCTCAGCAATGGCGTCCGCGCCGAGACGAGGCCCTTCCAGTCGTTGCCGTCGCCGTGGCGATGACCGCATGGCTTGCAGTGAAGACGATCCGCGATCATGCCGTTGCTTTGCAGTTGTTGAGCTTCTTCGTTGGCCTGACGGTCGTCGCCGGCGTGCTCGCGATGCGCCGCTGGCCGATGGCGGCACCAGAAAAGCGCGGGCCGCTGCGCGCCTCGATGGCATTTGTCGGCAAGCGCAGCTACTCGCTGTACCTCATCCACGCGCCCCTGCTTCAGGTGGTTTGGATCGCTCTCGTCAGCCCCATGCACCTGAGCAGCAGCGGACTGCAGGCGATCGCCATGATGCTGCTGGGCACGACCGTATCGCTGGTGTTCACGCTCGTGTTCTTCCAGTGGATCGAACGGCCCAGCCTCGACTGGAGCCGACGACTCCCGTCCAAGTAGCCACACCGGAAGTCAGCGTCCGCGCCAGAACAGGCCGTCGAGTTCCTTCAGCGTGATCTGGCGCCAGGTCGGCCGACCGTGGTTGCACTGGTCGGCGCGGTCGGTGCGCTCCATGTCGCGCAGCAGCGCGTTCATCTCGTCGAGCGTGAGCTGGCGGTTCGCGCGCACCGCGCCGTGGCAGGCCATCGTCGACAGGATCTCGTGCTGCGCGCGCTGGATCACGCTGCTCGCGCCGAACTGCGCGAGCTCGGCGAGCACGCTGCGCGCGAGCTCGACCACGTCCCCGCCGGCCAGCGCCGCCGGGTGCGAGCGCACGGCCAGAACCGACGCCGACAGCAGCGACACGTCGAGGCCGAGCGCGTGCAGGTTGTCGGCCTGCGCCTGCGCGGTCGCGATCTCGTCGGCGGTGGCCGCGAAGGTGGCCGGGATCAGCAGCGGCTGCGCGTCGATCGCCGCGCCGCCGCGCGCCGCGAGGCTCGCCTTCAGGCGCTCGTAGACGATGCGCTCGTGCGCGGCGTGCATGTCGACGATCACCAGGCCCTGCGCGTTCTCGGCCAGCACGAAGATGCCGGCGATCTGTGCGATCGCCTTGCCGAGCGGCCACGCGTCGGTGGCAGCCGGTGCGGTCGGCATCGCGGCGTCGAACGCGGCAGGCGGCGCGGGCAGGGTGTTCCAGCGCGCCGGCGACTCGTGTGCCGCGTAGCGCGTCGCCACGTGCTGCAGGCCGAGCGAGGTCTGCTGCGCGGCGTCGTAGCGCGCCAGCGCTGGCACCACCGGCGTCTCGACGCCGGCCTCGCCCGCACCGAGCCCCGCCTTCGGAATCGCCAGCGCCGTCTCGACCGCGCGCCGCACCGCCTGGTGCACCTCGCGCGAGTCGCGGAAGCGCACCTCGACCTTGGTCGGGTGCACGTTCACGTCGACCCGGTCCGGCGCGATCTCGATGAACAGCAGGTACGCCGGCTGGCGCCCGCCGTGCAGCACGTCTTCGTAGGCCGAGCGCACGCCGTGCGCGATCAGCTTGTCGCGCACGAAGCGGCCGTTGACATACACGTACTGCTGGTCGGCACGCGCGCGCGCCGCCTCGGGCGTGCCGGTGCGGCCGTGGACGCGCAGGACACCGGATTCGATCGCGAGTTCGCGGCTCTGGCCGACGAACTCGTGGCCGAGCACGTCGGTCACACGCTGCGCGCCGCTCGCGCGCCGCCACTGCGCACCCAGCTTGCCGTCGTGCCAGACCGTGAAGCCGACCTCGGGCCGCGCCAGCGCCTGGCGCCGAACGGCTTCGAGGCAATGCGCGAACTCGGTCGCCTCGGTCTTCAGGAACTTGCGCCGCGCCGGCGTCGCGAAGAACAGCTCGCGCACCTCGACGCTGGTGCCCACGCCGCGCGCGGCCGGCCCGAGTTCGCCGGAGCGCGCGTCCAGGCGCTGCGCGTGCGCGGCCTGCGGCGTGCGGCTGGCGATCGAGACTTCGGCGATCGATGCGATCGCCGCCAGCGCCTCGCCGCGAAAGCCCATCGTCGCGACGCCTTCGAGCTCGTGCAGCGACGCGATCTTGCTCGTCGCGTGGCGGCGCAATGCGAGTGCCAGCTCGTCGGCCGGGATGCCGCTGCCGTCGTCCTCGACGACGATCGCGCGGATGCCGCCGCCGACCAGCTTCACCGCGATCTCGGTGGCGCCGGCGTCGAGCGCGTTGTCGAGCAGTTCGCGCACCACCGACGCGGGCCGCTCGACCACCTCGCCGGCGGCGATCTGGCTGACGAGCTCGTCGGGCAGCTCGCGGATGGCGCGGCGGGCCGGGGGCTGGAGGACGGCGTTCATCCGACCATTGTAGAAACCGCCAGCGCGCAGCAGCCCCAACGGGGGAAATTGACGAGGCTTGTGACGCCTTATCGAGGGATCGGGCAACACCCGCTCGCGTCCACAATGGGGCTGCAGTAACGCCGTAGCCCCCGATGGAACAGAGCACTTCGACCGCCGCCACCGAGAGCCCCGCGTTCCTTCGCGCGATCACCCAGCTCGCGCAGCAGCGACCGGTCGTGACGTCGCGTGCGATCTACAACCACAACGGCATCAAGCTGCTCGAAGGCGGCGTGCAGGTCGACGCCGGCCTGTACGACCGGCTGCTCTCGCATCGTTTGGCGACGCCGCTCGACGAGAGCGTGGACAGCGACCCCAGCGTCACCGGCGCCGTGCTGCGCGAGGCTGCCGAGGACGCGATGCTGCGCTGGCCGTTCTTCGCGCTGATGGGCCCGGCCGGGCGCGTGCGCAGCATGCTGCTGCAATCGATCGAGGCGATCCCGCTGCCGCGGCCGGTCGCGCTGCACCTGACGCTGGCCCGCGAGACCCGGCCCGCGCTGTTCGAGCACAGCGTCCTGATGGCGCTGCTGTGCGCGCACCTGGTGCGCGAGGGCGGCGCGCCGATCCACGACATGACGGTGGCGGCCAGCGCCGGCCTGCTGCACGACCTGGGCATGCTGCACATCGCCACCGAACTGCTCGACGCCAGCAACCGCCTCAACGGCGACGCGCGCCGGCCGCTGTATGCGCACCCCTTGACCGGCTCGATGCTGATCGCACGCTTCCACGAATACCCTTCGACGGTCGCGCGCGCGGTCCTCGAGCACCACGAACGCCTCGATGGGTCGGGTTACCCGCGCGGTCTGGCCGGCGACACGATCAGCCCGCTCGGGCGGCTGCTGTCGCTGTGCGAGGTCGTCACCGCAATGTTCGACGGCGAGCGCGAGCACCCCGAGTTGCGCGTCTCGCTGCTGCTGCGCATCGGCGCCCGGCGCTTCGATCCGGCCCTGGTGCCGTCGATCCATCGCCTGCTGCGCACACTGCCCCCGCCCGCGGACGGCGTGGACGCCACCGTGGCCGAGTCGGTCGAGCGCTTGGGCGCGCTCGCCGCACTGTTGAACCGCTGGCACGAGGTGGCGCAGGCGGCGGCGCCGACGCTGGCGCCGGCCGGCCGCGCGGTGCTGAAGTCGATGGCCGAGCAGGCCGCGGCGCTGCAGCGCATGCTGTTCGAGGCCGGCATAACCCCCGAGCAGCTCGACTTCATCGGCGCGTCGAGCGAGCCCGATGCGCCGCTGCGTACCGAGATGTGGGCGCTGACCGGCGAGCTGCGCTGGAACCTGCGCGCGAGTGCGAACCAGCTGCGCCGCCGCTGGCGCGCGGCCACGAGCGGGCAGCCGTTCCCCGCGCCGATCGCGGCCTGGCTGGACGCGATCGACGCGCTCGACACGCCGGGTTGAGCGGCGCGGCCGGGCGGTCGCGCGGCGCGGCGCCGATAATCGCGCCGCATGGAAATCCTTCAGCAACTGCTCGACTTCATCCTGCACGTCGACATGCACCTGCGCAGCTTCGTCGAGGCCTACGGCGCCTGGGTCTACGCGCTGCTGTTTCTGATCATCTTCGTCGAGACCGGCGTCGTCGTGATGCCGTTCCTCCCGGGCGACTCGCTGCTGTTCGTCGTCGGCGCGCTGTGCGGCGCCGGCCTGATGAACCTGCCGCTGGTGATCGTGCTGCTGATCGCCGCGGCGATCTTGGGCAACCAGAGCAACTACGCGATCGGCCGCCACTTCGGGCCGCGCGTGTTCCAGTGGGAGAACTCGCGCTTCTTCAACAAGGCCGCGTTCGACCAGGCCCATGCGTTCTACGAGAAGTACGGCGGCGTGACCATCGTCGCGGCGCGTTTCATGCCGTTCCTGCGCACCTTCGCACCCTTCGTCGCCGGCGTCGCGCACATGACGCGCCGACGCTTCACGATGTACGACGTGATCGGCGGCGTGCTCTGGGTCGGCGGCGTGACGCTGGCCGGCTACCTGTTCGGCAACATCCCGTGGGTCAAGGACAATCTGGACAAGATCATCTGGGGCGCGATTCTGCTGCCCGGGGCGCTCGTGCTGCTCGGCGCCTGGCGGGCGCGGCGCGCGCAGCAGCGCGAACTCAAGACCTGAACGCGCGCCGCAGTTCGGCCGCGCACAGCGCGACCGCGGTGTTCGCCTCGTCGAGCACCTTGCCCATCAGGATGAAGCCGTGGATCTGCCGATCGAAGCAGACGTAACTGGCACGGTTGCCCGCCGCGGTGAGCCGCTCGGCATAGGCCCGGCCCTCGTCGCGCAGCGGGTCGTAGCCGGCCGTCAGCACCAGCGTCGGCGGCAGCTTCGCGAGGTCCTCGCGCAGCAGCGGCGAGGCGCGCCAGTCGTCGTAGTCGCTGCGATCGGGAATGTAGTGGTCGCTGAAATAGTCGATCGTGTCCTTGGTCAGCAGATAGCCCTGGCCGTTCTCGGTGTGCGACGGATGGCTGCGGTGCGCGTCGGTGGCCGGGTAGATCAGCAGCTGGAACGCGATCTCGGAATCGCCCGCATCGCGCGCCGCGAGCGAGACCACCGCGGCAAGGTTGCCGCCGGCGCTGTCGCCACCGACCGCCAGGCGTGACGCGTCGACGCACAGTTCGGCCGCGTGCGCGCGCACCCACTGCGTTGCGGCGATGCAGTCGTCCACCGCGGCGGGGAAGCGGTGCTCCGGGGCCAACCGGTAATCGACCGAGACCACCGCGCAGTGGGCGCCGTTCGCGAGCTCGCGGCACAGCGTGTCGTGCGTGTCGAGGTCGCCGATGGTCCAGCCGCCGCCGTGGTAGTAGACGAGCACCGGCAGCACATCGGCCGCGGCACTGCCCAGCGGCCGGTACGCACGCAGCGGGATCGCACCGTGCGGGCCGCTCGCCTGCAGCTCGCGCACCTGCGCGACCTCGGGCGGTGCCGGTTGCGTGACCGCGCGCCGATCGCGGTAGTAGGCGCGCGCGTCGGCGACGCTGAGCGTGTGGGTCGGCGGAACATGGCGCTGCTCGATCAGGTCGAGCAGGGCGCGGGCTTGGGGGTGCAGCATGGTGATGGGTCCGAAGGATGGGTCAATGCAAGAGCGTACAGCGATCGGGCTCACGCGATCGACGCGCTGCCGACCGCGAACACCTCGACCGGCGCGGCCTTCCCGTGGAACAGCACCGCGCCGAGCGCGTCGCAGCCGATCTTCTCGCTCAGTGCTGCGCGCGTGGCGCTGTCGATCAGGATCGCGCGCTGCGCGACCTTGGTGTGGGCTTCGAGGCGCGCCGCCAGATTGACCGTGTCGCCGATGCACGTGTAGGTCGCGCGCTGCTGCGTGCCGGTGTAGCCGGCCACCATCTCGCCGCTGGCGATGCCGATGCCGATGCGCAGCGCGCGCTTGTTCTCGCTCGCGCGCTCGGCATTGAGCAGCTCGATCATCTCGATCATGTCGAGCGCCGCGCGCACCGCCGCGCCGGCGTGGTCGGGCAGCGGCAGCGGTGCGCCGAAGATCGCCATCAGCCCGTCGCCGACCATCTGGTTGACGACGCCACCGTGGCCGCTGATCGCGTCGAACATCAGCGTGTAGTAGGTGTTGAGCAGCTCGATCGTCTCCTCGGGCGGCTGCGACTCGACCAGCGCGGTGAAGCCGCGGATGTCCGAGAACATCACGGTGCCGGCGACGTGCCGGCCGCCCAGCGCGAAGCCCGAGTCCTGCAGGTCCTGCGCGACCTCGGGCGTCGCGAAGCGGCGCACCAGTTCCTTCTGCTGGTCGCGCAGGCGCTTCTTCTCGAGGCTCGCGCCGATGCGCGCGCGCAAGAGCACCGGATTCACCGGCTTGCCCAGGTAGTCTTCGGCGCCGAGCTCGATGCAGCGCACCAGGTTCGCGATGCCCTCGAGCGACGAGGTCACGATCACCGGCAGGTCGCGCAGCCGGCGATCTGCGAAGAGCTGCTCGAGGACCTGGAAGCCGTCCATCTCCGGCATCTCGATGTCAAGCAGCAGCAGGTCGAAGACCTCGCCGCGCAGCATCTCGAGCGCGACGCGCCCATTCTCGGCACACGCCACGCGATGGCCCTGCAACTCGAGGCTGCGGGTCAGCAGCAGGCGGTTGACCTTGTTGTCGTCGGCCACCAGCAGGCGGGCCGGCGCGTTGCGCAGGTCAGCCATGGCGCAGTTCCGTCAGGGCTGCCGCAGTGCGCGCGTACTCGGCCTCGAGGCGATCGAGCGCGGTGCCGTCCGCCGGCATGCCCTGCAGTTCCAGTTCGCGCGCCTGCGCCGCCAGCGCCTGCGCCCCGAACGTGAGGCTGTTCGACTTCAGCGAATGGGCCGAGCGCCGGAAAACGTCGGCCTTGCCTGCCGCGAACGCCGCGCGCAATTCGGCGAGCATGATCGGCGCCTCCTCGAGAAACGTAGCGATCAGCTCGCGCGCGAACTCGGCGCCGGCCGATGCCTCGAGTTCGGCGAAGGCGGCGGCGTCGATCGGAGGTGGGGTCATCTTGTCGGTCATCTCATCAGTCCTTGCGTGCCGACGCGCCGTTCAGTGCCTCGACCAGTTGCTCGACGCGGATCGGCTTCGTCAGGTAGTCGTCCATGCCCGCGTCCAGGCACATCTCGCGGTCGCCCTGCATCGCGTTCGCGGTCATCGCGACGATGCGCGGGCGCTCG
>Ga0070667_100004834_pt1 | contig 11288 bp, 7 predicted proteins | sample KBSS33metaG_FD_64659 | JGI IMG/M metagenome (GOLD analysis project Ga0070667, IMG submission 64659) | Switchgrass rhizosphere microbial communities from Kellogg Biological Station, Michigan, USA - KBS S3-3 metaG | ecosystem: Host-associated > Plants > Roots > Rhizosphere > Soil ...
AACACTCGAACATTGCTGGGCCTTCATTCTCTCCGTTTGCCAGAGTGCCGCCTAAGGGGTTGGGGCACTCTGGCATCGGAGAGTGGGGAATCAACCCTGGCCTTATCAGAAGCTCACGCGCACGCCGGCCATGTATCGCGCGTAGCCGGGTGACACGAAGGTCACGTTGTTGACGTGGCGGGTATGCCCGCGCCGGCTCGACCCGGTGAGGTTGATGCCCTCAACGAACACGGTGTAGCCCTTGCGGAATTCGTAGCTCGCGCTGCCGTCAAGCTGGCCATAGGCCTCGACGTAGCTCGGGTTGTGCCCGCCCCCGCTTGAGGCGAGGAACTTGTCGCGCCAGTTGTAGGCGAGGCGAGCCTGGATGCCGTGCTTGTCGTAGAACAAAACGGCGTTGGCACTGTCGCTCAGGCCCTCCAATGCGAACTGAAACGCGGTGTGGGGCAAGGCGTTGTCGAATTTCGCGCTGCCGTTGACGATCGTATAGTTGAGGATCGCGCCGAAGCCGGTGTTCCAGAAGCTGTGCTGGACGTTGAACTCCCAGCCGCTGATCTTCGCCTTCTGGTCCGAGTTGGTCGGCGTAACGACCTTGAAATTTAGCAGCGGATCTTCCGGCAAGCTCTGGATCAGGAGCTGTCCACTCGGCGTGATCACCACCGTGCCTGGATAATTGGCCGCGATATAATCCCGGATATCCTCCGGAGTTGTATTCCCTGCGGCAATCGCGGCATTGTAACGTGGGCCGCCAACTGGCGTGTGCAGGTCGAATGCCGTCTGATCGACGATCGTGTTGGAGATGTAGTTCGACACATCCTTGTGGAAGTAGCCGACCGACACATAGCTCTCTTTGCCGTAATACCATTCGGCCGACAGATCGATGTTCTTCGACTTGAATGGCAGCAGATTCGGGTTGCCCTGGTTGCCGTCGCCGCCGCCGACACGGAAGAGATTGGCAAGCGTGAGGCCGCCTTGCATGCTCTGGTAGTCGGCGCGCGTGATGGTGTGACTGTAGGACGCGCGCAGCTTGACGTTGTGGATCGGCTCCACGTCGAAATCGATCGCCGGCAACCATTCGTGGTATTTGCCCTTGAGCTTCGTGAAGGTGCTGTCCGGGCCAGGAATCAGATTAAATTCGTTGGCGGCAACCCACTGCGTGCCGATCGGAACCGGAACCAGCGCTGCGGAATCAACTTTTGTTCGCTCGTAACGAAGGCCGGCGCGAAGGTGGGACGGGCGCTGGAACAGATCAAATACCATATTCGCCTGCAGGTAAGGCGCCAGGGTTTTTTCTTTGATCCGGCGATCGGTGGAAAACTTTGCCAAGCAGCCGTTCCCTGTCGGATCCCCCGTAAGCGGATTGGTACAGGTGCCGTACAGCCCATTAATCAGGTCGACCATGCGTTCGAAATCGAACGTGTAGAACGATTGAATCATGGCCGGGTCATTGTGCCCGGAGATGCCGGGAAATTTGTCCGGTAAGGTCTCGAGCGTGAAGATATCATCGGGGATGTCGGTTGCCGGCCCGGCGCCGCCCCACGTGTCATTCTGCAAAACGCCGAACGCCGAGCGGATTTTGTTGTCGACGTAGGACACGCCGAAGTCGATGCTGTCGAGGAACGAGCTGTCAAAGTCCCAATTGCCCTTGAGCTGGCCCTGGTCGATGCGGTCCTTGAAATAAGCGGTGCGGAACGCGTTTCCGGTCGGCGTGATATTGGCCGGATCGAGTTCGTCGACCCCCGGCGCCATGGTGATGTTGATGATCGGCAGATCGTTCTCGTAATTGATGTTCTGGTTGACGATGCCGAACACCGCATTGCCGACCGACATGTTCGATCCGAACTTGTTGGTCGGTTTCGATTCCGCGGTGGAATGGTGCGCGTCGAGCTGCAGGTGAAGCTGATGGAACGGATCCCACGCGAGGTTGCCGCCGAGCGACTTGTTGATGGTTTTGTTGGCCGTCAGCGACCCGCTGTAGGACAAATCCTTGCCGATGTTGCAGGTATTGGATGGCGCAACGCAGCCCGGATCGGGTGGCGCGAAATTTTCCGAATAGAGGATCGGTCCGGCGACTGGACCATCGGTCCATTCGCTGGAAACGTCGCCGAAGTTGAACCACACGCCGACGTTGCTGTTGCGGGTTTCAACCTTGTTTTGCGAGTAAGTGTAGTCGATCGTGCCGGTCAGATTATCCATCGGCCGGAATTGCAAAACCGCCTGGCCATTGATGCGCCGGCGATCGATGTCGTTGAGGTCATAGGACGCGTTCTGCTGGACCTGATAGACGTCGTCCGGTCCGGGCCGATTTACCTGCTGGGCATTGTTCGGCAGCGAACCCCAATTGTTCTCGGAACCGAGATAGCCGTCGCGCCAACCCACATTGGCCTGATTGGTGCTGGACTTGCGACGCTGATACGATCCCGTCACCAGGATGCCGACGCGATTATCGGCGAACGTGTCGCTGAAGATGCCCGAGATTTCCGGGGTAATCTTGTTCTTGCCGTTCATTGACGTGTCGAGCACGCCCTTGGCAGACAGGGTCGCGCGCATGCCAGGCCGGTCGAGTGGCCGCGGCGTCAGAATGTTGATCGTCGACCCGATGCCGCCAGTCGCCAGCGACACCCGGCCCGACTTGTAAACCTCGACCGCCGCAATCCCTTCCGACGTCAAATTGGCGAAGTCGAAGGCGCGCGAATTGGGCGCCTCGCCGCCGCCACCGCTGAGCGATGACGTCGGCATTTCGCGCCCGTTGAGCAGCACAAGGTTATATTCGGGGCCGAAGCCGCGCACCGTGACAAACGAGCCTTCGCCGTTCGACCGGTCGATCGACACGCCGGTGATGCGCTGCAGCGACTCGGCGAGGTTGGTGTCGGGGAACTTGCCCATTTCCTCGGCCGAGATGGCGTCGACGACGCCCTGGGCATTCTTCTTGATGTCCATCGACTGGCGCAGCGAGGCGCGGATGCCGGTGATGACGATGTCGCTGCCGGGCGTGTCGGTGGGCAAGGCGTTGGCCGTCGCTGGCCGCTGCTCTTCGGTTTGCTGGGTCTGGTCGGCGGGCGGCGCGGTCTGCGCCTGCGCGGCACCTGCACATAAAGCGATCGTCGATCCGCCGACGAGCCAGCGGACCATAAATTTCGTGCGCGAATCGGACATGCCGCCACTCTCCCCAGTTTAGCGGACGCATCTTCTGGCGGATGCTTTCCCCCGCGCCGATGCTGCAATGTGAACGTTCACTTTGTCAAGCGCGGATTGTTACGCGGACGTGAAATTGCGTCCGGGTGTTGCGGGTTTGCGATCTTGGTTGCGAGCGCATTGCGCTGGCCGCGGGCTGCCCATAGGCTGGCCGGATGCGGTGGCACCTCGCAATGGCAGCCCTGATCGTCCAGGCGACCGCGGGGCACGCCATCGCCTGGCCGAACGGCGCCCGGGCAGCGATCGTCCTGACTTACGACGACGCGGCGACGTCGCAACTCGACCATGCCGTTCCCGCACTCGATGCCGCCGGATTAAAGGGCACGTTTTTCCTCAGCAACGTCCACCAGGCCGATGTCGCGCGGTGGAAAGCGGTGGCCGCGTCCGGCCATGAACTGGCCAATCACACGCTCAATCATCCGTGCCTGGCCGGCACCTTTGACATGCCGCCGCGCCAGCAGCTGGAGCATCACACGCCCGAGTCGGTGTTGCAGGAAGTCGCGCAGCAAAATGTTCTGCTGACCGCGCTCGACGGGCGGCAGGATCATGGCTTCGCCGTGCCCTGCGGCCAGACCCTCGCCGGTGGCAAAGATTATCTCGAGCCGCTGCGCCAGTCGAAACTCGTGACCTATTCGCGCAGCGCCGATGAATCCGACGCCGAGTTGCAACGCGACCCGGCCAGCTTTGACCTGATGCAGCTGCCGGGGCGCGGATTCACCAGTCCCACCGCGGCCACCCAGATGTTCGAATTTGCGCAAAAAGCGGCGCAAAGTGGTGGGCTGGCAGTCTACGTGTTCCACGGGGTTGGCGGCGATCACCTTTCAGTGACCGCGGACGACCATCGCCGGTTGGTCCAATGGCTGGCCGCCAACCGCCAAACCTATTGGGTCGCGACTATGCGCGATGTGGTTGCGTGGATCGCGCAGCAACGCGGCGCATCACCAACACCACTCAATGCCAACGATCCGGTGGTCACGGTCGAGAGTGGCCAGCTGCAGGGCATTGCCGAAACCGGCGCCTCGCCCCTTCGCATCTTCCGCGGCATTCCGTTTGCGGCGCCGCCGGTCGCCGGCCTGCGCTGGCGCGAGCCGCAAGCGGTCGCGCCGTGGTCGGGCGTTCGCCCGGCGACGAACTTCGCGCCGCGCTGTATGCAGCAGCCGCTCTACTCCGACATGATGTTCCGCTCTCCCGCGCCGAGCGAGGACTGCCTTTATCTGAACGTGTGGACGCCGGCGAAGCTCGACGGCTCGCGGCGCGGCAAACTGCCGGTGCTGCTGTACATCTATGGCGGCGGGTTCATGGCCGGCGACAGTTCGGAGAAGCGCTACGATGGCGCGGCGCTGGCCCGACGCGGCATCGTGGTCGTCACGGTGAACTACCGGCTCGGCGTGTTCGGCTTCCTCACCCATCCCGAACTGACCGCGAGCTCGCCGCATCATGCGTCGGGCAACTACGGCCTGCTCGACCAGGTGGCGGCGCTGGCCTGGGTCAGGCGCAACGCGGCGGCGTTCGGCGGCGATCCGAACCACATCACAATCGGCGGGGAGTCGGCCGGATCGATGTCGGTCAATGCGCTGATGGCCTCGCCGTTGTCGCGCGGCGACATTGCCGGGGCGATCGGCGAGAGTGGCGCGCTGATGCAGAAGTGGACACCGGCAGCGCGGGCTGACGCCGAAACCAAAGGCGCGGCCTTTGCCTGTGCTATCGGCGCGCCGACGCTGGCCGCGCTGCGCGCCTTGCCCGCCGACAAGCTGCTGGCCGCGCAGGGTGCCGCCGGGGACGCCCCGACCGATCCGATCATCGACGGTTATTTCCTGACCGAACCACCGGCGGTGACGTTCGGCAGCGGCAAGGCTGCGAAGGTGCCGCTGCTGGTCGGCTCGAACTCGCAGGAGTCGCCGGGATCCGCCGTCTTCGGCGACGGCGAGCCGACCGCCGCCAATTATCGCGCGGGCCTGACGCGCGTGCTCGGCGACAAAGCGGATGCGCTGTTCGCGCTCTATCCGGCGCGGACCGATGCCGATGTGCTGCCCGCCGCGACCGCGTTAGCCAGCGACGATTCCCTCGGCCTCCCGACGTGGAAATGGTTCGACCTGCAGCGCCGGCGGGGCGTCCCGACCTATTATTACTACTTCACCCGCGTCCGCCCGCGCTTCGTCACTGACCCACCGGACAAGCCGATGCAATGGGGCGCGGTGCACAGTGCCGAGATCGAATATGCGCTGGGCAACCTCGACACCAATCCGCTGTACGTGTGGACCGCCGACGACCGGAAGGTGTCGGCAACGATGAGCGCCTATTTCGCGAACTTCATCAAGACCGGCAACCCGAACGGCCGAGGGCTTCCGGCCTGGCTCAAGGCGTCAGCGGACCCGGGCAAGATCCGGCGCCAGACGATCGACGTCGACAGTCGCAGCGCACCCTTTCCCGAGCAGCGCCGGTACGAGGCGGCCGAGCCGATCCTGTACATGCATTAGTCAGCGAATGATGAGGTCGGCCAGTTCGCCGCCTGTGTCGCTAGTTTCGGTCCAGCTTGATATCGCGAGTTCCACCGCCGCCAGTGTTGCCGTCGGGAACGAACTCCCGATCCGATTGCGCAGCCCGCCGCCATCGCCGTCTGTCAGGTCGAGCACCAGCAAATGCAGTCCGGGATTGTGGCCAACGAGGAGTAGCGTCTGTGCGTCGTCATGCGTCTCTCGCACCACGTCGAGCAGCGTCGCGGCTGACGCGTTGTAGATGCGCCGATCGTAATCCGGGTCGAGTGGCCCGAAGCCTTCGGCGAGCGCGTCCAGTGTTTCGACCACGCGCTTCGCCGGGCTGGCGATGATCGCGTCGGGATGAAGCCCGCGTTCACGCATCGCGCGGCCGACGTCGGCCGCGTCGTCCCAGCCGCACCTGGTTAACGGGCGATCGAAGTCCTTGCCGCTGGCCGAATCGTCCTCCGCCTTCGCATGGCGCAGCACCAGCAGTCGCTTCATGCGTCGACTCCCGTGACTATCGGCTGGTCAACACGCGCCACCGCCAGCCGCTCCGCGACCCGCGCGATGGCGACGTCGAGCGGCACGCGGCGGATCGGGACGCCCGGCGGGAAGGCCGCCAGCAACCGCGACGGCATCGCCGACGAGAGGATCACGAACAGCCCGCAATCGCCCTGGCGGCGGATCAGCCGGCCGAACGCCTGGGCGAGCCGGGCGCGGACCACGCGGTCGTCATATTTACTGCCGCCACCGGCCATGCGCCGCGCCGCGTGGAGCACGGTCGGGCGCGGCCACGGCACGCGTTCCATTACTACCAGGCGCAGCGATTCGCCGGGCACATCGACCCCATCGCGCAGCGCGTCGGTGCCGAGCAAAGACGCGCGTGGGTCGTCGCGGAAAATGTCCACGAGCGTGCCAGCGTCGATCGGGTCGACGTGCTGGGCGAGCAGCGGCAGGCCGGCCCGGGCGAGCCGGTCGGCGGTCCGCGCATGCACCGCCTTCAACCGCTGGACTGCGGTGAACAGGCCAAGCGTGCCGCCCTGCGCCGCCTCGATCAGTCGGCCATACGCCCCGGCCAGCGAGGCGACGTCGTTGCGGCCGATATCGGTGACGATCAGGACTTCCGAGCAGCCGGCGTAATCGAACGGGCTGTCGGCCTCGAAATGCTGGGCCGCGAGCGGCAAATGCGCCGCGCCGGTGCGCGCATCGGCCGCCGGCCAGTCTTCGCCGCCGCGCAGGGTCGCCGACGTGACCAGCACGCCGTCGGCCGGCGCGAGCACGGTCGCCGCAAGCGGCCGGGTCGGGTCGAGCCAGCGGCGGTGGATCGCGACATCATATTCGCGCCCGTCGACCCGCTCGACCGCCAGCCAATCGACAAACTGCGGGTCCGCTTCGCCGCCGATCCGCGCCAGCAGCGCGATCCACGCGGCGAGCGTCTCGCGCCGCCATGTGAGGCCGCGGATCGCGCCGTCGACCCGCGCGCGGGCCGAGCTGTCGAGCCAGTCTGGCGCATCCTCCAGCACCGCTTCCAGGCGCCGGCCGAGCGCGGCGAGCGGTTTCTGCAGCGCTTCGAGCGTGGCCATCGACGCAGCAGCTTGCGATACCAATGCACCGTCGGGTTCGGCCAGTTCGGTCTCGAGCCCGTAACCCGCTTCCTGCGCCTTGGCCCGGGCGTAGACCATGCCGCGCACTTCGCTGAGCAATGCCTCGACCGGGCCGAACGGCGAGCCTTCGACCAGCCGCTGGAGCCAGCCGTCGGACGGCAGCAGCCGCGCCGCCTCGATCGCCGCATCGAGCGCCCGCGCGCCTTCCTCGTCATAAGACGCAACATCCATCAGCCGCGCCGCGAGCCCGCGCCGCCGCCCGCGCGAACGGCCTTCGGGGCCGACGATCCAGCGCCGCATTTCGATCGCTTCCTGCCCGCCGAACGCGACCGCGAAGGTCGAATCGGCGGCGTCGAACAGATGATGGCCTTCGTCGAACAGGATCCGCCCGGGCGCGTCCTCGCGGGCGCGGGCGGCATTGACCATGACCAGGGCATGGTTGGCGATGACGATGTCGGCTTCGCGGCTGGCGCGTTCGGCGCGCTCGATGAAGCAGCGCCGGTAATGCGGGCAGCCGGCATATACGCATTCGCCGCGCCGATCGGTCAGCGCGGCGGCCCCGGCGCGGCGGAACAGGCTCGGCAGCCAGCCCGGCAAATCGCCGCCGACCATGTCGCCATCCCTAGTGTAGGCCGCCCAGCGCCCGACCAGCTGGGCGAGGATTGCGGCGCGCCCGGCGAAGGCCCCCTGCAGCGCGTCTTCGAGGTTGAGCAGGCACAGATAATTCTCGCGGCCCTTGCGAATGACGATCTTGCGCTTGCGCTCCTCGGGATCGGCGAACAGCTTCGGGCCTTCACCGTCGAGCTGGCGCTGCAACGCCTTGGTGAAGGTCGAGACCCACACCGTGCCGGCCGACGCTTCGGCCCACAAAGCGGCGGGAGCGAGGTAGGCGAGGGTCTTGCCGATTCCGGTCCCGGCCTCGGCCAGCAGCATGTTGGGCGAATCCTTGGCCCGCTTGGGGGCAAACACCGACGTTACCGCTTCCGCCATCGCCCGCTGCCCCTCGCGAGGTTCAATCTTGCCGGTCAGCCGGTCGAGCTTGGCGCTGGCGTCGGCCGGATCGATCGAGACCGGGCGCGGTGGCGGGCGCTCGCCGGCTTCCTCCCAGGATTTCAAGCGCGCGAACAACATGCGTTCGCCGCGCTCCGGCCGTTCGAGCCGCGCGCCGATCAGCGGGGCCCAGCCCCAGCCGAGCCGGTGCAGCGTCGCGTTCGAGGTCCACGCCCCTTCGCGCTCGGCCCAGTTTGAATCGGCCAGCGTTGCCAGCAAACGCCCGGCGATGCGCTTGAGTGCCGCCGCCGCATCCGCTTCGCCTTCCGGCGGATCGAGTCCGAGCGTCCGGCTGAGCCCTGCCACGGTCGGCACCGCGAACCGCGCCGGGTGGATGAACGCGAACAATTCGAGCAAATCGAGCCCGGACAAATCGGGATAGCCGAGCCGCTGCCCGACCAACGGCGCATTGAGGATGATGTGCGGCGACTCCGCGGCCCGCGCGATCGCTTCGCCGCGGCTCGCTTCGCGCACCTCACCGTCGCTGGTCGCCAGCCAAATCCCGGCATGGGTTGCGTGGAGCGCGGGAAGCGGCAAAGGAGCGGCCATCCCCGCGACCTTGGCCTGACGAGAACAGAAGAGCAACGGATTTGGGCGCTGACGACATTCGTTCTGCCGCGATGCAGTCCAAGGCCTGGCCCTATGAGGAGGCGCGCAAGCTGTTGAAGCGCTGGCCCGACGGCAAGCCCGACGCCGCGCCGATGATCTTCGAGACCGGCTACGGGCCGTCGGGCCTGCCGCATATCGGCACCTTCAACGAAGTGCTGCGCACGACCTTTGTCCGCCATGCCTATGAGGAACTCACGGGCGGGCCGACGCGGTTGATCGCCTTCAGCGACGACATGGATGGCCTCCGCAAGGTCCCCGAGAATGTTCCCGACCAGACGATGCTCGCCGAGAATCTCGGCCGGCCGCTGACCAAGATCCCCGACCCGTTCGGCACCCACGAGAGCTTCGCCGCTCACAACAACGCGATGCTCCGCCATTTCCTCGACCGCTTCGGGTTCGACTATGAATTCGTCTCCGCGACCGACCGCTACTTGGGTGGCGCGTTCGACGAGGTCATCCGCAAGGTCCTGCACGGGTGGGACGCTATCCTCGGGGTGATGCTCCCGACGCTCGGCGAGGACCGGCGCAAGACCTATTCGCCGCTGCTGCCGATCTCGCCAACCAGTGGGCGCGTACTCCAGGTGCCGGTCGAAGTGGTCGACGCGCAGGCCGGCCTGATCGCCTTCGACGACGAAGACGGCACACGCATCCGCCAATCGGCGTTCGGCGGCCTCGGCAAGCTGCAGTGGAAGGTCGACTGGGCGGCGCGCTGGGTCGCGCTCGGGGTCGATTATGAAATGTCGGGCAAGGATTTAATCGACAGCGTCACCCAGTCGGCCAAGATCGCCCGCATCCTCGGCGGCCGCCCGCCCGAGGGCTTCAATTACGAGATGTTCCTCGACGAAAAGGGCGAGAAAATCTCCAAGTCGAAGGGCAATGGCCTGAGCCTTGAGGAATGGCTGCGCTACGGCAGCGAGGAGAGTCTCGCGTTCTACATCTACCGCGAGCCCAAACGCGCCAAGAGCCTGCACCTCGGCGTGATCCCGCGAGCGGTCGACGAATATTGGCAGTTCCGCGGCAATTACGCCGCCCAGCCGATCGAACAGCAGCTCGGCAATCCGGTCCACCATATCCACAACGGCAAGGTCCCGGCGGAGACGCTGCCGCTGACCTACGGCCTGCTGCTCAATCTCGTCAGCCTGCCAGGGGTCGCCGACAAGGCGACCGCGTGGAAGTTCGTCCAGCGCTATGCGCCGGGCACGTCACCGGACGGCGATCCCGAGCTCGACCAGTTGATCGGCCTCGCGGTCAACTACGCGCGTGATTTTGCGAGCGCAGATTTGAAGAGGCGCGCGCCGAATGAAATGGAAGCAGCGGCGCTCCGCGACCTTGATGACGAACTGGCCAAACTGCCCGACGACGCGACCGCCGAGGACATCCAGACGCAAGTGTTCGAAGTCGGCAAGCGCCACCCGTTCGAAAGCCTGCGCGGTTGGTTCCAGGCGCTCTACGAAACCCTGCTCGGTTCCTCGCAAGGCCCGCGCATGGGTAGCTTCATCGCCCTCTACGGCATCGCCAACAGCCGCAAACTGATCGCCGAGGCGCTGGGCCAGCGTTAAACTCGGCGCTCAATTGAACTTGGGCTTGGCGGCCAGCTGGTAAATGCCAAGGATGAGAAACACCACGCCCAGCGCATGTATTCCGACACCCTTGAAGAACGCGAAATCGATAAACGCGAACGAGAAGTACATGAAAATGCGCGCGCCCCGGTTCATCTTACTCAACTCCTGACTTCGGCGGACGTCGAATAATCGAAGGAGAGTTGAAAAACCGTGAAGCGAGGTCGCCGCTTTTAACCCGCGAGGATTGCGGCGGCGGTTTCCTCGATCGTGCCGGCAACCAGGATCGCGTCGCTGCCGATGATCCCGACCTTGGTCTGGTTGTCCTCATGGGCGCGCAGCCAGGCGACGTTTTGCGCAATCACCAGATAATCGCCGCCGCGCGACTTGAGCGAAACAAATTTCATGGGATAAATCTCCTGACGCCGGTGCCTAGGGCAACGACCTCTGCGTCACGTTAACGCCGCCAATGTTTTCGAGCCGTTGCGGACATTGGCTATTCCACGTGAACCAACGTAGCTTGGTCCGGGGGGCAATTTTCATGCATTTTCATTTACCTAAGCCGCTGCACGGCTGGCGCGAGTTCGTCGGTGAAGTCGGGATTATCGTCATCGGCGTGTTGATTGCACTTGGTGCGGAGCAGCTTGTCGAAACCGCGCATTGGCGGCATCAAGTCGAAGCGTTTCGAAGCGTTGTGCACCGCGAGCTGGCCGACAATCTCGGAACCTACGAATATCGGATAAAAGAGAACGGATGCGTCAAGCGGCGGCTCGATGAGCTGGACGCATGGCTGGTGA
>Ga0070667_100004846_pt1 | contig 11274 bp, 9 predicted proteins | sample KBSS33metaG_FD_64659 | JGI IMG/M metagenome (GOLD analysis project Ga0070667, IMG submission 64659) | Switchgrass rhizosphere microbial communities from Kellogg Biological Station, Michigan, USA - KBS S3-3 metaG | ecosystem: Host-associated > Plants > Roots > Rhizosphere > Soil ...
GTGATTCTGGACATTACGGGCTGGAGATAAAGAGTTAGAGAAGAGGTCGGAAGAGGAGGGTGCCGCGAAGCGACGGGTGAGGGATCTTCAGGCCCTGCGAATCTCTCATCCGGCCCTTCGGGCCACCTTCTCCCGGAGGGAGAAGGGTAGGCCTGCTAGGGTGGTCCCTCTCCCTCCGGGAGAGGGGCGGGTGAGGGATCTTGTCGTGCGTCCCAACACCCGTTAGTCTGCCCCGCCTTGTTTTCGCGGAAACCCAGTGTTAGATTTCGCGCAAACAGGAGCGATGTCATGAATACCCGCCTTTTGCAGAAACGTCTGGCGCTAAGCTGCCTTATTTCTTTCGCAGCGCTGAGCTCAACGGTCGTTGCGCAGAATCCGCCCTGTATCGACTACTCCAAAGATCCGGCAGGTTGTCAGCCCAGCACGTTCGATACACCACTGGGGCAAATGCCTTCGGTCCGTGTAAACCGCCAGGGCAATGTCGATCCCACGTCCTCGGAGGCAGATGCACGCGCAGGTGCAGCGAAGGTCGAGCAGGACCTTCACCTGTTTCGCAACTTCGAGCACCTTCATTGGGTCTTAACCGTACCTTCCGTTCCCGATCCCGCAAATGGGGGCTGGCGCGGAGGCGATCTTGACGGCGGCGGCGATGGCCGCGGGCTTGGTATTGCCGGCAACTGTATCTACGTCGGACACGGCAATGGCGCGGGCGTGACCCACCCGATTACCATCTTCAAAATCCAGCCGAACCCTGAAAAACAGCCGCCCGTGAAAGTGGGTGAAATTCCCGCGATGGTCCAGGGCAACCAGGGCTTCGACGATCGCGAGCTTCGTGCGCTCGTTTACAAGACATCTGGCGGCGAGGATCGACTGATCCTCATTCGCAACGGCGGCACCAACACCATCGGGCGCATGGAAACTTACGTCGTTGACATGAACACATGCCTGCCGACTTCAAAAAGCGAAACACACGACTTCAATGGGCCGTCACACGAATTCTTTCTCTGGCATGATCCTACGAATCCGAACCGCGTTCTGGTTTATATGGCGATGTTCGCAGGAGGCGGACTTCCCGATCCGGAGCATCCCGGACTGAAGATTCCCGACGCGATCGTTCTCGCTGTCACGGATGAAAACACTGGAGACATGCTGATGAAACCCCGAGTGCTTGCTGGTTTCAGTCTGCAGGAAGTCGGCGGTCCTCCACCGAATGAAAGACCGGATGCCACGGGGCTATTTGCGGATGGACGATTTGCCGACTTCAGCGGTGTCAAAAATCGCGCAGGCGATGCCGGAAATTTTCAGAACCGGCAGAACAACGAACTGCACTCGCTGACTGTGTCCGATGACGGGGAGCGCGTTTATGTCGCCGGAGGAACGGCCGGCTTCTATGTTCTTGACTCGGAAGCGATCGCGCACCATCGCGATGCGGAACTTGCGGCGGGAACCGGAGGATGCAACCAGCGATCAACGATCGTGTCGACAAACGGCATCGTCGATGGTGCGAAGATCGCCGAAATCGCCAAAGACTGTCTGCACATGGTGGTGAACAACGATCCCGGCCTAAAAGCGTACCTCGCCTCGGATGCATCCGCGCAGGCGAAGGCTCAGCGATATCTGGTTTTAATGACACGATCGCGTTTCGATGTTCATCCTCCTTTCAATTCGAATCCAACGGGAATTCATAGCGCGGTCTTCGTTCCAGGACGCCCTGCCCTGGTGCGCGGGAATACAAAGAACCGTCCCGCATTCGTTTGGCTCAGCGACGAGAATGGCGGATGCCCTTTGATGCATGCGCGTGTCATGTCCGTTGAAGTGGAAACAGCGCCGATGATGATCGGCGCCTTTGCAATTCCCGACAACCAGATTGAAGAGTGCCTCGATCAGGCAATAACAGAGCCCAACGGCCAGCAACGACGGCGAGTGCCGCAGCAGAATCACAATCCGACGGTTTTCAAGAATCTTGTTTTCACGACGTGGTATGGGCATGGACTTCGCGCCATCGATATCTCGAGGCCGCAGACGCCGCGGGAAGTAGGTCATGCGCTGACGGTTCCACAAGGCGTCGCGCGCACGTATCCGGTCTTCAAGGACGGCCTGATCTACTGGGTCGACAACGACACGGGCCTGCATGTCGCTCGATATACGGGGCCGCGCGCCGATGAACTTCCCGGGCCGGGCTCCGGCACGTACGAAGGCAACGCAACGAGTCCTCATCGGTAAGCGGCCATGATTCGAACGTGGATAGTCACGGGAATAGCCCTGCTGGTAGCGTCTTCGCTTTCCGCCATGCTTCTGCAGAACACTCCGCAGGCACCGTCACGATCGGAGAATGAAGAGACCGCCTTCCTTTGTCCGATGCATCCGGACTTCACCCTGGATGTCGCCGGCAAGTGTCCGCGATGCGGAATGGCGCTGGTGAAGGCCGCAGCCTACGATGTGCGAGATTACAATTTGGAGTTTCGAACGATTCCCTCCGTTGTCGTCGCCGGCCAGAAAGCAACACTGCGCTTCAGAATTTCCCATCCGGGTTTCAATGCGGTGATCGAAAAGTTTGAGGTCGTCCACGACAGGAGGTACCACCTATTCGTGATCAGCCAGGACATGGAGTACTTTCAGCATATCCACCCGGACGAGCGTCCCGATGGGACATGGACCATCGACGTGACGCTGCCGAAACCCGGGTACTACAAAGTCCTGTCCGATTTCCTGCCTTCCGGCGGCTCGACGCAGTTCATTGCGCGGCCACTGATCACGGCGGGCTATATGGGTGACCTCGCCGCCGATAGCGCGCATCTTGTCCCGGATACCGTCTTCAAGAAGTCCGTGGATGATCTGACGGCAGAAGTCTCTCTGGACCCGCCAACTTTTGTCGCGGGGCTATATGGACACCTCAACTTTCATTTGACCGACACCAGCACGGGCCGGCCCGTGACGGACTTGCAAACCTACCTTGGAGCGTTCGGACACACGTTGATCATGAGCGAAGACATGGTGGACTACGTCCATTCACACCCCATCGACATTTCTGCGTCCGACGAGAATGGCCCGAAGCAATTCATGCTGCCTCCGGATGTCGATCCGGAGAAGCTGCGTGGCGGTCCGGATGTGACGTTCGAAGGCTTGATGCCGAAACCGGGGCGCTATCGTGCGTGGACGCAGTTCCGCCGTAACGGCAAGTTGTATACGTTTGCAACCACGTTCAGCGTGGCGGCGGAGTGAAGATTGTGGGGCGGAGATTCATCACGCTTGGCGCCTGCGTTGGCGTGCTGCTTGCGTCTCGCCTTGTTCTCTCTCACGAAACTACAACGACAACGGTGTTATTCGATCGTGAAGTGGTTCGAATCCTTGATCAGCACTGCGTCATGTGTCACAGCGACGGAGCGATATCGTTTCCCCTTTCCACTTACGAGCAGACATGGCTGCGAGGACGCTCGATTCGAGCAGAAGTCCTCCGTCGGCATATGCCGCCGTGGGCTGCGATTCCAGGGTACGGCGACTTTGCAAACGACAACAGCCTGACGCTGCGAGAAGTTCAATTCATGGTGTCATGGGTGGAGGGCCTCGGCCCGCGCAATGCAGGAACCGTTTTTCTGAACGTGCAGGATCCCGGCGCCCGCCCTCCACAGGAGGTTCGCGCTCAGGCCCACACCGGACACTGGCAACTTGGCCAACCGGCGGTAACGCGAACGCTGAGCTCAAACGCCATCCAATCGGATCAGGCCGATCATGTGCGTCGAGTTGTCGTCGATCCCGGATTGCAAACCGAGCGGCGAGTCCGGGCCGTGGAGTACGTGCCGGGCGACAGACGTGTCGTGCGCGCGGCGTTCTTCACAGTTCAGGAAACTGGCCAATGGCTGGGAAGCTGGACGCCGTGGTACGCGTATACACTGCTTCCGGCCGGCACTTCCTATCGGCTGCCTGCAGGCTCGCACATCGTGGCCGAAATTCACTATCGGGGAGTGAAGGAAGCCGTCAGCGATCAAGGCACACTCGGACTCTTCTTTGCGGATCAACCGACAACCTCCTCGGTTTCGGATCTTGTGCTCGAAGCTAAAGGCGACGTTGCAGCGGGTGCGGCATCGCAACGATTCCGAGCCGAGAGACGATTGACCACAAATATTTCGGCGCTCGCATTGAGACAGGAAACGCTTTCCGGAATTCAATCCATCGAAGTCTCCGCGAAACGAGCGGATGGCAGCACTCAAGTGCTGCTTTTTGCCAGGGATTTTCCAATCGCGTGGCCATCGCCCTTCATCTTTAAAGAGCCGGTCCGTTTGCCGGCAGGCACAGTGCTCGCGGTGACTGCCTATTATGCCAATCCTTCCGCGATGCCGCAGCCGGGGGGAATCCGACTGACGATCAGCCGATACTAGCGGCCTGATACAATCCTCGCTATGAATCCGCAAAACCGGTGTAACGCTGGCATCATTCTGCCGATGATGTTTTTTCTTCACGCGTGCTCAGGGCAGGACACAACGGTTGCGTCTCAAGGACCGAGAGTCGTCGCAAACCCACCGCAAAAGATTCTCTTCATCGGCAACAGCCTCACTTATTCCAATGACGGCATCTATACCCATCTTCAAAAACTGACCGCATCAGCTGCGCCACCGTTGACGATCGAGGCAGATAAGGCTGTCGTTGGAGGCCAGTATTTCAAGTCGCTGTGGGAAACATTTCCCGAACCACGCCGCGCCATTGCCCGAGGTTATGACGTCGTGGTTCTTCAGGAGGATTTACCGGAGACGAAGGTCGCGGACTTCAAGGAATACGCAGCCAGATTTGTAGAGGACATTCGCAAAACGGGCGCGCGGCCAGTAATGCTGATGGCATGGGCTTACCGGCGCCTCGGCTGGATCTCAATGGCGGAAATCGCTCAGGTCCATCGCGAAGTGGGGAAGGATCTCGGCGTGGATGTCGCTCCGGTTGGGCTGGCCTGGGAACGCGTCACCAGGGAGCGTCCGGACCTGAATTTATTCAAGGAAGACTTCGAACATCCAAATATTCATGGGACTTATCTCGCAACCGCCGTGGTCTATGCGACTGTATTTCGCCGGAATCCTGCCGAACTCAGCTATGTGCCGTCCGGGATCACTCCGGAAGCAGCAGCGTTTCTTCGCAAGATTGCCTGGGAGACAGTCGAAGGGTATTCGAAGTAAAGGCACGATTCTCGGGAACCTCAATTGACTATAATTTTTGGCCCTGCTAACCTCGTTCGGTCACGCTGGCGCCATTGCCCGCGTGCGTATTGCTCCTCAGTAGCTCAATGGCAGAGCATCCGGCTGTTAACCGGAGGGTTGTAGGTTCGAGCCCTACCTGAGGAGCCTCTGTTTGTTTAGTTTACGAACGTATTTGCCACGCCTGCTTGCCCTTGGGTCAGTTTTTGGGTCACCTCCACGCCACTAAAAGCCTCGTCAATCAGCTTGATCGCCTGCTTCTTGTGGGTCGGAGAAAGGTGGGCGTAGCGCACAGTCATCTTAATGCTCTTGTGTCCCAACAACTCCCGAACACCGGGTCTGACGATTGCACTTCTACGAGACACCGACTGCACGGCAACTGAAACTCGGTCGCTGAAGTGCAATTCGCAGCGTTGAATCGCTTCGGCTCCGCCAAGGATCGCGATCAATATAACAGCAGGGTCGAATGTACTTATGGACGACATCCGAGCCAGCATCGGAGCTGCTAAACGACGGCGCAGGAAGTCAAGCAGATGCTTAAGGACGTGGGTATCTTTTAGGGCATTGGCGGAACACTGTGCTCATCCATAGGATAAGCACTTCTATAGAGGTTCCGATGAAGAAGTTTTTCGCATTAGCTGCAGTCCTGGTGCTCGTTTTCGTTGGCACGCTTGCCGCGCATCATTCCTTGGCCAGCTTCGACACATCAAAGCCGCTTCATGTGAAGGGAACGGTCGTCGTGTTCGACATGATCAATCCGCACTCCCTCATAGAACTGGATGAGAAGAAAACGGACGGCACAGTTCAACGGTGGTTAGTGGCCGGTCCATCGATCGCTCAATTGGATCGCTTGGGCATCGGAAAGGACACCTTCAAGGCCGGGGAACTCCTCGAGGCCTGCGGTTTTTCTCTTAAGGACGGGCAGACGACCAACACCTCTGCCGACAAACCGGGGAAAGTCCTTAACGGGCTTCTTCTTGTGTTGCCGGGCGGGAAGCGAAGGTTCTGGTCGGACTACGCACAACTCCAGGTGTGCATGAATCCGGGTGAGACTCGGGAATCTATCGCCTGGTAAACGTCCCCCGAAACTCGGGCCCCGGATTTGTTACATCGGTGTGGAGTGCGGAAGCAATGTTCAAGGAGGAACTCCAACTCCTTTACACCATCGCCCGCGCGCTCAGAGAAGAGCGCCAGTATCGGCGACATGCTCTCTTTGAAGACGCAGTTTTCAGTCTCGCGTTCGTGTTCTTCATCGTTAGCTTCTGTTCAGCGCCAATGCGTAGGAGGTAATCCCTGTGCCTGGGTCAGCTCACGTGTGAATTCTTTTCACACGTGCAGGATGCTAAACCCCCAGCAAACCACAATTTTAGTTTGGAATGGTAAATGCCATGTGGAAACAGATCCTGTCGACCTAGCGCGCTTGGCCGTGAATACTCAACTCCGGGCCCCGTCTATGGTTCGATAGCTCCCCCCAGGAGGTTCTATGATGCGGAAAACGGTGTCATCGTTTTGTGGCGCGATTGTCCTTGGCATCACTGTAATTGCTTCGCAGACACCGGAATCCGTTGCCGGAGACTGGGCAGGTGATCTCGTTCTTCAGGGCACGGCGCAATTTGCAATGCTTCACATGTCTGGTTCCGGCCCGAGCTATGAGGGGTCACTCGAACTGCCCTTCATGGGCGAGAAAGCGACGCTCAACGGCTTCAATCGAGATGATCGGAGCCTCGTGTTCACCGCAAGCAACTCGACCTATTCTCTGCACTTTGTCGGAGAGGTTAAGGGCGGCATGTTCGAGGGGAGTGTTCAAGACGGCCCAACCAACGTTTCGGGTGACCGCTTCCGCTTTGCACACCTGGCGCGCATTGACTTCTCGAAGTACACCGGCGGCTACGATCTTGGCGGAGGCCGCGTCATCTCTATCAGTCCCATTCCCGAACAGGACATGGGAGCGATAGCGGCGTCGGTCGTTCAGTACACCGACACGGGTAATGGGCGATGGGGAACACTTTTCCCAATTTCTCCAACGCGGTTTATTTCGGGAGGCCCTGCGGCCCGGGTTTTCCCGGCCGAGATCGACGTGTCGTTCTCCACAAATCGACAGGGACAGATCACGGGGTTGATATGGCGGGAAACGAATCGGCCCATGGTGCGTGCGTCCAAAGCAAACGCGTATCCGGAGGAAGAAGTACGATTCACAAACGGTGGCGTCTCCCTTGCGGGCACTTTGATGACGCCCAAGACGACAGGTCGTCATCCTGCCGTAGTGTTGACTCACGGTTCGGGCCCGCAACTTCGGCAACGCGGGATACTGGAACAGTTGTTTGTGCGATCTGGATTTGCCGTGTTGACCTACGATAAACGCGGCATGGGAGGCTCTGGCGGCAGTTGGCAGAACTCCTCTTTCGAAGACCTCGCCGACGATGCTGTCTCCGGCGCGCGAATGCTTCAGACTAGGCCGGACGTTGATCCTAGACAGATTGGTTTTTGGGGACTCAGTCAGGGGGGGTGGATTGCGCCGTTGGCGGCCGCACGATTCGGCGAAACCGCGTTCGTAATAGCTGCCTCGGGCGGTGGCCTATCCCCTGAACTTCAGGAGCTGCTGGATACAGAAGACGAACTGCGTGGCGCTGGCTTTCCGCCCGCCGAGATTGCGGATGCCATCGCCTTCCAAAAGACGAAGAATGCATTCATGAGGTCCGGGGAGGGATGGGACCTGTACCAGACCATGCGCCAGCGGGTCCAAAACTTGAAGTGGTATCACTACGGGAATACGGACGCCTGGGGTCCCGCCACTGCAACGAATCCTTACTGGGCCAATCAGCGACGCATCTATTTCTATGATCCAGCATCGGCACTCGAAAAGCTCGCCTGCCCTGTGCTCTTCGTCTTTGGGGAGTTGGGCAGTTCTCCAACAACTGTGATGGCAAACGTTACGGCTGTGCGGTTCTTGACCGAAAGGGCGGGCAACCCGGACGTCACCATCAGCGTTATTCCGAATGCTGGTCCACAATCTCTTCTTAGAAGAAAAGGACGCCGCCAAAGCGCTGACCGAAGAGCGGCTGCGGTACGCGCCTGGTTATCCTCAGGAATTCGTGAAGTGGGCGCGAAATCGCATTGATCGACGGCATCCACCAGAAACGCATTAGGTTTTTGACGCGACGCGCATTCCCTGGGTAATCGGCGAAAATGATGAAGAGAGTTCGGTCCAATTGACGTAATGTTGGCAAACCGTAGACATCTGAGGGTGTTTGTCAAGCCCTCGATTCACAAGCCGTGCTCAAGATTTCCACAAGAGCGTCCGGACCTGGTTTGTTCAAACCCTTGGCCAGATGTGATCCGCGCTTAGTTAGCGATTGCACATACAAACTGTCATTGTAAGGCGTGCGATCCTTCCAGCACCGGAACATCATGCGAATCCATTTGTATGCAAGCGCTCGAATGGCCGTGTGATGGTCGTTGCCTCGTGTGCGTTGCTGCTGATAGTAGAGTTTGGACCAGGAGCAGAACTTCCATGAGTAGTTAGCAAACTCATGGAATGTCTGCAGCATAAACTTGGGACAGGCTAATCGCCGATGAACCCAAATTGTTTTACCGCTACGTTCCGTGACTGGCGCTATACCCGAGAACTCTTGGACCTCGAGAGCGGTTTGAAAACGATCCCGATCTGCGCCGAAGGCCGCCAACAACCGCGGGGCTAAGACTTTCCCCGCTCCCGGGAAACTTTCAAAGACGACCCGATCGGGATGCTGCTGAAAAACACGTTCGATCTCATGATCTTATTTTTCGACGGCTAGCCGTATTGGCCGGATTTGAGTTACCAATGCCTGTACCATCATCACGTTTGCCATCACAACCGGCCCGTCCAATGTCAGTGGTTGCGCCTTTTGGATTTGGTCCTTTGAGACAAGCAATGCTACGTTGCACTTCAGTGGACATTTCACATTCGGAGATCGCTCAGGCTGCGAGCGGCCCAACATCTCAATTAGACGTCAATCTGGTTTGTCTAAGGAAAGCCAGACCGGCGGCCTATCCGCAATGGCGATGCCTTCGGCTAAGGATAGCAAGACGTTGTGGCTGCGTATCTTAGGTTAGAGAGTCAAGGCAACAACATTCATTGCATTCCGGTGCCTGAGGGCATACACTCGCCACCACTCACCTAAGTTAACGAACAACCCCGAAGGAGAACCATGAAACGATTCCGATTCGTAAGCTGCGTCCTAGTGTGTCTGGCTGCCATGACTGTGGTGGTCTGCGCCGCCGATATGTCAATCGGCACCTGGAAACTGAACCTGGCCAAGTCCAAGTACGATCCGGCAAACCTCGCGCCCAAGAGTCAGACTGTCAAGAACGAGGCCGCTGGAGACGGAGTGAAGCAGGTGGCTGATACCGTCGATTCCACCGGGAAAGCCGTGCACACCGAGTACAACGCGAAATATGACGGAAAAGACTATGCAGTGACGGGCGATCCAAACCGCGATACAGTCGCGTTGAAAAAAATCGACGACTATAACTTCGAATTCGCCAACGCGAAAGGCGGCAAAGCGATGACCAAGGGTAAGGTCGTCTATTCGAAAGATGGAAAGACAAGAACCCTAACCACATCTGGAGTGAATGCCCAGGGTCAAAAGGTTACCAACATCACCGTTTTCGACAAGCAGTAGCGATCGATGCTGGAACCGGACTCCGTGGCAGGAAGCAGTCTGTCGCGGAGCCCGACAGAGAACCAAATTCAATTTCATCCAGCAAAGAGGCAAAGAAACCTCAGCGGTCTCACCTCATCGCGAAATCAACGATCACCTTTGCCGCAAGATCCGCGGCGATCTCGAAAATTAAGAGCGCCGAAATGTGTGTCGGTTTAGCGGCCCGAATTAAGAATTCCAGCTCGATGTCATACAAGAGGGATTATGTTTTTCAGGGTTGCCACAGTTTTTTTCACAACGTGTAGACAGTTTTTTCCGCAGAGCTTCAATTCCGGACGAAGCCGACGCGCGCCGTTTGTCGGCTGCATTGTGGTGTTAGGCAGCACATTACTTACTCACCAATTGAATGGCCCATTGTGCGGCCCCTAGCCAGGGACTGGTTTTAGACAGCCAAAGACGGATCGGTAACGACAACGCGATTGCTAGACCACCCCACTTCGTCGCTGGGTGGATTCGGCCTCGCGCACTCCAGTCCCAAACGAATAGGGGCAGGATAAACGCATACGCCAGAGGGTAGGTCGTCCAAGGCCCGGCAAAGTGCACGAATGACCATGGAATCCGGACGATGGCCGCTTGAATCAGGTTGACCGTCGCCAAATACATCAGCCGTTTGTGCGTCGGCCCGTCACGGCGATACACGACCGCCAAGCAGACAAACACTCCGAAGATCACGATTCCCGATGCGATTACTCCAAGAAAGTCGGGCGGTGTCGGCGGAAGCGGAGAATCGGGCCCTCGTGCCCCCGACAGGACCGCAACGTACACACCAGTCAGCATGACGGCGCCTGCCAGAACTGCCCCCAGCCAGCCGAGCCTGCGGTGCCACTGTACTTGGCGCTGGCGGATCAGCAACGGCTGAAAGATGGCAAACGCCATCCAAGCCGCGGCCAGTGTTCCGTGAACGTAATAGGCGGGTTCGTTTGACGCATCTGGATCATGTTCGCGCCACATGAAGGCGAAGAAGAACGACCGCGCGAAGCCAGTCAACACAACCAGCGTCATGACGACCGCCATGCCTGTAAAGAACAGGTACTCGCGCCGACGATTAGATGCTAGGGTACGTCCGACCCGATGTCCCGCCACACTTTCCATTCGCCGTTCACCTTCTTCCAGACCGTGACCATGGCAGACCGATGAATAGTGAGGTCCTCGCCGATTGGCCCGAGGTGCGAAATGGTCCCGATACCGGTCTCGACGGCCACATCACCGCTCGCGCCCACGTATAGATGCTCTGTCTTATATGTGACGACTGCCTTCGGATTCTTCGCGGCCTCATTTGCCTCCCATCGCTCGATGGCGGCCGGTCCAACAAGCGGCTCCTCGCCATTGCGATACGCGATGCCATCTGGCGCGTACATCACTGCCTGCGCCGCCGCATTCCTGTCCTTGGCGGCCTT
>Ga0070667_100004849_pt1 | contig 11270 bp, 11 predicted proteins | sample KBSS33metaG_FD_64659 | JGI IMG/M metagenome (GOLD analysis project Ga0070667, IMG submission 64659) | Switchgrass rhizosphere microbial communities from Kellogg Biological Station, Michigan, USA - KBS S3-3 metaG | ecosystem: Host-associated > Plants > Roots > Rhizosphere > Soil ...
GTGGTATTCGCCGTTGGAGGAATCGCCCGGGATGGCACGACTCCATCGAATTGGTCTGGAAATTTTACGACGCCAATTGCCAACCTGACTCCGCTTCAAATACAGCAAATGTTTGGATGCGTGGCAGGTCAGGGACCCGCAGCGTGCACGAATCCTACAGCAACAATCAACAGCACCTACGCTGGACAGTTTGTTGCAACATTAACTCCGGTTCCCGAACCCGCCAGCATTGGATTGTTGGGACTGGGGTTAATCGCGCTGTTTTTTGTTCGGAAAAAGATTGCCGCGTAGTCGATCGTCAGACTCTCTGGCAACTACAAGTTGAAAAGCAGAAAAGCAGGAATCTCTTCCTGCTTTTCTGCTTTTCAACAAAAAATTTCCACGGCCGCTGCTGAAAAAGCCCCCGCAAATTACGCTACCGCTTTTTCACAGTTACGCACATACCCAACGGTGGGTTAAATTATCGGGCACGGCGAACTCGCACCCGCATGACAGGCAGCTAACCTAACCCTCGAAACGCCACTTACACGAACTTCCGGACACCACCCGCCTCATACAAAAAATTCCGGACTCCTTATATTTCAACTGCCGTCGGGATCATTCCAATTACCAACCGGAGCGTTTCCGCTACGGAAATGTGGATTCCGCAACCGTCCGGATCATTTCAGCCACCGCCATGGTCGTTTCAACTGCCGTCCTGATCACTTCAACTACCGCCATGGTCGTTTCAACTGCCGTCCTGATCACTTCAATTACCGCCATGGCCGTTTCAACTGCCGTCCAGGTCATTCCAACTATCAACCTGAGCGTTTCCGCTATGGAAATTTGTATTCCGCGGCCGTCTGGGTCATTTCAACTACCGTCATGGTCGTTTCAACTAGCATCCGGGTCGTTTCCACTACCGGCTTGAACGTTTCCGACAGATTAAGAAAGAAGCCTTGTGGATACCTGAATTCGGTGATCTGCGACGATTCCTTCCCTACCGTCACCGCTTCGGATCCGGCCAGTACCAATGGATGGGAATACTGCACGGACAGTCTGTTTGCGTGACCTCGATCGGGCGTCGGCTACCGCTTGACGGCAACAATAGGATGCCAGGTACCATCGCTCAAAACAGATCTTACTGAAATATAAGGTCTTAATTTTAGGCCTTACGATTGCTTTAAGAAATATGCAAGGCATTCTCAGTCGCCTTTCAAGTGTCAACGTTCGGAACGCACCTCAAATGTGACCGACGTTGTCAAAGGGCACCCAAAGGGTGCCCTTTCATTTTTTTAGTTCATATTATTTCGCGGTTGCCTGCTTAGCCACAGCTCCCTTCAAACGGTCTCCGATCCGCGTGTAACTTTCTTGCAGCCGAGGACGTAATTGAAGTGTCCCCCACGGTAGACGCTGTTTGGGTTAATCCCCCCCGGGTTCCCCCTTGAGCGCCGCCGTGGGGACATTCCCCACTCCTTTTCGCCATCCCATTCCTACCGAACGGCTTTCCAATAAATTGAGTAATGGTCACCTTCGTTTTGGTAACCTCAACCGGCATCCAAAACATCCAGGCTTGGAAAGGAACCCAACGGTGTCGACAGAACAACTGAAAAACACACATGTTCTGAAGAATTCCGCAAAACTTCGGTGGGGGTGGATTGTGACAGGCGCGGTCATTCTCGAAGTTGGCCTCATCATCCTCTTCATACCCACGCTGAGTTTCACGGACGTTTCCCGGATCGCTCCCTTTGCGGGAATTGGCACTTTCGGCCTCGGATTCCTGGTCAGCGGGTGGGTCGTTCGAAAAGTTCCCGGACGCCGGTTGCTGCATGGAGTCTGGATAGGAATTCTTGCAACGATAATCTACGTCGGATTGTGCATGACAAACCCAGCCGGAATCGGATCGGTCATCGCGATGTATGGACCAGTCTTGTTTGTAGTCGGTAACGGTCTCCGGATCGTCGGTACCACCGCGGGCGCGTGGTTCTACAGCTCACGTTGAAAAACCGCGAGCTCGCAGCAATGCACCGACGCGATCGCTGCTGATTTGGTCTGGCGTGACCCCCCAACGATTGACATATGTTGCAGGGTCTGTTCCCGCAACCATCAATGATTCGACAATTTCGCAGTAGTCCTCGTCTCGACCGGACTTCTTCGAAGCCCTGGCGGCCCATGCCAGCGGCGACGTCCCAAAAGTCGCGTCACAAACATTCACGGGCGCTCGCAATTCGAGCAGCAACTTCACCATTTCGACTTGTCCATTCCATGCCACAACGTGCAGCGCCGTGGCGCCATTTTCCCCGATGCCGCCGAGATCGAATCCAAGTGTCGCCATGAATCGAACATCGGCAGTTCGATTGGCGGCGGCGGCGTTCACCAGCAACCCGAATGCTTCCGGACTCGTTGCGGTGAGCACATCGGGATGTTGCCGCACGATTTCGACGGCCTTTTTTTTATCGCGATTACGACATGCGCCCATCAACTCATCCAGAGGCCCCACCGAATGAGGGTCGGCACCCTGAGCGCGCATCACTTCCGCTGCAGCGTTGTTTCCGCTTCGGACGGCCATCACGAAAGGAGTCTGCCCGTCGTCTCTCGGAACGTTCGGATCCGCGCCATGCGCGAGAAGCCATTCCACGGCTTCGGCTGAAACTTCAGGGTAGTCCCTCAATCGCGTGTATTCGTGAAGCAGCGTGCTGCCTTCCTTTTCGACAGCCAGGTTCGGGTCCGCGCCGTGTTCCAGAGCGAACTCCGCCAGTTCGATGGCGACCCTCCTGAGATCCGGCTCGGTCAGATAACGCGGCAACGCCGGCGGATCCTTACTCACGTCCTCCAGGGCGGATCGTGAAAAGAAGCGGTCTTTGACCGGCTCGAGTCGCCTTCTGATTTCTGCATTGAAACGCGGGTCCATTCGATTGATTTCGCTTAGCGCGTGAAATAGCGGCGGATCCCGATACAACGACCGCATTGCCCGCGACTTCTCTTTCGAGAGTTGCCCGTCATGCACAGTGGATGCGCGCTGCTGCAGCAACAACCTGACTTCTGAATTCATACTGGCCTCAGCGCGAAAACCTGCGTCAATTCTGCTTTCAGGATCGGAAGGGTCGGCAAGAGTATATGAATCTGGATCTGCACCACGATCCAACAATAGTGCGACGCAATCGAGAATGCCCGCAGCGTGACGCGGATTCCGCTGATGAAAGCGAGAGGCGCAAGCGTAGATCAGTGGGGACCATTCGTTGTGTTTGGCATCGATAAGTTTGGAGTCCAATTCCAGATGGTGGCGAACCGCGTCCACATCACCGATACTGCAGGCGGCGTGAATGCTGATCGCTGCCAGATCCGAACAATGGTTCAGTTCGTCTTGCGCCGAATGGAAAGCTCCGCTTCGAACTGCAGCCAGGAATCGCTCCAACGGTGAGTCGCGACGTTTCAGTTCTTCCCAGTTCTCAAACCCGTGCTCGCGTGCCAGCGCATGATGGACATCGGCGCGCTGGATCTGCGACGCGAACTGAAGAGTATCGAGACTTGCAAGCGCTGGCAGTTTGGCGCGGACGCGTTCGATTGCACCAGCGTCTCCCGCACGAATTTCCTTCAGTAGTGCTTTCGCTTCTATTCGCAAACGTTCAGGGTTGAGAGGATTCGACATTCTACGACCTCAGAAGGGCGCCCGTTTCCGTCCAGCGGGACAGAAGGTTCGTAGACTTTGAAATTGATTTCGGCTCACGCGGGAAAAATCCCTGTCCGCGGAAGGGCTGCGCCCTGCAACGCGGCGACACTATATCACTGCGAGACTTTCAGCGGGATCCAAACACCTTCTTCAGGATTTCCGTCGTACGCGCCAGAGGGTTCGCGCGGATTTCGGCTTCCTGCTGCGCCACCTGGTCGAACAACGCGTCCACGGCCTTCCCCACAACGTAGGCGGTCAGGTCGGGGTTTGCCTTTTCAAACGTGGTGGGCAATCTGTTGTAGGTCGTTACGATATCGCCGTAGTACTTCGTCGCATACGTCTTGTCGAGCGACGCCTTCACCGACGGTGTAAACGCGGTGATCAGCTTTTCCGATGTCTTCTGCTTGAAGTACTGGGTCGCGGCATACTTGTTTCCTCGAACAATCCCAATGGCGTCCGTTACCGTCATTTCCCTGATCGCATCTATAAAAATGGGTTTGGCCGAACCCACAGCGTCCTCGGCTCCGCGATTGATCGCCAGGATCGCTTTGTCGACCTGACTGCCCATTCCAATCTTGCGAAATGTGGTTTCGACCTTCCTGGCGTCTGGCGGCAAAAGGACTTTGTAGACTTCGCTGCCGAAGAAGCCGTCTTTCTTATTCAGGTTCAGGACCGCAGTCGTCACGCCCTGTGTCAGGGCCTCCTTGATTCCCTGCCCGGCCTCGTCTTCTGTCACGACCGAAGGCGAAATTTTGTTGAGCAACTTCGACAGACTGAACTGGCTGGGTGATGCCCCGGAAATCAGGAAAAGAAAAATCAACGACATGGCCCAAGGCGTATTCATGCACCCCACCTTAAAAGCGGGTCATTTCCCCTGCAAGCATCCAATGAATGAATCGCGAAAACCCAATTCCAAAGGACTTCGAATCGAGTACGATGAGAAGGGTCGCTCCAGCTTCTGGCTTTGTGCTTCGAACTGCGCCCGTGGACTTCAACCATGATCATCACACGCTCCCCGTTACGGGTTTCACTGGGTGGAGGAGGCACCGATCTCCCCTCGTACTCCCGCGAACACGGGGGCTTCCTTATCGCCGGCGCGATCGACAAGTACGTCTACATCAATATTCATCCGCGCTTCGTGGAGGGTTTCCTGTTGAAGTATTCGCGTACCGAGGAGACTTCTTCGATTGATCAGATCCAGCACCCCATCATTCGCGAAGGGCTTCGCGCCGTTGGCATTCAGGCTCGAAATCTGGAAATCACAAGCATGGCTGACATACCGGCCGGAACCGGCCTGGGTTCATCGGGCAGTTTCACGACCGCTCTTCTGAAGGCCCTGCATACATTCAACAAACAAACGCTTCACCCGCACGAGCTCGCCGAACAGGCCTGTCACGTTGAAATCGACATCCTGCGGGAACCCATCGGGAAACAGGATCAGTACATTGCCGCATATGGCGGTATCACTTGTTTCGAATTCGGCAGAGATGGCACGGTAACCGCCGCCCCGCTGGCATTGACGGAAGAAACGCTCTTCAATCTTGAAGACAATCTGCTTTTGTTCTTCACCGGGTATTCGCGGTCCGCATCCACGATCCTCAAGGAGCAGGACGACAAATGCCGGCTCTCGGATTTTGAAATGACGCAGAATCTCCACTGCATCAAGGAAATTGGAATCCGCAGCAAGCTGGCTCTGGAAACGGGCGACGTCGCCGAGTTCGGCCGTCTGATGAATGTGCACTGGGAACACAAGAAACGGCGGAGCGCCGACATGTCGAACCCGTCGATCAACGCATGGTACGCGCATGCCATGGCCAATGGCGCACTGGGTGGCAAGCTTATCGGCGCCGGAGGCGGAGGCTTTCTGATGTTTTACGCCGCAGAAAAGACACGTCTACGCCATGCCATGCGGGAGAAGGGTCTTCTGGAAGTCCGATTCCGATTCGATTTTGAAGGCACCCGAATCGTTTCTCATGACTAACTCCTTGAAGACGGCGTCGAACGAACGGATCCCCGCTCTGATTCTCGCCGGCGGTTTGGCAACACGTCTTCGCCCCCTGACTGAAGAAATTCCGAAGTCGCTTGTGGAAGTCGCGGGGCATCCGATTCTCTGGCACCAACTTCATCTTCTCAAAAGGCATGGCATCCGCCAGGCCGTACTTGCCGTTGGCTATCTTGGAGAACAGATACAGGATCGTTACGGCGATGGGGCACAACTTGGGATCCAACTGGATTATTCATTCGATGGCCCAAAATTGCTGGGAACGGCCGGAGCCATTCGCAACGCGCTTAAGCTCTTGCCTGAGCGGTTCTTCGTGCTTTACGGCGATTCGTACCTCACATGCGATTACAGTGCGGTGGAAGATGCATTTCGACGAAGCAATCGCGGAGGATTGATGACCGTATATCGGAACGACGGCAAGTACGATCGCAGTAACGTCGTATACGACGGAACCAGCATCCTGCGATACGATAAGCGAGATTACTCTCCCGCCATGTGCTACATCGATTACGGTCTTAGCGTATTCCATCGCAGCGTTTTCGCGGATCTGCCGGCGGATAAATCTTTTGATCTTGCGACCATTATTCAGCGGCTTCTCCACGAAGGAAACCTCGCCGCCTTTGAAGTGCAGGAACGTTTCTATGAAATCGGATCCTTCGCGGGACTGCGCGAGACGGAACAGTTCCTGGGTACCCGAGCGCAAAGATGGCATGGAGACGAATTGTTATCTGAGTCAGGCGGGTAATTCTGCATTCACCGTCACTACAATCCTCTCGGGAACCAAAATAATGGCGCCGCTGCTTACGCCGCTGTAGACTCACGGTCTAACGCGAACACAATCTTCGATCGAGGAGTCCCCTATGACTCGTTTCAGCATGCTCCTTCTACTGGTATTGATGACGCTGGCAACCCAGATTTCCGCACCGCGGGCGGTGATCACCCAGGAGCCGGCAGCATCCTTTAATAAGGACGTCCTTCCAATACTGCAGAAAAACTGCCAGATGTGTCATCGGCCGGGTGAAGTGGCGCCGATGTCCTTCCTGACATATGAGAGCACGCGCCCCTGGGCAAAGGCGATCAAGGAAGCGACGGTCGGTAAGAAGATGCCCCCATGGTTCGCCGACCCGCAGTTCGGAGATTTTCGTAACGATCCCCGCCTGACGGAGAAAGAAATCAAGACTCTCGCGTCATGGGCGGACAATGGTGCGCAGGAAGGCGATGCTAAAGATAAGCCTGCTCCCATCAACTGGGCCGATGGCTGGCGCAACCACCCGGATGTCATCATTTCGATGCCTGAGGCTCACAACGTTGCCGCGAAAGGGTCCGGAGAAATAAAGACGTTTCTTGTTTCGAATCCATTCCAGGAAGATACCTGGGTGAACTCCATCGAGATTCGGCCCAGTAGTCCGTCCGTCGTCCATCATGCGATGCTTCAGGTCCCTGAAGAAACTCCCGGCCCCTCGTTCTCGTGGGGTGGAGTTTCCGGCGCAGCCTGCATTCCACCTGCAGGTTCGGCTTCTTTCATGGAGAGTCCTGTCGCAGTCGGCCAACCGAATCAGGGAGGCAAAACGGCAGTCAAGCCCCCCAAAAATTTCGCGATACTGGAAGCGGTCTACGTACCCGGCAGCCCTGTGACCGATTTTCGATTCGACGATTCCGCGAAACTAATTCGCGGCGGCGGCAATCTCCGCATTGAAGTGCATTACACGCCGAACGGCAAAGCCGTTTCGGATCGGACCCAGATCGGTTTCGTCCTCGCGAAACAAACTCCACGAAGTCGATTTGTCACACTGGCTCCAAAATCTCTCGCAAACGTGCAGAAGCGTATTCCAGCGGGAGTTTCGAACTGGGAAACTCGTGGGGAATTGGAATTCGGCCAGGACGCTCAATTGGTATGGCTCATGCCTCATATGCATCTGCGCGGCAAGGACATGACTTTCAGTCTCATTTATCCGAATGGCAAAACCGAAACGATACTGAGCGCAAATTTCAACTTCAACTGGCAGCTGGGATACGAATTGGAAGCGCCAATCCGAATTCGAAAAGGCACACGCTTGAGAGTGGTCGCGCACCATGACAATTCCGTAAACAATCGCTTCAATCCTGATCCGACCAAAGAAGTCGCGTGGGGCAATCTGACGTCCGAAGAAATGGTTCTGCCCTGGTTTGGCGTCATCGTCGATAAGAATGCCGACCCCGAGCGAATACTCGCCGTCCGGCAGGGTGGGTGCAGTTTCGCGGCCTCGGCTCTATCCAACTTTCCAGGTCGCACTCCGAGAAGTCCGTTGCCTCTTCCGAGTGCGCCTGTGCGGAAATGAATAGACACACGGGGCTGTCGCCTCTTCGGCGTCTGAGCTAAACTTCTCTGCATGCCGATGCATCCACTCAGGCAGACTGTGTCCCTGGACCGTGATGGGATACTCCACGAAGCCGTCATCCGAAATGGGAAACCATTTACACCGTCCGAGGTTCTGCTTTTGGAAATTTCGCATCAGCCTGTTTCCAGGGGCAACCGGAAGCGCGGTACCGTCGAAAAGATGAATCACCGAAAGCCTCAGTCCGGATTCCTGCTCCACGCCGCCGAACAATACCGAACAGACCTCCACCGCAGCTTCCTGGCCGGAGATCGATGGCCAGACACAGCCGACTGGATACATCGATACGTCATGGAGCAGGTTTGAAACAGATTTCCGATTTGAACGATGCGTGGATATCCACGCACGACCGCGAAGTGCGCCTCATGGTGCCCGCATTCGATATCGCGAATCCTGAATTTTCGATCGTGATTCCGGCTCTCAACGAAAAACTGACGATCGGACCGTTCGTGGACTGGTGTCATGAGGGTCTTCGCCGGGCCGGCGTTCGGGGAGAAATCCTGATCGTCGACAGTTCAACCGATGACACGGCGCAAATTGCAATTTCCAAAGGAGCACGCGTCCTCAAAACGCCGAGGCGCGGACTTGGCCGTGCCTACATTGATGCGCTGCCCTTCATTCGTGGAAAGTATGTACTGATGGGAGATGCAGACTGCACGTACGATTTTCGGGACATCGAACCATTCATCGAGGGATTTCAAAACGGTCACGAATTCGTCATGGGTTCACGATTCAGCGGCAGCATCGAGGCCGGCTCGATGCCCCCGCATCACCGCTATTTCGGAACGCCATTGACCACATGGGTGCTCAATTTTCTGTATGCGAGCGCGTTTTCAGATATCCATTGCGGCATGCGTGGAATTACCCGCGCCGCACTTCAGAACATGAGCCTTCAATCGCAGTCCTGGGAATACGCATCGGAAATGGTGTTGAAATCGGTACGCATGAACCTGCGAACCACGGAAGTGCCGGTGCATTTTCTGAAGGATCGTGAAGGGCGTTTAAGTCATCATAAACGCTCCGGCTGGCTATCTCCCTGGGCGGTGGGCTGGACGAGTCTCAAGACCATGTTTATTTATGGAACGGACTATTTTCTGGTTCGGCCTGGGCTGCTGCTGCTCCTCGCCGGACTGCTGTTAACTCTGCCGCTGGCTCCTGGGCCAATGACCATTGGAACATGGACGCTTTCGTTGAACTGGATGCTTCTTGGACTCACGCTGTCGGTGCTTGGACTTCACGGTTTCTTCCTGGGCTCGCTCGCCCGAATATTCTTCGACTATAGCGGGGATGCGACCCGACGGTTGCTCACTTTGTTTTCATATACGCGCTCTGTCGCTGTGAGTGCGGCAGCAGGAGCCTGTGGAGCTGTGCTGACCATACCGTTGGTTCGTGAGTGCCTTCATTCCCGTAATGCGCTACCGATTGAAAACTTCTCTTCGACTCACCTGGCGGTGGCAGGTCTGCTTTTCCTGGTCGCCGGGCTCATGAATTTCACATTCACACTGGCGATTCATGCCGCAGCATTTTTTGTCAAGCGCAAGTAAGCGAGAAAGACGCGAAGGAGTGCGCACGCGCGCCTTCGGACAGGATTATCAGCCGACAATCGTCGACAGGTTCGGTGTCTGGTTGTCCTCGCGTCAAATCCGAAAATGCGCGGGACCGATCAACCAAAAAGCGATAGGTGATTTCGGATGTGGCTATCACGCCGCCTTTATTCGCACCGTCCTGCCGGAGGTGAAAAGGGCTGTGCTTGTCGATTGCGCGCTTGCGGACGATTTGAAAGAAGTCCCGAAGATCACGGTGATCGAAGGCATACTTCCCGCGGTTCTCAAACAATTGCGGGCCGACAGTCTGGACATAATCCTTTGTGTTTCCGTGCTCGAGCACCTTTGGGATCCGCAATCGACTCTTCACGAATGCTTCCGCATCATACGTCCCGGTGGAATCTGTATGTTCAACGTGCCGTCCTGGCGTGGTAAATGGTTTCTGGAATTCTCCGCATTTCGTCTAGGGCTCAGTCCCACCGATGAAGTCCTGGACCATAAGGCTTATTACGACGTGAAGGATTTCCGGCCAATGCTGATCCAGGCGGGGTTTTTCCCGAGCAATATTCGATGTTTTTCCCATAAGTTCGGGTTGAACACGTTCGCGATATGCACGAAATGACCAGCTCGAGACGTTACTTCCTGGTTGGCGGCGCGGGGTTTATCGGAAGCCATTTTACCGACAGACTGTTGTCGGATTCTTCGGTCGCCGGTGTAACCATTTACGATAATTTTTCCAAGGGACGGCATTGGCACTATGAAACGCACATGCGCGATGCACGATTCCGCGTGGTATGTGGAGATGTAAAGGATATCGGCAGTCTGGTTTCTTCAATGGCGGGCCACGATATCGTGATCCACCTCGCATCCAATCCGGATATTGCACGTGCGGCCAGCGAACCCGACATTGATTTTCGCGAAGGCACTCTGCTGACGAATAATGTCGTGGAAGCCATGCGCCGTTCCGGAGTAATGAAGATTCTCTACTCGTCCGGCAGCGGCGTTTATGGCGATCCGGGCATGCGGGAAATGTCGGAAAATGAACCGCTGAAGCCGGTGTCCACATACGGCGCAAGCAAGCTGGCGGGAGAAGCCTTGATCCGCTCCTACTGCCATATGTTCGAATTTACCGGCCGGGCTTTTCGCTTCGGTAATGTCGTGGGGCCGAGGCAGACGCACGGGGTTGGTTTCGATTTCCTGCACCAATTACTGAAGGATCCGAGGAAGCTTCGGATTCTTGGCGACGGCAACCAGAGCAAGTCTTATATCCACGTTCAGGACGTCGTGGACGCTGTTTTGCTTGCAGAGGCGCGCGCCACCACGCCATTTGAAGTCTACAACGTTGTGACAGATTACATCACAGTGAAGGAAATCGCTGTTCTGGCGGTCGAGTGCTCAGGACTGAATCCGGAGGACGTGGCGTTCGAATATGCGGGAGGAAGTCGAGGCTGGAAGGGAGACGTACCCGTGGTGCGAATGAACTCCGAACGGATTCGCCGTCTGGGATGGAATTGCCGGCGTGGTTCGCGAGAAGCGTTGCGTGAATCCATGATTGCCATGTTGCCGGATATGAAAGCCGGCCGCATGGAGATCAAAGGAAAATGGTAACCGTGAATGCAAGGAACTGCCCTCCTGAGTCAGGAGGGCAGCGTCATCGCGTTCTTTGCGATGACGCGAGGGGTGGTTCCTCAAGCGAAATG
>Ga0070667_100004861_pt1 | contig 11260 bp, 8 predicted proteins | sample KBSS33metaG_FD_64659 | JGI IMG/M metagenome (GOLD analysis project Ga0070667, IMG submission 64659) | Switchgrass rhizosphere microbial communities from Kellogg Biological Station, Michigan, USA - KBS S3-3 metaG | ecosystem: Host-associated > Plants > Roots > Rhizosphere > Soil ...
AACGAGCGGTTCGCGACGCCCGGCGTCAGCTTCTGGAAGACCCAGTAGATCGTCAGGAGCAAGGCGAAGGAGCTGGCAAATGCGATCGTCGGCGCCCACGCGGCGGGAATCACCACCTTGTGCACGACCCCGTGCCAATCGACGCCTTTGCTTCCCGACTGGACGAGCGCAGCGCCGACCAGGCCCCCGATCAGCGCGTGTGACGACGACGAGGGTAGTCCGAGCCGCCAGGTCAGGAGGTTCCAGACGATCGCTCCGAGCACGGCGGCGAGCACGGTCCTCTCGTCTGCCAACCCCGAGTCGATGATCCCCTTGCCGACCGTCTTCGCGACAGCAGTCGTTGCGAACGCCCCGGCGAGGTTCGCGACGGCGGCGATGAGAACGGCGAGCCGAGGCGAGAGCGCGCGCGTCGAGATCGACGTCGCGACCGAGTTCGCGGTGTCGTGGAAGCCGTTCGTGAAGTCGAAGACGAGGGCGATGACAACGGTGAGGACAAGGAGCGTCACCGATTCTTGACGAGGATCGCCTCCAGGACGTCGGCAGCGTTCTCACACGCGTCCACGGCATCCTCGAGCTGTTCGTGAATGTCCTTCCAGCGAATGATCATGAGGGGGTCTTGCTCGCTGCGGAACAGCTCGGCGATCGCTTCGCGTAACAGTCGATCTCCTTCGTCTTCGAGCTCGCGCAGCGCAAAGAGCTGTCGGTGCGAGTCCTTGAACCCCTCGAGCAGCTCGACCGCTTCGTGGAGTCGGGAAGCTGCGCGATAGATGACGTCAGCCTGCTGGCGTGCTCGGAGCGGAACCGTGCGAACCTCGTACGCGTCGATGTTGTCGGCTGCTTCGTCGACGTGGTCGCAGATGTCGTCGATGACGGTCGCGAGACGGTAGAGATCGTCGCGATCGAGCGGCGTGACGAACGTGCGGTTCAAGAGATCGATCACTTCGTGCGTCAGCCGATCGCCCTCGTGCTCGGCTTCGCGAATGTCGGTGAGCTTGCCCCGGCTCTCGGGCCATTCCTCGAGCAGGTCGACTAGCAGGCGGGCGATGTCGCGGGCGTTTGCGGAGGCCTGGATAAAGAGCTGAAAGAACTCACGCTTCTGCGGCGTGAGGCGGAGCGCAGCCATCAGGAGGCTTATACCAGCGCGTCTTCCGGGACAGGCCGCCTATCAGTTCTCGATCGTGACGAGCGTCCCGATCGGCGTGTAGGGCCACGCCTTCGCGGCCGCGGCCAGCGGTAGCTCGACGCAGCCGAGGCTCTGCGGCGTCCCGAACGAGCTCCGGTTGAACGCGTGGAGCGCCTCGCCGCCGTGGAAGTAGCTGATCCAGCGGATCCCGGGGTCGTCGTAGTGCGTTCCGTCCGGGTTCGTGCCGCTCATGCGGCCGACCGGGATGTGCTCGAAGACGGGCCAGGTGCCGAGGGCCGTCGGCGCTGCCGGCACGCCGGTGTTGCCGGGCGAGGTGAGCACGATTTGGCCTGCATGCCAGAGCGTGAGCCGTTGCGGCACCGCTCGGTGAACGTAGACATAGCTGTACGCGTCCCTGTGGCGCTTCCCGGCGAGTGCGTCCGCAAGCACAGCGCGCCACACCTGCGGGCCCGCGATCCCGTCCACCGCAAGGTCGTGCTCGTGCTGGAACATCATCACGGCGCCGCGCATGATCACGTTCGGTTCGCCCGTCTTCCAGAGCGCCACGAGCTCGGACGGCGTGTTCGCGTAGCGCCAGCTGAAGCGACCGGCCGGCGCCGCCACCGCAGCCGCGAGCTGCGCGCGGACCGTGTTCGCGGCGTCGCCCTGAGCCGGCTGCCACGCGAGCGGCAGGTACCCCTCCTGCGCGAGCAGCTGCTGGAGCCGCAGGAAGGAGGCGGGGGCGACCGTCCAACCGAAGCCGGTGGCGGTGCGTGCCGTCGCGCGCGTGGTCGAGGCCACGGTGACCCGCCGCGGGAACGTGACGCGCACGTCCTGGGCGAACGGCATCCCGAATCCCGACGGCTGGAAGACGAGCGAGTGATCGTCGACCTCCGACCAGTGCCCGGCGACGTGGGGTGTCAAGGTCGGCTCGCGCCCGTTCAGAACTTCGGAGGTCGGCCTCGAGAACGTCAGGCGCAGCGGAGTCATCGGCGCGATCCGGGCTGCCGGTGCCGGCTCGGCCAGCACCGCCGGCTCGGCCGAGGCGGGGAACCACGTCACCTTCTCCGGCGGCCCGAATCGCTCCCACGGACGCGCCGCCGCCGCGATCTCCACCGATCCTGCCGGAGCGCGTCCCGGCAGGAGCAGGGTGCGTCCGTCGACCTGAACCGTGCGGCGGCCGAGCGATGCGCTCGTCACCTTCGAGGAGAAGCGCACCCGCACGGGCGCGCCCGCGGCGACCGTCGGCCAGCGGTTCACGACGTGCACGACGGGCGCCCGCACGGTGAGCGTCTCGTGCCGCTCGCGGCCGAGCGCCCACGAGAGCCACCCCGGCCGCCGGATGACGACGTGGACGCGGACGACTTCGCCCGGCGAGAGCTTGCTCAGCGGCGTGAGGTTCCCGCCGTGCGTCGTCAGCGAGACGGTGCGACCGTTCGCCTCGGAGGCCGTCACCGCGCCGATCGAGCCGGCGAACGGCTGGAGCGAAACGTGCGCGAGCGCGACGTCGTCCGCGGCGAGCGTCGCGCCCGAGAACTGCCACACGGCGACCGCTGCCCCGGCCACAACGGCGACGGCGAGGCCGACGCCGATGGGCCACCGGCGGCGCCGACGATAACTCGGCGTCACCGCTGTCATGACGAACAGGGTAGAGGCTGCCGTCGCGCACCGAGCGAGCGCGGGGGCCGGGGCTCGGACGGGATTCTGAATTCTCCTGCGGGGTACGTATCCTCCGTGAGCGTCCGCTTGCAAGAGGACGAGGCTCAGGAGCTGCGGGCGATCGCGAAGAAGACGGCGATCGTGATCCTCGTCGCGATCGCGCTCATCGCCCTCTCCCTCGCGCTTTGGCGGATCCGGATCGTCCTCGCGCTGCTGTTCGCGGCCTGGATGATCGCGGCGGCGATGCGGCCCGGAGTCGACCGCCTTGCCCGGTTGAGGGTTCCGCGCGGAGTCGGCGTCCTGCTGCACTACGTCGCGCTCATCGGCGCGGTCGCGGTCTTCCTCGCCTTCATCGTGCCGCCCGCGACGACCCAGGTCGGCGAGGCGCTCGGGCACGTCCCGACGACGTCCGCCCAGGTCGGACGAGCGGCGCGAGAATCGAGCGGCGTCAAACGCCAGATCCTGCTCGCGATTCAGAAGCGCCTCCACCGGCTGCCGACCGCCTCGCAGGTGCTCCATCCCGCGATCGCCGCCGGGAAGAAGGCCTTGGAGATCATCGTCAAGGTGTTCTTCGTGCTCGCCTCGGCCGCCTACTGGGTGTTCGAGCGCGACAAGGCGATCGGCCTGGTCACCTCGTTGCTCCCGCGAACGAAGCGACGCACCGTGCGTCAGACCTGGAAGCTGATCGATCTCAAGCTCGGCGCGTTCGTCCGCGGGCAGCTGGTGGTCGTCGTGCTCGTCTCGGCCACGCTGTCGTTCGCCTTCTGGCTCGACGGCCTGCCCTACTGGCTGCTCGTCGGGAGCTTCGCCGGGATCTTCGAGCTCGTTCCCGTCGTCGGCCCGCTCGTCGTGGCCGCCGTCGCCGTCGCCACCGGGCTGACGGTCTCGTGGACGGTCGCGATCGGGGCGCTGATCGCGGTCGTCGTCGTGCGCCAGGTGCAGGACTACCTCGTCACGCCCCGGGCCCTGGGCGGAGCGGTGGGGCTGTCGCCGCTCCTCGTACTCGTGTCGGTGGCGTCCGTCAGCGTGCTGCTCGGGCCGTTCTATGTCCTGATCGCGACTCCGCTGACCGCCGTCGTCGCGACGATCGTCCAGGTGACGCTGCTCGGCATGAACCCGGCCGACGCGGAGGTGCCGTCCGTGATCTTCTCCCCGAGCGACAGCGAGGCCTGACGGTGGCGCTGCGGCTCCTCGAACGCGCCGACTCCTTTCAGCGCCGGCACCGAGCCGTCGCGATTCCGCTGGCCGTGCAGAGGAAGTACTCGGCCGACGAGGGCGGCAACCTCGCCGCGTCGACCGCGTACTACGGCTTCTTCTCGCTCTTCCCCCTCCTGCTCGTCTTCGTCACCGTGCTCGGCTACGTCCTCGGAAGTCACCCGCACCTCGAGGAGCGCATCGTCGGGTCGACCCTGGGCCGGTTTCCGGTGATCGGGCCCCAGCTGCAGGTCCATGCCCTGCACGGAAGCGGGTTCGCGCTCGCAATCGGCCTGATCGGCGCGCTCTGGGCGGGAACGGCCGTCACCTTGACGGTCGAGAGCGCGTTCGACCGATTCTGGGATGTTCCCCCGAGAGGCCGGCTCGGCTTCGCGAAGTCCCGCCTCCGTGCTCTGCTCGCACTCCTAGTCTTCGGAGGCGCGGTCATCCTCTCGACGGTCGGCGCCGGCATCGGCTCCTACGGCGGCTCCTACGGCTTCGGCTTCAAGTTGCTCGGCATCGTGCTCTCGTTCGCCGTCGACTTCGGGGTCTTCTGGGTCGCCTTCCGCGTGCTCACCGCCGCGGACGTCTCATGGCGCGACGTCCGGCCCGGCGCGGCGGCGGCTGCTCTGTTCTGGGTGCTCCTGCAGGCGCTCGGTGGGCTCTACGTCTCACACGTCCTCGCGAGCTCGAGCAACACGTACGGCACGTTCGCCCTCGTGATCGGGCTGCTGTCGTGGATCTATCTCTGCGCGCACGTCACGTTGCTCTGTGCCGAGGCGAATGTCGTCCTCGCTCGAGGCCTCTGGCCGCAGGAGCTCTCATCCGCCGACGCGCCGGCAGCAGAGCGCGAGCAACGGTCGGCCGGTCGGACGCTGGGTGCGTGACACGCCTTCGCCGCGTCGACTGCGCTTCGCCGGGGCTGACGCGGAGGCGTTGCGGCCGGGGTTTCACCTACCTCGACGAGCGCGGCCGGAGCCTGCGCGACGCGCCGACGCTCGAGCGGATTCGGGGGCTGGCGATCCCGCCGGCCTGGCAGGACGTCTGGATCTGCCCTGACCCGAACGGTCATCTACAAGCGGTCGGCACGGACGCGGCCGGCAGGCGCCAATACCTTTACCACTCGCGCTGGCGCGCCCGGCGGGACCGCGAGAAGTTCGACACGATGGTCGCGTTCGCGCGCAGGCTTCCCGCCCTGCGCGAGGCCGTCGACGAACTGATCGACGCGGAGGGGCTCACGAAGGACCGCGTGCTCGCCTTGGGCGTCCGCCTGCTCGACCGCGGCTTCTTCCGCGTCGGCGGCGAGGAGTACGCGAAGGAGAACGGCAGCTACGGCCTCGCAACGCTGCGGAAGGAGCACGTGACCCTCGAGGGGCCTGACTCAGTCGTGTTCGACTATGTCGGTAAGGCGGGGAAACGGCACGTACAGCGGATCGTCGATCTCGACATCCATCGGGTCGTGCGCGAGTTGAAGCGGCGTCGCGGCGCCGGCGCTGCCCTCCTCGCCTACAAGGAGCGGCGCTGGGTCGCGGTCCGCTCGGACGAGATCAACGCGTTCATCAAGGAGCTGGCGGGCCCCGAGTTTTCGGCGAAGGACTTCCGCACCTGGCACGCGACCGTTCTCGCGGCGATCGCTGTAGGCGTGGCTGCGACGGCAACCTCCGAGAACGCGCGAGCTCGGGCGGTCCGCCGTGCGGTCGCGGAGGTAGCGCACTATCTCGGTAACACGCCGGCAGTTTGCCGCGCGTCGTACATCGATGCACGGATCTTCGACCGTTATCGGGCGGGCGAGACGATCGCCGACGCCATCGAGAAGGTCGCATGGGAAGGCGGTCAGGACGCTCCGCCACCGATGCACGCGGTCGAGGGGGCCGTGCTCGGCCTCCTCGACCGCTGAGCCGCCCGGCGGCTAGATCGACGAACGGTCGCCGATCGCCGCGAAGATCCCGACGACGAGCGCCGCGACCAGTAGCAGGAAGAGGAATTTAGAGATGACAATTCCACCGGCAATAGCAAAGATGAGTAGCAGAAGAAGAATCAAAAAGAGCATCGTTGCGAACCTCCTCGATTTATGTACAAGTAGCCTTGCCGAACAGCGAAAGTCTCAAACCAGATGTCTGGTATGCAGTGGGTAAACGGTGATCGAGATCATCCGGCGGGCCGAAACGCTCCGAGATAGACGAGCACCTGCGCGTTGTCGGGGGCCTGCTTGTCCGCGGCCGGCGTCTGCTCGACCACCTTGCCTGCCTGCGTTTGCGAGCTCACGGGCCGCTTGAGGTAGATCAGGCGGAGGTGCGCGCCGTTCAAGGTCGACACCGCCTGCTGCAGCGTCTGTCCGACGACGTTCGGCACGCGTGCCTGTGGGCCGGTTCCCTTCCCTGCCGAGGCGTTGACCGTGACGTGGGACCGGGCAGGTGCGGACGCCCCGGCCGCGGGAGCCTGAGCTTCGACGGCGCCGAGCGGATCGCCGGCCGGGACGTACGCGATCGTGGCGAGCAGGTTGGCCGACAGCAGCCGCTGCACGGCCTGCTGGACGTCGCTTCCCGCCAAGTCGGGAACGGACACCGGCTGCGGCTGCGGCGGTGCGGCGCTCGTCGTTGCCGGCACCGTCGTCGGGACGGTGGTGGGTGTCGTGGCGCCCGTGCTCGGGGGCGTCGTCGTCGACTGCCCGGAGGCGCCGGCGGCGGCCGCGACCGTCAACCCAATCGTCGAACCACGGGCCAGGCGCACGTTCGGGAGCGGCGCTTCCTTCAGTACCGCGCCCGGCGGCTGCGTCGACGGGATCCGGCTCGTGACGACCGTCTTGAAGCCGAGCGCGCGCAGCCGCGCCTCCGCTTGGGGAAGCGGCAGGCCGCGGACGTCCGGCACCGCGACGGCTCCGGCGCCTCCCGCGACCGTCGTCGTCGGCTGCGCGATCGTCGTTACGACCGTCGTCGCGGCCTCCGAGCTCGTGCGATGAGTGAGCCACCAGGCGAGGCCCGCGCCGAGTCCGGCGAGGAGGAGCACGATCAGACCGACGGCGAGCTCCCACCCCATCCGGTTCGAGGGCGGCGGCTCGTACGGGGACAGGGGCGCGTCGGGCGGCGGCGGGGGCCCGCCTCCCACGAGCGTGGGGTCGGCCGACAGGAGGGTGAGATCGCGATTGGCGGGCCACGCTTCCTGCGGGGTGTGCTCGGACATCGTCATCTCCTGCAACGGCCGTGCCCGCCGAAAGGGTGCGGGCGGCCCGCGACTTTCGTCGATGATTGGGTCTGACGTGTCTCTCAGCGAGTACCGCCGCAAGCGCGACGCGAAGCTCACGCCGGAGCCGTTCGCCGGCAAGCGCCGCAAGGGCAAGGCGCCGATCTTCGTCGTCCAGCGCCACGACGCCCGCCGGCTGCACTACGACTTCCGGCTCGAGCGCAACGGCGCGCTTGCTTCCTGGGCCGTCCCGAAAGGCGTGCCGCTCGAGCCGGGTGGCCGGGCGCTCGCGGTGCACGTCGAGGATCATCCGCTCGGATATGCCACCTTCGAGGGCGAAATTCCGAAAGGCCAATACGGAGCCGGCTCCGTCGAGGTCTGGGACTCCGGCGTCTACGAGCTGCTCGAGGAGAAGGCGAACGGCCAGCTGACCGTTCGCCTCCACGGCGAGCGTCTGAACGGCGTCTGGTCGCTCGTTCCCGCGCATCTCGACGACAAGCCCCAGAACTGGCTGCTGATCAAGACGCACACCGAGGACGCGGCCGCGTCACCGGCCCGGCAGTACCGGCCGATGCTCGCGACCGTCGACGACCGGATCCCGGCCGCCGGCGAGTGGCTCTTCGAGGTGAAGTTCGACGGGTATCGCGCCCTCGCCTACATCCACGCCGGGGAGTGCCGGCTCGTGTCGCGCAACGACAACGATCTGACGGAGCGCTTCGCGAACGTCGCGAAGGAGCTCGTCAAGGCGACGAAGAGCCCGCATGCCGTGCTCGACGGCGAGATCTGCCGGCTCGACCCAACGGGCCGGTCGAGCTTCTCCGAGCTCCAACAAGGCGCCGGGCCCCTCGTCTTCTACGCCTTCGACCTGCTCGAGCTCGACAACGAGCCGCTCGTCGACCTGCCGCTGGGCGAACGCAAGCAGCGGCTGAGGAAGCTGCTCGACGGCCGCAATCGAACGGTGCGCTTCTCGGAGGACTTCGACGACGGTGAAGCGCTCCTCGCGGCGGCGCGGGAGCAGGGCCTCGAGGGGATCATCGCGAAGCGCGCGACCTCGCCGTACGCATCCGGAAGGAGAACGCGCGACTGGCTGAAGATCAAGCTCCACAACGAGGACGAGTTCGTGGTCGCCGGCTACACGCGCGGGGCGGGCCGCCGCGGCGGAACGTTCGGCGCGCTCGTGCTCGCCGCCTACGAAGGCAACGAGCTGCGGTACGTCGGCAACGTCGGCACGGGCTTCACCGACTCGGAGATCGACAAGCTCCTCGAGCTCCTCCGACCGCTCGAGCGCGACTCGCCCCCGTTTGCGACCCCGCCGAAGATGGCCCGGATCCGCAAGACGGACGTGCAGTGGGTCGAGCCGAAGCTCGTCGTGCAGGTGCGTTACGGCGAATGGACGCACGACGGTCGCCTTCGCCATCCCGCCTACCTCGGGCTCCGCGACGACAAGCCGGCCGCAGCCGTCGCCCGCCCGCAGCGGGTCGGCGACGTCATCGGCGACGGCCCGCGCGAGCTTCGACTGTCGAACCTCGACAAGCTGTTCTGGCCCGAGCACGGGATCACGAAGGGCGATCTGATCCGCTACTACCAGGACGTCGCTCCGGTCATCCTCCCGCACCTGGAGGGGAGGCCGTTCACGATGCGGCGGTACCCGGACGGTGTGGCCGGCAAGGCCTTCTTCCAGAAAGACGCGCCCAAGCACATGCCCGACTGGATCCCCACCTTCCGCACCGAGGTGACGACGCGCGACAAGCCTCGTACGAAGAAGTGGGTCGATCTTCCCGTCGTGAACGACGCTCTCGCCCTGTTGTGGATGGTCAACATGGGCTGCATCGACATGAACGCGTGGTACTCGCGGATCGACAGGCCCGACCGGCCGGACTTCGTGCTCTTCGATCTCGACCCGACCGCGGACGTCCCCTGGGAGCAGACGATCCAGGTCGCGCTGATCCTCAAAGACCTCCTCGAGCAGCTCGGCCTGAGCTCCTATCCGAAGACCTCCGGCGGCAAGGGCATCCACGTGCTCGTTCCGCTCGATCGCGAGTCGACCTACGACGACACCCGATCGTTCGCCGAGGCGGTCGCCGGCGCAATCGCGCGCACGCATCCCACCCTGGCGACGACCCAGTGGTCGAAGGCCAGGCGTCGCGGCGTGCTCATCGACGCGAACCAGAACGGCCGGGGAAAGACGATCGCCTCCGCCTACTCGGTTCGACCTCGGCCGAGCGCGACCGTCTCGACTCCGCTGACCTGGGACGAGGTCGACGCCGGCCTCGACCCGGACGCGTTCACGATGTCGGTCGTGCTCGAGCGCGTGCGAGCCCATGGCGATCTGTATGCCGGGGTCCTGCGGACGCCCCAGTCCCTGGCGCAGGCGCTGGCACGACTCGCCTAGACGGATGCGCGTTTCGGCCGAGTCGCGGCCGGGAACGACAGGAAGTCACAGGTGGCCGTGTACGAGCTGATCGGTGCCGCTGTCGGAGCGTCTTTCGTGGGAGGCATCGTGCTGCTGATCTGGCTTCTCGTCAGTCTCCAGAACAGGCGCCGGTCGCCCGCCGTCAGCGATCGGTAGTCGACGCCCGGCGAGTTCGTCGTCGGCGGAGCAGCCCGGCTGTTCCGCCGGCCGTCACCGCGCCGGCGAGCCCGACGAGCGCCGCGACGAGCGCGGTCGGGAAGCTCGACGGCCGTCCGTCCGTGAGCCCGGATGCCAGCCGTGGCGTGAGCATGGCCGCGCGTCGGCTCGGAAGCGTGGACGTCGTCGTCTTCGGCGGCTCTGCCCGGGAAGACCGCGACGTGGTGAGGCCGCGGGCGACGAGCAGCTCGCGCCAGACGAACTTCGCCTCGGCCCGTTTCATTGCGCCGGCGGGCAGGGCCGGGTGTGCCGGCCTGGGCGCGCGAACGCGCTCGAGCCGTGACCAATGGTCGAGGTAGCTCGTCGGGTCGACCGCCCCGTTGTAATGAAGGTGAAGCAGGGAGCGCGGGTGGACCTCGAAATGGAGGTGGGGAGACGTGGTGAAGGCGTCGCCGGTGTTACCAACGAAGCCGATCACCTCGCCCGCGGTGACGCGCTTCGCGTGAAGCACCTGGGGCGCGTAGCCGGCGAGGTGTGCGTAGTAGAACTGGTTGCCGAGGCTGTCGCGCACCCAGAGCCGCCAGCCGCCGAGCTTCTCCCAGCCGACGCGGTTGATCGTGCCGCTCGCGACGGCGACGACCGGTGTCCCGAGCGCCGCGAAGATGTCGTCGCCGTGATGCCAGTTGCCCGGCACATCGCCGCGAGGGCCGCCGTAGGTGTCGATGTAGTCGGACCGGCCCACGACGGGGAAGACGTGCCGCGACAGTCCGAGCGGCGGTGTCACGCCCAGCGGCTGCGGCACCGTCGGGTGCTTGCGCCTCTTGCCGGCAGGTGACCCCGTTCGCACTCCGGCGCTGAGCGGTGCCGTCTGCGCTGCGGGAAGCGGCGTCGCCGCGAACGAGACGAGCAGCACCGTGCCGGCCGCCAGCCCGCCGTGCGCCTCGAGCACGTGGAGGGCGAGGGCGCTCGCGGTGAACGACCTCCCCCCACCCGGAACCGGGCGCGGTTGGCCGAGGAGCTGCAGCGTGCCCCACTTGCCGATCGGGACGCGACGCCCGGGTCGCGCCGCCACAGGCTTCCCCGCGATGGTCAGACCGGTGATCTCGCCGTCGTTCCCGTTCTTCCCTGCATGCAGGCGGAGGTCGACGGACCGAGCGGTGACGACGCGGTCGAGGAGCGAGAGCGACTCGACGACGACGCTACCCCCGGCCGGCGTCGCGCTGGCGCAGCTGCCCAGCCGGATGCTGATGGAGGACGCCGTGACGATCGAGCCGTCGGCGGGGTAGGAGAAGGCGCCGAGGCCGGCCGTTCTCGCTCCGTGCACCCCTACCGCGGGGCCGATCAACAGTGGTGGGCGTCCAGGGCGAAGCAGTACGACGCCGCCGACGGAGAGACATGGGGCGGAGTCCGGGCGCGCGACCGGGACGACAGCCGTCGTCGTCGATCGGGTCGTGGTCGGCTGCGTCGTAGTCGCCGGCTGCGTCGTGGCGGTGGCGGTGGACGCAGTGGTCGTGGGCGTGCCGGTGGTCACGGTC
>Ga0070667_100004875_pt1 | contig 11235 bp, 10 predicted proteins | sample KBSS33metaG_FD_64659 | JGI IMG/M metagenome (GOLD analysis project Ga0070667, IMG submission 64659) | Switchgrass rhizosphere microbial communities from Kellogg Biological Station, Michigan, USA - KBS S3-3 metaG | ecosystem: Host-associated > Plants > Roots > Rhizosphere > Soil ...
TGGCTTTCATTTGCGGGCCGGCAGACGAAGATTCGACGGCGGCTTGAAACGTCGAGCACTTCGGTCGTCGGGGAATACGGGCCTATAACCTGGATCCCGCCGCCAGCGCCACCACCACCGCCGCGACCACCGCCACCGCCCCCAATTCCACCACCGCCTCCAGGCGTGAAAGATTGAAGCAGGGTGTCGGACTCGGTCATTCCACGAGGAGCAGTGGCGGTTCCCACCTTGTGCATACCGGCCTTTACGGCGATGCGGCTATTGGGCGTGATGCGAACTCCATCAAGCGTGATGATGCCATTACCGCGGATCTCGTATTCTCCATCGGCCGGGAAATTGTGCTCCACGAACGTTCCTGTCAATCCCAGAGGAATACCGCCGGCAACATAAGGATCACGATCGTTACTTCCGCCACGAAGTGTGACGCGCTGTGCGTCTTCCTGCATCGGAGTACCAAGGGCTTGAATCGTCACGGCACGCGCCGCAGTGATGTATTGGTCGAGGAAGGAAGGGGACACCTTCAGAACACTGGCAATGTTGTCAAAGCCGTCGCTGATGTCATCGGCCGGCAATAGCGCGGCTCCGTCAACATCAATGTCGAACATCTCTTTAATCGAGGCGGCATACTCTGCGCGGTTCAGACGATGAAGCGAGACGGATCCCGGATTCGGATTCGTTGCCGCGGCCTGATCCAGTGATGTTTCAAGCCAGGAGATCAGCGATTGGGTTGCAGCCACCGCAGGCTGACGCGCATTCGGAGGCGGCATCAGGTGGCCCCGTAATTTCATGATGGCCTTTTCCCAGACGTCGGCGTGTTCGGGAACCTTCGCAAGGTCGAGAGTGTCGAGCGCAAGTCCGGCAGTTTTTGTTCGCTGGTTATGGCAAGTCACGCAGTATTGGTCGAGCAATGCCTTCTGTTGCGCGATCGTTGCAGAACCTCCAGTCGCGGTCGAGGTTCCCTGCGACTGTGCGGCTCGCAACCCCGATCCCCACGACAGGACGGCGAAAGCCACAACGGTTGCACCCACGACGTAACGCTTCATGCTCATCTCCTAAACGATCCCCTTGGCTTCGACCCCAAGTTCACGGACATGATTCCAGAGTCCTGGGTACACATTCGCAATGAATTGCTTCGGATCGCCCCACTTCGCATCGAACTCTTTCGTCGGAGCGGCACGGAACATATCTGCTGCGGTCATGCCTCTTCCGAGGAAATCGTAGAAGCGCACCCTCAGGGTTTCCATCATCTCGGCCAGTTCTTTGAGGTCTGCATAAGACTGCACCGGTCCGCTCCCAGGAATTACTTTTGTTTGCTCATTCGCAACCTGGAGGAACATGGTGTCCGCTCGCGTCCCCACAAACACGGCACGGTCCTTCGGCGGGAGTCCCCGCGCCCCTATCCAGCCGCCAGTGGACCAATCCAGCACCGGATAGCTTCCCACCGTAAAGAGGTCCCCCGTCACGAGGATATTGGGGCGTGGAAAGAACACATAGATGTCCCCGTCGGTGTGTGCCTGACCGAGATAGCCGTAGTGGATTTCCTCACCTCCAAAGGTCATCTTCTCGGTCTGTTGCGCAAACGTGATTGTCTCGGTCGCGAAGAACGTTTTGTTGGGAAGTGCTTCCTTTGCGCGGGGCTTGTAGGTTTTGTTTTGCCATTGAACATGGAACTCGGTGGTCATCCAAAGCCTGGTGTTTTCGTGGGCAATGATCGTGGCGCCCGCTTTGCCCAGGGTATCGTTCGAGCCCGTGTTCTCGAGATGCCAGTCCGTGTTGAACAAGAATCGAACTGGTTTTGCCCCCGTCTGGTCCGCGACAACTTTAAGAAGCTCCGCCGAACGTTCTGCCGTTCCGCTGTTCACCATCAAGGCGCCATCGGGGCCATTAAGCAGCAGAACATTGGATCCTGCTCCCCGGATCAATGAGAAAGTGTCTGTGATTTTGGTCACAGAGATCGGCGAGGAGCCGCTCTGAGGAACGGCATGAACAGCTTTGGAGGCCAGGGCAAGACCCGCCGCGCCCCCCAAAAATGTGCGACAAAAATCCCGTCGGCCTGAGCGCGTCATCCGGCTTTCTCCTAACCCAAATGGTTGACGACATTATTCCTTTTAGACCGCTGGCAGGTCAATCGTTTCGGCAGGTTAAGGACGGTCTAATTGCCGGGTTAAATTGTCCGTTAATTGAACGTGTTGCAACCCTCGACGGTACCTGTCTGGAAGCCCTGCTTAAACCAGCGCATCCGCTGTTCGGCTGAACCGTGGGTGAAGCTCTCCGGAACCACGTAGCCGCGGCTTTCCATTTGAAGCTTGTCATCCCCGATCTGGCTCGCCGCCCGAAGCGCTCCCTCGATATCCCCGGCACCTAGAAACCTCTTCGCCTGGGCACGCTGGGATCGCTCGGTCCGGTTCGCCCACACTCCGGCTAAACAGTCAGCCTGTAATTCCAGGCGCACCGAGGCCTGGTTGGCCTGCTTCTGGCTGGAACGCTGCTGGAACGCGGAGACCTGTTGGGAAATGTGCAGAAGATTTTGCACGTGATGGCCAACCTCATGGGCAATTACATACGCTTCAGCAAACTCTCCCGGCGCCTGGAATCGATCGCGAAGCTCCTGAAAAAAAGCAAGGTCGAGGTAGACCTTTTCATCCGGGGGGCAGTAGAAGGGGCCCATCGCCGCCTGACCGAACCCGCATGCGGATTCGACCGCGCCGGTATAGAGAACTAATTTGGGAGGACGATAACTACCGCCGCCTTCGCGGAAAATTTCTGACCAGGTATCCTCCGTAAAACCAACGACCGCTGAAACGAAATCCTTCGCAGCATCGTCTGCAGGTGAAGACGGCTGCACAGCCGCGGTGTCTGTTTCGTAGCCGCCACTGTTGATCAGTGCGCCGGGATCAACTCCGAGCAACAGGCCGATGATAACGATGACGATTGTCCCCAGACCTCCCCCAACGATTCCCGGGCTAAGTCTCATCCCCCGCCGGTCTTCAATATTGTCGCTGCGCCTGCCGCCTGACCAATCCATAAACGTCCTCTCGCTTTGCAGAGCAGTTCAGATTCCTCAGATTCCAATGGAGAGCACGAGGATAAACCGAAAATCGGGGCCAGGCACGCTGTTTCCCTATTAGGGCAATTAGGGGACGGACTACTCAACCCCCAAACTCCTGCGCGAGATTTCGATGCCCGCACAATTTCTTCAGGAGTTTGGGGTTGAGTAGTCCGTCCCCTAATCCCCTGGCCCCGATTTTCAAATGTCTATTATTGAGACGTCCGGAGCAGCTAGGCAGGATACTCGCCGAACGATTCACTGTACGAAAGCCCGAGCGTCAAGACCTTTTGCAGCATCTGGCAGTAGCTCAAGCCGTAGTGCGCCGCGGAGTCCGAGAAGTCTTCGTTGCGAGCAATCTGGGGATTCGGATTCGCTTCCAGGAGATAAAACTGGCCGTTGCTCGACAACCGGTAATCCAGCCGCGCATAGCCGCTCAGACTCAGGTGACGGTAGATACGTTTTGAAAGCAACTCGAGCTTCTCGGCCAATTCCTCCGATAAATCGGCAGGCTTCGTAACAAGTCCGACTTTCTTCTGATAGCTCGTGTTCCACTTCAGCCTGCCTGTGGCAATGTTGAGCGCCCCTTCGGGCAGGTTGTTGATTACCAGTTCCCACGGTGTATACGTCTGCAGTCTTCTGTTACCGATCACACTGACGTAAATCTCGCGACCCTCGATGTACTGCTCTGCGATGGCGTTGCTATCCGTGGTTCGATGGATAAACTCCACCCGCTCTTTCAACTTTTCGTCGTCATGCACGACCGATGCTTGCGAAATGCCGACCGAACCCTCTTCGATCACGGACTTCACGAGAAGAGGGAATCTCAGGCGGTGAGGGCGTATTACCTTTTGTCCCTTAAGAAATACACCAAAGCCCGGAACCGGAATACGGTGGAACGAGAGAATCTTTTTCGTAAGCGCTTTGTCGTGAGCCAGTGTGAGACCGCGCGGGTTACAACCGGTGTACGGCTGCCTGAGTAATTCGAGATAGCTGACGACATGCTGGTCGAAGAGCGCATGTCCGGCGAATTCTTCGAGCAGATTAAAGGCAATGTGGGGCTTGTGATCTTCGCGCGCTTTACTGATGACGGAGAGATCGCTTCCAAGACCGACGGGATATACCTCGTGGCCCATGGACCGCAGTGCCGTGATGACGTCGTATTCAGTTCGCCAGGGTTGAGACTCTTTCTCGACGCCTTCCGGAATGGTTTCTGGCGGCATCAGCTCTTGCGTCAACAGCACAAGGATTCGGAGTTTTGTTTTTGGTTTGAATCTCACAATGGAATTCGGTGATAGCCCGTTTGCAGCACCTGCATCACCTGCATGGTCAGCGTTGCGATGCTGAGCTCTCTAGCCTCCTCTTCAGAAATTGTTAGACGCAATTTCAATTCCCGACACTTCGCGATCATGTGCCTCATGATGTGATTGACGGTGTAAGGATGAACCCCGGTTCCGCTGGCAACGAGATCGCAGATCTCGCGTCGATGATGTCGCAGGAATTGCGCCGCGCCCGGCTGCGACTTATGACGTGGTTCCGGGGAGAAAATCCTGTAGAGATTCCGCTCGAATAGCGCAGGCCAGTCAATCGTGTAGTACGCGCGCTTCTTTTGATAATGCTCGCGCAGTGTGATCTTGAGGGAGGCCAGGGGATCCACATGGCGCTTCGGTTTTCGGGGAGGCGTCTTGTGCGCCAGCTCCTTCATAAGGCGATCGACATATTCGAGTTTTCTCAGGGCGCCCCAGCCTTCGTATTGACGCCGCCACTTGTTTCCCGGCTTCAACCAGACGGCAAAAGTTTCCGCGAAATCTTCTGCAGGATGTGCCTGCGCATACCAGGCATCGAGGTTAAGAACGTAATCGCGGCTGCCCGGTTGCGGTTGATACCACTCCGGGTAGTCCACACGATAGGAGCCGAACATATCCTTCCAGTTTCGACGGGAGTGCAGACGAAATGCATTGCCCAATGCGTGTCCGGCCTCATGCCGCAGGATTCGCATACACTCGCCCTCACTGGCTCCTTCGACTTCCAGCATCTGTGCGCGCTCGAGCTTCATCAGGCGCGGGTGCGCAAGATAGAAAGGAATCGCAAATCCCGCAACGCCATCAGGCGTGAACCACTCTTCGCCGAGCCACACATGAGGCCTGAAGGCGATAGACCGTGCGTTCAGCTCCCGATAAAGCTTCTCCATACGTTGTTCTAAGCGGGTGCCTTGAATTTTCAAAGGAAGATCGCATAACCGGAGGTCGAGAAGCTGTCTGTCGGTTATGCCATCGAACAAGGGATGCACACCTTCATTGTACGGTGGTGGCGTGTGAGTCGATGATACGTTAGCGAATCGGAGTCGGGGCTGTAGCGTTCAGCGATTGCCACATCCAGCTGTCCGCGACGTCAAACTGGCGGCCATCAACGAGCGTGATCGTCCGGCCGGCGGATTGGGTGGCGTTCCCGGAATCCTTCGGCATCCATGCTTCAATGGTCACGGGGGCGCCGATCTTCAGAATCGCTGGGTCGAAGCCCTTTCGTGTCAGAGCGCCTGGCGGGGCGATCTCAACCTTCATGCTGCGAATGGACCCGTCCGGATTCTTAATCGCGAGCGTGATCGACGCGTGCGGATTCCGCCATGTAACTTCGCTGATCGTTCCTTTGATGGTTGCGACTTTGTTTTGATCGTACTCGGCGGCCAAAGAATGGTGGGCCAGCGCCGGCGTCGTCAGGCCAACGGCAAGCGCTACGGCCATTGCCGTAAACCGAAATCTCATCAAGACCTCCTATTTCTCTTTTCGCACGAGCAATTCTGCACGGTCCGCAGCGCCCATATTGAACACGCCGAGGTCGGCGTTCGCATAAGTTGGCTTCCAGTCCGGCTCATGCAGGACATACAGATTAAACGCTGCCTGGCCCGGCGCGATGCTTCGGCCGGTGCTGAGCGAAAACGTGTCATTGCCCACTACAAAGCTCAACGAACTTCCTCGTACTTCTCCGGCGCGACGAAAACCCAGTTCAGGATGCGGAACAAGCGACAGAATGAAACGCCCGCGCTTGGCGGCGTAGAGCCATACAGCGCCTCCCGAAACCTGGTCGAAGCGTTTGGCGCTAGACTCATCCAGTTTTCCATTGATGCTCAGGCGCGGAGATTGAATCGTCAATCCAACGTCCTCCACCCTGATGTCTCGTGGGGTCCCCGGTGCGAATGTAAATTCCCGATCCGGGAAAGTATCAAAACCGGAAAATTGATGCGACGCCTCTTGAACGGTTACAAAGTCCGTCACACGCTGGTGCGTGATCGCATTTATCAACAGGTTCATCTCTAAAACCTCGCCCCCGCGAATTTCATGGGGCGCCGGCATGCCCCAGCCGGGGGTTGCCATCGGACGAAAGCGCGAGGGATTGGGACCCAGCACCTGACTGGAAATCTCCGGCGTCATGGTGAGACTCTGAAACGTCACTTGATAGCGATTCGGTTCGGAGAGCTCCTTCACGATGACGTCATAGCCGACATAGATCTGCTGCGAAGCATCCAGCAGGATCCGATGAATGACCCCTGCGCCGTCTTGGATAGCCGTCGTGAAAATGTCGGGGAGTGGAGGCGTTGGCGGATCTAGCCGTGTCTCCCAATAGAAGCCGAATTTGTTCTGACGATTCGAAATCGTTCCGCCGTCGATCCGGCCGGACTGCGCCAGCGCGACTTGCGTCGTGAGGACGAGCCCCACTGCCAACGCAAGGGTTCTCCTATTTATGTTGCTGTTCATTGCTCTCACCGCTTCATCTCATCGGCTGTAACAAGTCTTGGCTCCAGTTGCCGCACGGGTTGAAAGTCTGCAAGAGAGTTGGACGCGGCAGGCTGGGCGGCTGGTGGGGGTGGTGTTCGACCGATGATCATCCACACCACGAACGCCAAAACAACGGCGAGCCCCACGGGGACTGGAATACGGATCGATCCCCTCAGGAACCACTGCCAAACACGCGGTGACGGCGCGGGCGTCAGTTTCTTTTGAAGCCTCGGCGGTGCGGCAGGCGCTTCCCAGCGTTGCAAAAGCTGGTTCAGTTCTTTCTCATCCAGAGGTTCCATGCTTTGTCATCCTCTCTAAGTTTCCAGATTTCAGGGGTGCCAGAATCCTCCGCAGGTTTTCCCGGGCGCGATGCAGCCGGGATTTCACGGTTCCTACTTCCATTTGCACGACTCCGGCAATCTCTTCGAGCGATAGTTCTTCGTATTGGCTGAGAATCAACACTTCGCGCTGAAGAGCGGGTAGCGATTGAACGGCCCTTCCGATGATTTCCGCAACTTCGCCGGCAGTTGCATCCAGCGGTTGCGCGACGAACTGCTCATCTTCCAGTTCTTCCCAGCGGCGTTCGCCTCTCCACCTCTTGAGTGAGAGATTTCGTGCGGCGCCTAACAGATAGGACCGAAGCGGGGCCCGGGCATGGTCGAATGCGTCCGGCCGGCGCAGCACAGAAATGAACACATCCTGGGTGACATCCTCTGCCGCTTCTGGTGAACCGGTCATCCGCCACGCAAAACGGTAGACGGCGTCTTTGTGTTGCCGGAAGATGGCCTCGAACTCCGCTTCAGTCATTCATTAATAATTACCCCGAGAGGGGGCGAAGGATACGGCGTTCGCAAAAAAGAATGGGCCTTGTCGCGAGGCCTAAGCCGGTGGATGATCATTAAATGTCCGAATGAGGACAAAGATTAAGGAGGATGCCGTTAATGCCTGAGAAGATCCACGGTGAAACTGAGGCTTCGAATTCGTATCCGGGAGTGATTCAAATTCGGAAGCACAGCTTCCGAGCCGACGTGTCCGAGAATCTGGGGAGCACCGATTCTGCCCCGGGAGCACATGACTACTTCGACGCCGCCCTCGCTGCCTGCAAAATTCATACCTCTATGTGGTACGCAAAAAAGAATCAGATTCCACTGGAGCGCGTCGAGGTGAATATCGAGAGGGACGATTCCGAGGAGAGGAAGGGAAAGTACGTCCTGAAGGTCCGTCTGGCATTCCATGGCCCTCTGACTAGCGAGCAGCGAGCCCGCCTCTACAATGCCGTCTCGGCATGCCCGATCAACAAACTGATGACAACGTCCGACGTTGTGGTCGAAACCGCGCCATTGGAGGGGTAGGGAGATCCTGGGGGAAGGAATTAGGGAAATTTTAAATTGAAGAGTCCGGGGATCTCAAAACCGAAATTACAAGATCTCAAATTGGACCGGAACTCTCAACAACCCCGTCCAATCTACCCTCTTGTAATTTCGGTTTTGAGATCCCCGGACTCTTCAATTTAAAATTTCCCTAACTCGCTCCCATAGCTGTGCTGAGTTCCCGGTCTTCCTCATCATTCTCCGGTAGGAAGCCGCCGGCCTGCATGCGCCACATTCGCGCATAATGCCCGTCGCGCTCCAGCAACTCCGCATGCGTCCCGTCTTCTACGACGTGCCCTGCATGAAACACCACGATCCGATCCAGGTGCGCGATTGTCGACAGCCGGTGCGCAATCACAATGGACGTCCTTCCCTGCATCAGCTCTTGAATGCTCTCCTGGATGTGCCGCTCCGTCACGGAGTCCAGGCTCGACGTCGCCTCGTCCATGATCACGATCGGCGCGTTCTTCAGGACAGCTCGCGCAATGGCGATGCGCTGGCGCTGGCCGCCCGACAGCCGCACACCTCTTTCCCCGACCAAAGCGTCATATCCCTGTGGAAGGGATTCGATGAACTCATGCGCGTGCGCAGTCCGCGCTGCTTCCTGAACATCTTCATCCGTTGCATCGAGTGATCCGTACCGGACGTTCTCTCGAAGCGACCGATGAAACAGCATCGGATCCTGCGAAATCATGCTGACCGCGCGGCGTAGTGAATTCTGAGTTACCTGCTGAATATTCTGCCCGTCGATCAGGATTCTGCCGCTCTGAATGTCGTACAACCTCAAAACAAGATTGACGAACGTGGACTTCCCCGAACCCGAGAATCCAACCAGGCCAACGCGCTCGCCAGCTGGAATTGTGAGGGTCAATTTACGGAACACTTCGATTCCTTCGGCATAGGCGAAATCAACGTTCTCAAATCGGATCTCTCCCTGGTTGACGCAGAGTTCAACCGCATCCGTAGCGTCCGTGATTTCGTGCGGCCGGATGATGATCCCGACGCCGTCGGTGATGTTTCCGATGTACTCAAAGAACTCGAGGAATCTCCGGCTCAGGTTCCTGACATCATTGATCACCATCAGCAGAAGGCTGGCGATCATTGCGAATGACCCGACGCTGATTCCGCCACGCACCCAGATGCTTGCGGCATAAGCGATCATGCACACCTGCAGTGCCAGCGTCGCAATGAACTGGAACCAGCGCATGCGCTCCATGAACCAGAATGTTTTCCGGGCAGCTTGTACCTCTCGATCGAGGTACCGACGCAAGTGTTGCCGCTCGTATTCCATCCTCGCGAACATCTTCGAGTTCATCACGTTAGTCACTGCGTCAACGATGCGTCCGCTGACGGCGCTTCGCGCCGCAGCGAATACCTTCGCGTATTCGCGGCAACGCATCGCAAGCAGATAGGACACGCTGATATAGCCGAGTGTCCAGAGACCCATAACGAAGGCAAGCCCGGTATGTACTTGGGCAAGCAACACCAGGGTTGCCATCAGCGTGACGGTGACAGGCCAGAAGTCGCACACGAGTGTCCACAGGGCGTGATTCACGCCCATCGAAACTTCCGCGACGCGATTGGAGAGCGATCCAGCGAAGTTCCCCATGAAGTAACGCTGAGAGTGGCCCTGGAGATACCGGTATAAGCCGCTTCGGACGCGGCGTCGCAAGACCGGTCCGACAGCCACCAGAAGAGCCCCGCTGCATCGACTGAACAAAAGGATGCCGACATTCAATAGAACGAAAAACTTCATTGGGCCGGCGAGCGCCGACCAGATTGAAACTTCAGGATGCCCCTGTAACGGAAGGGCCGAGTCGATGACGCGCTGTACGGCTTTCGGAATGAGAATCTGACAAATCGCCTGACCGAGTTCGAGCGCGACGATTGTCAAAAGCGGCCAGCGGTAATATTTCAGGTAATGCAGAACAAAACGCAGGGGATTTGGAGGGAGGTCGTCGTTCTGATCCGGGCCGGCGTCGGCGGTATCTGCGTCGAGTTCTCCATCTCTCAGCGATTCCTCAATCTCGCGGATTAATGCCTCTTCGATATCTTCTTTTTGTAATCTGGATTGAGATCGTGTGGAGCTAAACAGCATTCAAATGAATCTACTACCGCGCCGACTGTTTGCCAACGGCCATTCCTTTGAGGAATGATCCCCAATCGTGAAGAAGACTGAAGAGCGGATTAGCGAATTGAAGCGACTTCGATCCGGTTCTGCTGAGGCGGCGGAGTCCGTTCTTAAAAAGGCGCTGCAGGACAAATCGAATCTCGTCATCGCGGAAGCTGCGAAAATCATTGGAGACCTCCAGCGAACGAATTTGCTTCCGGAACTTCTTGCTGCCTTTGCCCGGTTGTTCGAAGAGCCGGTTAAGTCCGATCCGAAGTGTTGGGGCAAGACGGCCATCATCAAAGCCCTCATCGCGCTGGATCACGGGGACTCCGCGGCATTTCTTCGTGCAGCCGGCCATGTCCAGATGGAACCGGTTTATGGCGGATTAGAGGATTCGGCCGTTCATCTGAGGGCAAATGGCATTCTCGCGCTTGTGCAATGCGTGGATCTGACCCGAGGAGACATCCTTCGCCGCGTCGTCGATGCGCTTGCCGACCCGTCGGACACCGTGCGTATCGAAGCGACTCGCACCCTGGAACAGATGAACGGCGAAGAAGCCGCGGTGCTGCTCCGGCTGAAGGCTTATTCGGGCGACAAGAGGTCGGCGGTAATCGGACAGGTTTTCGATTCGCTGCTCATGTTGGAGAAGGACCGTGTGGTCGAGTTCGTAGCGGGCTTCCTTAAGTCCGCGGATCCGGAGACGCGAGACGAAGCTGCCCTGTCGCTCGGAGCTTCGCGTCTGCCTGCGGCTGTCCGGAAACTTATAGATGTCTGGAAGGAGACTCGAGACCGAGAGTTTTCCACGGTGATTCTGCGTGCATTGAGTTCGTCTCGAGATGAATCGGCGCTTGGATTTTTGTTGGGATTGGTGCGCGAGGGATTAAGTCGGGATGCGAGCGCGGCCCTTGAAGCCTTGGACTTTCACGCGGATTC
>Ga0070667_100004885_pt1 | contig 11222 bp, 18 predicted proteins | sample KBSS33metaG_FD_64659 | JGI IMG/M metagenome (GOLD analysis project Ga0070667, IMG submission 64659) | Switchgrass rhizosphere microbial communities from Kellogg Biological Station, Michigan, USA - KBS S3-3 metaG | ecosystem: Host-associated > Plants > Roots > Rhizosphere > Soil ...
GGCTGGTGGTCAGTCCGCAGGCGTGGTCGTTGTTGCGTGACGAGGCCGCACGGCTGCGCGGAATGTGTTCTGGCAGCGGCACCTTGCTGGACGTGGCGGGCAACGGCCGCTATGCCCGCAAGGTCGTGGCCGCCTGCAAACGCGAACGCGCCCGGCGCCTGCACAAGCTGGCCCCGGCGCCCCAGCAGCTCGAGGAGCTGGTGCGCACCGATCCGACGGTTTTGAATGTGCATGTCGACGACATGGCGCGGGCGTTGGCGGAGTCCGGTCCGGCGATGGACTGAGGGCGTGGCTTGTTCGCAGCTCGGCGGTGTGGGGCAGTGCGGTAGCCCGAAGTCCTCTGGACCCCGGAGATAGCGCTGCAACTAGGGGGCGTTCTCCGTAACCTGGCCTCGCAGGTGCGCACCGTCGAATACCTGGTTGGACCTTGTCGCGGTCGGCCGCGTCGTGCCGGTCAGTTCCTCGTCGGCCCGCGGGTCATCCACTTGCCGTCCGTGGATTGCATCAGGTCTCCCAAACACAACTACCAGCCTATTTGCAGTGGAGATAGCGCAGTAGGGCCACCTAAGTTGTGATGCAACGAGCATTGCATTGCCGCAAGTCGCCATGACATCATGGTTGCATGACTGCCCAGAAGACCCTCACCGTTCGCCTGCCAGAGGAACTGGCCGAGGCGCTGCGCAACTATGCCTTCGTCACCGACACGTCGGCGAACGAGGTAATCAAGGCCGCGCTTACCGAGTATCTGCGGGCACACGCACACACCGACATCGTTCGCGCGGCGTTCGACAAGGCGCTCAACCAGCACGCCGTCGCGTTCGACAAGCTGGAAAACCTGTGACGTTCTACCTGACTACCAACGACGTGCTCACGCTCAACCAGCACTGGATCGGCCCCGACAGGCTGCGGGACTTCGGACTGCTTGAGTCCGCGGTCCTGCGGCCCCAGGCCACCGTGTTCGGCGACGACGCCTACCCGTCCATCCATGAGAAGGCCGCAGCGCTATTGCACAGCCTGGCCCGTAATCACCCGTTCGTTGACGGGAACAAGCGCACGGCCTGGGCGGCTACGTCGGTGTTCTACCAGGCCAATGGCTACGTGCTCCGGGTCGACGACGGCGAAGTCGTCGCACTTGTTGTGGACATTGCGGAGGGCCAGTTCGATGTGGCCGCCATCGCCGGGACGCTCAAGTCGTGGGTGCATGAGATGCCGTCACTCGACGATCTGATGTGAGCCGGTCAGATTTGAGAGGTCCCCACGGGACTTCTCAAATGTCGATCCTCGGGCCCGCTAGATCGATTACGCATGCCGGGCGGCTGTCCGGCGCAACGCATCGCCGAGGCGCGGCTCAAAGGCGGCGATCAGCCCGTCGGCTGTAGGCGGCCAAGTGATCACGTCGATGCTTCCCCGTCTGTTTCAAGTCCGGGACAGCTGCAGTCGTTGATCACCCCTCGTTCCGGAGCATCAAGCGCGTGACAGACGCCTTGGTCGTCATGGTCGATGACCGGGCAGCCGCACGCAGCGCAATAGTGCTCCGACGACGGCGGAGGGCCGTTCGGACGGATCTCGATCGACCGCACCTCGTCGGGGCGAATCGGCTCGGCTTCGTAGCTGGCCGCCAACGCGGCGTAGTCCTCCTCAGTGGAGGGACGGCGACCGCCACCCTCCGCTTGCCCGCCTTGGGGGCCGCCGTCGATCCGATCGTTGGCGATCATTGATCGACGGTAGCGCGGCAATCAAGCAGTGACGCAACAGATTTTTCGACCGGTAGCCCCCGGATAAGCCATCGCCTGGTCGGTGCAGGCGGTGTTAGTCTGTTCGACTTCGCCGAAAGCGGAGTTCCCGATTGGTCCCGTAGTGATTGCATTCAGGCGTTGGTTATCGCGCAAGTTCTATCTCTGGTCCTGTCAGATCTATGAGGATTGGCACGAAGTGGAGCTCACCGCCGACGGTGAGCGCATACGCTTCTGCTGCTACGGCGACTTCACCGGATCATGGCCCGAGCGTTGGGAATTCAGCTGCTCATGCGAGGCGGGTGAGGGCAACTGAGTCGCTACTCTGATCGGCACGCTCACATGCCACGCAGCCGACGAGAGCGCGCTCAGCTGATCGCGAAGGTCGAACGGTGCCTCGGGCTCCGTGCTCCCGACGGCCGGCGCGGCCTTCAGGGGTTTGCGACGCGAATCAATGAAGGCCTCGACGTCGGCCTCGGTCATCCGCCACTCGTGGCCGACCTTGTAGCCGGGAATCTCGCCGCGATTGAGTCGCCGTTGCAGCCAGCGCTCGGCGTCGGCAACGAAATAGTTTCTGTCGCAGCCGATCTCCGGATCGCGCTGGGACGAGCCTTGTCGGCCTCTGGCGGAGTGTCCGGCCCGTTTGAGCGCCCAATAATCCTGTGCAGAAGTCAGGTTTGTGGTTGTAACGTCAACGCAATAACCAGTGGGCTGATGCCGTCACTGCGGGGCTTCCCCACACTGCGCCGGTCAGCGCCGCAGCGGACAGTCCGATTGCTCCCGAAAGCGCTAACAGGGTGTCGCTGTTCATGTCACTACCTGTACCCACCCGGCTACGGCCTCCCTCGACTCGTGTCACGGATGGGATCCGCCACATACCGACGCCAAGCCATCACGCCAGTTCAGACCCGTTAAAACGCGTCGCAACCCACGTGTGTCGCTCGTTGTTTAGAAGGAAGACTTACCAAGTCGCTTCTGAGCCAAATGTATCGACCAGCGGGATTCAGAGCGCCGCGGACGAGCGATCGTCGACGGCAGCCGACATCGCAAAAGGCAGTGCTCAGTCTGGCCAGATGCCTTCGAGCAGGACAAGCGATTCAGTGTCAGGTCTATCGGGGCCACGCCAACTGCGGCCGGTCAACTTCCAGACCCATCGCCCGTTGGATGCGTGCAGAGTCACGTGAGCACCATCGAAACTCAGGCCGACGTCAGGTTCTACTCGGGTGCGCTCAAGGACATGCCGGGCGAACCACATGACTGGCGTCGCGTGAGCGACGCACAGCCGCTCGCCGTCGCGGCGAAACCGCACCTCCCCGGATGGAGTCGGCAGAGCACCGGCGGTTGGAGCTGTCGCGCACATATCCCGTGTTCGCTGCTCAGTCCGCCGCAGATCGCCTTGGCACCGATCTAGGGGCGGCCCGCCCGACATCGGCGCAGCGAGCTCTGAGGCCGTCGGCAACTCCCGCTTCATCTGCAGATTCATTCCCGGCGCCTTGCCACGGCAAACATGAGACTTCCCGAGCTTGGCACAGACAGCTCGTTGCAGAGACACTTTGCGCGGCATCCGTTTGCGGCTTACGGGTACCGCCGCCGACGTCCCGCCAGCGACTTGAGTTTCGAAGTGTGTAGCGGCTGGCAACTTCGGGCGAGTTCGACTAACTTCTGCGCCGCCGAACAGTTAGATGCGAAACATGCTGTGAGGAAACAGGAATCCTGCTATCGCCGGGTCGCGCGATGACGGCAGTAGCCCTGAGCGGCTTGGTGTGTAGCCAAGTGCGCGGCCGCCGCCGACACCTCGGCGTGAGGATAACGAGTCGCTGCTTGCGTGCCGGAAAGCTGGTTGGACCGTGGGGCGGGCGCGGCGTCCGCGGCGCCCGGATCAGCCACTTGCCAAGCGTCATCAGCACCGCGTTGCCGCCACTGGGCCGTCATCGCTGATCAGGGCCTGGCGGCTCGCCATCCCACTCCTTAAGCAGGCAACGAATTTGAGTACCCCGCCGACCTCGGCTCTCTCCTGAGCTCGATGTTGTCTGTGAGGAACCTGTTGGTTGTGGCTACCCGCGTTCGGGTATTCGGCCGTGACAGGAATCACCGGCCGCGGGAGACGAACTGATGTTGCAACAGCTGTTTTTCGCGGCACATTACGATCTCGACGCGAGCCGGTCTAGTCAGTTTCGTCGCTGAGGCCGCCTGATGTCATCACGGTTGCTCGGTGCCGACGCACTTGCCGCCGCTCGGTTAGCAGTTGCCGTGGCGGCCGGAGTGGCGGTCGCACTACTGGTCGGTCTCGTCATCGAGGTGAGGTACGCACCGGTAGCAGGCTGGATCACGGGCTCGGCGGTCTATCTGATTTGGACCTGGACTGCCGTCGGGCGAATGACATCTGAGCAAACCGCGTCGCATGCGACGGGCGAAGACCCCACTCGAGCCGCCACGGGCACGATCATGGTCGTGGCGAGCATCGCGAGCCTGGCCGGTGTCGGCTACGTGTTGATGGCTGGGTCCGCCCACGGCGGCGAAGCCGACGCAGCGGCGGCCGCCGGGATCGCCAGTGTCATCGCGGCATGGCTGATCGTGCACACGGTATTCACGTTGCGCTATGCGCGGCTCTACTACTTAATGCCCACCGGCGGGATCGATTTCAACCAGGACGAGCCGCCTGCGTATGTCGATTTCGCCTACCTCGCCTTCACCATCGGCATGACTTATCAAGTCTCTGATACCGATCTGCAAACCCGCGCCATCCGCGCGACAGCGCTTCGCCAGGCGCTGCTGTCCTACGTGCTCGGCGCCGTGGTCCTGGCGACCACGATCAACTTGATCGCAGGATTGGGCACTCACCACTGATCTGGTCCCCAGCAGGCTGCGCCGCTGCGGCCTTGCGCGCCCTATAGGCCCGTGATCGTGCTGCCTTGCGTGAGCAATGAATGTTTCTGCGCTCGAACGCAGCTGTCCGACACGCGAACTCTTCGACAGCGCTGACCGCAACCGCATCGACGACGAACTCAACGCCCTTGGCTACGTCGCCATCTCAGAGCATCTGCTCTCGACGAGATACGACGGAGTCAGCGACCTGGGCTCGCACGACTCACCCGAGCATCCTCCGACGTGGTGGATCCGCTTCTTCGATTACCTGTGATCGCATCTCCGAACCCGTCGTCGGATCGAGTGCTGGTCGGGCCGAACCCATTTCAGGCTTGGGTTCTGAGACGGGCTGTCCGCGGCCGGCGGACACCCCTTGGTGGGTATAGGGTCAATCCGCGCGCTCAGCCGTTGGGGCAAGGGGCCGGAAGCCACATGGCGAAGCACGGACCTTCAGGTACCCGCGGCGGGTTGGGCCCCTCCCAGACGTTGTCAAGGGGTGCACCGTCACTGACCACGGTAGTACCGTCAACGTTGCCGTGTCCGCGGGCCACTATCCAGAACGTGTGGCAGATGCTCTGGTCCCAATCGAGGGTTGTCGGCCGTCCTCCCGGGCACCACTGGTACGGCCCAACCGGCTCTATGAAGCCAGGATCTGCATCGGCGATACCTGCGCCCGGGATCAACCCAGCCATCGCGACACCGGCCGAGAGCAGCGCCCCAACGGCCACTGTCCTCACGTTGTAGCTCATGATTTGCCCTCCTCGCTTGAGGTTTCGTGGTGTCGCAACCATGCGGCAGACGCCTTGGCGAATTCTTGGAATCCGTGGACGCTCAACGGTGCTCGACACCGTGGAACCCAATCGCGGTGGCTGTGGTTGGACAGTGCTTTTACGCCCGGCATCATGGCGTCGGGCGCATCAGGAATGCGTCGTCCACCAGGCATACAACTGCTCCAGTGTCGGGCCTGGCACCTTGCCCTGAGTGACATTCAGCAGCAGTTCAGCGTCATTGGTCCACGCGACAAGCGGCTGGCCGTTTCGACTGCCGCAGAACACCGTTCCGACCGGCACCGTCGGATCAGCGGTATGCCGCCACGGGCCAGGGGACTGAATGCTACCCGGGCAAATCACGGTGACCGCACTCGCTACGGTCGCATTGAACGCTGCGCGCAGAGCCTGTGGATCGCGCGCCACGGTGTAAGTCGCTAAGGAGGGGCCGTCAGGCTCGATGTTCTCACCGCAGGTTACAACTGCGACGGCGCCGCCCGACGCGGCTGCAGGGCGGCAGCTGCCCGACGGATAACCGACAGGCAGCAGCTGCATAAGTCGGGTTTGGGCTTCTCTGTCGACCGGCGGCGTCGTGGAAGTGGACCGTCCTGCGGCCGGACTGCTCGGTGCGGGCGAGGGCAGCAGCGACCAGATGACAACGCCGACAACGACGGCAATGACTACTGCGCCGATGAGTAGCAGTCGCGCCGGAATTCGCTGGGCCGGTTTGGGATTGATCACGGGTAGGCCAAGCTGGTCGAACAGACCGGGCTCATGGCGGTCTTCCAGCAGCGCCTGTGGCCGGGTCGGAGAGGTCTGTCGGTCTTCGGCCCTGTGCCGAGGTACCCGGCGGGCGCTCGATGTTCCTGCGCCGGATGGCCGAGGTGCTGCCAACGCGGGCGCCGTACCCCGGATCGCCTCAGCTGCCGCGTTGGCGAACTCCCGCGCCGACATGAACCGCTTCGCCGGGTCTTTGGCGAGAGCTTTGGCAATCACCTGATCCAGTTGCGTTGATCCCCAGGGTAAATGGTCGGATACCCGCGGCGGCGCCGCATCGAGGTGCGCTCGGGCGGTGGCTGATTCGCCTCTGGCCTGATAGAACGGCTGCTTGCCGGTGAGCAGTCGAAACAGTGTGCAGCCAAGCGAATACAGGTCGGCCCGACCATCGACGCGGTCGCCGGCGATGACCTCCGGAGCGGCGTAGGCCAGCGTCGCGGTGAGCAGCCCGTTGCCAGGCGTATCGCGGTCGCTGATGGTTTGTGCCACACCGAAATCACTGAGCAGGACGTGCTCGTTGTTGCCGAAGTCATTGGCGAGAAGGAAATTCGCGGGTTTCACATCGTGGTGAACGACGTTGCGATCGTGCGCGTAGTCGAGCGCCTTGGCGACTTCTCGGACGATGTGAATGGCCCGGTTCGGGGTCATCGTCCCGTCGCGCAGCGCTCGTTCAGCATCGGTGCCCTCGACATATTGCATGGCGATCCACAGTTGGCCGGTGCCCGTCTCGCCGCGGCCGTAGACAGCGACGATGTTGGGGTGGAACAGCATCGAGGCGATGTCGGCCTCGCGCAGGAACCGTTCCCTGAAGCCGGGATCGCGCGAGAGCTCAGCGCTGAGCACCTTCAGCGCGTCCCGCCGCGGATGGGCCGGATGCTTCGCCAGATACACGACGCCCATGCCGCCCGTGCCGAGCACCCGTTCGATACGGTATCCCGCCACCACGGAGCCGACGCCAACAGGCATGACCCCAGCATTACCCATCGGGCGCGTCAATTGCCAACGATGCGCGTCCGGCACCGGGGGCGTGGCTGGATCGGCGGATCGCGCGACGGCATAGAGGCCGTCAGGAACCTAGGGCTGCGGTCGTGGTACCGATTGCGCCGACACCTCAACCCGCCGCATCAGAATCTCGGTAGCGGCGAGCAGTCCCAGACGCACGGAGTTACCCCGGTGCCAGTGCGCAATCAACTGGCTTCGCTGCTCCTTGGCGAGTTGCGCGCGCAGCAGCGGCACATTGATCGTCGCGATCAGATAGGCGCTGATACCGAGAGCAGCGCAGAGCGTCGCACTTGCCGCCGCGATTCTGCGCCGGTCACCGCCGGTCCGCCACGACCTTGCGAGCACGGCTGCGGTACCGCCGACCGCGGCCGGCCCGATGGGCGCGAAGTAGCGGACAGGGCTGCCCACCGCCAAGATTCCGCCCTGCCGATCCGCGCTCGCGATCAACTGCGGAACCCCCACGGCGGCTTCATACGCATTGCCGAAGAACCACCCGGCACGCGCGAACCGCGCCATCGCGGCGGTCGTCGGGAATTCCGTATCGTGCTCCGTCATCACCGAGAGGATACGACCACTACTGCCCTGCGGGTATGTCTCAGTAGTTGCACAGTGAGTCGGCGTGGTCCCCACCGACGACCGGATTGCCAGAGAAGGAGAACACCACCTGATCGGGCGGGGAGTGTTGTGCAGGGTCGTAGATGGCGACTTCGTCGTAGCCCCCGGGGCTGGGTTCGATCTTGGCTTCGACGCCGTGCACCCGTGCAAGGTCGGTCACGACGTCGGGGTTGGTGACGTGCCCGGCGTCCCATCGGATGGAGCGCGCAAACGCTGGCTGGACCACGTCGATGCAATGTCGTTGTGCGTCGGCTTTGGGGTCGTGTGTCACTGCTTTCGCCAAGACGACGGTGCCGATCACCGCCGACACCAACCCAACGATCAGACAGCTCGCCGTGCTGACCCCGCTGTACAGACCGGACGGGCTGAGGCGCTCGCGGAACTTCCAGCCCTGCTGGGCGTAGAACACGAGTCCAGGCCGGAACGCGAGGAAGAGGAAAAGAGCCGCCACGATGTACATGACGATGGCCAGGCCGAGCACGATCGCAACAGTAGCTGTTCGGCAGATCGGCACCAGCCTGGATCGTTGTGAGAAGCAAGGATTCGGGCGAGCTGTCGGCCTGTTTGGTCTGGGGTACAGCGGCGCTATGGCCTCGGCATCGATCGCCAGAGACGTCGCAGCGAGTTGCGATGTGCGCTATCGGACTTGGTTGTGCGGTATTGCGCTCGTTCGTCGTTGGAGAACCGGCGACCAAGCGTCCATTCCTCACGGCGGGTTGGTTCGCTGTTGACGAGCCAGCGAATCTGAGTCTCCGTCAGTCCTGCGAGGTTGCCGTCGCCGTCATGGCTGGCTAGCACAACACTTCCGCGGAGCAGCGGGACGGTACGCGCATCGAATCGGGTTGTGGCCAACAATAACTCGGTAGCTGTGCGATTGACTGACCGGTGGATGGCGTGCAGCGAGGGGGTCAGCCAGAAGTCGATGGTGCAGTCCGTGCTGGTGAGTGATTCCAGGCAGTCTTCCTGGACGAGGTCGGCGATGTCGGCCACACTATCGAGCTCGACCTTGTAGAGGTCGCCGTTCTCGCAAGCGTGAAGCATCTGGAACAACTTTGGTTTCCGATCGTGGTGCGCTACAGGTGATTCTACGGAGCGTCGCGGCGTCCACAGATGCGACCCCGCGCGACTAGTTCACCGGTGACCGCGACGCCGCAGCCTTGGGCCAGAAGCAGTCCGATGAGAACCAGAACCTGCACGGCACCAGCAAAAGCAGCCGACCCGGTGGCCAACAACACACCGACGAAGGCTCCAGGCAGTGTGACAAGCCCGGCGGTACGGGCTTGGTCGACATTGGGCAGCAGCGCGTCTGCGATGGCCCGATCGATCACCAATTTGCGTGAATCGCGCTCGCTCAAGCCAAGGCTGAGGGCTGCTTCGACCTCGCCGAGCCGCACGGTCAGCGTGTCGAGGCTGCGCCGTGCCGCGACCGCCACCGCAGTCATGGTGCCGCCCAGGATGATTCCGACGGTCGGTATCAGCGCGGCGCCTTGAAGTGGGACCAAGCCGGTCAACAGAAGCAATGGAATCACCGCCGCCAAGCCGGCAGCCAGCGGCAGCGCCAGCCAGATAGGTCCGCGGTGGGCTTGGCTGCGTCCAGCCGCCGTGATCGCGGCGACGATGAACATGACCAGCAGTACCAACATCGATGACCACAGCCGGGACATCGCGGCCACCAATACCGCAGATATCGCGGCTAATTGAGCGGCCGCACGCGCCGCAGCAACCGGCACCGTCCACACTTTCCCCAGCCCGGCTAGCCAGTAGATCACTGCCCCGGCGGCAGCCATGATCACGCACACGACAATCAGCATCGGTCCGAACACAGCGGCGGTCACTGAATTAGTGTCGCCTGCGGCGGCGGCTCACATCCCGCCCCCGCCCCGGGGGTCAAGCGGTAGCGGAGGGCCCGACTGGCGACGGTGCTGTCCAACCTGGGACATTGTCCAGTGAGGATAATGACGACGCCGGTGGCCAATTTTGCCGCAGAGACCCCTCCGCTCGATGACTTACGCTGGGTAAATGCACCCTCAGCAGGGCGGTGGAATGAGCCCGCCTCAGCAGCCGTGGGCATCGCCTCCTCAGCAGCCGGTCGGCGGTCCGCCACAACGGCCTCGGCTTTCGTGGCTGGCGCTGGTGGCCGCGGTAATCGCGGTGGCCGCACTGGTGATCGGAGTCATCGGTCTGTTCCGGCCGACTTCCGGTTCTGCACCTGCATCCGCGCCAGCATCGACGGCGGCGCCGACATCATCAGCGGACACTTCGGCAGCCGATCGCGCCTTGTGTAATGCCATCGCGCCATTGATGGGGGATTACGACCGGATCTCCAACGATTGGCTGGCAACCGGCGCGACAGGAACTCCGGCGCGCGATGCGGCCCTGCCAAAATACCGTTCGGATACCCAAGACTGGGCACGCAGTAGTCAGAACGCTCTCGACGACCACCCCGATGCAAGTCAGTTTTTCAGACGAACATTGCAACGCTTCATCGACGACCGAATTCTTCTGGTGCACAACATGGAGCCCGGGCCCTCGAAACCTCCCGACGACGAAGCGTGGGGTGACAGCATGACAGCTTATGGGGGGCCGTTGTTGGTGTGCGGAAAGCTGGGCATTACTTGGTAGCGACGACCGCCCCAGCGGGCATGCCAACGCGTAAGTACTCGGCGATGATCGTCGGGGGCCTCTGGCCGCTGACCGATCCCGAAACCTTCCACGCCGCTTCGGAAGTTCAACACAGCGAGGGTGTCAAGCGACTTCAGGCAGCCGACTCAATCCGAGGCGATGCGAGGCAGGTCGCAAACGAGCAGTCCGGGCAGTTTGTCGATGGATTTTGCAACTGGTGCTATGACTTCGCCGCCACCTGCACCGAGCAGGCCGACAAATATTTCGCCATGGCTCGGACGTCTGAGGAGGCGGGACGGCTGCTCTATGGTCTGCGTGCGGACCTGGATGAAATCGATCAGAAGGCTCATGAGGAGATCGCCCGCCTCGAGCAACAGCCGCATGGGCTCGGCCAATCCCTATTGATGTGGTCGCAGATCGAGCAGGTGTTGGCGACAGCGCGGGCTGAGGCTATGACCAAATCAGCAACAGCGACAGCGGCGATGGAAAGCCTGGCACCACAAGTTGCAGGCCTTGGCGCACAGTCGAACTCAGGTAAGGGCGGCGCGGGCGCGGATTCGCAACAGCCGGGTACCGGTGATCCAGTCGACCCTCAGCTTCGTCAGCTCGTAAACGAGGGTCGCGGTATGGGCGGCGGACGCGGCCCAGGCGGGATGCCGCTCACACCGCCGCCATCGAGCGACGACGACGGATCCAATACACGTCCAACCTCGCACGAAGGACAGGGCCTATCGTCGGGGCCACCTTCAGATGCGAAAGGCGGCTCGCCAGACGGCAAGGGCGGCAGTCACTCCGGCTCTGCTGGGCTCAACGGCCCGGCAGGTGGCGATGAAACATCCAC
>Ga0070667_100004896_pt1 | contig 11215 bp, 7 predicted proteins | sample KBSS33metaG_FD_64659 | JGI IMG/M metagenome (GOLD analysis project Ga0070667, IMG submission 64659) | Switchgrass rhizosphere microbial communities from Kellogg Biological Station, Michigan, USA - KBS S3-3 metaG | ecosystem: Host-associated > Plants > Roots > Rhizosphere > Soil ...
CGGCCGGGTCCGGGCCGGGATAGGAGGAGAGCTCTTCGATCAGGCCGGAGACCGCCGGGTCGCCGGTCAGGCGCAGCTGGCGCTCGAGCCGGCGCAGGGTATGGGCACGCCACTCGCCGAGGTTGAGGATTCGCGGCGCCATGCCTTCCGGGTGCATCGAGATGCGCAGCGCGTTGGCCGGCGGCTCGAGCAGGTGCGGGGCGACGCCGTCGGTGAAGACCGCGAGGCCGCGGTTGGCGGCGACCAGCTCCCAGTGGCGGTCGACGACGACCGCCGGGTAGGGATCGTGGGCCGAGAGCACCTGCTCGATCGCCTCGCGGACCGGCGCCAGGTCAGCGTCCTCGTAGGCGAGCTGGCGGTACTCGGGCGCGAAGCCGGCGGCGATCAGCAGTTCATTGCGCTCGCGCAGCGGCACTTCGAGGTTGGCGGCGAGGCCGATCACCATCTCGCGGCTGGGATTCGAGCGGCCGGTCTCGAGGAAGCTGATGTGGCGGGCCGAGACGCCGGCGTCGAGGGCCAGCTCGAGCTGGCTGCGGTGGCGCCGCCGCCGCCACTCGCGCAGCAGCGGCCCGACGCCCGACTCGGTCGTCGCGGAGGCCATGCGGCCAGCGTACCCCCGCGCCGTTCCGGCGACACTTACCTCCGAGGTAATGGCGGCCGCGACCAGCGGCCGTAAACGCTGTGACGGCCCCGGTGCACCGGGGCCGCCTGGCGCTTTCGTCAGGGCCGTCGGGAACGCACCCTCGGCGACGAGCGATTTTGATCGCAGCGCCTCTGATGGGTAGACCGGTTGGACACCCCGGCCGGTTTCGATGAATTTCGTTTGCCGGTCCGGCCTAGGCCCAAAGCTCCGCGCGGCGCCGTTCGAGCTCGGCCCGCTCGACCGCGTTGGCGCTCAGCGACGCGGCCCGTTCATACGCAGCCGCGGCGGCCTCCTCCTCCCCGCGCCGCAGCAGCAGCTCGGCGTGCGTCGCGTGCAGCGGTGCGTAGCCCTCGAGCTTGGGCTCGGCGAGCAGCGGCTCGAGCAGCTCCAGCCCCGCCTCCGGCCCGGCGGCAAAGCCGACCGCAGCGGCGCGGTTGAGCGCCACCACCGGCGAGGGGTCGAGCACGGTGAGAGCGCCGTAGAGCGCCGCCATCTGGATCCAGTCGGTCTGCTCGGGGTCGGGCGCTTCGACGTGGAGCGAGTCGATCGCCGCCTGCAGCGTGTAAGGGCCGGGCGGGCCGAGCCGGATCGCCCGCGCCAGCGCCTTGCGGCCGCGGGCCAGCTCGTCGCTGTCCCAGAGCGAGCGGTCCTGCTCGCCGAGCCCGACGTAGACGCCCTCGGCGTCGGTCCGCGCAGCGGCACGCGCGTCGAGCAGCAGCATCAGCGCCAGGAGGCCCCAGGCCTCGCCCTCGTCGGGCATCAGCTGGGTCAGCAGCGTCGCCAGCCGGATCGCCTCGGCGCAGAGGTCGGGCCGGACCAGCTCCTCGCCGGCGGTCGCCGCATAGCCCTCGTTGAAGATCAGGTAGATGACGCGGAGGACACCGCGCAGCCGCTCCGGCAGCTCCTCGTCGGCGGGCACCCGGTAAGGGATGCCGGCGTCGGCGATCTTGCGCTTGGCGCGGACGATCCGCTTGCCCATCGTCGGCTCGGCGACGAGGAAGGCGCGGGCGATCTCGCCGGTGGTTAGACCGCCGAGCGTGCGCAGGGTGAGCGCCTCGCGGGCGGCGAGGTCGAGCGCCGGATGGCAGCAGGTGAAGATCAGCCGCAGCCGATCGTCATCGATCGCGCTCCCCTCGCTCACCTCACTCACCTCCGGCTCTGCTTCCGTCTCCTGGCCTTCCAGCACCATCAGCTCGCCCAGCCGCTCGGCCCGGTCGGCTACTGAGCGGCCGCGGCGGATCCGGTCGATCGCCTTGCGCCGGGCGGCGACGGTCAGCCAGGCGGCCGGGCGGTCCGGGACGCCGTCGCGACGCCAGCTCGAGAGCGCCGACTCGAAGGCATCCTGGATCGCATCCTCGGCGAGCTGGAAGTCGCCGACCTGGCGGATCAGCGTCGCCAGCACGGCGCCGCGGTCCTCGCGGTACGCCGCCTGGATCGCGGCGGCGACAGCGTCGCCGCCGCTCTGCGCAGGCGCCGGACTCACCCTCCGGCGGCCACCGCTTCTTCGGAGGCGCGGATCGCCTCCTCGAGCGTCATCTGCGGCCGCACCTCGACCTTGCCGTAACGGGCGAGAGGCAGGCTGGCGGCGATCTTCACCGCCTCGTCGAGGTCGGGAACCTCGACAAGCCAGTAGCCGCCGAGGATCTCCTTGGTGACCGCGAAGGGACCGTCGGTCAGCTCGGTCTCGCCGTCGACGACCCGCACCGTCGTCGCCGCCTCCGAGGCGTGCAGCCGGCCGTTGGCGAGCAGGACGCCGCGGGCGGACAGCTCTTCGGCCCGCTCCATCCACTCGGGGCGCTCGGCATTGCGCCTCGCGGTCTCGGCGGCGTTGGCCTCATCGGCATAGAAGAGGAGCATGTAGTTCGGCATCGAGAACCTCCAGAATCGTCGTCGCCACGTGCGTCGTGGCCTTTGACCATACGACGCACGCGGCTTGACGATTTGGACAGCCGCCCGAAGGGCGGATGTGCGAAGCACATTTCCCGGTCCGATCGCTTACAGCGGCAGGCAGGTCGCCCAGGCGAACGGCGAGTTGCTGCCGTCAGACACCATTCCGCGCACGACCCACTGGCGGTTCGGCTCGGTCTCGCTCGGGGCCGAGGCGATCACCGAGTTCGGCTCGTCCTCCAGCCAGGCGTAGCCGCCGGCGATCAACCGAGTCCCAATCGGGCAGTTGACCTTCGATTCGCCGGGACCGCCGGCTTTGCTGATCAGCGTTCCGCCGCTCACCTGCGCGAAGGTCGCCTTCATCTCCGAGCTGCCGACGCTCTCGGGGCCGAGATCGGCGATGCCAACCGAACCGTCGGCGATCGCCGGGCTGGTCACCCCTTCGAACGAGAGCTCCGTCACCCCGACCGCGGCGTCGTTGATCTCGGAGCTGCGGACGGCGTCGTCCTGGATCTGCAAGGAGCCGATGGCGTTGGGGCCGATCAGCGGGTTCGGGAAGGTCCCGGTGAGGGCGCCGCCGGCCGGGCCGCTCGGCCGCGCCTCGACCGGCCGCTGGTCGCCGTCGCCGGTGCGCCCGTCTCCCCCGGTCCGGCCCTGCAGCGCGATTACCTGCTGCTGTAGCGCGGTGACCTGTTTCTTCAGCTTCGCCAGCGTTTTGGCGACGCTCGTCTTGGCGCCGGCGCTCGCCGCCGCCCCGCCGCCGTCGGCGGCAAAGGCGACCGGGGCGACCGCCAGCGAGATCAGCGCCACCGCGATCGACTGCTCGACCCAGCGCACCACTCGGCTCTGCTTCTTCTTCATGCTTTCCATCGCAATCGTTCCTTGCTCTCGTTGCCGGCCGCCTCGGGCGGGGCCGTCGATTTCGGAGCAGCCTGCGCGGGCGCCATTGCAGCGCCGCTGGCCGGCCGTTGCAGGTCGCGAAGCAGGGGCTGCAACGCCGCTGCAACGGCGGCGGGGCAAGATCGGGCCATGTCGATCAGCGATGCACAGAGCACCGTCCTCATCGAGGACCGCTTCCGGGGCCTCCCCGAGATGGCCCATGGCGGCTACGTCGCCGGCCTGCTGGCCAGCGCACTCGGCGCCGATCGCGTCGAGGTGCGGCTGCGGCGCCCGGTCCCGACCGGCCGGCGGCTGGCGCTCGAGCGAGGGCCCGGTGGCACCGCCGAGCTGCTCGACGGCGAGACCCTGCTCGCCGAAGCGGCGCCCGCAGCGCCGGCGATCGAGCCGCCGCCGCCGGTCTCGCCGCTCGAAGCGGGCGCCGCGGCGCGGCGATTCCTCGGGCACGAGCGCCACCCCGCCCCCCGTTGCGTCGTCTGCGGCCTCGAACGGGCGGCCGGCGACGGGCTGCGGATCTTCCCCGGCCCGGTCACCGGCCGCCGCCTGGTCGCCGCCCCCTGGGTGCCGGCGGCCGAGGAGGCCGACGGCGAGGGCCGGGTCGGGCCGGAGCTTGTCTCGGCGGCGTTCGACTGCGCCCAGCTCTGGGCTCTGATCGCCCACGCGCCGCCCGGCACCGAGGACCTCGTCGTCACCTCTGGCCTCGAGTTGAGCCTGCTGCGCCCGGTCCGCGCCGGCCAGCCGCACGTCGTCCTGGGCTGGCCGATCGGCCGCCAGGGGCGCGCCTGGATGGCCGGCGCGGCCCTCTTCGACCTCGACGGTGAGCTCTACGCCGCCGGTCGCCAGCGGGCGGCGATCACGAGCTGGGGACTGCCGCTCGGAATCGGCGCCAAGGCCGCCTAGCTCGGCGTAGACTCGCGAACGCGATGGCCGCACCTCGTCCGGTGACGATCCTCGCGGCGACCGGGGAGCCGCCGCGCGAATTCGCCAGCGCCGAAGAGGCCCTCGCCGAGGCCAAGCAACTGCAGCCGGGCACGCAGATCGGCATCCACAGCGCCGCCGCGGACGAGGCACAGGCACTTGCGTCGCTGCTCAGCGCCGCCGCCGAGCCGGACCAGGTGCTCGCCTCCGAGGCGGTGCGGGCGCTGGCGCGCAGCGGCGGCGACCACTCCTTCCGCGAGCTCGGAGCGCTGCAGCTCGACGGCGGCGATCCGGTCGCCGCCTGGGAGCTGCTCTGGAGCGAGCCGCCGCCGCGCACCCGGGCCCGTCTCTGCGGCGGCGGCAGGCTCGAGGTCGACGGCCGGGACCTCGCGCCCGGGCTGCCGGGCGGGCAGGCCGGCGCCCTCCTCCACTACCTGCTGAGCCGCCCCGAGCGCAGCGCCAGCCGCGACGAGCTGATCGCGATCACCTGGCCGCAGGATCCGCCCCAGGACCCCGGGGCGGCGCTGCGGCCGCTGCTCTCGCGGCTGCGGCGGGGGCTGGCGCCGGCCACGCTCGAGGGCCGCCAGCAGCTGCGGTTGATCCTGCCGGCACCGGTCTGGTTCGACGTCGAGGAGGCGGCGGCAGCGGTCGAGGCGGCACGCGACGCGGCCCGCCGCGGTGCTTGGGAGAGCGCCCGCGAGCAGGCGGCCGCAGCGGTCGAGCTGCTCCGCCCCGGCTTTCTCCCCGGCCAGGAGGGCGAGTGGGCGGAAGCGCGGCGTCGCGAGATCGAGGAGCTCGAGCTCGAGGCGCTGGAGCTGCTCGCCCGCGGCGGCCTGGGGCTCGGCGGTGCCGAGCTGGCGAGCGCCGAGCGAGCGAGCCGCGAGCTGATCGCCCGCTCGCCCTACCGCGAGACCGGCCACCGCTTCCTGATCGAAGCGCTCGCCGCGGGTGGCAACGCTGCCGAGGCGCTGCGCGCCTACGAGGAGCTGCGAGTGCTGCTGCGCGAGGAGCTCGGCGCCTCGCCGGCCCCCGAGGTCCAGGCGCTGCACCAGCGACTGCTGGCCGGCGAGGACGCCGTCGCTGCCGCCGAGCCGACCCCGGCGCCCGCCGCCGCGGCGCCACGGGTCGCCCTGCCGAGCGTGCTGGCGCCGCGCGGCTCCTCCGCCTTCGTCGGCCGCGAGCCCGAACTCGCCGCACTGCGCGCCGCTTGGTGCGAAGCGCGCGACGGCAACCGCCGGCTGGCGCTCGTCGCCGGCGAGCCGGGGATCGGCAAGACCCGCCTGCTGAGCGAGCTGGCGCGTGAGGCGCAACCTGACGGGACCGTCCTCTACGCCGCCTGCCAGGAGGAAGCGCTGGTCTCCTACCAGCCGTTCGTCGAAGCGCTGCGGCAGGCCGGCGCCGCCCTGCCGCAGATCGCCGAGCCGGCCGGCGACCCCGAGGCGCAGCGCTACCTCCTCTTCGAGGCGACCTCGGCGCTGCTCGACGAGCTCGCCGACCGGGCGCCGCTGCTGCTCGTCCTCGACGACCTGCACTGGGCCGACCGGGCGACGCTGCACCTGCTCCGCCACCTGGTGCGGGCGCCGCGCCAGGCGCCGCTGCTGGTTGTCGGCGCCTACCGCGAAGCCGAGGTCGACGCCGAGCACCCGCTGACCGGGCTGCTCGCCGACCTGCGCCGCGACCGCCTCTTCGAGCGGCTCTCGCTCGACGGCTTCGACGAGGACACCGTAGGCGAGCTGATCGCCCTGCACGCCGGCTACGAGGCCTCCTCGGGGTTGGTCGGGACCGTCCACGCCCGCACCGAGGGCAACCCGTTCTTCGTCGAGGAGGTGATGCGCCACCTGATCGAGACCGGCGTCCTCTTCGAGCGCGGCGGCCGCTGGTCCTCGGCCCTGACCCCGGACGAGATCGGCGTCCCGGAGGGCGTCCGCGAGGTGCTCGGCGACCGCCTCGGCCGCCTCTCCGAGGACTGCCGCACCGCCCTCACCGCCGCCGCCTTGCTCGGCCGCGGCTTCCGTTTCGAGACCCTGGCGGCGATGGAGGTGCTCGGCGAGGAGGCGCTGATCGCGGCGCTCGAGGAGGCGGTCGCAGCGCAGCTGGTGGTCGAGACCGACGGGAGCGGGGCCTACGAATTCACCCACGCGCTGGTCCGCGAGACGCTCTACGCCCGGATCAGCGGGCCACGCCGGCAGCGGCTCCACGCCGCCGCGGCGCGGGCGATCGAGGCGGTCGCGGCCGAGCCGCCGGTCGCTTCGCTGGCCCTCCACTACCGCCTCGCCGGCGCGGCCGGCGACCCCGAGCGGGCGATCGCCTACTCGGCGCAGGCCGGTGCCGAGGCGCGGCAGGTGGCCGCCTGGGATGAGGCCGCCGCCCACTGGGAGGGAGCGCTCGAGGTGATGTCGCGGGCCGGCGGCCGCGAGCCCGAGCGCGCCGCCCTGCACGTCGCGCTCGGCGAGATGATGGGGCTGGCCGGCAACCTCGGCCGCCAGATCGCCAACTTCGAGGCCGCACTCTCCCTATATGAAGACCTGGGTGAAGAGGAGCGGACCGCCCAGGTGCACTCGCGGCTCGGCGGCGCCCACTCGCTGATCGATTCGATCTACGCCGACCACCTCGACATCGGCGTCGCCTTCGAGCACTTCGAGGCCGCCCGCGCCGTGCTCGAGAAGGGACCGCCGCGCAAATCGCTCGGCCACCTCGAAGCCGGGATCGCCACGGCGCTGACCTACGGCGTCGAGATCGAGCGCGGGATCGAGGCCGGCGACCGGGCGATGGCGATCGCCGAAGAGCTCGGCGACGAGTTGCTGTGGGCGACCGGGGCCGAGTCGGGCGGCTGGCACCGGATCGTCGCCGGCGAACTCGAGAAGGGCTTCGCGCAGCAGGAGGCGGCGACTGCGGTGGCCGACCGCGAACGGCGCTCACTGCTGGCCTGGATGGGGCTCAACATCCGCGGCCAGATGAGCTGGGGGCTCGGCGCCCCCGACGAGGCGGAGGCCTTCTTCGAGCGCCACACGAACCTCCCCTACGCCGGCAAGACCGACTACCGCCACGAGACCGCCGACGGGGTCGGCCGATGCTGCTTCTCGCGCGGCGAGCTGGCTGCGGCGCATCGCCTGCTCCATGACGCGCGGCCCGCCTGGGTGACCCACTCGCTGAAGCCGCTGGTCGACCTCTGGGAGGGGCGCTGGGAGGAGGCGGAGGCGCTGGCGGCGAGGACCCTGGCGACCAGCCGCCGCAACGGCAACCGCTGGGACGAGTGGGCCTCGCACCACCTCGCGGCGCGGGTCGAGCGGCTGCGCGGCGAAGGCGAGCGGGCGGCCGCGAGCCTGCGTAGCGCGCTGCCGATCGTCGCCTCCGGCGGAGCCATCTACTTCGAGCTCTGGGTGCAGATCGACCTGGTCCGGGTCGAGACCGAGAACGGTCGGCTCGCGGCGGCGCGCGAGCACCTCGAGCGCTGCCGCGAGATCATCGGCAACGGCGACGACTGGCGCGGCCGGGCGGGACAGGTCGAGCTGGCGGCGGCGGTGCTGGCCGCGGCTGAGGGTCAAGCCGACGAGGCGGAGGCCGGCTTCGTCGCGGCGCTGGCGATCCTCGAACGGCAGCGACTGCTCGGCGACCGCGCCGACGCCCTGCACCAGTGGGGACGCGCGCTGGCCGCTGCCGGCGCCCGCCCCGAGGCGGCCGAGAAACTCGAAGCCGCGCTCGAGCTCTACCGCGATCACGGCGCCGGCGCGGCCTGGACCAGCCGGGTTGAGGCCGACCTGCGCCCGCTCGCCGGCTAACCCGAGCCGCCGGACCGGTGAGCGCAGCCGGCGGCGCGGACAGCGACTACCAGTGGTGCGGACCGTGGTTCCCCGACGGCCCTTCGTCTTGTTGCAGCTAAGGGTCACCCGGATGCCGCCGAAGTCCTCCTCGGCGACAACCGCGCAGAGCTGGTCGGCGAAGGCGACCGCCTCCGCCAGTTCGGAGCCCGGCAGCACCAGCAAAGAACTCCTCGCCGCCGATCCGGTAGGCGAGGTCGAAGGCGCGCATTTACGACTCTAAGCCGGTGAGTCCCAACGACTACAGCGCCAGCGCGATCGGCTCTTCGAGGAGGCCCTTGACGACGGCGAGGAACTCTGCGCCTTCGGCTCCGTAAAGGATCCGGTGGTCGCAGGAGAGGGTGACGTTCATCAGGTGGGCGGGGACGATCGCGCCGTCGCGGACCGCGGGGCGCTCGGCGATCTCGCCGACGGCGAGGATCCCGGCCTGCGGGGAGTTGATGACCGCGTCGAAGCTGCGGACGCCGAACATCCCGAGGTTCGAGACGGTGAAGGTGGCCCCCGAGAGCTCCGGCGGGGTGATCGAGCCGTCGCGGACTTTCGCGGCCAGGGTGCGGGCGTCGGCGGCGATCTCGCGCAGACCCTTGCGGTCGGCGTCGAAGACGGTCGGGACGACGAGGGCGTCCTGGGCCGCGACGGCGATGCCGACGTTGACCCGGGAGTAGAGCTCGAAGCGGCCGTCCTTGTAGGCGCCGTTGGCGCGCGGGAAGCGGCGCAGGGCGATGGCGCAGGCCTTGACGACCATGTCGTTGAAGGAGGGCACGACGTCGCCCTCACCCGAGATCTCCTTGATCCGGGCCCGGGCCTCGACCGCGGCGCCCATGTCGACCTCGGAGGTGAGGTAGAAGTGCGGCGCGGTCGCCTTCGACTCGGCCATCCGGCGGGCGACGACTTCCTGCAGCTTGGAGAGCTCCTGGACCTCGACCTCGCCCTTGGCGGTTTCGGTGGGACCTGCGGTGGTGCCGGCCGCAGGCGCTGGCGCCGCGGGTTGAGCCGGAGGCGCTGCAGCAGCGGGCCCTGCACCCTCTACTTGCTGGGTGGAGGGTGCAGGGCCCGCTGCCCCGGCCGCCTCCACGTCCTTCTTGACAATCCGCCCACCGGGCCCCGAACCAGGCAGCGAAGCCAGGTCCACACCAAGCTCGCGGGCAAGGCGCCGTGCGAGCGGCGAAGCTTTGACCCGTCCCGTGTGCCCGTTGCTCGCCGCCGCCTCTCCAGCGGGTGGCGCCGTAGGGGGGACCACCCCCGAGGAACCTTTAGCTACCGCAGGGGGCGGTGGGTCCCCTGCGGCGACAGGACCCGCTGGCTGGTCGGGCTCGTCCTGCGGTACCTCAGCCGGCGCGGCATCGGGGTCCCCGACCCTCGCGATCACGGCGCCGACCTCGGCGGTCTCGCCCTCGCCGACCACGATCTCCAGCAGGGTGCCGGCGACGTCGGCCTCGTAGGCCATGTTCGCCTTGTCGGTCTCGATCTCGGCGATCTCTTCGCCGACCGCGACCTCGTCGCCGACCTGCTTCATCCAGGTCAGGATCGTCCCCTCCTCCATCGAGTCGGAGAGGCGCGGCATCGCGATGTCCTGTGCGGTGGTCTGGGCCATCGTCGCTCTCCTCTTATACGCCGGTGGCGATCTCGGCTGCAAGGCCGAGTCGTTCGGAGACTTGGTGGACGATACGACCCTCGGCGGGCATGTAGGCGTCCTCGAGCGTGGGGCTGTAGGGGATCGGCGTCTCCGGGCAGGCGATGATCCAGGCGTCGTCGAGCTCCTGCAGGCCCTCCGCGGCCACCATCCCGACCAGGTTGGCGGCCCAGCCTCCGACCATTGGCCCCTCCTCGACCGCGATGACGCGGTTCGTCTTCGCCACCGAGGAGAGGACGGTGGCGACGTCGACCGGCCGCAGGCTGCGGAGGTCGACAACCTCGGCGTCGACCCCGCGCTCTGCCAGCTCGTCGGCCGCCCGCAGGCAGTCGCGGACGCCCTTGGAGATCGAGACCAGGGTCACGTCGGTGCCCTCGCGGACCACCGCCGCCTTGCCGAGCGGCAGCGTCTCCTCGCTGCCGATCGGGTCCTTGACCGAGTAGAGGCGCTTGTGCTCGAGGAAGGCGACCGGGTTCTCGTCGCGGATCGACTGCTTGAGCAGCGCCTTGGCGTCGCTCGCGGTCGCCGGCGCCACCACTTTCAGCCCCGGGATCCCCTGCAGCCAGGGGATCGGCGACTGCGAGTGCATCGCACCGAAGTTGCCGCCGGCGCCCATCGCCGAGCGCACCACCAGCGGCACGCTGCCCTGCTCGTTGGAGACGTACCAGTACTTGGCGGCCTGGTTGATCAGGCTGTCCATCGCCAGCGGCAGGAAGTCGGCGAACATGATCTCGAAGATCGGCCGCAGCCCGGTGACGGCGGCGCCGAAGGCGCCGGCCGAGATCGCCAGCTCGGAGATCGGGGTGTCGAAGATCCGCTCGCGGCCGTACTTCTCCTCCAGGCCCGGCGAGACCGCGAAAACGCCGCCAGCGGTGGCGACATCCTCGCCGAAGAAGACGACCCGCTCGTCGCGCGCCATCTCCTCGTCGATCGCCTCGCGGACCGCGACGCGGAACTCGATCGTCGCCTCACTCATCTTTGAACTCCTTTCCGTCCTCGGCTGGATCGGGGAACGGGGCCGCCAGGCCCTGCTCGACGATCCGCTCGAGCTCGGCCGCCACCTCGGCGTCGATTTCGTCGCAGCGCTCTGCCTCGATCCCGTAGCGCTCCTCCAGCCCGGTCCGCGCCACCAGCAGCGGGTCGCGCTTGCGCCACTCGTCGAGCTCGCCGGGCTTGCGGTACTTGCCCGGGTCCGAGCGCGAGTGGCCGACGAAACGGTAGGTCAGGGTCTCGAGGAAGGCCGGGCCAGCGCCCGAGCGGGCATGCTCGATCGCCTCGGCCGCGCCCTCGCGCACCTTCCAGAGGTCGTTGCCGTCGACCTGCTGGGTGTGGATGCCCATCGCCATCGGCCGCGAGCCGATCGCCCCGGCCGTTACGTCCTCGATCGGCGTGAACTCCATGTAGAGGTTGTTCTCGCAG
>Ga0070667_100004898_pt1 | contig 11215 bp, 10 predicted proteins | sample KBSS33metaG_FD_64659 | JGI IMG/M metagenome (GOLD analysis project Ga0070667, IMG submission 64659) | Switchgrass rhizosphere microbial communities from Kellogg Biological Station, Michigan, USA - KBS S3-3 metaG | ecosystem: Host-associated > Plants > Roots > Rhizosphere > Soil ...
CTCAAGTACCTGCACCTGCCGCAGACGGAGCGTCGGATGCAGGCGTGGGAGGATCTCGTCAACCGCATCAAGAATCCGGTCGATGAAATCACCATCCATGTCGTCGGCAAGTACGTCGGCTACGAGGACTCCTACAAGAGCCTCAACGAAGCCCTCTACCACGGCGGCTTCCAACAGCGTCTGAAGGTGAACATCAAGTGGATTGAAGCCGAGGCCCTGGAAGAACCCAGCGGCGCCGCACTGCTCGACAACGCCGACGGGATCCTCGTACCGGGCGGCTTCGGCAATCGCGGCACGCGCGGGATGATGCGCGCCGCGCAGGTCGCACGGGAGCGGCAGATTCCCTACTTCGGCATCTGCTACGGTTTCCAGTGGGCCACGGTCGAGTACGCTCGCAACGTCGCCGGCCTGACGGACGCCGACTCGACGGAATGCAATCCTGAAACGCCGGCGAAAGTGATTTACAAACTTCGCGATCTGCTCGGCGTCGACGATCTCGGCGGCACCATGCGGCTTGGCGCGTACGCGTGCGAGCTGGCTCCGGGGTCGCTCGCGCAGCGCGTCTACGGCACGAACCTGATTCACGAGCGCCATCGTCACCGCTACGAGTTCAATTGCCTGTACGAGCGGACGCTGAGCGAAAGTGGGCTCCGCATTTCAGGTCGATCGCCGGACGGAAAGTTCGTGGAGATCGCCGAGCTCCCGAGTCATCCGTGGTACCTCGCCGTCCAGTTCCATCCCGAGTTCAAATCGAAGCCGACGCGGCCGCATCCACTGTTTGCCGCGTTCGTCGGCGCGGCGCATCAGCACAAGACGGAACGCAGCCCACGCGATGCCGACCATGCGCCCAGCATCGCGTTGCGCGCGTGAGCAGGAAGGGAGCCTCCTGCCCGTTCAGCCCCCTATAATGTCCCTGTGCCCCCGCTGACACTCGGCGACATTCCGATTGGTGGCGGCAGTCCATTTGTCCTGATTGCCGGGCCGTGCGTGATCGAGAGCGAAGCGGACGCCACGCATCTGGCTGGAGAGCTCGCCGACATCGCGCGCCGATCGCGCGTGCCGTTCATCTTCAAGGCCTCGTACGACAAGGCGAACCGCACGTCCGGCCGATCCTTTCGCGGACCGGGCCTCGACGAGGGCTTGCGCGTTCTCGCGGCGATCAAGGCCCGCTGGCGGGTGCCGATCCTGACCGACATTCACGAACCGTCGCATGCCGCGGCCGTGGCCGCCGTGGCCGACGTGCTGCAGATTCCCGCGTTTCTGTGTCGTCAGACCGACCTTCTGGTCGCCGCCGCCCGAACCGGTCGCATCGTGAACATCAAGAAGGGACAGTTTCTGGCCCCTGACGACGTCATGCACGCGGTCGCCAAGGTGGTCGACGCCGGCAACCCGCGTGTGGTGGTGACGGAGCGCGGGACGAGCTTCGGCTACCACAACCTGGTCGTCGACATGCGCGCGTTTCCGATGATGCGGCAACAGGGTGTTCCCGTCGTGTTCGACGTCACGCATAGCCTTCAGCTCCCGGGCGGCGGTGACGGCGTGACGACGGGCCAGTCCGAGTTCATCGAACCGCTGGCGTCGGCCGGTGTGGCGGCTGGCGTCGATGGGGTGTTCCTCGAGGTCCACGCGGAGCCGTCCCGCGCGAAGAGCGACGCCCAGAATGCCCTGAAGCTCGATCGGCTCGAGCCGCTGCTGCGCCGCCTGCAGGCGATCGACGAGGTCACCAAACAGTCCGGGGTGAGCCTTCGTGGCTGATCGCCGCGACCCCATCGGCGCCGCCCCTGGGACGATCGAGGGGCGGGCGCTTGCCAGAAAGGTGCTCGAAACCGAGGCGGCGGCCATCCTTGCGCTGGTCGATCGATTGGACGAACGATTCGATCGGGCCGTGCAGCTGCTGCTGGAGTGCAAGGGCCGCGTCGTTCTGACCGGCATGGGCAAGTCGGGCATCATCTGCCAGAAGATCGCCGCGACACTCTCGAGCACCGGCACCGCCTCGTTCTTCATGCATCCCGCTGAAGCCATGCACGGCGATCTCGGCGTGATTCGTGGCGACGACGTGGTCATCGCGCTGTCGTACAGCGGCGAGACCGACGAGCTGTTGCGGCTGCTCGAACGGATCCGGCGCCTTGGCGCGAAGCTGGTCGCCATCACCGGCCGCGCGGCGTCGACGCTGGCACAGTCGGCCGACGTCGCGCTGGATTGCAGCGTCACCGAAGAGGCGTGCCCGATGAACCTGGTGCCGACCGCCAGCACGACGGCCGCGCTCGCGATCGGGGACGCGCTGGCGATGACGCTGCTCGTGGAAAAGGGCTTCCGCCAGGAGGACTTCGCGAATCTGCATCCCGGCGGCAAGCTCGGGAAGCGGCTGATGCGCGTTGAAGCGCTGATGCACTGCGGCAAGCAATGCCCGGTCGTGCGCACAGACACGCGGATGCGCGACGTGATTTACGAGATGTCGAGCAAGGGCCTCGGCATGACCTGCGTCGTCGATGGCGACGACACGCTCCTGGGCATCATCACGGACGGCGATCTGCGGCGGCGGATGGAGCGCGGCACCGAGATCCTCGATCTGACCGCCGGGGACGTGATGACGCGGCACCCGATCACGGTCGCGCCCGACACGCTCGCGGCCGAAGCGCTCAATATCATGGAGCAGCGGAAGGTCACCGCGATCGTGGTGGCGGATGCCCGTCAGCCCGAACGACTCGCCGGCGTCGTGCACATCCACGATCTGTGGCGCTTGGAGATGTTTTGAGAAACGGGAGTCGGGGCTAGGGACTGGGGGCTAGATGTCGGGGGACCATCCACCGCTAGCCCCAAGCCCCGAGCCCCTGAAGTGACTTTGATCAACGCAAGGGCCGCAAAAGTCAGGCTGATCCTCTTCGACGTCGACGGCGTGCTGACCGACGGCAAGATCCTTCTGAACGCCGACGGCACGGAAAGCAAGCAGTTCGACATCAAGGACGGCACCGGGATCATCTGGGCGCAGCGGGCGGGGCTGACGGTGGGGTTCCTGTCGGCACGGACATCCGCGGCGACGGGACTGCGCGCCGCCCAGCTCGGCATCACGCTGGTGCACCAGGGCGTCGCCAGCAAGCTGGAATCCTACGAACAGATCGTCGACTCACTGCTGATGGAGGACGAGCACGTAGCGTACATGGGCGACGACGTACTCGACCTGCCAGTGCTCACACGGGTCGGCCTCGCCGCCGCGCCGGCCGATGCGGTCGAAGATGTGCGCACGCGCGTCCACTGGGTCAGCGCGGCAAGAGGCGGTCACGGCGCCGCGCGCGATCTGGTGGAGCTGGTGCTTCGCGCCCAGGACCGCTGGGACAGCCTGCTCGCTGAGTTCGTGGAGCAGCCGACATGAGCGGCTACGGTCCGCTGCTTGCGGTGCTCATCGCCCTCCTGATCGGCCTGACCATCGGCAAGGCGTGGGAACGCTACAAGCTCCGGGATGGCAAGTGGATCGATCGGCGACGCGCCCGGCAGTCACCCCACTACATTCTCGGACTCAATTTCCTGGTGGCGAACCAGATCGACCTGGCGATCGAGGAGCTGAGCCGCGCCGCCAGCCTCGACGCGGACGCGCTCGAAGTCCACATGATTCTCGGCAATCTGTACCGTGAGAAAGGACAAGTCGGCAAAGCCATCGCGGCGCATCAGGGGCTGCTGCAGCGACCGCGGCTCAGCAAGCTCGAGCACGCCTATGTCCTGCTGTGCCTGGGCCTCGACTACAAGCGCGGCGGCTTCGTCGATCGCGCGCTCGAGGCGTTCAACGAGGTACTGAGACTCGACCCCAAGAACGAGTACGCGCTCCTCAACCTGCAGAAGCTGCACGAGGAACAGCATCAATGGACCGAGGCATACGACACGCGGCAGCGCCTGTCCACGCTGGCGGCGACCGACGCCCGGCCGCAGAGTCAGGCGATTCTCGCCTTCCTCGAAAACGAGATCGGACTGGAGGCGATCCGCCGGAAGGATCACCGGGAGGCGATCCGGCGGTTCGAGGCCGCGATCGATCTCGATGCGCGCGCCGTCCCGGCGTATCTGAACCTCGGCGACGTCAAGGTCGCCCAGGGTGACGAGCGCGAAGCGGCGGCGATTTGGGAAAAAGTGATCGAGGTCGCGCCGGACCGCGCCTACCTGACCTTCGATCGGCTCGAGGCCCTCGCGATCCGGACTGGGAACGCCGACCGCTTCACCCGATTGTGCCGCCGCCTCATCGACGACACCCCGCAGGATTGGCGCGCTCGCCTCGCGCTGTCACGGCACCTCGCCGCTGGCGGCCACGCCCGCGAAGCACTCGACCTCCTGTTCGCTGCGCTCGTGCAGAACCCGCATGCGCTCAGCATCCATCAGGCGATCTGGCGCGCGCTCGGCCAGTTGCACCACCCGGCCGCCCTCGTGGATCGGTACGGCGAGCTGACCGAACACGCGGTGTTCTACCTCGACCCGCACATCTGCACGCGCTGCCGCTATCGCAGCACCGAGCTGCTCTGGCAGTGCCCGCATTGTCACGACTGGAACACGTTTGTTGAAGAGCGCATCGCTCCCGCGCAGGATACGACAGAGGTGGAGGTGTAACAGCTAGCCCCCAGCCCCCCGCCCCTAGCCCCTAGCCCCTAGCAGCGTCTTTAATACTTCGGCGACCTGACGGTCGGTTTCCTCGAAGGTTCCATCGGTCTGGATCACGAAGTCCGCGCGCGCGGCTTTTTTTTCCGTCGGCCATTGCGCGGCGAGGCGCTGCCGCGCCGCGTCTTCACTCAGTCCCCGATGAACGAGCCGCGCGATCTGCAACTCCGGCGGACAGGCGGTGACAATGACCCGGCCGAAGTCCCTCTCGCCGCCGGATTCGTACAGAAGCGGCACGTCCACGATCGCGATCGGATCGCCGAGGCGTTCGAAGCCCTGCAGTCCGGCGGCGATCGCGCGATATACGGCGGGGTGCACGATCGCCTCGAGCTCGCGACGCGCCCGCGCGTCGTCGAACACGATCGGGCCCAGCTTTCCGCGGTCGACGGACCCGTCGGCCGCCAGCACTTCAGATCCAAACCGTGCCGCGATCGCGGCCGTCGCCTCGGTGCCAGCGGCCTGCACGCCGCGGACGAGAGCGTCCGCGTCGAGGCAGGCGATGCCACGTCTGCGAAACTGATCGAGGACGTAACTCTTGCCCGTGGCGATCCCGCCGGTGAGCGCTACGCGCAGCATGGGAAGGTCCGGCTAAAGCCGCCGCCTATCCCGCCCTCTCTATCGCGGCGGTGACCGTGTTCTTCAACAGCATGGCGATCGTCAGCGGGCCGACGCCACCGGGGACGGGTGACAGCGCACCGGCCACTTCGGCCACTTCCGGATGCACGTCGCCAACCACGAGCGATCCCTTCCGCTCGAATACTTCGCGGCGCTTCGATCCGACGGGGAACAGACGATCGATCACGGATCCATCCGATACCTGCGTGGTGCCGACGTCGATAACCGTCGCGCCCGGCTTGACGAACGAGGGCGTCACGAATCCCGGCCGCCCGATCGCGGAGACGAGGATGTCGCCTTCCGAAGCGATGCGCGGCAGGTCCACCGTTCGAGAGTGACAGACCGTGACGGTCGCATTGCCATGCAGGAGAAGGAGCGCCATCGGCTTGCCAACGATGTCGCTGCGCCCGATGACGACGGCGTGCGCACCGGCAATCTTGACCCCCGATCGTTCCAGCAGCTGGATGACTCCCGACGGCGTGCAGGACGCCAGGGCCGCCCGGCTCTGCACGAGCCGCCCGACGTTGATCGGATGAAGGCCATCGACGTCCTTCGCCGGATCGATCGCGTCGAACACACGACGCTCGGCGTCGGCGCCCATCGCCGCCGGGAGCGGCGACTGCACGAGGATGCCGTCGTGGACGTCGCTCGCGTTCAGGCGAGCCACGATCGACAACAGTTCGTCGAGCGACGCCGTCGCCGGCAGCCGCTCGAGATCGGTTCGCAGCCCGGCATCCCCTGCCGATTTCAGTTTGTTCCTGACGTAGATGGCCGATGCCGGGTCGTCGCCGACGAGGACAATCGCCAGCGCCGGCGGGCGTCCGGCACGAGCCGTGAACGCGGCGATGGCCGGCGCCGATTCGGCGCGGATCTGGTTGGCGACGGCAATGCCGTCGAGCAGCCTCGCCGTCATTGGCCGGCGGCCTCGGTCTCGAGGCGGCGCAGCGAGTCCGGCCGGCCGAGCACGACGAGCTTGTCACCGATGCGAATGGCCGTGTCTGGTTCGGGATTGAACTCCATCGATCGATCGTGCCGCTGGATGCCGACGACGATCACGCCGTAGCGCTGGCGCAGGTTCGCATCGAGAATCGTGGTGGACGCCAGCGGCGACGATACGGCAATCGTGATCTCCTCCATCGCCAGATCGATATTCTCGGTGCTCGTCGCGAGCTCCACGAAGTCGACGACGGCCGGCCGCAGGGCGGTCTGCGCAATCTGCACCGCGCCAATCTGATACGGCGAGATGACACGGTCCGCGCCCGCCCGCTTCAGCTTCCGCGTCGCATCATCGGTTTCCGCGCGCCCCACGATGAACAGATCGGGCCGCATCACCCGCGCGCTCAGGACGGCGTACACGTTTTCCGCGTCGGTACCCACCGCGGCAATCAGCCCCCGCGCCCGCGCGATGCCGACGCGCTTGAGGACGTCCTCCCGGCTGGCGTCGGCTTCCACGCCGAGGGCGCCGTCTTCAATCGCGGCCTGCAAACGCTCCGGGCTGCGCTCGACGACGACAAACGGCACGCCCTGGCGCGCGAACTGCCGCGCCACGATGCTGCCGATGCGGCCGTAACCGCAGATGATGAAGTGATCCTTAATCGATTCGAGCATACGTTCCTGACGGCGCCGTTGCAGCCGCTTGGGCAGCCCGCCTTCCACGACCACGGTTGCCAGTAGTGTAAAGGTGTACAGGGCAGCGCCGACGCCGACCAGGAGCAGCCCGACGGTGAACCGCTGACCGGCGCGCGTCAGGTTGGTAGGTGCCTCGACCGTCGTCAGGGCGAGGACGGTCATGTAGAACGCGTCCCAGGCGCCTCGGTCGTCGGTGATCATGAAACCGAGGGTGCCAATCCCGATCACCGAAAGAAGAAGGGCGACCGCGAATCCCGGGCCTTGTGCCCGAAACCAGTGGCCGCCCTGTACGGGTGTCACTGAGCAGTGTCAGTGCCGCGCTGCCTGGACCTTGCTTTCGGCGAGCAGCTTGCTGTGGTTGATGCCGTACGAGAAGTAGAACACCAGCCCGATCACCAGCCAGACGATCAATCGCAGCCAGTTGGTCCAACCAAGCCCGTAAATCATCGATCCGCAGACTACGATGCCGAGGATAGCGACGACCGGCAGCGCCGGCACCATGAAGCCGCGCGGCACGTCTGGCCGCCGAACGCGCATGATCCACACGCCCGCGCAGACGAGCATGAAGGCGAACAGCGTGCCGATGCTCGTCATCTCCCCGACGATGTTCTCCGGGATGAACCCTGCGAACGCTGCGGTCAAGAAGAAGAACAGAATGTTCGACTTCCACGGCGTCCGGTACCTCGGGTGCAGTTCGGAGAAGACCTTGGACACGAGGCCGTCGTGGCTCATCGAATAGAAGACGCGCGACTGGCCCAGGAGCATGACCAGAATCACTGACGAGAACCCGGCAAGAATGGCGACCGTCACGAACTTGGCCAGCCACGCGTAGCCGGTCATGTACTTCGTGATCGCGAAGGCGACTGACGCCTCTTTGCCCGCGGTCCGGAAGTCGTCGACCGTCGCGACGCCGCTCAGCACGTACGAGAACAGCACGTACAACACCGTGCAGATGACCAGCGAGCCCAGGATGCCGATCGGCATGTCGCGCTTCGGGTTCTTGGCCTCCTGCGCCGCGGTCGACACCGCGTCGAATCCGATGAAGGCAAAGAACACGACCCCGGCGGCCCCCAGAATGCCCATCACACCGCCGTAGGGATGAACCACGCCCTGCGGGGTCGTGTAGGTCGTCGGAGCTGGAACAAACGGCGTGTGATTGGCGGGGTTGATGAATTGCCAGCCGATGCCGATCACCAGCAAGACAATCGTGACCTTGGTGATGACGATGACCGTGTTGACGGTGGCCGATTCCGAGATGCCGCGAATCAGCAGCGCCGTCAGAAGAGCCAGGATGATGATGGCGGGGATGTTGATGATGCCGTGCACGCCGTCGGGCGATGCCTCGAGCGGTGAATGGCACCATTCATACGGTATGTGAAGCCCGACGTATTCGAGCACCTTGTTGAAGTACTCGCTCCACGCGATCGCGACCGTCGCGGCGCCGACGGCGTACTCGAGGATCAGGTCCCAGCCGATGATCCAGGCGACCAGCTCGCCCATCGTCGCGTACGAGTAGGTGTAGGCGCTCCCGGCGATCGGAATCATCGACGCGAACTCGGCGTAGCACAGGCCCGCGAACGCGCACCCCACGCCAGCCACGATGAACGCGATGGTCACCGACGGACCCGACCGCTCGGCGATCGCTGCGGCGGTTCGCACGAAGAGCCCGGCGCCGATGATCGCGCCGATGCCAAGCGCGACCAGCGCACCCGGGCCCAGCGTCCTTTTCAGCGTCGTCTCGCCGCTGCCTGCAACGTCCATCAGAAGGCGGTCGATCGACTTGGTCCGAAACAATGCACCAGCCACTATGTCCCCTTTCAGTTCAGTTGATTGAGCCGACCCCACCTGACGGGGAGCCAGCTGGGCTCCGCCGGCGAGAGACCAACGCGATTATACGCGGCGTTGCCTGGTGGGCCAGCAGCTAGCCGTCACCGTGCCGGCGGCGGGAATGTCTGGACCGTCACTTCCGGAAACCGTGGCGTCCCGGACAAGAGTGTCGAGCGCCGGCCCAGGAGTTCCTGGTCGAAGAACTCCCGGACCACCGCGCGGGTAATGTCGGCGATTCGCGCGGGGGCAATCGGGCCCATCACCGGCCGCTCGCGCAGCGGTCCGCCCCAGAATGCCAGGTCGATGAAGTCGAGGTGACGGGTATCGCGCACGTCGACGCGGTAGTACGGGCGGGCGGACCGCCGGTAGATCGGATCGCTGGCGCCGGCGCGGCCCGGCCGCGCCGAGTAGACCATCAGGAACGGACGGCTCATCGCCGCGTCGATCATCGTTCCGTACTGGGGAATGCCATCGAGGTTCAGTCCGGCCGCGCACCGCCGGTCCTCGACGCAGAACTGAGCCGCGGTCACGCCGCCCATGGAATGTCCGAAAACCCCTAGACGGGCGAGGTCGATCCGGGCGGCCAGACGACCGATCGGGCCATCCGACGTTAGGCTCGACAGTCGATCGACCACGAGCCTGGTGTCCTCAACCCAGCGCCGCAGCGCGAGATGGGTCTTCTGCAGTCCGCCAAGATACTCCCGCAGAAGCCGGAGTTGCTCCGCTTCGTCGGTACTCTTCGTGACCGACGCCATGGTTTCGTCTTCGGGTCCCCATTCGCTGAAGACGTCGGCAATCGGCTTCAGAAACGCTCCGCCAGCGTCGAGCATCCTGACGACGCGGCCGTCCGCCAGCGTCGCGGCTGACGCCTCAAACGGGTGCACGATGCTCAGGACGGCATAGCCGTGGCTGGCGAGATCCTCCAGAAGCGCCGTGTGGGCGCTTGGGACGCTGGTATACCCGTGAGCAAAAACGAGCACCGGCAACTTCCGGCCGTCAGCAAGCGGCGGCGCGTCGAGCTGCGCATGCGTCCGAACGCGCTCGAGCAGATCAAAGGTCGTTTCGGGTGCGCGAAAGACGCTCGCGAACGTTCGTACCTCGGCCAACCCCTCGCGCAGGTAAGGCGCGACCTGGCCACCGCGCGCTGCCGTGGGATACCAGATCAGTACTTCGACGTTCCGTGGTTCGCTCGCATCAGTGAATGTTTCCTGGCGTGATCGGTCGACCAGCCGCCACGTCGTCGTGCCGACCGCGAACCGTCCAGTGGGAGCCGGCAACTCGAAGGGCGCCGGTGGATTGGTTTGGGACATCGCGATCTCGTCAGGTCGAGCGCCGAGAAGGAGCGCAGCGACAATCGACGCGTGGAGCGTGCTCGCCCTCATGTCATGTCACGCTGGCCAGCATGCGCAGGTAGAGGCGCGTCTGCCCTTCGGGATCGGCGGTTGCCAGAAGGTCGCCGATGACCGCCACGGATGTGGCGCCGGCCGCGACGACCGACGCGGCGCGTTCCAGCGTAATCCCCCCGATCGCGACGAGCGGCAGGCTGCGCGCCGTCGCGCGCCGGGCGGCGGCGGCTACGCGTTCCAGTCCAATCGCCTCGTAGCCCGTGTGCTTCGTCATGGTGCCAAACACCGGTCCGATCGCCACGTAGCTGATTGGTTCGTCGAGCGCCCGCTCGAGCTGCTCCACCGTGTGCGTGGACACGCCGACAACGGCGTCCGCACCCACCACCTGTCGAACGGCGCGCGGCGACAGGTCCTCCTGACCGACGTGCACGCCGTCGGCGCCGGAAAGGCGCGCGATATCGGCGCGATCGTTGACGATTACCATTGCGTCAAACGGCCGCGCCAGCTCGACGATCGCTTTGGCGGTATCGAGGAACGCGGCGCCGGTGAGGTGCTTTGCGCGCAGTTGCAGAAATCGGGCCCCGCCGGCCAGGAACGCGCGGGCGAGATCGGTCGGCGTCCAACCGGAGCGTTCCGCCGCCTCGGCGTCGACAATCGCGTTCAGAATCGGGAGTCGAATCTTGCCCTCAGACCGCCTCGGCGAGGCGGCCGCTGCTAGGGCGAGCGAGGAAGCGATCCATGAACGACGTGCTCAGCTTGCCGGCGACGAAGTCAGGATCGGCCAGTATGCGTAGATGCAGCGGGATGGTGGTCTTGATCCCTTCGATGACCGTCATCTCGAGCGTGCGCTTCATCCGCGCGATGGCTTCCTGGCGGTCGCGGCCGTGGACGATGATCTTCGCGATCATCGAGTCGTAGTACGGCGAGATGGTGCAGTCCGAGTGTGCGAAGGTCTCGACTCGGACGCCGGGGCCTCCCGGTACACTGAACACGTGGATCAGGCCCGGCGACGGCACAAAGGTGTCCGGATCCTCGGCGTTGACGCGGCACTCGATCGAGTGGCCGGTGAACGTAACATCGCCCTGCTTATGGCTGAGGCGCTCGCCTGACGCGATTCGGATCTGTTCCTTGACGATGTCGACGCCGGTCACCATTTCGGTGAC
>Ga0070667_100004905_pt1 | contig 11210 bp, 11 predicted proteins | sample KBSS33metaG_FD_64659 | JGI IMG/M metagenome (GOLD analysis project Ga0070667, IMG submission 64659) | Switchgrass rhizosphere microbial communities from Kellogg Biological Station, Michigan, USA - KBS S3-3 metaG | ecosystem: Host-associated > Plants > Roots > Rhizosphere > Soil ...
AGTACTGAGTACTGAGACCTGCGGTTGCTCCTTTAATGTTCCCGCCACCAGACCGTCGATGGTTTTTACCAGCAAGGCCGCACCAATTTCTTTCATTTTATCGTGCACATCGCCGGCTGTTTCATCTTCGGCAATTGGGAAACTTTCCTGTAACAGGATATCGCCGGTATCAATTTCGTGTTGCAGTTTAAATGTGGTAACACCTGTTTCTTTCTCCCCGTTGATAACAGCCCAATTAATGGGCGCCGCGCCACGGTATAATGGTAACAGCGATCCATGCAGGTTGATGGTTCCCATGGGCGGCATGTTCCAGACAATTTCGGGTAACATACGAAATGCCACTATTACCTGTATATCGGCTTTCAGCAACCGCAATTCCTCTATGAATGCAGGATTCTTCAGCTTTTCGGGTTGCAGTACAGGCAATCCTTTTCCTACCGCGTATTTTTTTACGGCGCTCTCGGTTAATTTCATACCGCGCCCGGCGGGTTTATCGGCAGCCGTTACAACTGCTACAATATGATAACCTGCTTTTACCAGCGCATCTAAAGAAGCAACTGCAAATTCAGGCGTTCCCATAAAAATAATCCGCGGCGATTTTTCTTTCAGCATGGCTGCGAAGATATTATTAAAGCAGGAAGCAATATGGGCGATGATTTGATTCGGCAATTAGAAATCATCGTACATCAAATATTTCTTCCTTATTTTTTTGAATTCAGATAAGGCCGGTTCCCAGGTCTTCCTGATATCGTCTTCGGAAACATTGTTTTTGACCTGCTGCATCAGATCTGCATTGCCGGCGAGTTTGTTAAAAAAATAATCTTCCGGCTTACCGCTTTTGGGCACAATAAAAAAGGAATCCTTCACCGGGAACAATCGGTATGCTTCCAGTAACCAATGCAATTGAACCTTGTTATCTACCTTTTTTAATACTTCATCTGCTGTGCCGCCAAGGTTCCAGCCATAGCAGGTTTTACCATAATGCTTGCTGTTCTTTGCACCTTCATTGGACTGCGGCGTAAACGAATATAAATTAGCCGGTAATGAGGGATGGCCAAAAACCTGGAACGGCGTGGCGGTGCCGCGTCCTTCGCTCAGTGTGGTGCCTTCAAAAAAACAGAGGGATGGATAGAGATACACAGATTGTATAACCGGTAAATTGGGAGAAGGCCGCACCGGCAACACATATTTGCTGCTATGATTATAGTTAACGCATTTTATTACCAGAAAATGAAAAGGCGTGTCGGCCGAGTTTTTCGCCGTACGGTAATAATCATATTTGCGGTTGGCTGTTTCAGACAACCATCTTTCGCCCGCAATCATAAATGCATATTCGCCCAGGGTCATGCCATACACAATGGGCACCGGCTGCATACCTACAAATGAGGTAAATTTTTTATCGAGTACGGGGCCATCCACATAAAACCCGTTTGGATTGGGCCGGTCGAGTATGAGCAGGGGTTTACTGTTTTCCATCGCAGCCTCCATATATTCCTGCAACGAAGAAATAAAGGTATAGAAGCGAACACCCACATCCTGAATATCAAAAACCATAATATCAATGTCTTTCAGATCTTCGGCTGAAGGTCTTCTTTTGCTGCCATACAGCGACACCACCGGGATGCCTGTTGCCGCGTCGATGGCATTGCCTACTTTTTCTCCGGCATCTGCCGTTCCGCGGAAACCGTGCTCCGGTCCAAATATCCGTTTGATGATGATGCCCAGCTTTTGCAGGGTATCTACCAGGTGTTTATTGCCTACCATAGAGGTTTGATTGGCAAAAATGCCGACCCGTTTTCCTTTCAGCATCGGCACATATACATTCGTTCTTTCAGCACCGCTGATAATATGTCCTTTAACTTGCGGTTGCTGTTGACCCAAAAATGTTGGAGCGTAACACAAAACAAAAAAAATACACAATAAGTATTTCATGACCAGTATTTATGGCATTAAAATAGCGTCGAAAATGATGGCTAAAGATGGGTAAAAATTTTTAATGGGAAATGTGAAACATTGCCTTACTTTCGGGTTTCCGGCCTTTTTTGGTTCCTGTATTGCAAAGAATCGCGGCAGGAACGGGTGAGCACCAGGAACATTATTTTTATTTATAAAATTTAGTTTATGCAAACAGTGAAAAGCGGCGATACGGTGAAAGTACATTACCATGGTCGCCTTACAGATGGAACAACTTTCGATAGTAGCGAAGGACGCGAACCGTTGGAATTTGAAGTGGGCAGTGGTATGGTGATCAAGGGATTTGATGACGGCGTAACCGGTATGAAAGTAGGTGATAAAAAAACAATCAATATACCGGTAGATGAAGCATACGGACCCGTGAACGAAGATATGCTGGTAGAATTTCCCAGGGCCAATTTTCCGCCGGAAATGGTGCCGGAAGTGGGCATGCAGTTAAACATGACGAGCAGCGACGGGCAGGTAATACCCGTGGTAATTACCGATGTCAAAGACGATGTAATTTCGCTGGATGCCAATCACCAGCTCGCCGGTCACGATCTGGTGTTCGACCTGGAACTGGTAGAAATTGTGGCCGCAAAATCATTGATAATAATGCCGTAATGAAAGCGGCTTATAGCAAAGGTTCATAGTGATCTGCATGAATGCAATCGCTATGAACCCTTTGTATTATAGATCCTTCAGTTTGTGGTTGCAGCGGATACAGTTGACCATGAAGTATATTTTTTTTCATATACCCATAGCAGCATAGCAATGGCCAGTATGCAAAGCAGCGTGGCCACCAACGAGCCTTCAAATCCAAACTTGCCGCCCGTCAGCCATTCGTTTCCCTGCAATTCATGCTGGAAAAGGCTTTGCAAGGGCTGACCGCTTACCTGATATCCGAGTATGGGTCCCTGGAAAAAATTCCAGGTAAAATGCAGCATGATGCCAAACCATAAATTCTTAGTGTAGACATAATTAATGCCCAGCAAAATACCGGCAAGAAAAATATTAACGGCTGCAATAATCGAAAAATCAGGGTTGTCTAAATGAGCCAGCGCAAAAATAAAAGCGGATATCAGCAGGGCCAGCCATTTATTTGCTGATTCAAGCAGGTTGTTTAGAATATATCCCCTGAAAGCAATTTCTTCGGCAAAGGCAATAATCACCATCAGCCCAAAGCTTATAAAAAGTTCGTTTCCATTAAAATTGATATCGGTCCATACCAGGTTTTTACTAAAAAATAAGATACAGGTGCCGGTACACAGCAAGAAAATACCGATAAAAAAACCAGCGCCTGCATGCGGCCCGTTTTTATCGAATGAAAACCCAAGGCTGTTAAAAGAACGGCGATCAACCAGGGTACGGAATAGCCATGCCAACGAGATGGAGATGATGGCCATTGCAATAAACGAAAGATAAGGAATATTGGTTGCGGTATCCTTTTCGCTGGCAGGCGGTAGTTTGTGAAAAACACCCATCACTAAAAATGCCGTAAACATCAATGCAAAGTACACAACACAAAAAATCAATGCCCTGAGCCAGCCTTGTGCTATCAGCGGTTTATTATTGAGATATGGTTTCATTTATGTTAATTTGCGTTTTTACTTTTTTTACTACAGGAGACATGAAGGTTTTTCACAGAGATACACAGAGGGTATTTATTCACTGATATTCCTCTTTTGCATTGTCAGGATTCTTATCATTAAAATAAAACCATAACCTAACCTCCTTCACGCTGTGACACCTCATTCAACGCTGTGGTAAACCTTATGATAAATAAAATTACAACTATGTTTGAGAACTATTCATATACTTCGGCGGAACGGCTGACGCGCTATGTGCAGATAGATACGCAGAGTGATCCCCAATCCACTACAACCCCCAGCACGGAAAAACAGAAAGATTTGGGAAGGATACTGGTGAACGAGCTGCTGGAACTTGGGGTGAACGATGCGCATTTAGATGATTACGGATATGTGTATGCCAGCATCCCCGGCAATACAGAAAAACAGGTGCCGGTAATTTGTTTCTGTTCGCATATAGATACAGCACCCGATTGCAGCGGCGCAGGGGTGAAACCTATCCTGCATAAAAATTATAATGGAGCAGATATCATTTTGCCGGATGATGCAACACAAATCATTTCCATCGCCGACCATCCTTACCTGCAAGAAAAGATAGGCGAAGATATCATTACAGCCTCGGGCACTACCTTGCTGGGCGCCGATGATAAAGCCGGCCTGGCCATTATCATGGATATGGTTAATTATTTGCGGCTGCATCCGGAAATAAAACACGGCGCAATCAAAATATTGTTTACGCCCGATGAAGAAGTGGGCCAGGGGGTAGATAAAGCCGATCTAAAAAAACTGGGTGCCGATTTTGCGTATACGCTTGACGGTGGAGAAAGAGGCAGCCTTGAGGATGAGAACTTTTCGGCTGATGGCGTCACTATCACATTTCATGGCATCAGTGCCCACCCGGGTGCAGCAAAAGACAAACTGGTTAACGCATTAAAAGTAGCAGCCTTTTTTATAGATTCTCTGCCAAAAGATGAACTGTCGCCCGAAACAACAGAAGACCGCTATGGTTTTGTACATCCGCTGCATATAGAAGGGATTACTGAAAAAGTAACAGTTCGGTTTATTATACGTGATTTTGTTACCGCCAGGCTGGAAGCCTATGAAAATTATCTGCGTGATAAACTGGAAACTGCGCTGGCCAAATTTCCCGGCACCACGGCGGAGTTTGTGGTAAAAGAACAATACCGAAACATGAAGGAAGTATTGGATCTGCATCCGCAGGTAGTAGCCTATGCCGCTGAAGCAATGCGGCGGGCCGGCATAGAACCCCGTACTACCGGTATACGAGGTGGCACCGATGGGGCAAGATTGTCTTTTATGGGCTTACCCTGTCCTAATATTTTTACAGGTGAAATGGCACTGCATGGCAAGCATGAATATGTGAGCGTGCAGGACATGCAGAAAAGCATGGAGACGCTGGTGCACCTGGTACAGGTTTGGGAGGAGAAAAACTGATTTGATTTTAATTGCTACTTTAATTTACCAATAGAAGTATAGAAACATAGAATGCACAGAAGGCTGTGTTTAACTATCCTTCTATGATGCTATGTGTTGAAAAACCATGAAACTGTATAGCAACAGGAATCATCTACCCCGGCCCATTGATCAACAAAGGACCGCAGGTTTGTGTACTAAGGTTGATGGTAATATTAAAAAAACAAACTCCGCCATCTTCCACTTCTACTAATTTTTCTTTCCAGTAATCAAAATTGTCAATCCCTTTGCAAAAGCAATTGATAAAAACTTTTTTTTCACCCTTAACACCGGTAAAAGGAACGTATTGACGTTTGTATTTTTCATTGCGGATATAGTTGGAATAAACCTTGTTGCTGTCGGCATTTTTATTGTATACCTGTATGCAGTCCGTCAATAATTGTTCTATAAGCTGCATATCGTGGCTGTTGAGTGCTGCCGGCAGGCTGTCTTTTAAAGAAAAAAACTGGATTTGGCTGTTCGGCAGAATAGTAATGTTACTGCTGTCGAAAGAAAGTTTTGTTTCAGCAACGATATTATTTTGATTAATTAACAAAGAGTCGTTGCTTTTTTTTGTACTGGCACCGGGTTGACCGCAGGCGGCCAGCAAGCAGGCAGCAGAAAACAATAGTAGAACTTTTATTGTCATTTGAGTTCCTGGATCTTGATATTTTTCCATCTTACTTTAATACCACCTCCATCGTGTATCTGCAAGGCAATAAAACCTTCTCCCTTGCCAATTTTTTCATCTTTAAAATATACCATCTCGTGATTGTTCAGCCAGGTAGTCACCTCCTCATTCAGCACTTTTATTTTCATCGTGTTCCATTCACCCTGTTTCAGTTGTGCTTCATCTTCCGGTTTAGGCTGGATAAGCCATCCCCGTCCATACGACTCATATATACCACCGGTATGCAAATTCATAGGCGCCACTTCTACCTGCCAGCCGCTTATTTTAACTCCCTCAATGGAAGAACGGAAAAACACACCGCTGTTGCCATTGGCCTCCTGCTTAAACTGCAGGGTAAGAATAAAATTTTTGTAATGCTTGTTGGTAGACAAGTACCCATATTGTTTGTCGGGCCCGCTTTCACAAACCAGCTCATGACTGCTGTCTACATACCATCTTTCAGTTCCGTTGATGGTCCAGCCGCTAAGATCTTTTCCGTTGAAAAGAGCAACTGGTTTTTGTGCAAAAAGGAATTGGCAGGCAGGTATTAAAAAAAGAATTAACAATAATTTTTTCATGGTGGTTATTTAAAAGACGAATTTTCTATGTTAAATGAAGATATTAAATTGCCCGTATAAACAGCGTGGAAGCCTGGTTATTCTATCGGTATGAAGCTATTTTTTTTCGGTACACTGTTGTTGATCCAGCTGGCCGCCCGTGCGCAGGACCTGCTGGCCAACGGCGGGTTTGAGGTGGAGAATGTTTGCACCGAATACCGTGTTAAATGTGCACCCGAAGCCTGGATATGTACTTCACCTTCCTATTATTTTTATTTCAGGGGATCTGAAGTGGCGCACCAGGGGCAGTTTTTTATGGGCATTATAGCAGGGCATGCCATCCGGCCTTATAAAAGAACATTTATCAGGACAAGACTGGTGTGCAGCCTGCAAAAGGATCATCATTACACCATATCCTTTTTTATACGATCGCCCCATGCCATACTGGATAGCGCCGGCATTTATTTTACTTCCAATGATTTCCTGTTCGAAAAAACCCTTTATCATACAATTGTACCTTCTCTTTACCTGGTAAACGCGTCGGCAAAACCCATAAAAACAGACACTGCCTGGCAGCGGGTAGCCATCGATTATACGGCAACCGGGCAGGAAAACTTTTTTACTATTGGCTACTTTGCCAAAAAAGATCTGAAAGGCAGCACCGGTATCAGCAAAGAGAATAATTTCCTTTTTTTTGTAGATGATTTCTCGATGTTGCCCGCAGACCCTGCAGAACAGCTTTGCCCCGACTGGCAAACCAATATAGATACCATCTATGCGCAAAATGAAAGACATGAGTACCTCGACAGTGAAATACGTCTTTACCGGAACAACCCGCCTGCACTGGCACGGTTTGCCACAACCAGCATGCCCGTTATTAAAATTGCATCACCACGGATTGACACTTTACTGATTCCTGATATTTTATTTGCCAGTGGAAAGGCCGACCTGAACAGCAATAGTCATCCATTATTGGATAGCTTCTGCGCCGCCCTGGCAAAAAGAAATTTTGATTCCCTGAAAATTGAGGGGCATACCGACAGTATTGGAACACTTGATTATAATAAAAAATTGTCTGCCGGCAGGGCGCGGGCGGTGGCCGAGTACATCAATGATCGGGTAAGCATGACCGAAGACCAGTTATTGGTTTATTATTATGCGTATACCCGGCCGGTTGCCTCCAATGCAACACCTGCAGGAAGACGGAAAAACCGCCGGGTGGTGATATTGGTATATAGTCACAACTAAACTGCAGGTGGTAATGGTAATTTCCAGATCCGCATATACCAGTAAACCGGTCCGCCGATAATGCCCGCGAAAATAAAAACCAGTATCCAAACCAGCCGTTCGCTTGAATCAATAGCTGTATTATTAATGGCATGCACAATAAAATAGATCAGCATGGCGAGTGACGATAGACCCATCAGCAGGGCAATCGCCACAATCCAAACGATGTGGTCAAGCATCATCTCCGGAAAGGCCTCAGGCCGGCCATGCTGTCGTATAGCGGAGATAAAAATGCCGAAGAAGCTAACGGTGTAGACCACTACCAATAATAATGGCAACAACGACAGTATACCAATTAATAGTCTTCCTGATTTCGACATTCTATTTTTAGGTAAAAGATAAGAAATATGTTGCAGAGAAACTGTAGCCGTTAGCCTGAGTCAATCGCTGCCACCCATTTTCCCATTTCCATATTTTCCACATCTGCCTGCAGGCAGGTTCCCACATTTTATGATTCCCTACCGGTGTCATAAAATCACTTATCTTCAACAGATAAAATTACTGCTATGCCTGATTTCCTGGTACATTACTGGTGGCTTATTCTTGTGGTCCTTTTTATATTCAGCGGACTGGTAACCGTAAACCAGGGCTTTATCAATGTAATTACCATGTTTGGTAAGTACCGCCGCATACTGAGGCCTGGTTTAAATTTCAAAATACCGGTAATTGAGGTAGTGGCCAAGCGTATCAGCATCCAGAACCGTTCTGTAGAACTGGAATTCCAGGCGGTAACCGCCGACCAGGCCAATGTCTATTTCAAGAGTATGCTCTTGTATGCGGTACAGAATGCCGATGAAGAAACCATTAAACGGGTGGCGTTTAAATTTATCAGCGATCGTGATTTAATGCAGGCGCTCACCCGTACTATCGAGGGCAGTATCCGCGCTTTTGTGGCCACCAAACGCCAGGCTGAGATACTGGGGTTGCGCAAAGAGATAGTAGAGTTTGTAAAGGACCAGATCGATCATTCGCTGGAAGAATGGGGTTACCATCTGCTGGATTTGCAAATCAATGATATTACATTCGACCAGGCCATTATTGACAGCATGAGCAAGGTGGTCGCCAGCAATAACCTGAAGGCGGCTGCAGAAAACGAAGGTCAGGCGCTGTTGATTACGAAGACCAAGGCTGCCGAAGCAGAAGGCAATGCTATTAAGATTGCTGCCGAAGCAGAACGGCAGGCAGCGCAGTTGAGGGGGCAGGGTGTGGCCTTGTTCCGCGAAGAGGTAGCCAAGGGTATGAGCCAGGCCGCAGCAGAAATGAAACAGGCCAATTTAGATACCAATGTTATTTTGTTTAGTATGTGGACGGAAGCCATCAAGAACTTTGCAGAACTGGGCAAGGGCAATGTGATCTTCCTGGATGGCAGTTCGGACGGCATGGAAAAAACAATGAAACAGATACAGGCCATGATGATGAAGCAGAGCGGCACCTGATAGCCGGGAAGGGAATATTCAAGTAACCTTGAATGTGCAATGTTCAACGGCCAATAATCAAAGAGGCCGGATCAACTGCGGCCCTGGTGAATATTGAATATTGAGCGTTGATTGTTGAAGATTATTCCCCTGACCAGCAGTGCACCTGCATTCAGAAGAACTGTTTTTTCTATACAAAATGTTAAGCTATTAATACAAAGCAGCGTTTACAAAAATAATCACACTATTTTCACCGTTCACTGCTGGCACGGCATACGAATTGTAATAGGTGCTACATTTGTAAGTAAAAATAAAAACCTGCATGAATTTATTCCTTCTTCAGATAAAGGATTCCGCCATTGCAAAGCATATTATGGATTCTGTGTATGCCGCTCAGGCAAGCACCTCCTCCGCCGCAAAGATGAATTTGTTTGATCTGTTGAAGGAAGGTGGTGTTATCATGATCCCGCTGGCGCTTTTACTGGCCCTGGCTATTTTCTTTTTCTTTGAACGTTTTATCGCTATCAACAAAGCCAGTAAGATCGACACTAATTTTATGAATATGATCCGCGACAATATTCTTAGCGGAAATGTGACGGCAGCAAGGGCACTGGCAAAAAATACCAATAACCCGGTGGCAAGGATGATCGATAAAGGATTGCAGCGCATCGGCAAACCCATTGACGCTATCGAGAAAAGTATGGAAAGCGTAGGTAAACTGGAGATATATAAAATGGAGCGTAATCTTTCGGTATTGTCGCTGGTATATGGCATTGCGCCCATGTTTGGTTTCCTGGGTACCTTGTTTGGAATGCTGCAATTGTTTTTCAATATCAATACCACGGGCGATTTTACGCCGGCTTCCATTGCAGGTGGTATTTATACAAAGATTGTTACCTCGGCCTCCGGTTTGATCATTGGATTGCTGGCATACGTAGCCTATAATTTCCTGAATACGCAGATCAATAAAACCATCAATCGTATGGAAGCGGCGAGTGCAGAGTTTATAGATATTTTGCAGGAACCAACAAGGTAAATATTTTGAATTTTATATTATGAATTTTAAATTGGATAAACAGCAGCGTTCGGCACATTCAAAATATAAAATACAAAATTTAAAATAGCTGGTTATGAATCTTAACAGGCGGCTCAAATCACACCCGGAACTGCATGCAGGCGCGTTAAACGATATCCTGTTTATTCTGCTGTTCTTTTTCCTGATTGTATCTACGCTGGCCAATCCAAATGTTATTAGATTATCTACGCCCAAAGCCAAAAGCGATACCAAGGCCAAACAAACCGTTATTGTGAACATCAAACCCAATGGGCAGTATATCATCAATGGCAAAACAATGGCGGTGACCGATATCAGAGCATTTATACAACCCTATATTGCAAAAGACTCTACCCAGGCTACCATTGCTATCAATGCCGATAAAACCGTTCCACTGGAGGACGTGGTAGCCATCATGCGCATTGCCCGCGATATGGGCGCACGCACCACTTTGCTGGTAGATAATAAGAAACAGTGATGAGTTGATATTGGTTGACTGGTTGATCAGTTGACTGGTAAGACATTAATTTGTTGATCTTTCAGCGGCATCATGGGCTCAACCAAACAACTAAGCAACTAATCAACCGATCAACTGATCAACGGCATCATGCATGCCGTCCAATAAAATGCGGGCAGGCTATTGCAATGATCATTTCCAATAATTATCTTCGGCCTCTTATTGCCAAATCCATTAACTTCAAACTGTTTAAGTATCAGCCGGCTTAACTAAACAACTGGTCAACCAATCAACTGATCAACAAACCCCGTGGGCGATCCAAAACAAATACATATCAACTCCAGTGGCAAAGCAGAGAACAGCTATGATGCCATAGTAGTAGGCAGCGGCATCAGCGGGGGCTGGGCAGCCAAGGAGCTGTGTGAAAAGGGATTGAAAACGCTTTTGCTGGAAAGGGGTCGTAATGTAGAGCATATCAAGGACTACACTACGGCGTCTATGCATCCCTGGGAGTTTACCAACCGCCTTGAATTGTCAGAGAAAGATAAAGCGGAGAACCCGGTTCAATGCCAGGCGTATGACGAGGGCAGCAAACATTTTTTTGTAAGTGATCAACAACATCCATATATACAATCAGACCCTTTCAGCTGGATACGCGGCTACCAGGTAGGCGGGCGTTCACTGGTTTGGGGCAGGCAAACCTACCGTCTCAGCGACCTGGATTTTGAAGCCAATCTTAAAGATGGCCATGGTGT
>Ga0070667_100004907_pt1 | contig 11207 bp, 7 predicted proteins | sample KBSS33metaG_FD_64659 | JGI IMG/M metagenome (GOLD analysis project Ga0070667, IMG submission 64659) | Switchgrass rhizosphere microbial communities from Kellogg Biological Station, Michigan, USA - KBS S3-3 metaG | ecosystem: Host-associated > Plants > Roots > Rhizosphere > Soil ...
GAAGTACGCCTGCGCGTGGGACACCGGCCGCGCTGCCGATCTGCAACAGGAAGTGAAGAACACGAATGCCGTGGCGCGCGGCACGCTGAACCTCGGCCGGCACCAGGTTGCGGCAGAGTTCACCGGGTCGCACGTCGTCAGCGCGAAGACGTTCTCGAACCTGCAGCTGTCCTCGAGCACGACGACAAGCAGCGCGCTGTACAACCTCACATATCCCAGCACCGGTTCGTCGTACAACTACGTTTTCAACACGCTTGTCGGATTCTTCCCGTCGATCGAGGAGAATCGCGGTCAGGGTATCGCCTATCGCTGGCGTTGCGATATCTGTGGTCCCCGGCAGATCGAGACCGAGGCCGACACGACACGGTTCCTGCTGTCCGCCGATGGCCCGCTGTTTGGCAGCTGGGAATACCGGGCGGGTGTGTCGCGCGCGACCAGCGAGTCGAAGTCGAGGCTCAACAATGGTTACTTCTTCGACGAGCTCTTCTTCCCGAAACTGCGCGACGGCACGATCAACCCGTTCGTACTGCCCGGCGAGTCTCAGACGCAGGCCGCCCGCGACGCCTATGCCGCAGCGTCGGCCAACGGCGTCGTGCTCTACGGGGGCAAGTTCACGATGACGCAAGGCGACTTCGCCGCCAGCGGCCCGGTATTCTCGCTGCCTGCCGGCGCGGTAATGCTGGCTGTCGGCACCGATCTGCGCCGCGAGGAATACGAGTTCAACGGCGATGAGCGCGATCTCGCCAACCAACGCGGCATCTTCAATGCCCCGTTCGACAATTTCAACGCGCTCAGCGGCGTGTCCCGCAACGTGAAGGCCGTATATGCCGAGGCACTGATCCCGGTGCTGAAATCGCTCGAAGTGACGCTCTCCGCACGTCATGACGACTACACCGGCTTCGGCGGCACGACGAATCCGAAGGTCGCGTTGCGCTTCACGCCCCTGGAACAATTGCTGTTCCGCAGCTCTTATGGCGAAGGCTTTCGCGTCCCGACGTTCAACCAGCTCTTCAACGGCATAGCCGAAGAGCCTTATTCCGGCAAGGATCTCGTCGACCCGGCGAAGTGCCCGAGTGGCATCGTGAGCACGACGCCCGGCTGCGAGGCGGTGACGCCGAATGTCTTTAGCGGCGGGAAGGCGACGCTGGGTCCGGAAGAATCGAAGCAGATCAATGTCGGCCTCGTCTGGGCGCCGACCGCCGACTTCAGTATCAGTGCCGACTGGTGGCGGATCAAGCGCGACGGCACGATCCAGAGCCTGTCCGTGCAGGACATCGTCGCCAACGCCAGCCTGTTCCCCGATAACTTCCTGCGCGATGCAGCGGGCAATCTCGTCGCGCTCGACGCGCGTTGGGTCAATGCCGGCCAGACGGTCACATCCGGTATCGATCTCGGCGCGCGGCTCTCCGGCAAGCTCGGACCTGGCCGCTACTTCGCGACGATCGATGGCACGTACCTGACCGAGAAGAAATCGAAGCTGATATCGAGCTCGCCGTTCGGGCCGAGCGAGATCGGGCAATTCACCCGCACCGGCGACCTCGGTCTGCGCTGGAAGCACACGGCATCGTTCACGTACAACTGGGGGGACTGGAGCGGCACGCTGATCCAGCAGTACCGGTCGGGCTACAAGGATGCGGTGCTCCCGGGAGTCGCCAACGGCACCGTCGTGCCGCCGAACTGGAAGCCGGACGTCGACTCGTACACGTTGTACCACCTCTCGGCGACGTACAAGGGCATCAAGAACCTCACGATCACCGCGGGCGTCAAGAACCTGCTGAACACCGATCCGCCGTTCAGCGCTGCGTACGACAGCAACCTCGGCGTCGGCTCGTCGTGGGAACCGCGGGTCGCCGATCCGCGCGGCCGGTCGTACACATTGCTCGTCGAATACCAGTTCAAGTGAGCGAGTGCATCGGCCGTCCGGCGCATCGCCGGCGGCCACCGCTGGAGAGCCCCTCGCCGAGGGGCTTTTCGTTTTCCGCGCGAGGCGGCGGATGAGCCACGCGCACGACGATCATGGCGTGCCCTGCGCCGCGCGGCGGCGATTGGTTGCAACTGCCGCGCTCGCGCTGGGTGCGACGCTCGCCGCGCCGGCGGCACGCGCGGTTGGGCGCGCCATCGGCGCCGACGGTCCACGCCGATCAGCGCTCATCACAGGCGAGCGGCGTCCGCTCCTGCGGCCGCCGCGCCTCGAGTCCCGGGCGCTCGTCGGCCTCGTCGCGCCGGGCGGCGTTCTCGATGATTCGATCATCGAGACCTGCGTGCGCAACCTCGAGTCGGTCGGCTTCAGCGTGCGGCTCGGCCGCAACATCCGCGCCGCGCGCGGCGGCTATGCGGGTACGGTCGCCCAGCGTATCGACGACCTGCACGCGATGTTCGGCGATCGCGAGGTGCGGGCGATCTGGACGGCACGCGGCGGCTCGGGCTGCACGGCGCTGCTGCCGTACATCGACTACGCGTACATTCGCCGGCACCCGAAGATCCTGATCGGCTACTCCGACATCACCGCGCTGCATCTCGCGCTCTTCCGGCAGGCAGGCCTGGTGTCGTTCCACGGACCGGTCGCCTGGTCGACGTTCTCGAGCTATTCGGTCGAGCACATGCTGGCCGTCCTCAGTTCGCCGCAACGCGACTATCCGATGCGCATCGCGGACGAGAACCGCGAGAAGGGCAGGACGCAGCCGCAGTTCGCGGCCCGCACGATCCACGGCGGCGTTGCCGAAGGCCGCCTCATCGGCGGCAATCTGTCGATGGCGGCGGCGCTTGCGGGGACGCCGTTCGCCGCGGATTTTCGCGATCGGCTGCTGTTTCTCGAAGACGTCGGCGAGCCGCCGTACCGGATCGATCGCATGCTGACGCAGCTCGACCAGAGCGTCGGCTTCGCGCGCGCCGCCGGCATCCTGCTCGGCATCTTCCAGAAGAGCGCGCCGCCGGATCGCGACCCGAGCGTCACGCTCGACGAGGTGCTCGACGATCACTTCGCGCGACTGCGCGTGCCGGCCGTGTGCGGCTGGTCGTTCGGCCACGTGCCGCACCAGATGACGTTGCCGGTGGGCGTGCGCGCACGGATGGATACGGCGAGCGCGACGCTGACACTGCTCGAACCGGCGGTCAGCTAACCGGCGCTGTCACTTCGCCCGCTCGAGCAAGCGATGCAACGCAGTGAGGATCTTCTCCTCGTGCCGGTAGTTCGCCGAATACGTTCCCGGATAGGTTTCCGGATCGAAGCCGTGGCCGCCGATCAGGAAGATCAGTCCGTCGCGGCGCTTCGGGTCGAACACCATCGCGCCGCGCAGCCCCCACGCATCGCCGGTATGACCGAGCGCCAGGAAGCCGCCGCCCTCGACGAGCCGGTCGCCGGTACCGGGGCCGGAGCGATCGATGAAATGCTGATTCCCGAGGCCCCACTCGAGCATCGCTTCGCGGTGACTGCCGAAGTCGGGATTGCCGTTGCTGTCTCCGGCATCGTCGCGGCGGCCGTTCCAGCGCCATGCCGACCGCAGCATCGTATCGATCGTCGCCGGGCGCAGGAACGCCTGGTCGCCGTGACGGCCGTGCCGCATCAGCATGCGCATGATGGTCGCCAACCCCTCCGCGGAAAGCCGGCAGTTGCCCTGCGGCCCGAACAGCGTGCCGTTGGTCCCCGGCACGTAGCCGGGGTTCGCGCGCGGCACCGGCGCCGCGCGTCTGGTGTCGTCGACCTGCGCGATCCACGGGCCGGCCGGGTTCCAGATCTCCTTCCCGTCGACCTCGGTGCGCTTGCGATACAGCGTCGCGATCGCGCCGAGATCGTCCGCCGGGAACTCCGCCGGCTCGAACCCGCCGCGCAACTGCAGCGGATCGAGCACGAGCCGCTTCAGCAGCCGGTCGAAGCGCTCGCCCGTCGCGCGTTCCATGATCGTGCCGATCACGCCCCACGCGAAGTTCGAGTACGTGAAGTACGCGCCGGGCGGCGCGTTCGCGGCCCACATCGCGCCGTTGCCGTAGCGCGCGCCGCCGGGGATCACCACGTCGCGCAGGTCGACGCCGAGTGTCGCTTCCCAGTAGTACCCCGCATCGTCGCGCAGCGACGAGGTGTGGCTGAGCAGCATCCGCAGCGTCACCGGCACGGTTGGAAAGTGCGGATTGCGCAGCGCGTAGCCGAGGTAGTCGCCGGCGTCCCGATCCAGGTCGAGCGCACCGCTCTCGACCAGCCGCAGCACGCCGAGCGTCGTCACCAGCTTCGAGATCGACGCCACGCGGTAGAGCGTGCGCGAGTCCGCGCGACGGTTGCGTGCCGCGTCGTCGTTGTCGAGCGTGCGGAAGCCGAACTGGCGTTGATAAACGGTCCGCCCGCCGCGCACCACGGCGACCGACAGGCTGGCGAGCGGATGCGCGGGATCGTCGGCGATCGCCGCGAGCGCGCGGTCGACCGCAGCCGCAGCGGTCGCGGAGGGCGTCGGTGCTCGCCTCGGGCTTGCGCCGCCGGCTGTCGCGCTCGCCGTCACGATGCTCGCCGCGATGCCCAGGGGGACCAGCGCCGCGGACCACCGGCGCGCGCGGTGCGCGTCACCCGCCTCACGGTTTCGCCGTGAGCACATCGAGGATCGCCGCCGTCTCGGCATCGGGCGCGCCGTCGTACTGCGCCTGGCGATAGCGCATCTGGAACGCGGCGACGACGCGCTTCGTCGGCTCGTCGAGCTCCTCGTTCTGCGGCACCGCGAATCCGAGCTTCTGCAGCTGCCGCTGGAACCAGCCGATGTCGGGCAGCGCCTTCTCGTACTCTGCCCTGCGCTCGGCGACACGCGCCGCGTCGGGCCATGGGATCAGTCCTTCATCGGCCAGGCGCTTCCACGGAAAGCGCGGGCCCGGATCGATCTTCCGCTGCGGCGCGATGTCGCTGTGCCCGACGATCCGGTCGGGCCGGATCCCGTGCTCGGCGACGATCTTCTTCACGAGGGCCAGGACGGCGTCCATCTGCGCGGGCGGGTAGTCGTACCAGATGCGCGCGCCGTTCTCGTTGCGATACCCGCGATTGACGATCTCGATGCCAATCGACGAGGCGTTGAGCTGCGTATACCCCTGCCACGAGGAGACGCCGGCGTGCCACGAGCGCCGGTTCTCGTCGACCAGCCGGTAGATCGTCGGCGGATCATCGTTGACCAGGTAATGGCTGCTGACGGCGCCCTCGGTCAATGTCGTCAGCGAGCTGTCGAAATCGCTCTGCGTGTAGTGGAGCACCAGGAACAGGACGCGACCGTCCTGGTTGCGCGACGTGAACGTCGTGTCGATGCGCGGCGTGGATGCGCAGCCGGCCAGCAGTGCCGCGAGGAGCAGCGGCAGGAATCGGGTCATCGTCGAAGCCTCATCGGGAACGCATCGTCGTCACGAAGCGCCACGCAGACCGTGCGTTCGGCTCCGAATGATGCCTGACGCCGGCCCGCATCGTCACGCGCGCACGAACCAGCGCCGCCGCCACATGATCCACGCGACGACGAACATCGCGGACAGGAAGGCGACGGCGAAGAGCAGCGATGCCACGTACGGATCGGCGCTCAGCGCGACGAAGGGCGCGTACACGAGCGTCTTCAGCGGTGCCGTTCGACCGTCGGACTGCTGCACGCCGATCGTGAGCAGCGCCCGCCCGACGAGGCCCGACAGCACGAACAGGAACAGCGCGTTCCTCCCGAAGATCGTCAGCGGGCGCAGCGCACGACGCGCCGCCGGCCGCGTCGATGCCGTGCGCTCGCCATCGAGCAGCCAGTGAAAGCCGGCAAAGGCGACCAGCGCCCAGCCGTTCATGAGGAGCACGTACGACGGCGTCCACAGGTTCTTGTTGACGGGCATCAGCCACGCGTCGAGCATCATGCCGGCGGCCAGCGACACGATGCCGGCAGCGGCGAGCTCGATCTCGATGCGCCGCGCGGGCTGCGTGCTGCGCAGGCGCATCCCGGCAAGCGCACCGAGCAGCAGCGAACAGGCCGCGGGCACCGTGCTCAGCAAGCCCTCCGGGTCCCACGTCTTCGACTTGCTCCACAGGTGGCCGTCGAGCAGCAGCCGGTCGACGTAAGCGCCGGCATCGCGGCCCGCCTCGAGCCGGCCCGCGGCGACGACGCCGTCGGGTCCGGGGACCGGCACGCAGAGTTCAACGGCGGCGTACACCCCGAGCAGAGCGACGATCGCGACCGACGTCGCGCGTGCCGCCTGTCGTGCAGACAGGAGTGGGATCGCAATCAGGATGCAGAGCGCGATCCGCTGCAGCACGCCGGGAATACGCACGGTGTGCGGGTCGAGCACCGGAATGAAGTTGAGCACGAATCCCGCCGCGAAGATGATCGCCGCGCGCGTCGCGAACCGCCAGGCAACTGCCGCGTCGCCGGCGCCGCGTGCGCGCTCCTTCGCGATCGCGTACGGCATCGCGACACCGCAGATGAACAGGAAGAACGGGAAGACCGTGTCGGTGAACGTCCATCCGTGCCACTCGGCGTGCAGCAGCGGCGCGTACACGTGACTCCAGTCGCCGGGATTGTTGACGAGCATCATCGCGGCGATCGCGAAGCCGCGAAACGCGTCGAGCGATTCGATGCGGGTGTCAGCCATGGGCGCGTTTGCGGCCGAACGCCGGGTCGATGCGCAGGAACATTGCCGCGACGAGCGACGGCAGCGTCGCGATGCACACCCACGCGAAGAAGTGCCGGTAACCGAGCTGCTCCTGCAGCCAGCCGCTCACCATGCCCGGCAGCATCATCCCGAGCCCCATGATCCCGGCGCAGATCGCGTAGTGCGCCGTCTTGTTCGGATTCGATCCGTCGCCGTCGGCGACGAGGATCATGTACAGCAGATAGCCCGCGAAGCCGAACCCGTATCCGAACTGCTCGACGGCGATCGCCGCCGTGATCAGCGACAGCGCCGCCGGCTGCGTGTACGCGAGCCAGACGAAGGCGAGGTTGGGCAGATGGATCGCGAACAGCATCGGCCACAGCCAGCGCGCGAGGCCGTGCCGGGAGATCGCGTAACCGCCGGCGACGCCGCCTGCGGTCAGCGCGAGGACGCCGATCGTGCCGTAGACAAGACCGACGTCGGACGTCGGCAAGCCGAGCCCGCCGGCGGCGCGCGGATCGAGCAGGAACGGCGCGACGAGCTTCAGCGCCTGCGCCTCGCCGAGGCGAAAGGTCAGCAGGAAGGCGAGCACGATCCCGATGTCCGGGCGTCGAAAGAACTTCGTGAACGTTTCGACGAATGCGGCGCCGCGACCGTGGACGACCGGCGCCGGCCGATCCGCATCCGGTACCGGCAGGAACGCGCGATGCCAGCCCACGAGCAGGACGAACAGCAGCGCGAGCAGCATGAATGCGGCCTGCCACGCCGCGATGACCGACCATGATCGCTCGACGAGCGAGCCGGCCAGATACACGAGGGCGCCTTGCCCCGTGATCAGCGCGATGCGGAAGAACACGCTGCGAATGCCGACGAACGCGGCCTGCGCGTGCGTCGAGTGCGCGAGCATGTAATAGCCGTCGGCGGCGATGTCGTGCGTCGCCGAGCAGATCGCGATGATCCAGAACAGCGCGAGCGTCCAGAAGAGGAACTGCTGCGACGGCAACGCGAGCGCCAGCAGCGCGCACGCCACGGCGATCGCGGCCTGCATCGCGACGATCCACACCCGCTTGGTCCGGATCTGGTCGACGAGCGGCGACCACAACGGCTTCACGACCCACGGCAGGTAGAGCCAGCTCGTATACAGCGCGACCTCGGCGTTCGACAGCGCCAGGTTCTTGTACAGGATCACCGACAGCGCCGTGACCGTCACGTACGGCAGGCCCTGCGCGAAATACAGCGAAGGCACCCACGACCAGGCGGAGAGCGTCTCGCTGCGCATTCGAGTGTCGGTCAGGGCTGCTCGAGCGCGGCGTAGCGCAGGCACCAAGGCGCGTCAGTCCGCCAGCGCCGCGCGCACGCTGCCGTGAGCCGCCTCGAGACGGCGCACTGCCTCATCGACGTTCGTGTTGCGCAGGATGGCGACGATCGCGACCTTCACGCGATGCTGGCAGGCCGCGAGCGTATCCCGGGCCGTCGCTTCGTCGCACCCGGTCGCGTGCATCGTGAGGCGGATCGTGCGCTCGAGCAGCTTGGTATTCGTCGCCGTCACATCGACCATCAGGTTGCCGAACACGCGGTGCAACCGCACCATCAACGCGGTCGAAAACGCGTTGAGCGCGATCTTCTGCGCCGTGCCCGCTTTCAGACGCGTGCTGCCGGAGATCGCTTCGCTGCCCGTGTCGAGCGTGATGCCGACGTCGGACTCGGTGGCGATCGGCGCGTTCGGGTTGTTGACGATGCCGATCGTCAGCGCGCCGCGCTCCCGCGCCGCGCTGAGCGCGCCGCGCACGTACGGCGTGCTGCCGGACGCGGCGATCAGCACGACGACATCGTTGGCCCCGACATCGGTTGCGCCGATGTCCGCTGCGCCGCGCTCCGGGCTGTCCTCGGCGCCCTCGACCGCCTGGTAGATCGCGTCCTGGCCACCCGCGAGAAGCGCGACCGCGCGCTCGCGCGGCCACGAGAACGTCGGCCGCAATTCGACCGAATCCAGGAGTCCCAGTCGCCCCGACGTGCCCGCGCCGACGTAGATCAACCGGCCGCCGGCACGCATCCGCGGTACGGCGGCGGTGACCGCGACGCTGATCGACGCGGCGGCCGCGCGCACGGCGTCGAGCGCCCCGTGCTGATCGTCGATCAGCGCCGCGACGAGGTCTTCGGTCGAATATTCGTCGAGCCCGGGATGTGCCGGGCTCGGTTGTTCGGTGTTCAGCATCGGGATCGTCGGCGCTTTCTCGCGGTGACGCTCGGCCGCTCGTCTGCGATCGGCTCGCGAACGCCATCTCGTTCACGCTGCCTCGCGAACGATTGTTAGACTTGTCGAAACGAGTATGCCATCGCGCGCAAGCCATGGGAAACTCGCACGGGCAAAACCGCGAGCCGGTGGAATCGCCCGGAGCGGCCCTACAACACAACAGGCTCGTCGCCGATGACGCTCACCTATATCTGGACCGGCTTCTTCATCGTCGGTTTCATCGCCGCGCTCGCGCAGTGGCTGATCGGCGGCGACACCGAGGTGTTCAAGCGGATCGTCGACGGCACGTTCGACGCCGCGCGGGTCGGGGTAATGGAGATCGCGCTGCCGCTCGCCGGCGTGATGACGCTCTGGCTCGGCATGCTCGCGATCGGCGAAAAGGCGGGCGCGATCGATCGCCTCGCGCGACTCATCGCCCCGTTCTTCTCGCGGATCTTTCCCGAAGTGCCGCGCGACCATCCGGCCACGGGCCACATGGTGATGAACTTCTCGGCGAACTTCCTCGGCCTCGACAACGCGGCGACACCGTTCGGTCTCAAGGCGATGCAGAGCCTGCAGACGCTCAATCCGCGCGGCGGTGAAGCGAGCGACGCGCAGATCATGTTCCTCGTGCTGCACGCTTCCGGGCTCACGCTGATCCCGCTGTCGGTGATCGCGCAGCGCGCAGTGCTCGGGGCCGCCGATCCGTCGGACATCTTCATACCGTGCCTCATCGCGACCTATGTCGCCACCGTCGTCGGGCTCGTCGCGGTCGCGCTTCGCCAACGGATCTCCCTGCTCGATCCGGTCGTCATCGGCTGGCTCGGCGGCGTGACGCTGTTCATCGCCGCGCTTGTGTGGGGAATGAGCCAGTACCTGACGAAGGAACAGATCACGCTGGTGTCGAAAGTGGTCAGCAATGTCGTGCTGTTCGGCATCATCGTCGCGTTCATCGTCGGCGGCCTCGCGAAGAAGATCAACGTGTACGAGGCATTCATCGAAGGCGCGAAGGGCGGCATCCAGACGTCGCTGACGATCATCCCGTATCTCGTGGGCATGCTGGTCGCCATCAGCGTGCTGCGCAATTCCGGCGTGCTGGGCTTCGTCACCAGCGGCTTCACGTGGCTCTTCACGCAGCTCGGCGCCAACACCGACTTCACGCCTGCGTTGCCGACGGCGATCATGAAGCCGGTGTCCGGCAGCGGCGCGCGCGCGATGATGATCGATGCGATGAAGACCTACGGCGTCGATTCGTTCGTCGGCCGCCTCGCGTGCATCTTCCAGGGCTCGGCCGACACGACGTTCTACATCGTCGCGCTGTACTTCGGCTCGGTCGGGATCAGCCGGACGCGGTACGCGATCACATACGGGCTGCTCGCGGAGTTCTCCGGCGTCGCTGCGGCGATCGGCGTCGCGTATCTGTTCTTTCACTGAGAGCGTGGCGCGCGCCGCATGACGGGCCGCTCAGGGCTCCCGGCTCTCGCCGGAAGTCACCGCGGCGTTACGCCGGACGCAGTTGCTTCAATCCCTGCTCGAGATCGGCGATGAGATCGTCCGGATCCTCGAGGCCGATGTTGAGCCGCACGAGATGTCCCGGCTCGTTCCTGCCCGCATCGCCCAGCATGATCTCGTGCTGGTACGTGACCGCGAGGCTCGCCACGCCACCCCAGCTGTAGCCGATCCTGAACCAGCGCAGGCTGTCGATGAACGCATCGACCGAGTCGGCCGTGTAGCGCTCGTCGACGACGAACGAGAAGAGTCCCGACGACCCGGTGAAGTCGCGCTTCCAGAATTCATGTCCCGGGCAATCGGGAAACGCCGGATGCAGCAGCCGCTTGACCTCGGGCCGTTGCTGCAGCCAGCCGGCGACGCGGAGCGCCGATGCTTCGTGCGCCTGCAGCCGCGTCAGCATCGTGGGCAGGCCGCGCAGCGCGAGAAACACATCGTCGGGACCGACGTTCATGCCGAGCAGCCGGCGCACGGCGGCGAGCCGCTCGTACAGCGCAGGCGTCGCCGCGGTGACCGAGCCCATCAGGAAATCACTGTGCCCGCCGACGTATTTCGTCAGCGCCTGCACGCTCATGTCGATGCCCTTCTCGAATGCGCGGAAGAAGACGCCCGCCGCCCACGTATTGTCGAGCGCCGTCAGCACGTTTCGCTCCTTCGCCCGGGCGACGAGCGCCGGCACGTCCGGAACCTCCATCGTCAGCGAGCCGGGTGCTTCGATCCACAGCACGCGCGTGTTCGGCTGTATCGAGCGCGCGATCCCGTCGCCGATCATCGGATCGTAGTAAGTCGCCTCGATACCGAGTCCCGAGAGCAGCCGATGCGCGAGCTCGCGGTTGGGGCGGTACGCGTTGTCGGGGATCAGGACATGATCGCCGGACTTGAGGAA
>Ga0070667_100004910_pt1 | contig 11205 bp, 9 predicted proteins | sample KBSS33metaG_FD_64659 | JGI IMG/M metagenome (GOLD analysis project Ga0070667, IMG submission 64659) | Switchgrass rhizosphere microbial communities from Kellogg Biological Station, Michigan, USA - KBS S3-3 metaG | ecosystem: Host-associated > Plants > Roots > Rhizosphere > Soil ...
GATTCCCACCTGGTTCAGGCGAAATCGCACGCGGCTCCCAACGCCCCTCCTTCGTGATGAAAATGCGCTCAACTTCAAACCGCTGCGGGTCCATCGCCGCAATAATCGACTCCGCCGAGCGCAGCGAAATTTCGTGCTCCCCACTACGCCCGCCGTAAAGAACCGCCACCCGGAGTTTCATAAGATTCGTTTCCCCAGCGCGCTGGTGGCCAGTTCCACTGCCAGCAGCGCCGTGCGGTTGGCTTCGTCAAGCACCGGGTTCACCTCCACGATTTCAAGCGACGTCATGCGCCCGCTATCGCCCATCAGCTCCATCGCCAGATGCGCCTCGCGATAAGTGATGCCGCCGCGAACCGGTGTGCCGACCCCGGGCGCCTCACGCGGATCGACAGCGTCCATGTCGAACGATAGATGGAACCCCGCTGTTCCGGCCGTAACAATATCGATCGCTTCGAGGATTACCGCCCGCAACCCACGCTCATCGATGTCGCGCATCGTGAACGGATGCACCCCCGCGCCGCGTACATTAAAGCGCTCGACGTCGTCCACGCTGCGCAGCCCGATCAGCGCCACCGAAGTCGGGTCCACCTGCGGCGCCGAACCACCAATCTGCGTGAGCTCGCTCGGGCCCAACCCGATGCAGCAAGCCAGCGGCATGCCATGCACATTCCCGCTAGGACTCGTGGCCGGAGTATTCATATCAGCGTGCGCATCAATCCAAATAAGCCCCAACTTCAACCCCGCCTTGCGAAAGTGCCGCGACATCCCGGACACTGTACCGATTGCGATCGAATGATCTCCCCCCAACACCACCGGCACGCGCCCCTTGTCGGCCGCCTGCTCCACAATCTCCGCGAGTCTCGTGCAAGTATGCGCAATCTGCGTCAGATAACGGGCCCCCGGATTGCCAACCGGCAAGCTCTCCGGTTGATCCACCAGCACGTTGCCCAGATCCTCCACTTCGTAACCCAGCGACGTCAGCTTTTCGTTCAGCCCCGCCAGCCGCAGCGCCGACGGCCCCATATCCACGCCCCGCCGCCCCGCCCCCAAATCCATGGGCGCGCCGATGATAGCAATGTGCGATTGCTTCATGGCCGCGTGCGATACAGCATTCGCGGGAACGCGATCGTCTCGCGAATATGCTCCAGCCCGCACATCCACGCGACGAACCGCTCCACGCCCATCCCGAACCCGGCGTGCGGCACCGATCCATAGCGGCGCAAATCCAGATACCATTCAAAGTCCGCGGCCGGCAAATTGTGTTCTTTCAGACGCTGTAGCAGCAGATCCAGGTCGTGAATGCGTTGCCCGCCACCGATCACTTCCCCAAAACCTTCCGGCGCAATAAAGTCCGCCCCCAGCGCCACCTCCGGCCGCTCCGGAGCCGTCTGGAAGTAAAACGCCTTCACCGCCGAAGGAAAGCGATCGACAATCACCGGCCGGTCGAGATCGTCGGTCAGCAGCGTCTCGTCGGTGTTCCCGAAGTCCGTGCCCCATTGAATCTCGCTGCCCTTGGATTGCAGTTTCAGAACCGCATCGTCATAACTCATGCGATGGAACGGAGCCTGAATCGCTTCGAGCTTGCTGACGTCCCTCTCCAGTTGCTTCAACTCCTCTTGCCGATTTTCCAACACGCGCCCGACGACAGAAACAATCAGTTCCTCGCCCACCCGCTTGACATCTTCAAGATCCGCGTAAGCCATCTCCGGCTCCACCATCCAGAATTCGGTAAGGTGCCGGCGCGTCTTAGACTTTTCCGCACGAAACGTCGGCCCGAAGCAATACGTCTTACCGAACGCCATAGCCGTGGCCTCGTTATACAACTGCCCGGACTGCGCCAGATACAATTTTTCCTCGTCGAAATAATTGACCTCGAATAAAGTGCTGGTGCCCTCGCACGCCGCCGGCGTAAAAATCGGCGTGTCCACCAGTACAAATCCATGAGAATCGAAATAATCCCGGATGCCCTTGATCACCTCATGACGCACCAGCAAAGCCGCGTGCTGGCGGCGGCTGCGCAGCCACAGGTGCCGGTGATCCATCAGGAAATCGACGCCGTGATCTTTGGGCGTGATCGGATACGGCCTCTCTTCGGGCACCCGCTGCAAAATGTGCGCGCTCTCAACGTCCAATTCGTAGCCCCCCGGCGCGCGCGCCTCCGCGCGAATCTTCCCACGCACCGTAAACGACGACTCCTGCGTCAGATCCTTCAGCGCCTCAAAAGTCTCCTCCGGCAACGCACTCTTCACAGCCACGCATTGCAGGATGCCCGTGCCATCGCGCATTTGCGGAAAACAAATTTTCCCGCTGCGCCGCAAGTTATAGAGCCAGCCGTCAATTTCGACGGACTCGCCCACGTGCCGCCCGGCTTCAGCAATCGTCACTCTATTCATCATGTGGTTTCAGACCTTCCAGAGTGTCAAACACCTGGCGCAGCGTATCGAACGGCGGACCCATATCGGGCACCTCACGCAGTTCCAACAGCAGAGGATAGCGGTCTTCCTGAGAGCGCAGAAGCTGCATCGCGCCGCGCCAGTCGACATTTCCCTGCCCCCCTGCCAGCATCGGAAACAGGTGCAAGTCTTCCTTCCCATTATTGTCATGGACGTGCGTCGAACGGATGCGGCTCTTGAGCAACCGGTACGCAGCTTCAACGCCTTCGTTCATATGCGCGTGCCCCACGTCCAGGCAAATGTTCAAATTCAAATGCGTGATGCCCAGAAACATCAGGAGCCGATCGGCGCTCGCCAATCCGTTTGGAGTGTTTTCCAGTAGCACCTCGACGCCCCGCTGGCGTGCAAAAACGCTGATCTCTTCCAGTGCCGTGAAAGCCGCGTCCACCGACCGCTCGTCGTATTCCTGCCCAGTCACGCCGATGTGCTGGATCAGGTAACCATACGGAATAGTTTCCGCGATCTCCAGCGCACGCTTGATCTCATCCAGCATCGGAATCCGCTTGCTCTTGACGGGCTCCGTGATATTGATCACCGCCTGCGGCCCCGAACGCCCGTTCGCCTCATCGTTGTACATCGGCGAATGCAGTGAATGCACCTTCAACTCGGAATCGCGAAACCAATAAGCCAGCTCGGAAATCTGCGCCCGGTTGTGATAATCCAGATGTTGGCGCGCGCAGAACAGCTCCACCAATGGAATGCCCGCGTCCCAAATCCGTTCCAGCCACACGGTCGTCAGGCGATGGTTGACCAAAAGGTGCGTCGAAAGGGCGCGTTGCATGGGCGTAGAGTTCTAGTATCCCGCAGCTTTGCCGACCCAACGCGAGTCAGCCGCGCCCTGCAGCCACCCGCCGTCGCTCAAGATCGCATTGACCCGCGCCAGCACCACGCCCGGCGAGTAGTCCACCTGGTGCCCCATGTCTTCGAGAATCGCCACCGTATCCGGCGAAATCCCGCCTTCCAGATACAACTGATCCGGCTTCCATTGATGATGGAAGCGCGGCGCATCCACAGCGTCCTGAATGTTCATGCGGAAATCGATCACATTCAGCAGCACCTGCAAAACCGCGGTGACGATGCGCGGCCCTCCCGGCGCCCCCAGCACCAGAAAAGGTTTGCCGTCACGCACGACGATGGTCGGAGACATCGCCGACAGCGGCCGCTTCCCCGGCTGAATCGCGTTAGCCTCGCCCTGAATCAGTCCAAACAGATTTGGCGAATTCGGTTTAGACGTGAAATCATCCATCTCATCGTTCAGTAGGAAGCCCAGCCCCGGAACAGTAACGCCGCTCCCATAACTATTGTTCAGCGTGTAAGTGACCGCCACCGCATTTCCCGCAGCGTCAATGATGGAATAGTGCGTAGTCTCCGTACCTTCGCGCCCCGCCGGTTTCCCGGCATTGACTTGATCGCTAGGCGTAGCGTGATCCCGATCGATAGAATCGCGCCGCTCACGCAAATAAGCCGGATCGAGCAACCCTTTCACCGGCACTTTCACGAAATCGGAATCGCCCAGATACTGGCTACGGTCCGCAAAATACCGCCGCATGACTTCAGCCGTATAGTGAATCGACGCCGCCGATCCCGCCCCGGACTTTTCGTAACCGCTCCCTTCCAGCATCCCCAGCATCTGCAAGACTCCGATGCCGCCCGAACTCGGCAGCGGCGCCGTTACGATGCCCAGACCGCGGTATTTCCCCACCAGCGGCGTGCGTTCCACCGCCTGATAATGTTGCAGATCGGAGAGCGTAATCAACCCACCGTGCCGCGCCATCTCTGCCGCCAGACGCCGCCCCGTCTCGCCTTCGTAAAACTCGCGCGCCCCGCCGGCAGCGATGCGCCTCAGCGTGGCCGCCAGTTCCGGCTGCAAAAGCGCATCCCCAACCTCGTAAAACGTCCCGCCCTTTTGAAAGATCCGTTTCGATTCCGGATCGTCCGCCAGATTCCGGGCCGCACGCAGCGTCTCGCTAGATTTATAGGAGATCGGAAATCCCTTGGACGCGAGTCCGATAGCAGGCGCGATCAACTCCGCCCATTTCTTATTCCCATACTTCGCCGCCAGCTCAAACCCGCGCACGCTCCCCGGCACCGCCACCGAACGCCACCCCTCCAGCGATTCCCGCGTCGGATTCCCCCGCGCGTCCAGATACATATCGCGCGAAGCCCTCTCCGGAGCCCGCTCGCGAAAATCGATGAACGTCGAGCGCCCGTCCGCAAACCGCACCAGCATGAATCCGCCGCCGCCCAGGTTCCCCGCGAAAGGATGCGTCACCGCCAGCGCAAACCCCACCGCCACCGCCGCGTCCACCGCGTTCCCCCCGCTCTGCAGCACCGCCACGCCAACGTCCGCCGCAAGAGGTTCATCGGCAACCACCATGCCATGCCGCGCGCGCACAGGCTCATGAGCGCTCAACACAACGCCCGTCAAAAACCCAGCCATCCATAGCCGCCGGCACCGCATCCTCCACGATTGTACTAATTGGTACCATCTATAAGTTAGTTTTCGGGATCCCCGTCCGACCCCGGCTGACTCAGTTCGTCAATTCACGCCACGGAGCGGCTCATGACTAGATTGCTATTGCTGTTTCTCTCTTTGTGTACCTTCGCTGCGGCCCAACCTGCCGCGGACCTCGATAAACGACTCGCCGATCTTGAGAAAGCGGCCAAAGCCGCCCAATCTGCAGGCGATAACGCGTGGATGCTCACCAGCGCCGCGCTGGTTTTGATGATGACCGGCCCCGGCCTCGCTCTGTTTTACGGCGGCCTGGTGCGCCGCAAAAACGTTCTCTCCACCATGATGCACAGCTTCGTCCTCATGGCCGTCGTCAGCGTCTTGTGGGCCATCGTGGGCTACAGCTTTGCGTTTGGCGAAGGCAACTCCTTCGTCGGAGGATTCCAGTACCTGTTCCTCCACGGCGTCGGCGCCGATCCCAACGGCGATTATGCCGGCACCATTCCGCAAGGCACCTTCATGGTGTACCAGTTGATGTTCGCCGTAATCACACCCGCCCTGATTTCCGGCGCCTTCGCGGAACGTATGAAATTTTCTGGCATGCTGCTGTTTATGATCCTGTGGGTTCTGGTCGTCTACCTGCCCATGGCTCACATGGTCTGGGGCAAGAACGGATTCCTGGGCGCCACCTGGGGCAGAGTCTCCACCTTCGATTTCGCCGGCGGAACCGTGGTCCACATCACCTCCGGTGTTTCCGCCTTGGTGTGTGCTCTTTATTTAGGAAAACGAAAAGGCTACGGCGTAGATCCCATGCGTCCCCATAGCCTGGTTCTCAGCACCGTCGGCGCCTGCTTACTCTGGGTCGGCTGGTTCGGCTTCAACGCCGGCAGCGCCCTGGCCGCCAACGCACTCGCGACCAGTGCCTTCGTCGCCACTCACTTCGCCACCGCCGCCGCAGCGCTCGCCTGGATGATCGTCGAGTGGATCCACAACGGCAAGCCCAGCATCCTCGGCGCCATCTCCGGAGCCGTCGCCGGCTTAGTCGCCATCACACCGGCCTCTGGCTTCGTAACGCCCATGCCCGCCATGCTGATCGGCTTAGCCGCCGGCGTAATCTGTTATTTAATGGTCAGCATAGTCAAGAAAAAGTTCGGCTATGACGACGCGCTCGATGCCTTCGGAGTCCACGGCATCGGAGGCACCGTGGGAGCCATTCTCACCGGCGTTTTCGCCACCAAAGAAATTAACGATCTGCGCATGGGCAAGCCCATGGGCCTGGTAGATGGCAACCCCGGCCAGGTTCTCAACAACCTGATCGGCGCCGCCATCGCCTGGGGACTCGCGATTGTCGGCACATGGATTATTCTCAAAGTGTGCGACGCGGTGACCGGCGTGCGCGCCAGCGAACAGGATGAGATCGAAGGTCTCGACCTGGGCATGCACGGCGAAGAAGGCTATAACTTCGAGGCGTAGAAGGAGACCACCATGAAAAAGATTGAAGCCATCATCCAGCCGCACAAGATCGAAGACGTGAAGGAAGCGCTCAAGAAGATCGGTATCGATGGGATGACCATCACCGAAGTCCGCGGCCACGGCCGCCAGAAGGGCCACAAAGAGGTCTACCGCGGTATGGAATATCAAGTGGACCTGCTGCCCAAAGTGAAGCTCGAACTGGTAGTGCCCTCGGCCCGCCTCGATGAAATTACCAAGACGCTAGCCGACGCCGCCCGTACCGGAAAAATCGGTGACGGCAAAATCTTCGTGTTCGATGTAGCCGAAGCCATCCGCATCCGCAACGACGACCGCGGCGACACCGCTCTGTGACCTGGACCACCTGGTGGCTCTTCGCCGCCACGGAAACGATTCTGTCCTTCACGCCGGGTCCGGCGGTTCTATTTGTTCTGTCCAGCGCGCTCCGCCTAGGAGCGCGCCAAGGCATTCCCGCGATTCTCGCCATTCTAGTGGCGAATTCCATCTATTTCGCACTATCCGCCACCGGCATCGGCGCGCTACTGGTTTCCTCATACCGGTTCTTTTTTGCAGCCAAGTGGATCGGCGCCGCGTACTTAGTCTATTTGGGCGCACGCGCCATCCTGGGCCATCACAGCGTAGTCCCCGCCGAAGAACACGCCACGCTCCCCAAAGGCGCGTGGCGATTATTCGCCGACGGCCTGGTGCTCCAGCTATCGAACCCCAAAGCCATCGTCTTCTTTTCCGCGATCCTGCCGCAATTCATCGACCCGCGCCGCCCCGTACTTCCGCAAATCGTGATTCTAGGCCTGACCTCGATCGTCTGTGAATTTGCGGTGCTGTCGGGCTATGGCGTAGCCGCCTCCCGCGCTTCCCTGCTAGCCCGCCAACCGCGCTACGCGACGTGGACCAACCGCATCGCTGGTGCGCTATTGATCGGTGCCGGCGCGGGCCTGGCATTGCTACGAGAATAGGAACGCACTAAAGACTCTCCGGCCATCGCTGCCGCCCATGGAACACCGCAAGTAGCTCCAGCGTTCCTCGCCGCCCACGATAAGGAATCACATACGGAGTCCCAGCGGCGACCAACTCACAGCGACCCGTAGACTCTCATCGGGCGCTTTGCCTTCAGAAGGCTTCCCCGACGAGCGTAGCCATTTGACGACACGGTCGTGGCTGACAATTCTCCCCGCATCCGCGTCGGCGATCCCAGCCAAGATCTCACTCGTTTGCCATCCCTCCGCTTCGACGTAGGCTGTGATCGCCTCGGCGGCAAGGAAAGACTTCGAACGCTTCGACCGCCGTGCCGGCGCGTCCAGGCGTCGTTTCGTAGGAGCATCAAGCCGGACTAAAATAGCTTCCGTCATGAATGATGATGCTGCCAAGTCCCAGGCGTAAGGTTAGGTTCTACGGTCTTTCGCGCTCATCAATTCCTGAATATTCACCAGCTCCGTAGGATAGTTACCGGTGTAACAGGAATAGCAGTAGTCGTGGTTGTGATCCGCGACAGCCTCGCGCAGCCCACCTAGTGATAAATAACCCAACGAGTCCGCTTCGACAAAGCGCCGAATCTCTTCCACAGTATTGTTAGCCGCGATCAATTCCGCCACACTAGGCGTGTCCACCCCGTAGAAACACGGTGAAATCGTAGGAGGACACGAAATCCGCAAATGCACTTCCCGAGCGCCCGCTCCCCGCACCATGCGCACAATCTTACGGCTAGTGGTCCCGCGCACCAGCGAATCGTCCACCAGGATCACGCGCTTGCCTTCCAGTAAATGCCGCACCGGATTGAGTTTGAGCTTCACGCCAAAATCGCGAATCGCCTGCGAAGGCTCGATGAACGTGCGCCCGACGTAATGGTTGCGAATCAGCGCCTGCCGGAACGGAATCCCCGACTCCGACGCATACCCCAGCGCCGCCGCGACTCCGGAGTCCGGCACTGGCACCACAATATCGGCATCCACCGGATGTTCCACGGAAAGCATTCGCCCCAGCTGCTCCCGCGATTCCTCCACCGCGCGCCCAAAGACATACGAATCCGGCCGCGAAAAATACACGTGCTCGAACACGCAATGCGAGTGTGCGCGCACCGGAGCATAACGTTCCCGCGTCATCCCGTCCTTGCTGACGATCACCATCTCGCCGGGTTCGACATCGCCGAGGTAGACCGCGTTGATCAAATCGAACGCGCAAGTCTCCGATGCAAACACATAACACACCGACCCGCCCGACAATTCCATCTGCCCGAAAGCCAGCGGCCGGAACCCATGCGGATCACGCGCAATGATAATGCGGTCTTCCGCGAGAAACACCAAAGAGAACGCGCCTTCCAGCTGCAGCAGAGCCTCGCGCAGCGCCCCCGGCAGAGTTTTTTCGCGCGACCGCGCGACCAGATGCAGAATTACCTCGGTATCGCTCGAAGCCTGAAAGATGGACCCTTCGCGTTCCAGTTCCCGCCGCAGTTCGCCCGCGTTGGTGATGTTGCCGTTGTGCGCCACCGCGACTTGCCCCTTGTTGCAAGCCACCGAAAACGGCTGCGCGTTCAACAGCACCGTATCGCCCGCCGTCGAATAGCGCGTGTGCCCGATCGCCAATTCCCCCGGCAGCGTCCCCAGCACCTCAGGCGTGAAAATATCCGCCACGTGCCCCATGCTCTTGTGATTGTGAATGTGCCGCCCATCGCTCGACGCGATACCGGCGCTTTCCTGCCCGCGATGCTGCAGCGCGTACAAGCCTAGATAAGTGAGGTTGGCCGCTTCCGGGTGCCCATAAATCGCGAACACCCCGCATTCGTCGTGGAATTTATCAAACATGTACGGGTGCCAGCTCCTCTGCCAGCGCGTTCTCCCAAACCTGCTTGAGACGGTCCACAGGCGAATCGATCCATGTCACGGAGCCGTCTCCTATCCGTAACCCTACATTCATTGTAACGCCGATGCGCAGCGCTTCCACCTTATGTTTACGCGCGATTTCCTCCACCATTTCGGGCACCATCGTCGAAACCAAGATGCGCGAAGGCCCTTCGTGAAACAGCGCAAACTCCGGCCGCAAGTCGCTTGTAAACTCGATCGACGCCCCGACCCCGCCTACCGTGCACTCCGCCAACGCCACCGCCAGCCCGCCATCGCTCACATCGTGCGCCGACTCCGCGTGCCCGTGGTTGACGATCTCGCGAATCGCCGCCTGCACCCGTTTCTCGTAGTCCATATCCAGCGCCGGCGGTAAACCCCACATATTGTTTAAAACAACTTTAGCGTATTGCGTGCCCCCAAAGTGCGTCGCGTCGCAGTCGCCGAGCCCGCCCAGCAACATCACCGTGCGCCCCTGCTGCTTAAAAGGAATGGTCACCGGCTCCGCAGTCTTCAGCAACCCGACAATCCCCATCACCGGCGTCGGCCAAATCGCCTCCCCCAACGTTTCGTTATAGAGGCTGACGTTCCCACCCGTAATCGGCGTATCGAAGAACACACAAGCCTCGCTCAGCCCCTCGATGGCCTCGACGATCTGCGCCATAATCTCCGGCCGCTCCGGATTGCCAAAATTCAAATTATTGGTAGCAGCCACCGGCGTCGCCCCGACCGTCGAAAGGTTCCGGCAGCACTCCGCCACCAGCAATTTCGCGCCCTCGCGCGGATCGAGCGCACAATACCGCGCATTGCCGTCAAGCGACATCGCCACGCTAGTGTCCGTTTCCTTGATGCGCACGATCGCCGCATCCCCGCCCGGCCCCGCAATGGTATTGGTGCGAACCGTGTAATCGTACTGCTGCCAGATCCACCGCTTAGAACACAAATCGCCCGAGCCCACCAGCGCCAGCAAATCCGCATTCAGATCCCGGCTCGCAAATTTCGGAGCCTCCATCGGCGCCGGCCGGTACGGCTTCACATTGTGCGGACGATCATACAGCGGAGCCTCATCCGCCAGCTCCCGATTGGGAATTTCCGCGACCACCTTGCCGTGATCCTTCACCCGCAGCATCCCGTCATTGGTCACGACGCCAATGGTCACCGCGTCCAGTCCCCACTTCTTGAACACCGCGAAGACCTCATCCTCGCGCCCTTTTTCCGCGACAATCAGCATCCGCTCCTGCGATTCCGACAGCATGATCTCGTAAGGAGTCATCCCGCTTTCCCGCTGCGGCACCAACTGCAAATCGAACTCGATTCCCGTCTCCGCGCGGCTCCCCATCTCGCAGGTCGAGCAAGTCAACCCCGCCGCACCCATGTCCTGGATGCCTACGATCGCCCCCGTCCGCATGGCTTCGAGACACGCTTCGAGCAGCAGTTTCTCCATGAACGGATCGCCCACTTGCACGTTGGGACGTTTGTCCTTCGAATCCTCGTCGAACTCCGCCGACGCCATGGACGCGCCCTTGATGCCGTCGCGCCCCGTCTTAGCGCCCACATAAATGACCGGATTCCCCACGCCCGTAGCGCGCCCGAAGAAGATCTCGTCGTGCCGAAACACCCCCAGCGCAAACACGTTCACCAGCGGATTCCCGTTGTAGCAGGATTCGAAAACCGTCTCCCCGCCCACCGTAGGCACGCCAAAACAATTCCCGTAATGCGAAATCCCGCCGACGACGCCTTCCAGAATGCGCCGGTTGCGATCCCCATTTTCCGCATCGTCCAGCCGCCCAAAACGCAGCGCATCCATCACCGCAATCGGCCGCGCCCCCATCGTGAAAATATCGCGCAAAATCCCGCCGACACCCGTAGCCGCGCCCTGAAACGGTTCAATAAAGCTAGGGTGGTTGTGCGACTCAATCTTGAACGCAATCGCATACCCGCCGCCGATGTCGATGATCCCGGCGTTCTCGCCCGGCCC
>Ga0070667_100004919_pt1 | contig 11200 bp, 13 predicted proteins | sample KBSS33metaG_FD_64659 | JGI IMG/M metagenome (GOLD analysis project Ga0070667, IMG submission 64659) | Switchgrass rhizosphere microbial communities from Kellogg Biological Station, Michigan, USA - KBS S3-3 metaG | ecosystem: Host-associated > Plants > Roots > Rhizosphere > Soil ...
CTCAAGATCAGCAGCATCTCGGACGTGACGCCGGTGCCGCACAACGGCTGCCGGCCGCCGAAGCGGCGAAGGATATAACGGAGCGAATCAGCTAACGCTCGTTTTTTCGTAGAAGTTGTTCTGGGATTCGTCCGGCTCCGCCGGCGATTCACAGGTAATCAAAAAGACGGCCAAAAGTAGGTTTGTACTCTTGGCCGAAAGGAATAATCGTGGCTCGATATACCGGACCCAAATGCAAGCTTGCCCGCCGCGAGGGCACGGATCTTTTCCTGAAGAGCGCGCGCCGTTCGCTCGACTCGAAGTGCAAGCTCGATACCAAGCCGGGCCAGCACGGCGTCAAGTCGGGTGCACGCACGTCGGACTACGGCCTGCAGCTGCGTGAAAAGCAGAAGCTTCGCCGCATCTACGGTGTGCTCGAGCGCCAGTTCGCGCGCTATTTCGCCGAGGCGACCAAGGGCAAGGAATCGACGGGCACGAATCTCCTGCAGCTCCTCGAGTCCCGGCTCGACAACGTCGTGTACCGGATGGGGCTGGGATCGACGCGCGCCGAGGCGCGACAGCTCGTGTCGCATTGCGCGATCACGGTCAACGGCAGGATCCTGAACATCCCGTCGGCGCATCTTCGCGCGGGCGACATCGTCGCCACGTCCGAAAAAGCCAAGTCGCAGCTTCGCATCCAGGATGCGCTGCAGCTGGCGGAGAAGGTCGGCTTCCCGTCGTGGGTGGAGGTGGACCCCAAGAAGATGACGGGGACGTTCAAGGGCGCACCCGAACGCACGGAATTCGGCCAGGACATCAACGAGAACCTGGTCGTCGAGCTCTACTCGAAGTAACCGCTGGTCGCCGCGTAATGGCGGCCTTGCACTGAAACAGCCGTCGACCGCCCGCCGTCGACGTCGAAACTTTGTTTTTTGCCGCGCGTTCTGTCCACGCGCATAAAGGTTCCGCATGCAGACCAACGTTTTGTTGAAGCCGCGCATCATCGACGTGCAGAGCATGTCGCCGTTTCACGCGAAAGTCGTGATGGAGCCGTTCGAGCGTGGGTATGGCCACACGCTTGGCAACGCGCTTCGCCGCGTCCTGCTTTCGTCGATGCCCGGCTATGCCCCGACCGAGGTCAAGATCACCGGTGTGCTGCACGAGTATTCGGCGCTCGACGGCGTGCAGGAAGACGTCGTCGACATCCTGCTCAACCTGAAGGGCGTGGTGCTGAAGCTTCACAACCGCGATCACGTGATGCTGAAGCTCGCCAAGAATGGCGAGGGTCCCGTCACGGCCGCCGATATCGAGCCCAATCACGACGTCGAGATCATCAATCCCGAGCACGTGATCGCGCACCTGACTTCGGGCGGCAAGGTCGAGATGGAGATCAAGGTCGAGAAGGGTCGCGGCTACCAGCCGGCGACCGCCCGCATCAAGCCGGAAGGCGGCCGCACGATCGGCAGCATCCTGCTCGACGCATCGTTCTCGCCCGTGCGGCGCGTGAGCTACGCGGTCGAATCGGCGCGCGTCGAGCAGCGGACCGACCTGGACAAGCTGGTGCTCGACATCGAGACCAACGGCGTGGTCGAGCCCGAGCAGGCAGTCCGCTACGCGGCGAGCGTGCTGGTCGAGCAGCTGTCGGTGTTCGCCGACCTCAAGGACACGGACGTGCCTTCCGCCGAGCGCGCGACGCCGCAGGTCGATCCGATCCTGCTCCGTCCGGTCGACGATCTCGAGCTCACGGTGCGCTCAGCGAATTGCCTTAAGGCGGAGAACATCTATTACATCGGCGATCTCATCCAGCGCACGGAGACCGAGCTTCTGAAGACGCCGAACCTCGGCCGGAAGTCGCTGAACGAGATCAAGGAAGTGTTGGCATCGCGCGGGCTGTCGCTCGGAATGAAGCTCGAGAACTGGCCGCCGGCGGGGTTGGATCGGCCGTAGAAAGTTAACCCCGACTTTTTACGGGGTACGCTCCCCGGAAGTCGCCGGCAGAGAGAGCCGGACGACTTCTGGCTTTGAGAACAAGTAAAGAGCAAGAACGAGCGCTGTGCGAACCGGCGCCACCGATTGAAGGATCACTGCCATGCGCCATCGTCACGGACTTCGTAAGCTCAACCGCACCAGCAGCCATCGCCTCGCGATGCTGCGGAACATGACCAACTCCCTGTTCCTGCACGAGGCGATCAAGACGACGCTGCCCAAGGCCAAGGAGCTGCGTCGTGTCGCCGAGCCGCTGATCACGCTCGCCAAGACGCCGACGCTCGCCAATCGTCGCCTCGCGTTCGATCGTCTGCGCGATCGCGACATGGTCGGCAAGCTCTTCAACGAGCTGGGACCGCGTTACAAGGCGCGGCCCGGCGGTTACCTGCGAATCCTCAAGTTCGGATTCCGCCAGGGCGATGCCGCGCCGATGGCACTGATCGAGCTGGTCGATCGTCCCGATGCCGTGGCGAGCGAAACGCCGGCCGCCGAATAGCGCGAGCGGCGTAACACCGTCAGAAAAAGCCGGGCAAATGCCCGGCTTTTTTCATGCGCGCGCTTCCGGGCAGGACGCGATCCTCCCGCATTCGATCGGAGCGTGCGTGAAGCAGTGGTAGCATTCCTTCGCTATGCCTGACACCGTTCTCGTCACCGGCGGCGCCGGCTACGTCGGCTCCCATATCGTCGTCGGCCTGGCACAGGCGGGATACGCGCCGGTGGTGCTCGATACGTTTGCCAACAGCACCCGCGCCGTCATGCCGCGTCTCGAGGCCCTCGCCGGGCGCCCGGTGCCCGTCATCACGGCCGACGTTCGCGACGTGGTCGCGCTCCGCTCCGCCTTCCACGACCACCCGATCGCCGCCGTCGTCCATTGCGCGGGCCTGAAGACCATCGGCGAGTCCGAGGAGCGTCCGCTCGCCTTCTACGACGTCAACGTGGGAGGCGCACTATCGCTGATCGAGGTGATGGGGGAGGCCGGTGTCGCGACGCTGGTGTTCGGATCCTCCGCCGCAGTGTATGGTCAGCCGCCGATCTCGCCCGTGCCGGAAGACACCGTCGTCGCGCCTCAGAGCGTCTACGGGCGCACCACGCGTGTGGTCGAGGATTTCCTGCGCGATCTTGCGCATGCGAACGCGAACTGGCGCATCGCGATCGTGCGCGGATTCAATGCGGCCGGCGCGCACTCGTCGGGCATGCTCGGCGCGGCGCCGCGCAGCCGGCCGTCGGATCTACTGTCGTTGCTGGCGCGTGTGGCTTCCGGCGACCTGGGCGAGGTCCAGGTGTGCGGCAACGACTGGCCCACCCCCGATGGAACGGGCGTCCGCGACTACATCCACGTACAGGATCTGGCCGACGCGCACGTGCAGGCGCTGAAGCAGCTGGCGCATACACCGGGTGCCCTCGCGTTCAACGCGGGCAGCGGCCGCACACAATCCGTGCAGGAAGTGGTGATGGCGTTCGAGCGTGCGTGCGGGCGCAAGATCGGGCGCCTCAATGCGCCGCGACGCCCCGGCGACGTCGCCGGATTCAGCGCCGACATCGAGCGCGGACGCGCGCTTGGATGGCGCCCGACACGCGGACTCGACGCGATTTGCGCCGATACCTGGCGCTGGCAGAAAAGCGGCAGTCGCTACTGATCGCGTCAGCTACGGCCGTCGAGGCGCCTGCGCGACCGCGCGATAGCGCTTGAGCTCGTCGGCGAGCCAAACGCCCGCAAGCATGTCGGTGGTTCCACACCGTACGTGATACGCATCGCCGGATACGCTGCTGCCGGTCGCGATGTACTTGATGAACTCGTCTGCGGTGCTGATGCGGCTGCCCGCAAAGCGCAGCTTTCCCTGAAGGTGTTCGCGTGCCTCCGCGGCCGGATGGCCATCGCCGTTTCGAACGAACGTGCACGACGACGTCGCGACAAAGTCCAGCAAGTGATCGATCTCGGCTTGGGCGGTGGGAGACGGCTGTGCAAGCGCCGGGCTTGCGAGAAGCCACATGATGCACGCGACGGCGAATACCAGCGGCACCATGCGCGCGAAGCGGCTGCCTTCGGAAACGTCGTCCATGCCGACGTCCCCCCATGATCCACGCGGGCGTCTGTCGACGGCTTGCCGGTACGATGTCGGTGCTGCCAGCGTGTCCATGTTCGAACGTAGCGTACGGCGGACCGCGGAGCTTGCCTAGACCTTGCCTCCCGCTTTTGGTGTCGGCGCCATTCCTACAGCGCGGCAGGTGGCGACGTCGCGGTCAGGCCGTCGCGACCTTGAGCGCCTCGGTTCGGATGTCCTCGGTCAGCCGCGCCTTGAGCGCCGAGAATTCCGGCGACGTCTTGATGGTGTAATGGCGGGGATGCGGCAGGCCCACGGTCGCATCGGTCTTGATGCGGCCGGGCCGTGCGGTCATGACCACCACGCGGTTCGCCATGAAGATCGCTTCATCGATGTCGTGGGTGACGAAAAGCACCGTCTTCCGGTCCGTCTCCCAGATCGCCAGCAGGAGCTCCTGCATCAAGCCGCGGGTCTGGTTGTCGAGGGCGCCGAACGGCTCGTCCATGAGAAGGATGCGCGGATCGTTGGCGAGCGCCCGGGCGATCGCGGTGCGCTGCTGCATGCCACCCGACAGCATCTTCGGATAGTGGCGCTCGAAGCCCCGCAATCCCACTTTGGCGATGTAGTGCGCGGCGATCTCGTCCTGCTGGGGTTGGGGCAGTCCTTTTTCGCGCAATCCGAACCGGATGTTCTCGTCCACCGTCAGCCATGGAAAGAGCGTGTAGCTCTGGAACACCATTCCGCGCTCCACGCCAGGGCCAGCGACCGGAACGCCATCCATCAGCACGCGGCCGGTCGTCGGCGTATCCAGTCCAGCCACGATCCGAAGCAGCGTCGATTTGCCGCAGCCCGACGGTCCGAGCACGGTGATGAAGTCGTTGTCGCCGACTACGAGCGATGTAGGAAGCAGCGCGACGGTGGGCTCGCCGCCGCGGACACCCGCGAAGGTCCTCCCGACGCCTTCGATCGCGACCTCGCTCACGGGGAGGTCAAACGGCCGCCCACGGAAACAGGCGGTGGTTGGTCCATTTGAACGCGAAGTCCGAGATGAGACCGATGACGCCGATGACGATGATGCCGAAGATGATCTGCCCGGTATTGAGAAGCGCCTGGCTGTCCGTGATCATGTGACCGATGCCGCTCGAAGCGCCGATGAGTTCGGCCACGATCACGTAGGTCCACGCCCATCCGAGCACGAGCCGAAGCGATTCGGCGATGGCGGGAGCCGCGCTCGGCAGCAGGACCCGCCGCACGACGCTGGTCGAACTGGAGCCCAGCGTATAGGCCGCCTCGACCAGGTCGCTGCGCGTGGCGCCCACGCTGACGGCGACCATCAGCACGATCTGGAAAAACGAGCCGATGAAGATCACGAGCAGCTTCTGCAACTCACCGATGCCGGCCCACAGGATCAGCAGTGGAATGAACGCGGACGCCGGCAGGTAGCGCGCGAACGACACGAACGGCTCGAAGAACGCCTCGATCGGCTTGTAGGCGCCCATCGCGATGCCGAGCGGCACCGCAACGACGGCAGCGAGAATGAAGCCGCCCAGGACGCGCCAGATGGTGATGCCCACGTCGCGCGCAAAGCCGAACTGCGCGAAGAGTGCGTAGCCTTCGCGCGCCATCGTCAGCGGATCCGCGAGAAATGTGCGCGACACGAGTCCGCCGAACGTCGCGATGCTCCACAGCGCGACGAACAGGACGAAGAATGCGACTCCGAGCCCCGCCTTGAACAGCGGCGAAACGGGCTTGAGCGGCGTCAAGTCGTGGCCGTATCGCGGACGCCGCGCAGGAACGCGCCGATCGCTTCCGCGCGCGCGTCGATCACTGGATGAAGCGGGTGTCGACGATCGTGGCCGTGTCCGGCACCGTCTTGATGATCCCGAGCTCGAGCAGGAGCTCCGCGGCCTCCTTGCTGAACTGCGCATGCTCGCCCGCGAAGAATTTCTGGTTCGCCGCCTTGTCCTGCCAGCGCAGGTATTTGGCCGAGCCCTCGAAGTCCGCGCCGGACTGCTTGACGTCCGCGCCCATGATCTCGTAGCTCTTCTTGGGATCGCTCTTGATCATCTCGAGCGCCTCGAAATAGCTGTTGGCGAGTGCCTGCGCGGCCTTGGGATTGTCGGCTAGAAACTTCGGCGTGCATCCGAACGTGTCCATGACCATCGGATAGTCGAGCGTCGTCGCGATGATCTTGCCGGCCTGGGGATTCGAGCGCACCGTCGAGAGGTACGGCTCGTAGGTCATCGCTGCATCGTTCTGTCCCGCAATGAACGCCTGCGCTGCAGCGGCCGGCTCGAGGTTCACCACCGTGACGTCCTTTACCGACAGCCCGTTCTTCTTCAGGAACCATGCGAGCGTGAAGTATGGCGCGGTGCCCGGCGCAGATGCCGCCACCGTCTTGCCCTTCACATCGGATACCTTCTGGATGTTGCTCCGGACCGCCATGCCGTCCGCGCCGTAGCTTTTGTCCATCTGGAAGATCTGCTTCGTCGCAACACCGTTCGCGTTCCACACGATCCAGGTTTCGACCGTGGTCGCGGCGCATTGCACGTCGCCTGATGCGATGGCGAGATGACGATCCTTCTGCGGAATCTTGCGGAGATCGACATCGAGCCCGTTCTTCTTGAAGATGCCCGCATCGCGGGCGAGGGTCAGCGGTGCGAAGCCGGTCCAGCCGGAGTACCCGATCGTGACTTTGGTCTGGCCCCATGAGGTGGCGGAAAACGTGAACATCGATGCGGCGAGCGCCAACAGAAGTGCCTTGCGCATGACTTCTCCCTGGAATGGTGTCTGGCACCCGCAATCTAGGCGGAGCCTGCGTCCGGTGTCAACGGCGCCGCAGCGCGGTTTACAATCGGCGGGCCACGCGAGGCGGAATGGTGCCGCAAGCGCGGCCCCATGCACCGCATCCTCACGCCTGCCGACTATCGCCGCAACCCGTGGAAGAACGGCGGAGGCCAGACGACCGAGATCGCCGTCCATCCGCCCCATGCGGGTTTCGACGATTTCATCTGGCGCGTCAGCGTGGCCGATGTTGAGCGCGATGGGCCGTTCTCGACGTTTCCCGATACCGACCGCACCCTGGTGCTGCTTCAAGGCGCTGGCATGGCGATGCACGGCGCAGGCGAGCCGCTCGATGTGTCCGCGCCCTACGAGCCGGTCACCTTCGCTGCCGATGCGGCGCTCGACTGCCGCTTGCGCAACGGCCCGGTTCGCGACTTCAACCTCATGGTTCGCCGCACGCGCGCGCGTGGCGAGTTGTTCGTGGTGCGCGGCGAGACGGGCACGATCGGGCCCGCGCATCATCGCCTGTGCTACGCCGCCAGTGGTGCGTGCGAGTGCCTGTTGCCCGCGCACGTCCCAATCGCTCTGCACCAGGGACAGGCGCTCCTGGCCGGCGATGCGCACGGTGCGGCCACCATGCACGTGAATCCGCTATCGCCGGATGCCGTCGCGCTGGTGGCGTCGATTCGACTCGTCGAGGATCGCTCGTGAACCGGAAATTCCATGCGCGCGATGCGCTCCTGCCCAACGGCTGGGCCGCCGACGTCACGATCGAAGTCGATCCTGCGGGCGTGATCAGAGGCGTACGCGTGGCCGAGAGCGTCGGCGATGCCGAAATCCTGGCAGGACCCGTCGTGCCGGCGATGGCAAACGTGCATTCGCACGCGTTCCAGCGCGCGCTCGCCGGACGCACCGGTCACTCGATGCCGGAGGAAAGCGACACGTTCTGGACGTGGCGGCGCGCGATGTATGCCTTCCTCGGAAAGATGGACGCCGATGCGTTCGGCGACATTGCTGCGCAGGCCTACGTCGAGATGGCGAAGGCAGGCTATGCGACCGTCGCGGAGTTTCATTACGTACACCACGACGCCGCGGGCAAGCCGTATGCCGACGAAGCCGAGCTGGCCCAGCGCGTCATTGCCGCCGCAGAAGAGGCCGGCCTCGGCCTGACGCTTCTGCCGGTGTTCTACGCGCACGCCGGATTCAACGGCGTCGCGCCGACGCCCGACCAGCGTCGCTTCGTGCATACGCCCGCGTCCTACGCGAGCCTCGTCCAGAAGCTGTCGTCGATTGCGCGCGATCGCGACATCGTCGTCGGCATCGCGCCCCACAGCCTCCGCGCGGTGACCGCGGAGGAGCTGGGTCACCTCGTGCGCCTCGCGCCGCCCGGTGCGCCGCTGCACATCCATGCGGCGGAGCAGACGCGGGAAGTCGACGAATGCTATGCGTGGAGCCGCATGCGCCCGGTCGAGTGGCTCCTGACGCAGGCGAGCGTCGACGCGCAGTGGTGCATCGTCCACGCCACGCACATGACCGATCGCGAGGTGAGCGGACTCGCACGGAGTGGCGCGGTGGCGGGGCTCGCGCCCACGACCGAAGCCGATCTCGGCGACGGGATCTTTCCCGGCGAATCCTACCTGGCGGCTGGCGGATCCATCGCGGTGGGCAGCGATTCCAACACGATCATCGATCCGTTCGCCGAGCTGCGGCAGCTCGAATGGTCGCAGCGGCTACGCTTGCGCCGGCGCAATGTGCTGGCGCGACGTGCGGACATGTCGATCGGCAGCGCGCTGTGGCTCCGTGCGCTGGCAGGCGGCGCGCAGGCGCTGGCGCGCAACACGGGCGCGATTGCGGAAGGTCGCCGCGCCGATTGGATCGTGCTGAACGGCGACGACCCGGCCCTCGTGGCGCAGGCGCCGGCCGACGTTCTCGACGCCGCCATCTTCGGACCGTGCCGGCGCCCGGTGCGCGACGTCATGAGCGGCGGACGCTGGATCGTGCGCGAGGGCGTTCATGCGCGAGAAGCCGCCGTGCTTGCGCGATTCCGCGATGCGCTCGCGCGACTCGCGTCCGTCGAATGATCGTCGTCGATCTCCTGCTCGACGACGTCCATGTCGTCACGATGACCGAGAAGAATGGCTACGGCATCCTCCGCGACGCAGCGCTGGCGATTTCCGGCGATCGCATCGCGTGGGTCGGTTCCGCATCGAAGGTCGCATCCGACTGGCGCGTGACCGAGCGCCGCTCGTGCGGCGGGCGCTGGGCAACCCCGGGGCTCGTCGATTGCCACACTCATCTCGTCTATGCCGGCAATCGCGCGCAGGAATTCGAGGCGCGGTTGAACGGCGCGACGTACGCCGACATCGCGCGTTCGGGCGGCGGCATTCGGAGCACGCTTGCCGCGACCCGAGCAGCAAGCCCGCAGGCGCTCACCGCCCAAAGCCGGCCCCGTCTCGAGGCGCTCGCCGCGGAAGGCGTGACGACCATCGAGATCAAGTCGGGCTACGGACAGGACACGGCAAGCGAAATGAAGCAGCTCGACGTCGCGCTGCGCCTGGGCGAGATCTGCGCAGTCGATGTGCGCGCGACGCTCCTTGCGGCGCACGTCCTGCCCCCGGAATTCGAGGGCCGCGCCGACGTATTCATCGATCTCGTGTGCGACGAGATGATTCCCGCAGTCGCAGCCGCGAAGCTCGCGCATGCGGTCGACGCCTTCTGCGAATCCATCGGCTTCACGCCTGCGCAGACACGACGGGTATTCGCCGCGGCACGCGCGCACGGGCTGCCCGTCAAGCTGCACGCCGACCAGCTCTCCGATGGGGGCGGCGCCGCGCTCGCCGCGGAGTTCCGTGCGCTTTCGGCCGATCATCTCGAATTCACCGACGAGACGGGCGTGCGTGCCATGGCGGGGGCCGGCACGGTCGCCGTGCTGCTTCCGGGCGCCTTCTACACGTTGCGCGAAACCCGGATGCCGCCCGTCGAGCTGCTGCGGGCGCACGGCGTGCCGATCGCGATCGCGACCGACTGCAATCCCGGTACCTCCCCCACGACGTCGCTCCTGCTCATGCTCAACATGGCTTGCACGCTGTTCTGGCTGACGCCCGTCGAGGCGCTGGCGGGTGCAACGATCCATGCAGCCCGCGCATTGGGACTTCCCGATCGTGGAACGCTCGCCGCCGGCCAGCGTGCGGACATCGCGTTGTGGGACGTCGATTCGCCTGCGGATCTCGCGTATCGGGTCGGAGGGAATCCCTGCGCGGGCGTCCTGCGCGCGGGACGTTGGACGCGGGCGCTCGCATGATGCTCTGGACGCTGCACCAGGGTGCCTCGCCGCTGGTGCTCGACGTGCCGCATGCGGGAACGCACATTCCGGATGCGATCGCATTGCGCCTGACCGACGCCGCGCGGACGGTGCCGGATACCGACTGGCACGTCGATCGCCTCTATGCGTTCGCGGCGGCAGCGGATGCAACGCTTCTTTGCGCCACGCACTCGCGCTATGTCGTCGACCTGAATCGGGATCCGTCGGGCGCGGCGCTCTATCCCGGCGCCGACAATACCGAGCTCTGTCCGACGCGCACGTTCGGCGGCGAGCCCATCTATGCGGACAACGATGTGCCAAACGAGCGGGAGATCCTTGCGCGGCGGCACACGTTCTTCGATCCCTATCATGCGCAACTCGTGCGCGAGATCGCGCGCGTGCGCGCAACCCACGGGCATGCGATCCTGCTCGACGGCCACTCCATCCGCGCGCGCGTGCCGCGGTTCTTCGACGGCCGCCTGCCGGATCTCAACCTGGGTACGAGCGAAGGCCGGAGCTGCGACCCGGCGCTTCGCACCTTCGCATCCGTGTTGCTGGGTGATGCCGCGGGTTTCACGAGCATCGTCGACGGTCGCTTCAAGGGCGGGTACATTACGCGGCACCACGGGCGGCCCGCCGACGGCGTGCACGCGCTGCAGCTGGAAATGGCGCAGGAATGCTACATGGATGAGGACCGGGCGGAGACCTACGATCCGGCGCGCGCCGCGCCACTCTGCGCGTTCCTCGAGCGCCTCGTCGTGTCGCTCTCGGAATGGCGTCCTGCGGTATCACGCGCATGATTCGCTTCTACATCGCGCGACAGCGCTACGACGCGTATCTGCTCGCCGACCGGCTGAACCAGGCGGGCATCAAGGCCCACGTCTTCAACGAGCATGCTTCGAGCATCGTCGGCGATGTACCGCCCGACATCGCACAGCCGCAGGTCTGGCTCGCACGGGATGAGGACCGCGAGCGTGCCGAGGTACTCCTCCGGACGATCGAGGCCGAAGCGAAGCGGGGAGGCAGCCTGCATTGCGCGCGATGCGGCGAGGATTCGCCCGCGAACTTCGATCTCTGCTGGAAGTGCGGCGCCTCGATCTAGCCGGCC
>Ga0070667_100004920_pt1 | contig 11199 bp, 8 predicted proteins | sample KBSS33metaG_FD_64659 | JGI IMG/M metagenome (GOLD analysis project Ga0070667, IMG submission 64659) | Switchgrass rhizosphere microbial communities from Kellogg Biological Station, Michigan, USA - KBS S3-3 metaG | ecosystem: Host-associated > Plants > Roots > Rhizosphere > Soil ...
AGTCGGCATGTTCGAAAACTTCCCAGTTCGCGAATTCGGAGTCTGTCCCCAGATCTTTCCCCGTCCCCTAATTCCTTACGGTGTTGCGGCAGGGATCAACCGAACTTCGGCGCTCTCACTTGATGCTTCCTGAACACGAATCGCTTTGCCTGCGGCTTCGTATTGTTTCACGACGGCAGGATCGAAATAGGCAAATGGTTCGATGTCTTCCCACGCAAAGATTCGGTAATCACCGGGCGTGATGCCCCGAAACGTAAAGTGTCCATCTTGATCGGTAACAGCCGTCCTGTATAGATCCTGACGATCGCGCGCCTGTTCGGGAACCAGAACGGCCTGGACTCCCACAATGGGTTTCAGGGTTGCATCAACGACGTTACCGGAGACTTGTCCGGGATTCGGGCGCAATGCAATCTCGAGTGATCCGCTCAGGGGCTCGGAAATCGTCACACCGTTCAACGCGTCGGATTGGCCCAATCGCGCGCTCTTCAGGTACAGGTTTGGCCCCAGCCCGCTGACAACGAGCTTGTAATCACCGGCTGTGATTCGAGGAATTGAGAATGTTCCGTCCGCAGTTGCGCGAACAATGCCGCCCTGCAGCAAAGCAAGAATGTTCCCTCCGCCCGAAGCCGATTGCAATTGGACGCCGATGCGCTGCAGGTCTGTACTGTTCGCGGCCTGCGCCGCCTCGATTTGGATGCGGCCGGCCACTGTCATGCCGGGGCCGACGTTCAGCGTCAGGTTAGTGATATCCGAGCCAACGACATCGATTGGAATGCGTGCGGAGTTGATCGAATTGATGGCATTAAGCGCTTCCTGCGTTGTCGGAGGTGTATCCGGCGTTCCAGGCGGTGGGGATGCCTGCCCCTGAGCTATTACCTGCAGCCAGTACGAACCCATCGCGACATTCACGACGACAAATTCACCTGTCGCCGGGTTGTATCGATTGCCCCCGCCCGGATCGAGACCGAGCAGCGCATCGAGAGGCGAAGACGCTGTTGCGTCACGGGGAGACACAGAAACTGCGGCGTTCTGGGGAGGACGGCCAGTGGTTGTGTCGATGACTGTCCCAGTAATGCGGACACGCTGCGTTCGGATCAGCGTGAAGTCCACTCCCCGCATTTCTGCGCCAGGCTGCAGATCGAGTCCCAGGGCTCTGGCAGCCTCCGCCGTGCCCGGGTAGTAGGTCAACCCGAACCCAGAATCCGTGACCTCATTGGGATTGGCGCCGGCTCCAAACAGCGCGGCGGCCTGCTGGGCCTGCTGCGCCTGCGCCGGATTCTGGGCCTGGGTTGCGGCCTGCGATGCGCCGGCCGTGATCAGTTCGAGTGTTGAGCGAGCTGCGTTGGCGCTGACAACATAACGGCCAGGATTGATCCAGTAAAGGCGATATTCGCCAAGATCATTCGTCCGCGCGGACCCTACAGGCTGTAGAGTGCGCCTTCCTGTTGCGTCGTACGTGGAACGAAGGGCCTGCACAGTAACACCCGGCAGCGGCTCCCCAAGGGAATCCAGAACCCGTCCGCTGATCGTGCTCGCCGGACTCAAACGAAATGAAATGTCGGTGACCTGCTGTCCCGCGCGGACATTCAACACAGTACCTGGGCGATTGAAGGTGCGTTGCCCGTATTCCATGCGCGCGAATCCATTCCTCGCAGCAATGATTCGGTAGGAACCTTCGTCGACATCTTTGAACTGAAACTTGCCCTGATCGTCAGTATTCGTGGTGAACGTCTGGGGTTGTTGCTGGGCCTGTTGTGGCTGTTGCCCCGTTGCCAACGGTCCCTGTGGGCCGCCTCCTCGCGCTCCCTGCGGCGCAACACGGGTCATTGTCACGGTGGTGCGAGGAATCGGCTCACCAGTGGTAGAGCGGAGAACCGTACCCGCCACGGTTGCCTTTGGGGACTGTCCGTTAAGGGCTCCGGCTCCCGGCACGTTCGGAACCTGCTTTCTCGCAATCAGCGGCATACAAACGGCAAATGCGAGTATCACAACGGCAAATCTTCTCAAGGAATTACCTCCATCTTTGTAATACGAATGGCTCAGCCCTCGATATCAATAATCACGCGTCTGCACGATCCTGGCCGCGACAAGCCACAGGCCGGCGGCAAACGTCAGGCAAACTGCTACCGCACCCCACGGAATCGTGTGCGTTATAAAAGGAGAAGCGGAATCGACAGTTCGAAACGGATCAAAATTTTCAGGAATTTTTATTGCGGCCGACGCTCCACGGATTGCGGCTATCAAAAGTAGACTGCCCCACATCTGCCACACATCATCGAGAAACGTTGCGAGCACAACCGAAATACAGAAGGACGCCATCAGGCATGTATACAGAGTGAAGGCATACCTCAAAGTATCCAGAGCGGGAAAGTTCAATTCAGGAAACTGACGCGGCAGAACCAAAGCCAGGCATGCAACACCCAAAGAGACCACAGCGAACAATTCGAGAGCGCCGATGCCGCTTCGCATCGTAAGAAGGCGAAGACGGCTAACAGGAAGGGAAAGAGTGAAATGAGTCGAGCCGTGCTGTCCCTTGCCGGCTCGAAAAGGGGCCTGGGTCCTAACACCGGCGCCCGCAAGCGTGACCGACAGCATCACGGAGAAAAGCGAGAACGTGGAAAGTGTTATGGGGAGACGCTGCTCTGCGGGTACAGGGTTTGGGCGAGGCGCATCTGAGGAGTGCATGTATCCGGCGACCATAAAGAAGGCTAGTACTCCGACAGCGAAAGCAAAGCGCCACCGCGTCTCCATCCAGTTCTTCATCAACAGCATTAGTTGTTCCTCACACTTTCAAGAAAAATATCCTTTAAGCTCACAGGAAACTGCTCCGTAGACGCGCCGGGCAGAGATCGAATCTGGGCGAGAATCGCTTCGACATTGCGACTGACGAGGAGGGAGAGCGTCCGGCCTTCCTGCCTGACTTTAACAACGCCATCAACCCAGCGCACCGGCTCGTTCAATTCGCGGTCGACAACGACCTGGATTCGTTGATATTGAGCCTTCAGATCGTCCAGCGCCCCCTCAACAATGCTTTTGCCGCGATCGATGATGCAGACGTGCTCCGCAATCTGCTCCACTTCCGGCAGTTGGTGGGACGAAAAGAAAATCGTTATCCCACTCGACGCGGCCAGGGAGACCAGCTCCTTAAGGACCTCATCGACTGCCGCCGGATCCAGTCCGTCCGTGGGCTCATCGAGGATCAGTAGATCTGCGCCGCGAGCCACCGCGAGAAGCAGCATGAGCTTCGAGCCTGTCCCCTTCGACAGATCCCCCACTTTCTTCTTTAAAGGCAGGTTGAACATTTCGAGGTAACAACGTTCCAGGTCATCGCGCCAGCTGGGAAAGAAAGACCGCGTGAATCGGATAATCTGCTCGACCGTCATGTAGGGAAAGAGTCCCTTGTCTTCGCTGACAAATCCGATCCGCTTTCGGATTTCCGTGGATCGAAGGGTATCCGCAATCGGAACGCCGAAGACGGTGGCATGACCGCTGCTGGGCTTCACAATGTTCAGCAGCAACTCGATGGTCGTTGTCTTCCCTGCGCCGTTCTTTCCAAGAAAGCCAAAAATGCTTCCTGACGGCACTCGAAGGTTTAAGCCATCAACGGCCGGTTGCCTGCCAAAAGCCTTTTTCAGATCCTGAGTTTCAATCACCCACTCCGCCATTGGGATCTCCATTCATCTCTTTGAGGTTTTGCTGCGCCGAACCGCCAGCTCGTTCTCGACAAGTCTGCGAACCTCGTCCTCGGTGAGGTCGAGCGATGCCAGGCGATCCACAGCCGATTCGACAACTCCCTGGGCCTTGCGCATGAGCTTCGTGCGCGACACGACGGAGTCGTGGACATAGGCTCCTGCGCCGTGTCGGACTTCAATGATTCCTTCGCGCTCGAGTTCCCGATACACCTTTGCAACGGTATTGGGGTTGATGACCAGGTCTTCGGCCATTTTTCTCACAGAGGGAAGCTGATCTCCCGCACGAATCGCTTCAGTCTCTATCGCGTGCTTTACCTGCTCGATGAGCTGCAGATAGAGAGGAATGCCCGAAGATGGATTGAGCCTGAGAATCATCTGGACTGTCTACTCTGCTAGTACAGTATACAGATGCCGAAATCAACAGGAAAGGGAGATCTCCCCTACTTCAGACCCGCCATCTCCGTCGCAAAGATAAGCGCCATGCCTCCGCCGCGCGGGTCCGTGTCGAAGATCGCGGTGCGACGAAGATAGTCATCGAGAGTGCGTTGCTTGTTCGTCGATTCGCAGACATCCAGGAGTACGCCGTCGTTCGCGACCCTGGCGAGAATTGCATGCCAGGCTCGATCGACCACAGGCTGGTAAGTGCGGAAGTCGAGCCAACCATTTCGAATGCCGCGAAGCATTGCCGTGGCGATCATCGCGGTTGCAGAAAATTCCGCATACGCCCCCGGGTGATCGACCACCTCCAGCCAAAGGCCATCAGGATTCTGAAGAGGAGCGAGCGCCGCCATGTGCTGGACGAAAGCGGAAATCATCACGTCGCGGGCCGGGTGGTCCTCGGGGAAATCCGAAAGCGCCAGTGCGAGTCCCAATGCGGGAAAGGCATTTCCCCGGCCCCACGCAGCATCCGTCAACGGAGAATGGCGATAGAGGCCGTCGGGGCGGAGCACCAGTTTCTGCATGAACGCGAGGTGGCGCGCTGCCATGTTGAAGTACTTTCGATCTCCGGTGAGTTTGCCGGCTTTTGCGAGCAGCGGAATGGCCATGAACACGGAGTCACTCATCTCATCGTGATAAGGCATCGACTCCTTCATAGCTCCGTCAGCTGTAAATCCTGTGTCCGCTGCCTTGCGGACCAAATTTACGTAACGAGCGTCACTCGTTTTCTCGGCAAGCTCCGCAAAGACGAGATGCCCGGCCAGCGTCAGTGAACTCGCCCGCGCAAGATTATCTCGTCCGTCGAGATAGCGCGCGGCCAGACGGACCACTTCCGCTGTGTTTCCAAGCCGCAACTGTCCGATGAGGGCCATTCCGGGCAGGTAGGTAAGCTGATCAAAGTCGTGCCCGTACACCTGCGCCAGATCATCGGCGAGCTGACGCGCAGAACGTCCGTCGCGGCGATCGAGTTCGGCGTGTGCCTGGGAAACGGCTATCGTCGGTGAGATCCCGGCGAGAAGAGCGCTGGTCACTTCTATACGGGTTGCGGGAATCCTGCCGAAGCCCGCCACGACCTTTTGCGACAAGGCCTGAGCAAGGCCAAAATCCTCACCCGCAACGACAACGAGATCGGGCGCATGACTTCCAATCCATCTCCATAGAACATGAGATTCGGCGTTCTCTCGATAAGCAGCGCCCTCAGGTGGAAACTGCAGAGGGCTGCGCTCGGGATTCGGAGAAGGAATGGCGATCAACCTGAAGGTCCGACGGTTCTTTGCGATTCCCTCGTATCTCTGTATTTCTCGTTCTACAGCGCGGGAGGAGCCACCGACGCCGTTCAGCCCGCCAACTAGAATGACAAGGGGCGAAGCGGCGGATTCGCCTTCGACAAAGAAAGCCTGAATTCGTGCACCCTTCTGAGTAAGTCCAATATCGCGTCGTTCGGCTGCGCGCAACGGAACAGGAAGAGAGGAAATAAGCAAGAAAGCGAGAACGAAACGGCGCACGGGAAAATTATCTACGCAAGCTTTGGAGGTGTCACTATAATGCGCGCCGATGATTAGAAACAGAACCCCACTCGTCCTTATATTCATTGCTCTGCTCGCGGCATATGGCTGCGCCGGCACCAACCAGCAACAACAGAAAAAGATCAAGATTGGCGTTTCTGTTCCCGCAGCGGATCACGGATGGACCGCTGGAGTTGGATATTGGGCCCAAACTCAGATCAACCGTTATCCCGACGTCGATTTCGTCTACACCACTGCGAACGAGCCCGGTAAACAAACCAGCGATATCGAAGACATGATGACGCAGCAGGTCGCAGGCCTCGTTCTACTCGCCACCGAGCCTAACGCCATCGCACCGGTTGCAAAGAAGGCGAAGGATCGCGGGATCTTTCTTGTCAGTGTCGATCGTGGTTCCGATACGCTGACGCCTGTGGTCGATGTTTTTCTGGAAGGTGACAACAAGGCCTTCGGCAGAAAGAGCGCCGAGTACATGGTGGATCGGTTGAAGGGTAAGGGCAAAATCGTGATTCTTCGCGGCATTCCCTCTTCCGTGGATACCGATCGCTACGAGGCCGCGATGCAGGTGTTCAATGCGAACAAGGGGATTCAGGTGCTGTCTGCGCAAACGGGAATGTGGAACCAGCAGAAAGCCCTGGAAGTGATGCAGAGTTACCTTGCCTCGTATCCGCAAATCGACGCGGTTTGGGCATCAGACGACGACATGGCGCTGGGCGCCGAAAAGGCCATCAAAGAAGCCGGCCGCATGAATCAGATGTGGATTCTCGGCGGCGCGGGGATGAAAGACATTATCAAACGCGTGATGGACAAGGATCCGATCTATCCGGCGGATATCACGTATCCTCCAGCGATGATTGCCGCAGGAATCGATATCGCCGTCGCGCATCTTAAAGATGGCAATATCGCAGCGGCCGCGGGCAGAGCTCCCGAACATCTCGGCATTACAAAAGAGCAACTCGACCTGGCTGCGGCACAGCAAGGCCAGAAGAAGATCACTATCGATGTGTTCATGGTGAATCCGGAAAATGCGAGCAAGTATTACTTTCCGGATTCAGTGTTTTGACCGAAAGAGGGGAGCAGGGGATCGGGAGCTTTGTGATTGATGAACTATGAATTGTTATTTGCGAGATTAAGAGGGCATCCCAGTTGCGTCTCGAACCTGCCCGCAATCTGGCGCTCTTCAGCTAACAAATAACAATTCATAGTTCATCAATCACAAAGCTCCCGATCTTCTGATTCTTATTTCCCTGGCGTCAGCGCGGCGACGGTCGGGCCGGAGTCTCCGCGCGGCAACAAACTCGGTCCCGACGGCGCGAACACCGTCGTCGGATCGATTTTCGGATCGATCAGAATGCCCAGGAAGCAGTTCTGCATTTCCTCCCAGTTCTGATCTCCCCACACGACGAGCTTTGCCGGATCGGGATTGAACTTGTTGTTGGCAGAGTTGTCGTAGTGCGCGACGCCGATGATGCGAGTCCCCTTCGGAATCGCAATAGGCTTATCCAGGTCGTAGCCGATCTGCCAGTTGAAATCCCACTTTGCCCGGAACAACACTTCAGATTTCCCCGACGGCAGGACCATGCGAAGTTCATAATCCTTGCCTCGCAGATGCATATGCGGCTGCATGTAGACAAGCTGCGCATCCACCTGCGCCGTCATTTCGGAAACAACTTCCGCGTTGCTTGCGCCCGCGGGTATGGCGAGGTTGGAACCTGTGGGGCCGTTATGCATGAAATAGCGCAGCTTCGGCGGCTTCTTTGCAAAGACCAGACCCACCTTTGATCGATCGGTCGCGGCCTTGCCTACCGCGGTGTAATGCATATTGAAGACAAGGTCTGAACCTTTCGGGATGAACTTCGCCGAGTCGAAGAGGCTGAAATCCTGCGGGCCGAGTCCCGGATTGAACTTGCCGAGCGTATCCGGCGCTCCTGCCTGCGCCATTTCAAGGCTGCCGGTGGGATAGGCTTCCCCGGGCACCGCGTCCTTCATAAACTCCATTCCCGGCCGACGCACTAAGACCCGTCCGTGGTGAAGAACCTGACGGTTGCCGGCGCGCATCTCAGCCGAGACAACCCAGACATCTTCCGGAAAGTTCACCTTCACAAGTATGTTCTGGTACGCCACCGTGCCTGTCGCCGGAATGTTGAAGTCCTTCGGCATCTCGATAACCATGTCCGGTTTGATGTTCCAACCATCTTCGAACGCCACCGCCTCCGGCTTGTCTTTTGCATCGCCTTCCGCTGCACCGTTGTCTGCCCAATCGCTAATGGCGCGAATCTCCGCATCACTCAATCGCCGGTCGTTCTTGAAATGCCCATAACCGGGATCCGCAAACCATGGGGGCATTTGCCTTGCAATAACGGCAGTCTTCATCGCCTTTGCCCATGGACGCGTGTCGCCATACGTCATGAAGGACATCGGAGCTATCTCTCCGGGACGATGACAAACCTGACAGTTCTTCTGGAGGATCGGAAGAACATCTTTATTAAATGTCACCTGCGGAGCCTTCGCGTTGTTCTGCGCGGTAACACGCATCGATGCCGTTATGGCCCCGAATGTTATCGTTAAAGCGACAAGCAGCATCATTCTCGAACGCATCGTTACCACCATCCTTTGTTGGATCAGACTGCTTCAAAATCTACGCCGCATTCTATTCTACGCGCCGACAAATTGTTTGGGGAAGTGGCTGGTTTTGTTACTATGCTTCGCAATTCAAAGGCAGGACTAAAAACCTGGGACTAATGATTTAGAAACAGAAACCTGGGCAATGCGACCCGGGTGAGACGCCGGTATGGCTGCTCGACACGTTCGACACGACTTGGAGGTTTTAATATGTGGCGTAAACCACTCGCGATGAGATGGTTACTCGTATCCGCACTTCTCATCATGATTGCCTGGGTTGCCGTGGCCCAAAACAGCAAGCGGATCAATGACAATGCTCTAAAAGATGCCGCAAAGAGTAAGGAAGACTGGGTTTCTTATAACCGCGACTGGTCGGAAACTCGCTTTAGCCCACTTGATCAGATCAACGCATCAAACGTCAGCAAACTGGGGCTGTCGTGGTCGTTTGACATTCCAAATGTCGGGGCAGGTACCCGCCAGGAAGCGACGCATCTTGTAGCCAACGGCGTCTTGTACAGCATCACCCCGTGGAGTGTCGTTTACGCTGTGGATGCGCGCACCGGCAAGGAACTTTGGCATTCGGACCCCGAAGTCAACCAATCGGTCATTCAATCCAGAATCTGCTGCGGTACCGTCAACCGAGGCATCGCACTCTACGAAGGCAAGGTCATCGCGCCTGTCGTTGATGGAAGAATTCGCGCTCTCGATGAAAAGACCGGGAAGGAACTTTGGAACACACGCGTCACACCGATCAACCAGCCCTATACGATCACAATGGCCCCGCGCGTCATTAAAGGCGGTCGCGTCATTATTGGAGCGAGCGGCGGAGAATACGCCGTGCGCGGCTTGTTTGCTGCATACGATGCGGACAACGGCAAGGAGCTCTGGAAGTTCTACACCGTCCCCGGCGATCCGTCGAAGCCCTTCGAACAACCGATCTTGGCGGAGTGGGCCAAGACATGGGATAAAGATAAGAAGTGGTGGGTCGCAGGTGGCGGCGGTCCGGTCTGGGGCGGCATCGCCTACGATCCTGATGAGGATCTTGTTTATGTCGGCACGGGTCAGCCTGGCCCATGGACTTCCGTCGGCCGCGGCACCGGCGACAACCTTTGCACGGACTGCATCATTGCGGTAAAGGGTGCGACAGGAAAGTACGTCTGGCACTACCAGACCACGCCGGGCGATGACTGGGATTACGACTCTATCGCCGACATCACACTCGCTGACTTAAGAATAAACGGGCGAACCCGCAAGGTGCTGATGCACGCTCCGAAAAACGGATTCTTCTTCGTGATTGATCGGGTTACCGGTGAATTCATCTCCGCTGAACCCTGGGTAACGGTGAGTTGGGCTCTCGGCATCGATCCGAAGACCGGTAAGGCCAATGTCAATCCTGCGGCACGGTACACGACAACAACTGTCAACGTCACGCCCGGTCCCGGGGGCGGCCATGTCTGGCCGCCCCAATCCTTCAGTCCATTAACCGGCCTGGTTTACATTCCGAGCACGATCGGCGGCGGATATCCGTTCCAGGCGGATCCCAATTACGTCATCAGCAGTGCAGAGATTCCTGAAGGCGGGCGCGGACGCATGCAAATGGGAACCGGCGGCGGTGGCGGCAGGGGTGGTGGCGGTGGTGGTGCCGGACGCGGCGGTGGTGCGGCAGCGCCTCTGGCGCCCGGTCTCGACCCCGGCCCGAATGCAGCCGTACCTCCCGCGCCCACGCCTGGTGGTGCTGCAGCCGCGCCGGCAGCACCTGCCGCTGGCGCCAATGCTGGAGGCGCACCGCCAGCGGCGGGAGCCGGTCAGGGCGCTCGCGGCGGTGGAGGCCGCGGCGGTGCTGGACAGGGAGGTGGTGGACAGGGAGGCGGTCCCACGCTTGCAACCATTGGTCCGCAGGGCCGTGGAAGCATTCTTGTTGCGTGGAATCCGGTCACTCAAAAAGAAGCGTGGCGTGGACCTGCAGGATCAAGCTCTGGATTCAATGCAGGCGGAACGCTGGCTACTGCAGGCAATCTGGTGTTCACAAACGTCGCCAATCGGTTGCTTGCGTTCAAGGCCGACACCGGTGAGCAGGTTTTGGATTTAGCAACGGGCGTCGGTAATCCCGGACCGCCCATGACCTTCATGCTCGACGGCAAGCAGTACATTGCCGTCGCAGGCTCCATTGGCGGAGGCGGTGGCGGTGGTCGCGGAGGCGGTGGTGGAGGCGGCGGTGGCCTGTTCAACAACGCGCCGGGATCAGCCGCGTCGTACATGACCGGCAAAAAAGTCGGCGACAAGCTGTTCAGCGAACTGTTCACGCTGAAGAGCGACATCGGCAATGCGACGCTTCGTCAGAACACGATCCTCAACGACAACAAGCCGGCCAAGCCAGTGACGTGGGTCGAGAAAGGCGTGTTGAGAGCGTTCGGGCCGAATCAGGGAGCGAACACGAACCAATCGCTCGTGATGGAAGGGAGTGACCTCTCGATCGAGGACATGATCAAGCAGACGCGTCGCGGCCTTCTCATCACACAGTTCTGGTACATCCGCGGCGTGCCATCGCAGGAGCAGGCGCTGCTCAACACGGGCATGACGCGCGACGGGCTGTTTCTCATCGAGAACGGCGAGATCGTTGGCCCGGTCCAGAATTTCCGCTGGAACATGTCGCCGATCGTCGGCTACTCGAACCTGACGCTGGTCGGCAAGCCGGTGCCGATGGACCTCGGCGAAGGCTTCGGCGCGGCCAACGCGGCCCTCATTCCGCCGGTGCGGATCGAAGAGTTCTACATGACGTCCATCTCCCCCGCAGTCTGACGAAATCCAGAATCCTCACATGACCTCACGTCGAGATTTCATTCGCGGAGTTGGTGGCGCCACAGCAATGGCCGCGCTGTATTCGCGCGAGCTGATGGGCGAGCTGATTGCCACCTCGCCCTCGG
>Ga0070667_100004929_pt1 | contig 11185 bp, 7 predicted proteins | sample KBSS33metaG_FD_64659 | JGI IMG/M metagenome (GOLD analysis project Ga0070667, IMG submission 64659) | Switchgrass rhizosphere microbial communities from Kellogg Biological Station, Michigan, USA - KBS S3-3 metaG | ecosystem: Host-associated > Plants > Roots > Rhizosphere > Soil ...
AGGCCCAGGGTGCGCGTCGCGAACAGGATCTGCACCACCAGGGCGGCATGGTGGCACGCCTGCCAGGAACCGACGACCAGCGCCAGCGCGACCAGCAGGCGGTGGCGGGCGACGAAGCGGACGCCGGTGCGCAGATCGGCCCAGAACTTCGCCATCGGCGAGCCTTCGCCGCTCGCACGAGCCAGCGGCTCGCGGACCGGCACGCCGCGCAGGATCGCGGCCGAGAACGCCAGCAGCACGGCGTCGACCAGCAAGGCCAGCGGCGCGCCGACGACCTTGATCAGCGCACCCGCCAGCCCGGGCCCCAGGACCTCGGCGCCCGAGCCCGCCAGGGCGTTCTTGGCATGCGCCTCGACCAGGCGTTCCCGGGGGACGACGTGGGTCAGCACGATCTGCGCGGCACTGCCGGCCACCGTGTAGACCGTGCCGATCAGGAGGCCGATGACGTACAGCCAGCCTATTGTCAGCCAGCCGGCCCACCAGGCCAGCGGCACGCTCGCGACGGCGAGGCCGAGCATGCATTCGCCGGCGATGTAGACCGGGAGCTTCCGGACGCGGTCGAGCCAGACCCCCGCGGGCAGGGAGAACAGCACGAACGGCACGATCTCCATGGCGGTGAGCAGGCCCATCTGCGTCGGCGTCGCCTGCAGCAGCACCGCCGCGGTCAGCGGCAGGGCCAGCATCGTCACCTGGCCGCCGAGCGAGCTGATGAGGATGGAGGTCCACAGGCGCCGATAGGCGAGGTCGCGCAGCAGGTCGTGGGCGGGAAGCCAGGGCCGCTGCGGCAGGATCCTTCTTGTCGTTCTCGAAAGCCACTTCATGGCTTCACCTTCTTCTTTCCAACGCCGCCACGGGAGGCGGTTCGCGGGCCGGGGGCCCAGGCAGCGGAAAAAACGAGGGAGCGATCGATTCTTCCGCTGATCTCTCAGCGGAACTTCGATGCGAAGGGAGCCGAGAGGACTAGATCGGGGCGCGGGCGCCGCCGGAACGCGGGGCCATGCCAATGCACGCGGCCCACGACCCGACAGCGCGAAGTGCGCCGAGGAGGTTGGGGTTGCAGTGCAGGGTCATTGGGGCGTGCGTCCAGGGGAAGAGGCGCACATCCTAGCAGCGGTGCCGGGGGCTAGGCAACGCCGATGTCGCATCGCGTTGCGCCGCGCCCACGCCGAAGCGCCACGTCGTCGCCGCCCGAGGACGGCCCGGCTGCCGCGCCGCGGTGCGGGCGCAGACCTCGAACCTCAGCTCCGGTAGTCGGCGTTGATCTTGACGTAGTCGTAGCTCAGGTCGCAGGTCCAGATCGTGGCCGCGTGCGGCCCGCGGTTCAGGCCGACCCGGATGGTGATCTCGCTCTGCTTCATCACCCGCTGGCCGTCCTCCTCGCGGTAGGACGGGCGGCGGCCGCCGTTCTCGACGACATGGACGTCGTCGAGGAAAAGATCGATCCGGGTCTGATCGAGGTCCTCGATGCCGGCGTAGCCGACCGCCGCCAGGATCCGGCCAAGGTTCGGATCGCTGGCGAAGAATGCGGTCTTGACCAGCGGCGAGTGGCCGATGGCATAGGCAACCTTGCGGCACTCGTCGACGCTGGCGCCGCCTTCGACGCGGATGGTGATGAACTTGGTCGCACCCTCGCCGTCGCGCACGATCGCCTGGGCGAGGCGCCGGGAGACGTCGAACACCGCTTCGCGCAGGGCGCGGCCGTCGGCGCTGTCGAGGCTCGTGATCGGCGCATTGCCGGCGCGCTGGGTGGCGATCAGCACGAAGGAATCGTTGGTCGAGGTGTCGCCGTCGATCGTGATCCGGTTGAACGATTCGTCGGCGGCCTCGCGCACCAGCTGCTGCACCAGGGCCGGGGCGATCGCCGCATCGGTGGCGACGAAGCCGAGCATGGTCGCCATGTTCGGGCGGATCATCCCCGCCCCCTTGCTGATGCCGGTGACGGCCACCGTCCGGCCGTCGATCTGCAGCGTGGCAGAGGCTGCCTTCGGCACGGTGTCGGTCGTCATGATCGCTTCGGCGGCGTGGCTCCAGCCATCGGCGCTCGCATCGGCGATGGCCGCCGGCAGGCCGGCCTCGATGCGGTCGTTCGGCAGCGTCTCCATGATCACGCCGGTGGAAAACGGCAGCACCTGGCGCGGCGCGCAGCCGAGCCGCGCGGCGAGCGCGGCACAGGTCGAACGGGCCCGGGCCAGGCCGTCTTCGCCGGTGCCGGCGTTGGCGTTGCCGGTATTGACGAGAACGGCGCGCACCTCGGAACCGGCGGCCAGGTGCTCGCGGCAGATCTGTACCGGCGCGGCACAGAAGCGGTTGGCGGTGAAGACGCCGGCGACCGCAGCCCCGGGCTCGAGCAGCACCACGGTGACATCGCGGCGGTTGGCCTTGCGCACCCCGGCCATGGCGGTGCCGAGGGTGAGGCCGGCGACGGGATGCAGTGACGATGCATTCGGTTTCGAAAGATTGACCGCCATCGATTCAGCTCCTCGGGGTTCGACAGAATTCGCAGTTATCGTTCGCCGCCGGCTTGCGGGGCGGTCGAACGACGGGAAGCGCTGCATTCAGCCAGCGCAGCATAGGACAGCATCGGACAAATGAGAGATTTCTTCATGGCCCTGGTCGAGAGCACGGACCAGGCGCGGCGCGACTTCGAGACCCATCCCGTGGCGCTCGCCGCGGTCGCCGACGGACTTTCGGTCGAACGCTATCGCAAGCTCCTGCTCGAGCTCTATCAGATTGTCTGGCACTTCAACCCGATCTGCGCAGCAGCAGCCAGCCGCGTGCAGGACACCCACCGGGAGCTGCGCTACTTCCTGTACGAGCACATGGCAGAAGAGTCCGGGCACGAGCAATGGGTCGGCAATGATCTCGATGCCATCGGCGTGGGCGAAGCGGCGCTGCTTCAGCATCGGCCGTCGCCGTCGACGCTGGCGCTGATCGGCTACAACTACTGGGGCGCGGAGCGGCGCAATCCTTGCTCGGTGCTCGGCATGATGTACGTCCTCGAGGTGATCGCCTCGGTATACGGCGGCGCGTTCGCCTCGGCGGTACGCGAGTCGCTGCTTCTGGTCGGCGATCGCGGCGTGTCGTTCATCGGCTCTCATGCCACCCTGGACACGGAGCATATGGTGCAGCTGCGCAAGATTCTCGTCACGATCGAGGATGCCGGAGCGCGTGACGCCATCATCGAATCGACCCTGGTGAACTTCGAATTCGTGACCCGGATCTTCGCCGCGATATGAACGTTCCCGACCCCCAGAGTGGTCTCCCCGGGCTGCTGGCGCGGCCCTACCGGTTTCTCCGCCTGGAATGGACGTCCGACCTGTCCTTGCTGCGGGTGCGAACCTGCGTGACGCCGATCCAGTGCTTCAGCCTCGCCGGCATCGCCGAGATGCAACGCGTGCTCGACGACATCTCCCTCAACCCCGGCCTGGTGCGCCACCTGGTGGTCTCTTCGGATGTCACGGGGGTCTTCAACTTCGGCGGCGACCTGTCGCTGTTCAGCCTGCTGGTGCGAGCGCAGGACGCAGAGTCCTTGCGCCTCTACGGACGCAAGTGCATCGACATGGTGTGGTGGCTGGAAACCGCCGCCCAGCGCGGCGTACACACCACGGTCCTGGTCCAGGGAGATACCCTCGGCGGCGGACTCGAATCGGTCATGCCGTTCCACAAGGTGATCTTCGAGCGCAGTGCCCAGGCCGGCTTTCCCGAGGTGCTGTTCAACCTCTTCCCGGGCATGGGTGCGTGGCACTACACGATCCGCAAGGCCGGCTTCGCCGTGGCGAACGACATGGTGCTTTCCGGCAAGCTCTACACCGCCGAGCAGCTCTACCGGCGCAGCCTGGTCGACCTGGTCGTCGACGACGGTCGCGGGGAGGCCGCGCTCGACCACGTCGTCCGCTCGATCGATCCGCGCCTGCGCGGCACCCTGGTCGCGCTGCAAGGCCAGCGCCTGGCCGCGCCGATCACCTACCAATCGCTCGCCGAAACGGTCGACTTGTGGGCCCAGGCGGCGCTCTCGCTCACCACGCGCGACCTGCGCCTGATGGAGCGGCTGGCGCGCGCGCAGGTCCGCAAGGTCGGCGGCGCGGAAGAGGGCGCGCTGCACGAAATCAAGCGCATCGAGCTCGACACCGCCTGGGGCGAGGAGCGGACCGGCATCACCGAGTGGACGACGCTGAGCTGAGGCCCTGACGCGCCGGCCGGCTACAGCCAGGACGCGAGCAAGGTGCGGAGCTGGCCGCGCGTATAGGGCTTGCCCAGGTGGCCATCCATCCCGGCTTCACGGGTACGGATGGCGTCGTCGTCGAAGGCGTCGGCGGTGAGCGCAACGATCGGCAAGCGGCGCCCGCCCTGTTTGGCCTCGCGTTCGCGAATGGCGCGGGTGGCCACATAGCCGTCCATCACCGGCATCTGGCAGTCCATGAGAACGAGATCGACCGACTGGTCCTCGAGCACGTCCAGCGCCTCGGCACCGTCGGAGGCCTCCAGCACCTCGACGCCGAGGGAAAGCAGCACCTGGCGGGCGATCATCCGGTTGACCTCGTTGTCCTCCACGACCAGCACGGTCCCGCTCAGCGGACCGGTGTCGTCGAGTCCGCCGAGCGCCGAGTCGGGCATTGCGGTGTGCGGCGCATCGTCGACCTTCAAACGCAAGGTGAACCAGAAGCGCGAGCCCTTGCCCGCCTTGGATTCGACCCCGATCCGCCCCCCCATCGCCTCGGCGATGCGCTGGCTGATGGCCAGGCCGAGGCCGGTACCACCGCGGCGGCGACTGGGTGCACCATCGGCCTGATAGAACGGTTCGAACAGTTCCTCGACGACCTGCGGGGTCATGCCGATGCCGGAGTCGCGCACCTCGAAAGTGACGTCGGCACAGTCGTGCGGGGCCGGCCGGGAGACGAGGCGCAGCACCACCTCGCCGCTTTCGGTGAACTTGATCGCGTTGCCGACCAGATTGAGGATCACTTGCTTGAGTCTCTGGCCGTCGGCCACGACCCAATCGACGACCTCCGACCCGAACTCCAGGCGCAGCGACAGATGTCTCGCACTTGCGTTGGTCTCGAACAAGGCCATGGCGGTATTGGCCAGCGAACGCAGCGAGACCGGCGCGAGCGTCAGGCTCATCTTCCCGGCCTCGATCTTCGAATGATCGAGGACGTCGTTGAGGATGCTCATCAGCGAAGTGCCCGACGAGGCAGCCGTTCGCACCAGCGCGCGCTGTTCGGCGTCGAGGTGCGAGTGACGCAGCAGGTCGAGCGCACCGAGGACGCCATTCATCGGCGTGCGTATCTCATGGCTCATGGTCGCGAGGAACTGCGACTTCGCCCGGTTGGCGGCTTCGGCCGCCTCCTTGGCGGCCTTCAGGGAAGCCGCTGCGAGGTCGACCTCCAGGCTGTGCCGGATCGCGCGGACGGTGGTGTTGCAGAACTCCCGCGAGGCGCGGAGCATCGTCACGCCGAACAGGGCGATCAGCACGACCAGCGGCAGCGACACCAGGCCCTCGGTCCAGAGCGTCACCACAATGATGCCGCCCAGTTCCGGCACGGCGAGCAGGAGGAACGATCGGCCGATCAGTGCCATGAACAACGCGGCGACGGCGATCGATCCACAGGCGAAGAAGATGTAGGCCTTCTCCATCCAGCCGTCCAGGTAGGCGAAGATGCCGAAGCTGCTGACCAGCCACATGGCCCCCGCGAGCAGCGCGTTCCACTCCAGATGGTGCTCGGCGCTCTTCAGCTCTTCCTCGGAAAGAACGCGGTCCGGCCCGGAAAACTTGCGCGAGATCACGACCCGCCAGAAGGCGACGCCGAGTCCCAGCGCCGCGGTCGCCACCGCCCCGAAGTACTTGCCGACGGCCGCGCCCATCAGGACCATCACGACGACGGCGACGATCTGCAACGGAATGCTCCGGATCGAGTTGTGCAGCGCGAGCCGCATCAATTCACGGTGCACTTCGACTTCGGTGGTCGTGTCCTCGGGCATTGAAGCAAAGCATACAGGCGGCGCCACGGCGCCAACATCGAGATTGTCACGGACGGCATCGATACACTGAGGCGTGGTCACCGATGCGGGTTCGAAACGAGAAGCCGGCGCTGGCGAGGTGAACAAGGCGCGTATTCCGGCGGAGGCTACCGGCAGCGAAACGGGGGTCGTCCGGCTGTTCGAGGCGATCGGCGCGCACCGAAATCCGCAGCGGCAAATCCAGGAGCGCGACCGGTCACGACAACGGGCCATCGTCGGCATCGTTCTGCCCGTCTTCTGGCTGGTGAGTCTTTGGCGCGGCGTGCCGGTCGATCCGCCGGTCTGGTTCATCGTCCTCGGTCTCGCCTACGGCATCGTCAGCCTCGTCTATCTGCGCGTCCTCGACCAACTGGACGCAGGCGCTGCCGGTCTCCTCTATGCCTTCCTCCTGCTCGACCCGACTTTCCTCGTCGGCGTCCTGTTCTTCGATCCGGAGACCTTCGCGTTCCTGAATCCGTTCTTGCTGGTCGTGATCGTCCGCACCGGCATTCGCTACGGCATCCGGACGATGTACTTCTCATGGGCCGTGACGATCATGGCATCCCTCGTGCTCCTCGCGAGCAGCTTCTGGCGTTCGAACGTCGAGCTCGGCCTGGCCTACCTGGTCATGATGGTATTCGGACCGGTGTGCTTTGCATCCCTCATCCGCCGCGTTCATGCCATCCGGGCGATCGAAGAGGAGCGCGCAGCGGCTCTCGCGACCCGCGAGCTCGCCATCGCGCGCAGCGCCTTCCTCGCCAAGGTCAGCCACGAGCTGCGCTCTTCCCTCCAAGGCATCGTCTCCGCGCTCGACGTTATCGAGATGCGCCATGCTCGTGCCTTCTTCGGCGACGAGGAGCTTATCGGCCGGATGCGGCGCTCGTCGATGCTCCTGAACACCCAACTGCGCGACCTGCTGACGCTCGCCAAGGGCGAAGCCGGCCGGCTGCAGATCCACGCCGAGCCGTTCGAGGCCTGCGCGCTGGGCGAGGCGATGGCCGAGGACGCCCGCGAGCTGGCGGTCTCGAAAGGCCTGCAGCTGAGGGTGGTGCTCCCGCCGGCGCCGCTGTTCGCGGTTGCCGACGGCGCCCGCATCGACCAGGTGCTGACGAACCTCGTCGTCAACTCCGTCCGCTACACCGACGCGGGCGAAGTGCGGGTCTCGATGGAGCCGATCGGCGATCCGCCGACAGGCCTGCGGTTCGTCGTCGCCGACACCGGACCGGGCATCCCCGAAGACGTCCTGCCGACGCTGTTCGAGCCCGACAAGTTCCTCACCGCGCCGGCCCGGTGGGGCGAGGGCTCGGGCATCGGCCTGGCTATCGTCCGCACCCTGGTCGACCACCTCGGCGGCAGCCTGCGCGTGGCCAGCGAGCTGGGCCAGGCACGACCTTCACGGTCGAGGTTCCCACCGAGCTCGAAGCGCCGGATCGGGCCGACTTCGCCGACACCGACACCCACGGCCGCGTGCTCGTCGTCGACGACCGAAGCGACGTGCTCGATGCCCTGGAAAGCGTGATCGACGAGCTCGGCTACGAGCTCGACCGCGCCGGCTCGGCTGCTGCGGCCACCCGGCTGCTCACGGAGCGAAGCTACGACGCCGTCCTGCTCGATCTCGACATGCCGGTTCTCGGCGGGGCGGCGCTGGTGGCGGAGACGCGGCACGGCGACGGACCGAACCGGAGCGCGCACTTCATCAGCATCAGCGCTGCCGAGCGGTCGCCGGAGCCCGATCCGAACTTCGATGTCCGCCTGGCCAAGCCGATCGACCAGTCGGCGCTGCGGCGCGCGCTGCTCGGCGCGCGGCGCCGCGAACGCCCGACTCAGGCGGGCCTGTGGTCGACCAACGGTGCAGCGGCAGCTTCCGGACCTCAGAAGTGAATGCCGCGCATCATCTGCTGCATCGCCAACGCCTCGGCTGAGGGCGAATACTTCTTGTCCTTCTCGCCCTTGGCGGCGGCGCTGTCCGGGAACATCCGGAAGGTCGAGTTCATGACGATCTGCGCCACCCGCGGCAACAGGGCGTGCAGCACCTCGCCGGTGATGCCGAGCCGGGTGGCGATGCGCACCGGCTTGTGGATGCAGGCCTCGGCGATCATGTTGGCCGCGTCGTCGGGCGAGAGCACCGGCACGTTGTCGTAGAGCTTGGTCGGCCCGATCATCGGCGTGCGCACCAGCGGCATGTTGATGGTCGTGAACGAGATGCCCATGTCGGCGTACTCGCTCGAGGCGCAGCGGGTCCAGGCGTCGAGCGCCGCCTTGGAGGCGACGTAGGCCGAGAACCGCGGCGCGTTGGTCAGCACCCCGATCGAGCTGATGTTGACGATGTGGCCCTTCTTCTTCGCCACCATCCCCGGCAGCAGGCCCATGGTCACGCGCAGGCAGCCGAAATAGTTGAGCTGCATCGTCCGCTCGAAGTCGTGGAATCGGTCGTAGCTCGCCTCGATGGCGCGGCGGATCGAGCGGCCGGCGTTGTTGATCAGGAAGTCGACGCCGCCGTGGGTCGCGTTCAGCCAGTCGACCATTCCCTTGCAGCTCGCCTCGTCGGCGATGTCGGCCGAGTAGGTCTCGACGATCGCGTCCTTGCCGGCGACGGCAAGGATCTCGCGCTTCGCCTCGGCCAGTTTGGCCTCGTCGCGGGCGCAGATGACGGTGATCGCGCCGGCCTCGGCGAACTTCGTGGCCGCGGCCAGGCCGATGCCCGAGGAGCCGCCGGTCACGAGCACGACCTTGCCGGCGACCTTGCCGCGCAGCGAGCGGTCGACGTGGAGCGCCGGGTCGAGATGGCGCTCCCAGTAGTCCCACAGCCGCCAGGCGTAGTCGTGGAGGTTCGGGCACTCGATGCCCGAGCCCTTCAGCGCGGCCAGCGCCTCGCGGCAGTCGTAGCGGGTCGGAAAGTTGACGAAGGTGAGCATGTCATCGGGCAGGCCCAGGTCCTTCATCACCGCGCTCTTGATGCGCCGCATCGGCGCCAGCGCCATCAGGCCCTTCTTCACGCCCTTGGGAATGAAGCCGAGCAGCGCGGCGTTGACGAACAGGTTCATCTTCGGCGCGTGCGCGGCACGGCTGAAGATGTCGAGCACGTCGCCGACCCGGTAGCCGGCCGGGTCGACGAGATGGAAGCACCGCTTGTCGAGATCGGTCTTGAGGTGGCTGATGTGGTCGATCGCGGCGACGACGAAGTCGACCGGCACGATGTTGATCCGACCCCCCTCGAGGCCGACCGAGGGCATCCAGGGCGGCAGCAGCTGGCGCATGCGCTGGATCAGCTTGAAGAAGTAGTACGGGCCGTCGATCTTGTCCATCTCGCCGGTGTGCGAGTCGCCGACCACGAGCGCCGGCCGGTACACCGTCCACGGCACTTTCGACTCCTTGCGCACGATCTTCTCGCTCTCGTGCTTGGTCATGAAGTACGGGTGGTCCAGCCCTTCGGCCTCGTCGAACATGTCTTCGCGGAACACGCCTTCGTACATGCCCGCCGCGGCGATCGAGCTGACATGGTGCAGGTGGCCGGCATCGATCGCCTTAGCGAACTCGACCGCGTTGCGCGTGCCTTCGATGTTGACGCGGACCTGCGACGCCTCGTCGGCCGACAGGTCGTAGACCGCCGCGAGGTGATAGACGTGGTCGATCTGGCCCTTGAGCTGCTTGATGTCGTCGGCCGCGACGCCGAGCTTCTTCGCCGTCAGGTCGCCGAACACCGGCCGCGCGCGCGCCTTGCCGTTCGCACCCGAGACGCCCCAGTAGTCGAGCAGCCCGGCGACCTTGCCCTCGCTCTCCGGGCGCAGCAGGAAGTGCACGACCGCACCGCGGCGCGCCAGCAGGGTCTTGACGAGGCGCTTGCCGATGAATCCGGTCGCGCCGGTGACGAAGTAGTGCATGTTCTGTCCCTCCGGGTGTGCAAGAAGCAGCGCGCATTCTTGACGATGGCCCGCACCGCGGCGCTGCCGATTTACCCCAAGCGCCCTAGACGGGATCCACTAGCGAATGAGGCTGCGCCGATGACGCAGCGCTCCTATAGTTCTGCGGTCCGCACACGCCCGTGCTGCCCGCGGGCGGCCGCCGCGCCACCCCCACGAAAGGATTCGCACCATGGTCAAGAAACTCAAGCAGATGGCCGAGAAGCAGGCCGCCGCGTCGTCGTCGCGCCTGTTCGACAGCGCACTGGCCGGTCAGGTCAAGGACTCGGCGCAGCAGATCTGGCTCGCCGGCATGGGCGCCTTCGCGCGCGCGCAGGCCGAAGGCACGAAGGTCTTCGAGACGCTGGTGAAGGAAGGCTCGTCGCTGCAGAAGAAGACCCAGAGCGCCGCCGAAGACAAGATCAGCGAAGTCACGAACCGTATGACGAGCATGGCCGGCGACGTGCAGGCCAAGGCCGGCCAGCACTGGGACAAGCTCGAGACCATCTTCGAGCAGCGCACCGCGAAGGCGCTGGGCAAGCTGGGCGTGCCGTCGGCGAAGGATGTCGACGCGCTGGTGGCGCGCATCGACGAGCTGAACGCGAAGGTCGCAAAACTGTCGAAAGCGGCCGCGCCGATCAAGACGGCGAAGCCGGCCGCTGCTGCGAAGCCCGCCGCTGCTGCGAAGCCCGCCGCGAAGCGGGCCCCACGCAAGCCCGCCGCCTGACTGGGCGCGGGCTTCGGCCACGGCTCCGCAGCCCGGACGCCGCGCCCCGCATCCCATGACCGCGCCGCGGCCGGCCACGGCGCCAGCCGGCCCGGCGGCTCACGCGCCCAGGTAGCGCGCCTCGAGGTGGCGCCTGAAGTGCGCCGGATTCAGCGCCTCGGCGCTGGCGCGGATCGCGAGCTCGGTGGTCGTCCAGCGGCTGGCCTGGCGCCAGATGTTGGCCTGCAGCCAGTCGAACACCGGCGCCAGATCGCCGCCGGCGATGCGCGCATCGAGATCCGGCGTTTGCGCGCGGATCGCCGCGAACCACTGCGCCGCGTACATCGCGCCCAGCGTGTAGCACGGGAAGTAGCCGAACGAGCCGTCGCTCCAGTGCACGTCCTGCAGGCAGCCGTCGGTGTAGTTGCCGCGGGTGTCGATGCCCAGCAGCGCCTGCATGCCTTCGTCCCAGCGCGCCGGGATGTCGTCGGCGTCGAGGCTGCCGGCGATCAGCTCGCGTTCGATGCCGTAGCGCAGGATCACGTGCGCCGGGTAGGTCAGCTCGTCGGCATCGACGCGGATG
>Ga0070667_100004930_pt1 | contig 11185 bp, 12 predicted proteins | sample KBSS33metaG_FD_64659 | JGI IMG/M metagenome (GOLD analysis project Ga0070667, IMG submission 64659) | Switchgrass rhizosphere microbial communities from Kellogg Biological Station, Michigan, USA - KBS S3-3 metaG | ecosystem: Host-associated > Plants > Roots > Rhizosphere > Soil ...
GTACTGGTTCTGCCGTCTCTGGGGCGGCTTCATGAATATGCCCAAGGGCTGGCCGATCCTGTTCAAGGAGTTTGCCGAGATCAAGACGGGAATACTCAATGTTGCGGGGGAAGAGCATCACGCCCTGAACGATGCGCGCTCACTCATGGCAGCGATGATCGAACATGGCCGCGCGTAAGAAAGCCAAAAAGCTCGACGCCAGCAATCCGGATGTCGGCGCTTCGGGTGCCGGCGATGGCGACCCGATCGAAGGCGATCAGCAGCTCGCGCGCTTCGTCCACCAGTTCAATCTCTCGGCCGACACCACGCGGGATGCGCGCAAGCAGGCGCAGATCCACCGCGACTACTACGACGGCAAGCAGTGGTCGGACGATGAGGTCGAGATTCTGTGCAGACGCGGTCAGCCGGCCATTACCGACAACCGAATCAAGGACAAGATCGAGTATCTGCTAGGCCTGGAGCGACAGACACGCACCGATCCGAAGGCGTTTCCCCGTACGCCCCAGGATGATCCCGGCGCGGATGCAGCGACAGATGCGCTGCGCTACATTGCAGACTGCAGCAACTTCTCACAGATCAAGTCAGCCGTCTTCGAGAATATGACGGTCGAGGGCTTCGGCGGTGCCGAGGTCATCGTGGATAACAATCAGACCTACGGCAAGAGCGGGAACAAGAAGGTCCACATCCGCTACATCCGCTGGGACCGGCTGTATTACGACGGCCACTCGCTGCTGCGTGATTTCAGTGATTCGCGCTATCAGGGCATTGTCAAATGGATGGATCTGGACGAGGCGAAAGTCACCTATCCCAAGATCGGTAGCGCATTCGATCTCTTCACGAGCCAGAGCTTTACCCAGCCGACTGACACGTACGATGATCGACCCCGCTGGTTTGACCGCGGCCGCAAGCGCGTGCAGATCCTCGAGCACTACTATAAGGAGGGTGACAGCTGGTACCGCGTGGTGTTCTCCCGCGTAGGGATCATCGAAGGCCCGCAGAAAAGCGTCTACGTCGATGCGGAGACCGGCAAGCCCGAGTGCCCGCTAATCCTGCAATCCCTCTACGTGGACCGCAACGGCAATCGCTATGGAGTGGTGAAACGCTACAAGGACCTGCAGGACGAGATCAACAAGCGCCGCTCCAAGTCACTGCATCTGCTGAGCGTCAACCAGGCGACTGCAGAGAAGGGCGCGGTCGATGATGTCGAGGCCGCCCGCAAGGAGCTGGCCCGGCCGGATGGCTTTCTCGAATACACCCCGGGGATGAAGCTCGAGATCCGGGAGAACGCGGACCTTGCCGATGGACAGTTCAAGCTGTTGCAGGAAGCGATTGTGGCGCTCTCCGGCACGGGACCGAATGAAGCCCTGCTCGGTACAACCGGCGATCTGTCAGGTCGCGCCAAGCAGGTGGACCAGCAGGGCGGGGCGATTCAACTCGGGATCCTGACCGACTCCCTGCGGTACTGGCAGAAACGTGTGATGACCGCGACCTGGTCGCGCATCAAGCAGTTCTGGACCGGCGAGATGTGGGTGCGCATCACGGACGATGAGAACTCGCGCTTTCTGGCACTGAATTCGACCTATCCGCCGAACCATCCGCACGTGCAGAAGGGCATGGCCCAGCCCGGTGCGCCGATGAACAACGTGGCCGAGATGGATGTCGATATCATCATCGATGAGTCGCCCGATGTGGTGACGGTCCAACAGGAGCAGTTCCAGCAACTCGTAGATCTCGCCAAGGGCGGTGTACCGATTCCGCCACAGGCCATCATCCAGGCGTCCAACCTGCGCAACAAGCAACAGGTACTGGATGCGATGAGCGGCAAGCTGCCGGACGGGACGGAGATCCCACCCCAGGTGCAACAGATGCTCCAGCAGAAGGAGCAGCAGATCCAGCAGATCACCCAGGCCCAGCAGCAGAAAGCGCAGGAGCAGCAACAGGCCGAGGCTGCGCTCAATCAGCAGAAGGCCGAGGCCCAATTGCAGTTGGTGCAGGTGAAGGCAGCGCAGGATCAGTTGAACGCCAAGCAGGCGGCTTTTGAGGCGCAGTTCGGCGCGCGTCAGCAGGAGCTGGAAGCGCAAATGGAAATGCTCAACGCCAAAGAGATCGAGCTCAAGGCGTTGCAGTTACTTGCCGCTCAGAAGCTCGAGGCCACGCAGAACGCGGCCAACGCGATCGTGGATGGGGCTTCGAAGGAAGCGACCATTACCGCTCTCACCTCCAAGCTGGAGACGCAGCAATCCGCGCATGCCAAACAGGTCGCGGACCTCGGATTACAACATGCTCAGCAACTGCACGCCGAGCGTCAGAAGACGCAGGCCGCGAATGAGCCTGACGCGCAGCCCAAACCTGCCAAGCCGCGCAAGATCGCGGTCGAGCGCGATAGTACCGGTCGAATCACAGGCGCGACGGTGAACGGATGATCAACGTGGACTTCGGTGACGGTCAGATTGTGCCCTTCGACGAACACAAGCTCGAAGGCCCGTATCGCTCCGTGACGGAAAACCCTCACGAGCGGACTGAGGTCGTGGAATACCGGCTCCTGGGCAAGGTGGTGCATCGCTCGGTGCATGTGACGTTGAAACAAGGCATCGGCATTGAAGGCGTTTTAGGTCGGATCGGAGGATAGTCCCATCGCTAACACACAGGCCCTCTGTGGCTCATTCAAATCCGAGCTGATGCTCGGCGCGCACCAGTTGGGAAGCGTGACGATTGTCTCGCGTACCAGTCTGACCGCGCCCACTACGGATACCATCAAGGCCGCGCTCTATCTCGCCTCCGGTTCTCTCGGAGCCGGTACGACGGCCTATAGCGCGACGAGTGAGGTCTCGGGCACGGGGTATAGCGCAGGCGGCATCACCGTCACGAACGCCACTGCGCCTTCCACGAGCGGCACGACGGGCATCTGGACGCCATCGGCTTCACTGCTCTATAGCACCGTCACCCTGACTACTGCATTCGACACGGTGCTGATCTACAACAGCACGCAGTCCAACCGGGCGATCGGAGTCTATACCTTCGGCTCCCAGACGGTCACGGCCGGCAATTTCACCTTGACCATGCCCGTGAACGATGCGACCCACGCTCTAATACAACTTGCATGAGGACACGCAATGGCTAGTCAGAGCTGGGCACAGGAACTCGTCAATATCACCGCAGCTGGGACGCTGTACAACACCTACACGACCGCCAAGTCGGTTCTCACCAGTTCAACCGCCACCGCCGCCTCTACGGGCCTCATCACGCTGCCGCCGAACTTCTTCCAGTTGGGAGGACGCCTCGAGATCGATATCGATGCCGGCATCAGCAACCGCGTCACAGGTCCCGATACATTTACCGTTCAGATCATGGTAGGCGCGGTCATTGCCTTCACCACCGGGGCGATCAATCTCACGACCACGGCTCACACGACTATCCCGGCGCATGGCCGAATCATGCTCACCTGTCGGTCAGTGGGCAATGGAACGCTTGCGACACTCATGGGGCAGTCCTACTGGAATGGCCAGATGATTGCGCAGGTCGCCTCAGCTGCGGACAACGCGGCGGGCACCGGTAATGCGATGGCGCCCAATACCGCGCCGGCGGTCGGAACGGGCTTTGATTCCACGGTCGCCAATACGCTCGACCTCTTCGTCGCGCAGTCCGTCAGCAACGCCGGAAACGGATTCCAACTGCAGCAATACAGCGTCAAGAGCTGGGGGAACAGTGCCGCATGAGCCATGAGCAACATCACTTCGCGGAAGCTCTAAAGAAAGCTTTCGAAGCCTTACGGAAGCTCGGGAAATGACGACCGTAAGCGTGCTCCCAACCGCGACCTATCCGGCGGGAATTCACAACTTCGGCCCGATTGCGGTCCCCACTGCGATTGTCTCTATCGAGATCGATATCGCGCGTTGTACCACGGCCGATCTGACCATCTGGCCCAACGCGGGTGACACTATCGCGATGGATATGGAGCTGAGTATGGATGGCGGGGTGACCTATTCATCCCTCGCCAGCAGTCTGGATAGGGGCGGCATCGAGGTCCGTACCAAGACAGGCCAGGAGGTCCCCACAACCTTTGTGCAGACCGGCTTGGCCGCTGGGACCAATCGGATGCTCAAAGGCTCCATCACGCTGTCGGCGGCGATCAAGACGAGCGCGACTGTTACGGTAAGTTGAGATGGCGATTGCCCGGGACGCGTCGAGTCCCACGACCTCGACCGCGGGCAACCTCAGCAGCAACGGCACCACCAGCAGCGGGACATCCGCCTCCTTTACCCCGCCGAGCGGCTCGTGGATCACGATCACCGCTTTTGTGGATTCCACGGGCGGTGCGCTCACCTGGAGCCCGACCACGACACTCACTGGGGTGTCGTTCACGCAGATCGCGAATCAGGTCAACGCCAGTGGAGGTGGCGCGGTCGCACTACGTGGGTTCGTCTCATCGTCGTCGACGGGAACAGTTTCTCTCAGCGTCAACAATGGCGGCGCCAGCGGGCAACTCGTCGGGGCCTTCTGGGTCGATGTCTGGACCGGTGCGGCCACGAGTCAGACCGGCGCCGCATCCAATTCCGGCACCTCAGCCTCATCGAACTTCAACGGCACGGTCACCACGACCGCAACCGGCTCGCAGGTGGTGGGAGTCGCTTGCGACGATGATGGCAGTAACACTCCCTCCAGCACCGATACATTCGATGAGGCGAATGCCGGATCGCATGCGGATGGATTACGCGTCTACAAGGCGAGTAATTCAGGTGCGCCGGGTAGCGTTAACGTTAATTTTCAGGCGACCACGGCGCCCATCTGGTCGTGGATTGCCTTCGAGCTGCTGGCGCCGACCACCACAACCCCGACCGGTTGGGCGCGGCCTCTAGCGACCCATCCGGGGCGCAGTCCGGGACTTGGGGCACGGTTCTATCAGTCGCCGAAAGCGCTGAATGCCGCGGTCAGCAGCAACGTCGCGGTAGCCCTGACCGGGCAGTCGGCGACGTTCACCGCGGGCACCCTGACGCCGAATACGGATATCGCGCTCACGGGTCAGAGCAGTACCGGGACGGCCGGGACGCTGCTTCCCAGCCTCGCTAAGGCGCTATCGGGTCAGACCGGCACCTTCACCGCTGGCACGGTGACGCCGGCCAGCGCGGTCGCACTGACAGGCCAGACGGGCACGCTCAGCCCCGGCACGCTGACTGCCTCGCTGGCGATAGCACTGAGCGGTCAGTCCGCGACGGGCAGCACGGGTGTTCTGACGCCCAACATAGCCCTCGCGCTCAACGGACAGACAGCCACTTTCACGGCTGGACTGCTGGCGCCGAGTACGAATGCGGCGCTCAGCGGCCAATCGGGAACCTTCACCGCCGGGCTGCTGACACCGAGCACGGATACTGCCTTGAGCGGTATCAGCGCGCTTTTCAGCGCCGGCACCGTGACACCTTCCGCCGGTGGCGATGTCGTCGTTGCCTTGACGGGCGTGACGGCGACGTTCACGGCGGGCGTCTTGATCCCGAGCGGGGCAGATATCACCGCTCTGCCAGGTCCGCTCGACTGGCCACCTGATCGCATCGCCGATACCGCATTCCGGCGCAAGAAGAAGCGTCGCCAGCGTGAGATCGAGCCGCCCGCGCAACCGGTCGACCCGATCCGGGTTGGGGCAATCGGTGCGATTCCGATTCCACCAGCCAAGACCTATGACTTCCGCTCGCTCGCAGAGCTCTCCGGAAAGTCGGTTGAGGCCTTTCGCGCCGAGATCGATCAGGAGATTGCGCGGCTATTGGCCGAGCAGCAGGAGCGCGACGACGAGGAAGCACTCACGCTGATTCTCGCTGCTTTGGACGATTGATTTTGTGGCTCGGGGAGCAGGGTTCGAACCTGCGTTCTGGCGTCCAAAGCGCCATGTCCTGCCGTTAGACGATCCCCGAATCTATCAAGTTTACACCCGCCGCCGGGGTTAACGGGCGAATCGGTTTGCAGGGTCCGTGATCCCTGCACGTGCCAGCGACGTCACGGCTGTTTTCGTAAATCTCACGAGACGAGGATGTATGGCTGCTATTGAAGAGCTGGTCGGTGACCGTGCGCGCGATGAAAAAGGGCGATTTGTAACGGCGACGCCTGCCGAGCCTGAAAAGGCTGAAGCCGCACCCTCTGCACCTGTTCAGCAGAAAGCGGAAAACCCGGAACCGGTTGTCCCGGTCAAGGAGCCGCCTACTGTTGAAACTCCACCCGTTGCCCCTGTCGCTGCACCCGCTGCACCTACTCAACCGGTCGAGTCTGCCGAAACAGCCGCCTACAAGAAAGCGATGCGGGAAGAGCGCGAGAAGCGCCAGGCCCTCGAAGCGAAGCTGCGCGAGCTTCAAACACCCAAACAGCCGGTCGACCCCTGGTCCGACCTGCCGGGTGCGCTGAAGAGCACGCAGGAGCAGATCCGCGAAGAGCTGTTCATCGAGCGGTGCAATCTGACAGAGGAAATCGTCCGTCAGAAACATACCGACTTTGACGCGGTTCGTGAGGTCTTCGTCGAGGCGGCCAACGCCAATCCCGCTCTCTGGGCGCAAATTCGTCAGGAGAGAAACCCAGCGGAATTCGTCTATCGCGAAGGTCTGCGCATCCGCGAGCTGAAAGACGTGAACGGTGATTTCAGCGCCTATCGCGCCAAGCTCGAAAAAGACATCGAAACCCGACTGCGCGCGGAGTTGGAAGCGAAGTACAAGGCCACCCCGGCCGTGCCCACCTCGCTCAACTCCGATGCCTCACCCCCTCCGGTGGAGGTCTACCAAGGCCCCAAACCGCTCAACCAGATTTTACGAAACGCTTCTAGGAGCTAGAAATGGCCGATACCCTTGTTCCCAGTGCATTGCGAGTCAAGCAATGGGACGACAACTACTTCGTGGAGTACATCCGCGGCAATCGACTCGCGCGCTACATGGGCACGGACGAGAACTCCATCGTTCAGGTGAAGGAAGTCCTCACCAAGAAGCCCGGCGACACCATCTACTTCGAGCTCATCAACCGGCTGGCCGGTGCGGGCAAGAAGAACAACCAGACACTGCAGGGCTTCGAGGAAGACCTGAGCCAGCGCTCCTGGCCACTCACCGTCAATCTCTACCGTCACGGCGTCGTGGTGGCGGAGTACGAAGAGCAGGCGACCGCAGTCGATCTGCGCAACGCCGGTAAAGCCGTCCTCATGAACTGGTCGCTGGAGCAGACCCGCGATCGGTTCATCGCAGCGCTCGCCTCCAAGGATGCGATCGTAGCCGGCGGCGGTGGCAACACTTCCGCATTCCAGACCACCAACGCAACCGCCTTGGGAACCTGGGTCACCGAGAACAAGGATCGCGTGCTCTTCGGCGCGGCCAACTCCAACTGGTCGGCGACCTTTGCGACCGCCCTCGGCAACGTCGATTCGACCAACGACAAGCTGACCGCATCGGCCGTCTCGGTGATGAAGCGGTTGGCCAAGACTGCCTCTCCCAAGATCCGACCTATCAAGGTCAACGGGGACGAGGAATGGTACGTCATGTTCGCCGGCTCAGAGCCGTTCCGCGATCTCAAGCTCGACACCAATATCGTGCAATCCCGGCAGTACGCCCTGGAGCGTGGCACGGATAATCCGCTCTTCACGGATGGCGACATCATCTGGGACGGCGTGATCGTGCGGGAGATCCCGGAACTCAGCCAGAACAAGTGGCTGGCCCTCGGTGCCTCATCGATCGACGTCGGCGAAGTTTATCTCTGCGGTGCCCAGTCCCTCGGCTATGGGCTCGCCCAGCGCTGGAACACGCGCACCCAAGAGATGGACTACAAGACCAAGAACGGCATCGCCATCCAGCAGATCTACGACGTCGGCAAGATCCAGTTCGGCACTGGCGCAGTCGACACCACGACCCCGAAGGACAACGGCGTCCTGACAGGGTTCTTCAGCGCGGTCGGCGACGCCTGATCCACCACCCTAGGAGACTGACATGACTGCATCGACTGTTGCGGTGGCGGCATCGGCTGCTCACCAGATTCCCAAGCCGTACGAGACCGGCGTCTGCATGAATCCCATGACGGTATCCGTCGCGACCACGTCCCTGGACGATGTGGGCGACATCATCGAGCTGGGTTACCTGCCGGCGAACTGCACTGTATTTGGCGTGCTGATCCAGACGACCTCGCTCGCCGCCTCGGCGTTGGTCTACAAGATCCAGATCGCGGGTGCGGACTTCGTGACTTCCATCACCACCGGTTCCGGTGCGGGTGCGGCCTTCTGGTTCGCGACCGCTCCACTGGTGTTGACGGCCGTCAGCAAGGTCCAGTTCGTGATCACCACCGTGGCGACGACGCCAGCGGCGGGCACGTTGACCGTCACACCGATCTATTCCAACGGATGATCCTGGAATTGATCGGGGCCGAGCCGTGGTCGGGTTTTTTCCCCGATTACGGCTCGATTGCCGCCACACAGGGCTGGTGCAAGGACGTCCCAGCCTCTGTCGCCAAAGGATTGTTGAATTCCGGGAGGTTCCGTGTCCGTGTCATTTGCACTGATGAAGGAACGGGTGGCACGCAAGCTGGGAGTGCTGGCGGTGGGCAACAGTCTGTCAGCGGAGGACGGGGATCTGATCGCGGAACGCTGTCTCTCGCTGCAAAAGCAACTGGAAGCGCTCGAGATCGTGACACTCGACTTCGAGGCCGGCATTGATGAGCTGTACGACGACATCATCAGCGCCATGGTCGCAGCTTTGCTCGTAGATGATTTCATGCTGCCGGAGCCCAAGCGCACCAAGATTGCTCAGGAGGGCATCCTGGGGCTTCCCGCCGCCAGCCCCGCTGAACGACGGTTGCGCAAGGTTCTAGCTCCCATGCGCGTCAGCAAGCCGGTGAGAGCCGAGTATTTCTGATGCCGCAGATTCCCTTTGGCGCGCAGAGTTATCAGCACATCTCGCGTCCCCTATCGGCTCAGCGCATGGTGAATGCTTACCTTGAGTCCGCACCGCCGGCTGCGAAAACTCCTGCCGCCGTCGTCTGTTGTTTCGGCATCAAGGACTATCTGACAGTGGGCACGGGCCCGATGCGCGGCGGTCTGCGCGTCAATCAGATGGTCTATGTCGTTTCGGGGGCCAAACTCTATCGAATCTATTCGGGTGGTGGTGTTACAGAGTTGGGGTCTGTCCCTGGCTTCGGTCCCGTCTTCATGGACAGCGATGGGAGCCAGGTCCTGATTACGGTCAATGGGCCGTCCTATCTCTATGATGGCGCGACCGTTACGCCGATGGCGGATCCTGACTTCCCAGGTGCCGAATGGACGACGTTTCTGGATGGTTATGCGATCATCGGCCCCGGTGATGGACGGGTCTACGTCAATCACACCCCGTTTGATTTCTCGGCCTGGGACGCATTGGATTTCGCCTCAGCGGAAGCCTCTCCCGATGATGTGGTGGTGGGAATCACTGATCACCGCGAAGTATTCCTGTTTGGCCGCGACAGCACGGAAGTCTGGTATGACTCAGGAGATGCCGCATTCCCCCTGACCCGCACGGCCTCGGGCTACATGGAGATTGGCTGCACGTCCAAGTATGGACCGGCGAAGATCGACAACTCCATTTTCTTTCCTGCCAATGATGGCACGATCCGGCGCATCAACGGCTATACGCCGGTGCGCGTCTCAACAACTGCCATTGAACAGGCGATTACGAAGTTTGCCTCGCAGGAATGCATGGGAATGGCCTGGATCGAGAACGGCCACTCCATGTATGGACTCACCTACGCGGAAGGAACGTTCGTTTACGACATCTCCACGCAGTTGTGGCACGAGCGCCAGAGCTATCTCCAGAAGAACTGGCGCTCAGCCTTTGTGATCCGCGGCGACAATGTCACCTTGGTGGGAGATCGGCTGTCAAACCGCTTGGGCATTCTGTCTCCAGACAGTTTTACTGAGTGGGATCAGCCGCTGATCTCGAGTGTGACCGCTCCGGCAATTGCCCAAGGGAATAATCCGATCTGGCACAGCTCGCTGGAACTCGTGTTCGACAATGGCGTAGGGCTTACGACGGGGCAGGGCTCCAGTCCCGAGGTCATGCTGGATTGGAGCGATGACGGCGGCCGGACCTTCGGGGTAGAGTTGCGGCGCCCACTCGGAAAGGCCGGTGATTTCCAGCGTGTTGCCCGTTGGAACCGACTTGGAGCCTCGCTGGACCGCGTTTACCGATATTCCATCTCTGATCCGGTACGGCGCACCCTAATCCAGGCGTTGTGGAACGATGCCACTTAGAGCTCCACAGGTCTTTCCCAATGATCAGCGCAGTTGGGATCAATGGACCAGGAACGTTCAGGTCAAGCCCGATGACAATTCGGTCACCACGATCACAATTGCGCCCAAAGCAGTTACTGATGAGCAATTTAGGGACAGCGCGCCCACGAGTGTCATTGGACGAAACGTCGATTCTCCTGGAGAGCCTGCGGATATTGTAGCGGGTGCCGACGATCGTTTTCTGGTGCGCCGCAGTGGGGCATTGGCCTTTGGGACAATAGGCGATGGTGACATTCCCGCAACTATCGCGCGGGATACGGAGGTTGCAGCGGGGGATGCGGCCGTTACCACAGCATTCCAGGCCGCCGATGTCACCGTTGGGAACACCGCTGCGGCCGCGTTGGCTGCCCATGTGGCCGCAGCAGATCCTCATCCGGTCTACCTGACGCAGACCGAAGGCGATGCGCGCTATGCGCAGCTCTCGACGGTCCTGCAGGGCTCCGCGACCTATGATCCGCCCTCACTCGCTGACGGTTCGGGGACGACAACCACGGTGACCTGTACGGGTGCGGCTCTGGGCGGCTTTGCCCGCGCCTCATTCTCGCTCGACCTCCAGGGTATCACCGTGACGGCCTATGTCTCGGCGACTAACACGGTCGCGGTGCGATTTCAAAACGAGTCAGGTGGAACACTCGATTTGGCTTCCGGAACCTTGAAGGTACGCGTCGAACCATGACTGAATTCGAACTGGCGATCATCGCCGAACTGAAAAAACTCAACGCGAATATGGAGAAGCTGCTGTGCTTTCAGAAGCTCGCAGCCCAACACTATGCTGACAAGTATCGTGCCGCAATGGGATCAGCTCCCTCAGCATCTCAATTGGAACGAGAAACTGGCGTATCTCACGCATCAGTTCCTGACTATGGAGCAAACGGGATGTCCACTGAAGCATCGCTTCGAGAAGGGCCTCTACATCCG
>Ga0070667_100004931_pt1 | contig 11183 bp, 9 predicted proteins | sample KBSS33metaG_FD_64659 | JGI IMG/M metagenome (GOLD analysis project Ga0070667, IMG submission 64659) | Switchgrass rhizosphere microbial communities from Kellogg Biological Station, Michigan, USA - KBS S3-3 metaG | ecosystem: Host-associated > Plants > Roots > Rhizosphere > Soil ...
GCGTCGGTGTACGTCACGCCGTGCTCCGCGAGTTCGGCGATGTGGGGGCAGGTGCGGTCGCGCAGGCAGCGCGCCAGGTCCTGCTCATGCATGCCATCGACGCTGACCATCAACACATGGCGGACCTTGGATTCGTGACCATCCGCGCGGACCACGCCAGCGCAACTCAGGATGGCCGCCGCGGCCAACAGGGTCAGACAATTCTTCATTCAGCGTCTCCAGAAGGAACTCGGGTGGTGGACATGCGCGAAGCGCCCGGGCATTCATGCGATGTGCGGCGCAGCGTTCCGCAATGTCTTCGAGCCCTGTGACAAGTCGATGTCAGGTCCGAGAAGGGCAGGTTCCATCGCGGACCACTTCGGCGCCAAACTACTCTAGGCGCGATCAAAGCCAAGGCGATCGTGATGCCGGCCTCGACCGACCTCTACTTCCCACCGGCCGACAACGAGTTTGAGGTCAAGCACATGCCCAACGCCAAGCTGCAGGTGGTCGACACCGAGTGGGGACACTTCGCCGGCGGCCCTGGCACCAGCCCAGCCGACATCAAGGTGTTGGATGAGGCGCTGAAGGAATTGCTGGCCAGTTGAGGGAGTGGCTGCCCTCAGAAACCGAACGCCTCCTTCGGTGTGCCAATGGCCTGCTCGCACGCTGCCTTGAAGTCATACGGCACTTCGCTCGCGCAGTCGGGCCACTTGCCACTGGCCAGCCAGAACTCGACGAGTCCGAGCCGCGCGCACAACGGCGCGAAACGCGGGTCGTTGCGCAGCTCGGGCATGCCGGCCTGGAACAGCAGCGCGGTGCGGTAGCCGTCGGGGCCCATGATGTCGTCGGCATGACCGGCCGGCCCCAGGCGTGCGTCGGCGGCGGCGGCATAGGCCTCGTCCACCAGGCCCAGGTGCGCCGCGTACACGAGGCGTGACACGTCGACCCGGCCCGTGCTGCGAACATGCGCCGCGAGCTCCTCGCGCCACGCGCCGATGTGCGCGGGCGAGGGGTCGCGCTTGGCACGGATGAACGGCAGCCCGTCCTGGAATTCGCGCAGCTGGCGCTGCTCGGCCCGTGCGAGCAACCGATCCACCGCGGCCCAGTCGTGCTGGAAGGCGTGCGCACGCAGCAAGCTGGCCACCGGAAAGCTCATCGTCGGCATGCGCTCCACCAGTTCCTCGAACATCGGAATCGCGCCGGCGACATCGCCGGCCGCCATGCGCGCCAGCGCCAGGAGGTTCGCCGACATCGGATCCAGCACGTCGAGCCGGTAGGCCTGCTCGCTGACCGCCAGCGCCTCGCGCATCCAGCCGAAGTGACGCAGGGCCCAGCCGATGTAGCGCTGCCCGTCGCCGGTGCCGGGTGCGCGGCGCAGCCGAACGAGCGCGGCATCGGCTTCGACGAAATGCCCGAACGGCGCGATCACGAAATACTGCGCCGCCATCGCATCGAGGTTCTGTGCATCGAGCGACAGCGCGTGCGCGGCCTCGCGGCTAATCCGCGCCGCGCTGGCCGCGCGCTCGGCGAACGGCTGGTAGAAGCGCAGGAAGGCGCGCAGATAGGCCAGCCGCCCCCATGCCGCGGCGAACTGCGGCGCGCGCGTGGTCACCAGTTCCAGCACGCCAACGTGCATGCGCAGTTCGTCCGGCGCGTAGCCCTGGGGCCGAGATCGGAGGTAGAGGTCGTACACCGCCGGCTCGACCGTCGAGGCCGGCATGCTGGCGAAGGCCTGATCGAGTGCGCGGGCGATGTTCTCGGCGATCTCGTCTTGCACCGCGAAGATGTCTTCGAGCCCGCGGTCGAAGCGTTCCGACCACAGCGTGGTCTGAGAGGCGGCCTCCATCAGGTGCGCGCTGACCCGCACGCGGGTCGCTGCGCGGCGGATCGAGCCGTCGAGCACGTGGGTGCAACGCAGGGCCTTCGCCGCCTCGGCCTTGCGATCGCCGCGGAACTGGAAACTCGACGTGCGGCCGATCACCTTGAGCTGGCTGCCCCGCGATACGCGCTGAATGATCTCCTCGCTGACGCCGTCGGAGAAGAACTGCATCTCGGGGTCGTTGGACAGGTTGTCGAACGCGAGCACGGCGAGCAGTGGTGCGGCGTCCGGCGTGGCGGATGTGGCCGATGCCGTGGCGGGGGCCACGCGCTGCGCCTTCTCCGAGCTGGGCGGCGGCGTCAGCGCGTCGGCGCCGGCGCCCGCCACTTCGCAGACCTCCACCGGGTCGTCGACGCCCGCCATCCGGTACGGCCCATGCACGGCCCAGCGCAGTGAGCTCTCTTCGGCATGGCCCACCGCACCCCGGCGCGCGAAGTCGTAGGCCGTGCGCGTCATCAGGATCCGCCCCTGGCCGGCGAGCGACATCACGCGCGCGGCCGTGGCCTTGGCCAGACCCTCGACCTCCAGCGGCTTGGCGCCGCGCGCGATGTCGGCGGCCGCGTTCTCGCGCAGCACCACCTCGCCGAGATGAATGCCCACGCGCGAGGCGAGCGGGGTGTTCGACCGGGCGCCGAGTTCGAACAGCTGCGCCTGATACGCCAGTGCGAAGCGCACTGCCTCGACCGGCCGCTCGAACAGCAGCAGGAACCCGTCGCTCTTGTCGATCTCGCGGCCGCCGAAGGCAGCGAGCAGGTCACGCGCGATGCGGTCGTGACGCGCCATCAACTCGGCCGCAGCGGCGTCGCCCAGGCGCTCGACGAGCTGGGTGCTGGCGACCAGATCGCACAACAGCAGCGCGCGGATCGCGGGGGAGGATGGGCCGGGTGCGGGAGTGGGCATGCAGGGGGCCCCGATCGAGACCGCGCGGGAGCCGCGTCAGGGCAGATCTTCGCATGGGAGCCTGCCGGGTCGCGAGGGCCGCGGCGCAGTGGTTCAGCGCTTCCGCTCGCGAGCCGGCGCCTTCGCTCGCTGGCGTGCCACGGGCTTCTCTGCGCAGTGTGCGCCCAGCTCGCCGGTGACGACCGCATCGATCGTCGATTCATCGGCCGGGATCTGGCCGTCGAGCATCAGCATCGCGAGACCGTGCGCGACCGACCAGCCGTGCAGCGCGACCGCGCGCGGATCTGCGCCGGGCGGCGCCAGTGCGGCGGCATTGGCGCGCAGAAACGCCATGGCGTCGGGGACGTCGCCGCTGTCGGGCGACAGCAGCCCCGCCCGCGAAGGGTGGGAGAAGATCAGCCGAAACAGCGCCGGGTTGGCGAGCGCGAAGCGCACGTAGGCGCGGCCGGTCGCATTGAAGCCCGCCGGGCCGCCGCCCGCGGCATCCGACGCCGAATGTTGCGCAAGCGAGAGCTGGCGCAAGCCTTCGGCCGCCAGTGCCGACATCAGCGCGTGCTTGTCGGGGAAGTGCCGATACACCGCGGTCGCGCTCACCCCGACCGCGCGCGCGAGTTCGCGCAGCGACAGGTCGTCCGCATTGCGATCCGCCAGCAGGGCCAGCCCCGCATCCACCAGCGCGGCGCGCAGATCCCCGTGGTGATAGCGCCGCTGGGCCGACTCTTGGCCCCGCTTGCCTTTTAATGTTGACATCGTTACCATCCGCGCCTATGTTTGTGCCGTAAACATAACCGAGAGGCCGCCCCATGGCAAACGCGATCGAGACTGCCATTCGTTCCATCGTCACGCGAGGCATCTACCTGCTCGCCGACTTCAACCGCATGCGCCTGGGCTGGAGCAAGACGCCGCATCCGTACCTGACCGGCATCCATCGCCCGATGACGGAAGAGAAGACCTTGACCGAACTCGCGGTGACAGGGCGCATCCCCGAGTCGCTCGACGGCCGCTACCTGCGCATCGGGCCGAACCCGATCAAGCCGGACGCCGCCGGCCACCACTGGTTCATCGGCGATGGCATGGTGCATGGCGTCGCGCTCGAGAACGGTCGCGCGCTCTGGTACCGCAATCGCTGGATCCGCTCGGACGCGGTCAGCGCGGCGCTGGGCAAGCCGCCCGCGCCCGGGCCGCGCCACGGCCCCAATGACACGGTCAACACCAACGTGGTGGGCATCGGCGGCCGCACCTGGGCGCTCGTCGAGGCGGGCGCCTACCCGGTCGAGCTCGACGCGAGCTTCGAGTCGCAGCGCCACAACCCGTTCGACGGCGGCCTGGTCGGCTCGTTCACCGCGCATCCGCACTTCGATCCGAAGACCGGCGAGCACCACGCGATCGCCTACGACGCGACCGAGCCGACCGTCGTCCGCCATATCGTGCTGTCGTCTGCCGGCCGGGTTCAGCGGGAGATGCCGATTCCGGTCGAGCACGGCCCCTCGATCCATGACTGCGGCTTCACTGCGCGATACGTCGTCATCCTCGATCTGCCGGTGACGTTCTCGATGCGCGCGCTGATCGGCGGCCACCGCTTCCCGTACAAGTGGAACCCGAAGCACAGTGCCCGCGTCGGCCTGCTGCCGCGCGGCGGCGACGCGTCCGAGGTGATCTGGTGCGACGTCGATCCGGCCTACGTCTTCCATGTGGCGAACGCGTTCGATGCGCCGGGCGGAGTGGTGGTCTTGGATGTCATCGCCTACCCGTCGATGTTCGACGAGAACCTGCGCGGGCCGGACGCGAAGGGCGCCTTGGAACGATGGACGATCGATCCGGTGGCGAAGACGGTCGAGCGCCGGGTGATCGATCCCGCGCCACAGGAGTTTCCGCGCCCCGACGAGCGGCGCTTCGGCCAGCCCTATCGCTACGTCTACGCGAGCGCGTCGGTGACCGCAGAGGAGGGGGTGCCGGCCGGCAGCAAGCTCCTCAGGCACGACCTGGAAGCTGGAACGCGGCAGGTGCACGACTTCGGCCCGGGTCGGCATCCCGGCGAGTTCGTCTTCGTGCCGGCGTCGGCGGATTCGGCCGAGGACGAAGGCTGGCTGGTCGGCTTCGTCGTCGACAGTGAGCACGAGACGACCGACCTGGTCATCCTCGACGCGCAAGACTTTGAAGGCGCGCCAGTCGCCGCTGTCCACCTGCCGCACCGCGTGCCGCCGGGATTCCACGGCAACTGGCTGCCCAATTGACTCGCGCGACTGCTCCGATGATTCCCCGCGGCAAAGCTGGGCTGCGATGGGGGAGCCCTCGTCGCAGCGCGCCGATTCCCCGGCAACCCGCCACTAGAATCGCCCGGCCCGAAGAGATCGGGCGCATTTCAATAATTTCAGGACACACACGACCCCATGGCAACTGCAAAGAAGACGACGACCAAAGTTCCGGCCAAGAAGGCTGCAACGCCGACCAAGGCGGCGAAGACGGTGAAGACCGCCGCACCGGCGAAGAAGCCGGTCGTGGCCGCCACGGTGAAGCCGATCAAGAGCGCGTTCAACAGGACGAGCCTGATCAGCCACCTGGCCGAGATGGCTGCGGTCGAGGTCAAGGCGGTGAAGGCGATCTTCGCGTCGCTGGAGGCCACGATCCTGGCTTCGGTGCACAAGAAGGGCCTGGGCTCGTTCACGTTGCCGGGCCTGCTGAAGGTCAACGTCGTCAACGTGCCGGCCAAGAAGAAGCGCACCGGCATCGACCCGTTCACGAAGCAGGAACGTGTCTTCGCGGCCAAGCCCGCGACCGTCAAGATCAAGACGCGCGCGCTGAAGAAGCTGAAGGACGCCGCGCTCTGATCTGAGCCCGCAGCGAATCGGCGCCGTCGAGCCGTCAGCTCGACGGTGCGCCTGGTTCGAACACCTCGACCTTGTTGCGACCACCCGACTTGGCGCGGTACAGCGCCTGATCGGCGCGGTCCAGCGCGGCATCGATCGCGAGTTCGCCGCGCACGACGGATGCGACGCCAACGCTCGCGGTCACGAAGAAGTGTCGGTCTTCATGATGGACGGCAGTCGCCCCGATGCTGGTCCGCACACGTTCGGCGATCGCGAGCGCCCCGCTCGCGTCAGTGCCCGGCAGCAGGACGGCGAACTCTTCGCCGCCGTAGCGCGCCACGACGTCGCCTGGTCTGACGGAGTTGCGCAACGCCAGCGCCACGGCTCGCAGCGCTTCGTCTCCCGCGGCATGACCGTAGCGGTCGTTCACCGCCTTGAAGTGGTCGATGTCGAGCAGCAGAACGCCCATCGTCTGCGCAGCATGCGGCTGCTTGCCAAGCTCGACGGCGGACCATTGCATCAGATGGCGCCGATTCGCGACGCCGGTGAGCACGTCCTGCCAGGCCGCGGCCTCGAGCTCGGCGTGCACCTGCGCCATTTGCTCGTTCGTGGTCTTCACCATGTGGAAGTTCACGGCATTGTTGATGGCCACGGCGCAGTAACTCACGAGGCTTCTGAAGACGTGGCGTTCGAGTTCGCCGTAAGCGCGCGGCGCGACGCTCTGCACGCTGAGAACGCCCAGAAGATTCCCGGCGGACGCGAGCGGCGCGAAGAGCGCCGAGCGGCCCGGCCGCGTGCCCGGGATGTGGCGTTCGCTCGCTTCACCTTCCTCGCGATCGAGCAGAATCTCGACCCGCTCTCTCGCGGCTCGCGCGCAGTTCGACGTCGGGTCGTCCAACGCAACGGTGCGGCCCGCAACCGCCTTGCCGTCGTCGACGATGCACGCTGGAACGAGTTGATTCCCTTGCAATAGCCAAATGCACAGGCCATCAGCGGCCAGGATGGCGTTGGCATGAGCCGTGATCGAAGCAAACACCTGGGCAAGGTCGAGCGATTGAGTGATCTCGCGTCCCGCGATCGCCAGTCGCTCGACGGTGTCGAGTCGATTGGCTTCCACGGCGTTCATCGCGCGTTGATGGTCGAGCTCCATCTTGGCCAGCCGGACCTCGTGCCGCGCCTGCATCGCCGACGTCCGTTGGTTTGCGCGCTGGATCGTGACGGCACTCAGCGTGCGCACGCGCCATCGTTCATAGTGAAGCGCGCCCTTCAGGTCGCCGGCTTGTTCGCACGCTCTGGCAAACACCGAAAGAATCTCGTCGTCGGGCTCCCACTCGCTGCTCTCGGCCAGCCGCGCCCAGAGCCGGTCCAGGTGTCGCAGCGCAGGCGAGCGTGTGCCGTCGCCGTCGTCCGGCAACGAAGGGTGTTCAAGGTAGATGCGAGACAAGGCCAGCAGGGCATGACGCTCGGTCACGAGGTCCTTGGATTCGCTTCGCGCGAGAACGTTGGATGCGATGCGAAGCGCTTCCTGCGGATTCCCCGAGGCCGACTCGCTGGCGGCCAGTCCCACCAGGATGCGTGGGCGCAGGGTCGTGTGGCCGCCAGCCTCCGCAGCCTCGAGCGCCTTGGTGAGCGCCGTGCGCGCGCCCTCGGCGTCGCCGGTGCGATTGCAGATCTCTCCGAGGTAGCTGTGAACCGCCACAAACGCCCGCGACTTCGGCGCGCACCCGATGTGGGCGCTCGCGCGCTGGAAGGCGGCCTTGGCGTCGTCGAGTCGGCCCAGCGCCTGGTAGACGTCACCGAGGCTGTAGCAGCAGGTGGCCATGGTGTGGGGCCAGCCGTAGCGGCCTGCGATGCCGAGTGCCCGCTCGACGACCAGCGCCTGGCTGTCGAAATCATTGAGGTTTCCGAATGCCGCGCCGCCGTTGACCGCCGCCGAGATGGATTGCCGCACCAGACCGCCATCGCCGAGCTTCTGGGAGGCGGACTCGAACTGCACACTGGCTGTTGCGTAGTCGCCGCGGGAGAAGGCGACTTGCGCAGCGACGAACAGCCACAGCCCGGTGATCGCGCTCCCGCGGTCGACCTGGGGGGCAGCGTCTCGTTCGGCAAGGGCCCGGACCAACCATTCCTGCCCATGGAAGCTCGCGTCGACGGCCTCCCAGGCATCGACGATCGCCATGCGCCGCGAGTCACCTGCCGCGCGGTACGCGAGACGTGCCGAGGCCAGCGCGCGAGCCTGTTGAACCGGCATTCCTTCATCATGCGCGAGGCGCGACCGCAACATGCACGCGTCGCCGGCGCCGATGTTGTCGCCGCAAGCCGCGAACGTTGCCGCGGCGCTTTCGAGCAGCCGGTGAGCCTCAACGATCTGGCCCCGCAGCCAGGCCAATTCGGCACGGACCAGCGCAGTGCGCGCCTGCAGCCTGGCGGCCCGCGCGGCGCCCATGGTGTGCACCAGTGCTTCGACGCGCTCGATCGCCCGCTCGGACTGTTCGGGATCGCGCTGCCGGATTGACCAGGCCAGCAGCATGTTCGCCACCACGGCCCGGTGTGGCGCCGCACGTGGGGCGAGCGCGACGATGCGGTCGCAATCGGCATTCTCGTAGTAGAAGTTCACTTCACGTTCGACGCCTCGTTGGACCCCATACGCAAGATCGCCTCAGGCACGGCCGCGCAATTCTGCGCCCGGGTGCCCATCGGCGGGCTCCCGGAGCGTCACATCTTTTCACGTTCGGGCTGGCTTTCGGAGCCGTTCAGGGGTCCGATCCATGTCAGAGCCCACAGGGCATCCCATTGCCCGCTCCGTTCAGCGCGAGCCATGGAGCAAGAGCAAGGTCGTCGGGCGGAAGGCGCCGCGAGGGTCAAGAAAATAGGGCCCGCTCAGGTGCAGACCTTCGTGATACCGGTGCCGGCGAGAAGAGTGAAACTCGCCTGACGAAAGCAGAGGGTCACCACACGAATGAGGCCCCTGCGCGCGTCTTCCATCAGGGTCCGCAGTCCATCACACGACTGCCTCAAGACCGGACCGGAACACCACTAGGCGCGCCTTACTTCGACGATCGCCTTGATCGTCAGCGGCACTCCCTTGCGCAGTGAACCGACGCCGACGACGGAGCGCGCGTGAGCACCTGCAGGGCCAAAGACCGCGCCCAGGAGGTCTGATGCTCCATCTAGAACTCTCGCGTGTTCTTCGAACTCCGGGGTGGCATTGAGCGAACCGTGGAGTTCGACGATGCGGGAAACCCGATCCAGCGACCCGAGCTGGCCTCGTATCACGGCAAGCATGTCCAGGCAAGCGGAACGCGCCAGCGCATAGCCCTCATCAACCGTGTATTCGCGCCCGATTCGGCCCTTGGGCAATTGGCCCCCGATCGCCAGCGGCGCCTTTCCTGACAGGAAAAGCAGATCGCCAGATTGAACTGCAGCAGCATAGTTGCCCGCCGGCGGGTGGGCAGCAGGGAGTTCGAGGCCAAGGTCCTTGATTCGTTGCTCTGCACTCATTCCGACACCTCTCGCTTTCGACGGACGGGAAGGGTTCGCCACCCCGCGGCGTTGCTGGGCACCGAGCGAACATGACCTGAGAGGTTATCGACCGCGCGAACCCCTGTTCCTACTCTACGCACTACCGGAACGTCCCGGTTGAATGTGAGGAGAGTGATCATGTCAGATCCAGTGTTCATCGCACGAGCTTACCTAGAAACGTGGAACGAGACCGACGGCACGAAGCGCCGCTTGCTGCTGAAGAAGCACTGGGCGGATCAGGCGACCTACGAGGACCCGCTCATGAGCGCTGACGGCTCCGAGAAAATCGCGGACCTGGTCGCAGCAGTTCACCAGCGTTTCCCTGGATTCCAGTTCAAGTTGACGGGCACGCCGAATGGCCATGGCAAGTACGTGAGGCTGTCATGGTCGCTGGGCCCGGACGGGGCCGAGCCTCCCGTCGAAGGCAGCGATGTGGTGGTGGTCCAGGACGGGCAAATTCGCCAGGTGATCGGATTCATCGACCGCGCGCCGACGGTCGCGTGAGCACCGGTCACGCGCCCCGCGGGGGGAGGCCCGCGGGTCAGAACGGGCGGCTGCCCGACAGGCTGATGCGCTTGAGCACGCGCCGCTCGGTGGCATCGAAGGCGGTGCGCGCGTGCAGCGTGGCCTGGTTGTCCCACCAGACGATGTCGCCGACCTGCCAGCGGTGCGTATAGGCGAACGCCGGCTGCAGCAGGTGCGCGCGCAGACGCTTGACCAGTGCGTGGCCGTGCACCGGATCGACACCGACGACCTCGACCTCGGTGGCCTCGTCGAGGTACAGGATCTTGCGGCCCGAGTCCGGGTGCGTGCGCACCAGCGGGTGCGCCACGAACGGTGTGAGCGGTTCGATGTCGGGCGTGCGGTAGTGCGGGAACTTGCCCGAGGCCAGCGGCTTCAGGCGCCGCAGGAACGGGTTGTAGGTGATGAGCTGCAGGCCTTCGATCTCGCGTTGCGTCGCCGCGTCGAGCGCGTCGTGCGCCGCGGCCAGGTCGATCCAGATCGTGTCGCCACCGACGCGCGGCACCTCCAGCGCATACAGGAACGAACCCGACGACGGCACCGGCGTCCAGTGGTGATCGGCGTGCGCGCTCAGCTCGTGGTGACCGAGCACGCCCTCGTCGACGTTCGAGACTTTCACGATCGCCGGCGTGTTGCCGCCGTAGGGGTCGGACGCGAGCACCGGAACGTCGGCCGGCGGCTGGAACACGTCGCCGAAGCTGCGCGCCAGGCGCAGGAACTGCGCGTCGTCGAGACGTTGGCCGCGCAGCACGACGATGCGGCGCTCGCGCAGCGCCTGCTTCAGCGCCAGGGCTTGCCGGGCGTTCAGCGGCTCGCGGGCGTCCAGGCCGGTGACCACTGCGCCCAGCGGTGCATCGAGGTCGCGCACGGCCCAGTCGTTGGTGTGGTTGGGTTGAAGAGTCGTCGTGGGCTCGGCGAAGGTGATGGTCATGGGGGGTCTCGTGCAGTGAATCAAGCGGCGCGTGCGATCGACGCGTTGGCGTAGCGGCTGGCGGGGCGGGCCAGGCCGAGGTTCTCGCGCAGCGTCGTGCCCTCGTAGGCGGTGCGGAACAGGCCGCGTGATTGCAGTTCCGGGATCACCAGGTCGACGAACTCGTTCAACGACTGCGGCAGCACCGGCGGCATCACGTTGAAGCCATCGGCAGCGCCGTTCTCGAACCACGACTCCATCTGATCGGCAATCGTCTTCGGTGTGCCGACGACGACCCAGTGGCCGCGTGCGCCGGCGAGGTATTCGTAGAGCTGGCGCACCGTGAACCGTTCGCGTCGCGCGAGTTCGATCACCACGTGCGCGCGGCTGTTCACGCCGTTGGGCGGCTCGGGGTAATAGGGCGGCGGGGCGTCGAGATCCCAGCGACGCAGGTCGTCGTTCGGCCAGAACGGTGCGAGCGTGTTCAGGCCCACCGATGGATGAATCAAGGCTTGGAGCTCGGCCCACTTCGCCTGCGCCTCGGCCTCGGTGCGGCCGATCACCGGCGAGATGCCGGGCAGCACCAGCAGCTCGTCGGGGCGCCGGCCGTACTTGGCCATGCGGCCCTTGACGTCCTGGTAGAAGGCCTGCGCTTCGGCGA
>Ga0070667_100004944_pt1 | contig 11167 bp, 9 predicted proteins | sample KBSS33metaG_FD_64659 | JGI IMG/M metagenome (GOLD analysis project Ga0070667, IMG submission 64659) | Switchgrass rhizosphere microbial communities from Kellogg Biological Station, Michigan, USA - KBS S3-3 metaG | ecosystem: Host-associated > Plants > Roots > Rhizosphere > Soil ...
AGACCACGACACAGTACGACCCGGCTCCGGCCGTACCGGACAGCTGCGCTGCGGCTCCCGCCTGCGTCGTGAGATAGGCGTTGCTGAACAACGAGCACGTCGGTGCGTCGTACGCCCCCAACCCCAGCCCCACGAAGATCGTCGACGGCGGTCCCGCAGCCGTCAGCGTGACACTCAACGTGGCGCCCGCTGTCGCGACTGTAAACGGATGGAAGTCGTTGCCAGCGACGCTCACCGTACCGGAAAAGCTCTCGGTGGAGGCGGCGGTCGTCGGAGTCGGCGCCGACGGCGTTGCGGTCGTTGAACTATCACTGTTGCCGCCGCATGCCGATACGACGATGGCGAGTCCACACACCAGGCGTCTCATCGTGATCCTTTCAAGCGGCTCAATTTCTCTCGGGAGTCGTCGGGTGAAGGCGTTGGGGGCCTCCCAGCACGAAGCTTGCCGCTTCTGCCGTTCGGCCAATCGACGGATGATACTCGCTGGCTGCTCGTAAAGGGGGACGAATCGTCCCCCATCTCTGACATTCTTGACGCGGCTGGCGGGCAGCCTGAGAGCGCGATTCAGAATTGAACGTAGCGCAGCCCTCTAGTCTGGCAGGCTGCTGAAAAACGCAACCTGAGTGAGAACTGAGAACGAGCTCACGGGTCTCATCGACTATCGTACGGCGCGCTGATAAACGTCGGCACGAGATCGGGACGCATCACGAGTTGCGTGCCCATCAGCGAAATCGTGTAGCGGCCGTTGGGGTCGCGCCCGAGGGACGGCTGCTGCAAGTGCCTGATGTGCCAGTCGTGGACGGCAAACCAGATATCCAGCCCGACGTCGATGTAATCGGGAAATTTGTTCGTCGCCCTGAGATACTCCATCTGCTTCTGACGGATCGGCAGGACCTCCACGAAGGCGCCCTGCGGCGCTTCGATCGCCTTGCGGAGGTCTTTCAGGGCGTCGGCGATCTCCGTCAGCTGACGCTCTGAAGCTGGATTGCTCTGGTCGGCAGGCCCGGAAGCCGGAATCGCGGACCCGAGCAGGCCCCCAAACAGCGTCGTGCCAAGCATGCGGCGGCGAGCGAGCATCGGCGTGCCTCCTGTTTTGAGTAGAATCGCGCAAAGATGTCGAGAACGGTAGCCCCCCCGCGCGTCGTCAACATCGCGGACTTGCGCCGCCTCGCGCAGCGCCGCCTGCCCCGGCTCGCGTTCGACTACATCGACGGCGGCGCAGACGACGAGATCACCCTGCGGGAGAACAGCCTGGCGTTCTCGCGCCTTACGTTCCGGCCGCGCAGCGCCGTCGCGACATCCGCCGCGGATCTGCGGACCACCGTGCTGGGCGCCACGCTCGACCTGCCGTTCCTGCTCGCGCCCGTCGGCAGCAGCCGGCTGTTCTATCCGCGCGGCGAAGTCGCAGCTGCGAAAGCTGCCGACGCCGCCGGTACGGCGTACATTCTGTCCACACTGTCGGGATGCCGGCTCGAAGACGTCCGGGCGGCGACGCGCGGACCGGCGTGGTACCAGGTGTATCTCGTCGGCGGGCGGGACATCGCGACCGCCGGCATCGCCAGAGCGCAGGCGGCGGGATTCTCGGCGCTGGTGCTGACCATCGATACCGCGGTCGCCGGACAGCGCGAGCGCGACGTCCGCAACGGCGTCAAGGAACTCGTCAGCGGCACGCTCTGGGAAAAGCTGCCGTTCGTCCCGCAGGTGCTGGCGCGGCCGCGATGGCTGGCCGGCTTCCTGGCGGACGGCGGGTTGATGAATTTTCCCAACGTCGTGTTGCCGGAAGGACCGATGGGATACGCGGACGTCGGCGCCGCCCTCGCGCAGTCGGTCGTGACCTGGACCGATCTTCGATGGATCCGCGACCTGTGGAAGGGTCCCATCGTCATCAAGGGCGTGCACACCGGTGAAGACGCGCGGCAGGCGATCGCGGCCGGCGCGCAGGCCCTGGTGGTGTCGAACCACGGTGGCCGCCAGCTCGATGGCGTGCCGGCGACGCTGCGCGCGCTGCCGGAGGTACTCGAGGCGGTGAACGGACAGGTGGAAGTGCTCGTTGACGGCGGCATCCGGCGCGGCGGCGACGTCGCCAAGGCGTTGTGTCTTGGCGCGCGCGCGGTCCTCGTCGGACGCGCATACGCGTACGGCCTCGCAGCCGCCGGTGAAGCAGGCGTGGCGCGCGCGATCGAGATCCTGCGGACCGAACTGGTGCGCACGCTGAAGCTGCTCGGCTGCGAATCTACGCAGGCGCTCGACCGCTCGTACATCAACCTTCCCCGCGATTGGACTGACCACGACTCCGCTCGTAGCGCGGTCCTGTCAGGGCCGCGACACGGAACTGAAAGCCCCGCGCTACGCCCAGACCTATGAGCAGCGTCGCCTCGCACCTGGGCATCGAGCTCGCCGAATACGATCAGCGGATCCGCACGTTCATCCCGGCTTACGAAGAAATGCTCAACGCGGCGGCGAACGCCGTCGACGTCAAAGCTCGCACCATCGTCGAGCTCGGCGTCGGGACGGGAGCGCTCGCCGCTCGCTGTTTGAAACGCGCGCCGAAGGCGTCGGTCATCGGCATCGACGCCGATTCCGGCATCCTCGCGCTTGCCGGACGACGGCTTGGTCGCCGGGCGACGCTACAGACCTCGAACTTCGTCCGGGCGACGCTGCCGCGCGCCGACGCGGTCGTCGCCTCTATCGCGCTCCATCACGTGCGCACGCGGCGCGCGAAGGCACAGCTCTATCGCCGGATTCGCGCGGCGCTCAATCCTGCGGGCGTGTTCATCAGCGCCGACTGTCACCCGGCCAGCGCACCCGACCGCGCGCGAGCGCAGCGCGACGCCTGGATGGTCCATTTGCGCGAGTCATACAGCACCCGCGAAGCCGAAGCACTGCTGCGGGCATGGAGTAAGGAAGACGTCTACGTCTCGCTCGACGCGGAACTCGCACTGCTGCAGAGCGCCGGCTTCAGGGTTGATGTGGCATGGCGGCGTGGAATGTTCGCGGTGATCGTCGCCGGCAGGCGATGAACACACGTTGCGGTCCTCGCGATCTTCGTCGTCGCGTCAGCAATCAAACGACGTCGCACAGCCGGCGCAGCGCGTCGATGACCTCGGGGAAGCTGACCGGCTTGTGAAACGCGGCGGCCGCGCCGAGGTCCTGTTCGTGATCGCCCTCGATCCCTGTCAGGACGACGACCGGAATGTCGGCCAGCGCCGGATCTTCTTTCTGCTCGCGCCGGAACGCCCAGCCATCCATCACCGGCATGCGGAGGTCGAGCAGGATGACACTCGCGTCGCCGCCAGCTCGAAGGTACTTGAGCGCTTCCTGTCCGTTGTACGCCTCGGCGGCGTCGAATCCCTCGAGCTTGAGGAATTTCGTCATCAGCCGCGTCAGGTCGCGATCGTCATCCACGACAAGGACGGTCGCCGGCATCCTCAAACCTCCCGACGGGGAGTATAGTGTCCCCTGCCGTGGAACGACGACAGTTCTTGCAGTGGATGTCCGCCGCTTCGATGGCGCCCGGCGCGTTCGATTCAAGCCTTCGCTCGCGCTCGATTCCAATGCGAGCTACGGCTCGGCAGGCTGATGGCCCGCCGCCGCCGGCCGCCACGGTTCTCTACGATGATAAGGCGATCGCGCTGCGCGCGATCGGCCGCGATCCGAAGCAGCCGAAGGACGCCCTGTGGGTCCGCAAGCGCGACCTCCCCTCGATCAACGGATTCGACGTAAAGCCGCAGGGTGCGTGCCGTGCCGATCTGTGCATCCCGATTCCGAAGGGGATGGTGCGCGGCGAGTACTTCGACCTCACCGCGTTCGCGAAAACGATCGGACAGCCGGTCGTTGCCGACCTCGAGTCGAAGGTCTGGAGCTTTGGCGAGATCCAGTCGCTGCGCGGCAGCTTCCTCGACGGCCGGATGGCGCCTGACTTCGTCGTGCCCGATCGCGCCGGCCGGCCCGTGCACCTCACCAGTCTTCGCGGCAAGAAAGTGCTCGTCGTCACGTGGGCCTCCTGGTGAGGCTGCCGATTCGATCTGCCAGGCTGGCAGAAGGTTTACGAGGAGCTCAAAGACAGGAATTTCGAGGTCGTCGCCGCGGCGCAGGACGCCGGCGGAGAGACCGCAGCCGGTAAGTGGTACGACGCGGCCAAGGCGACCTACACGGCCCTCGTCGACACGACGCATACGGTCAGCTCGGCATTTCAGCTGGTGAACGTGCCGTCTGGTGTCTGGATCGACGAGCGAGGCCTTGTCGTAAGGCCGGCGGAACCGGCGTGGACGTCGACGCGCACCGACACGTACGGCGGCAAGGCGCTCGAGATCGAAGGCGAGCTCTACGTCGCCGCACTCCGCGACTGGGTCGCCAATGGCGAACGCAGCCCGTACGCGCTCTCCGACGAGGAATTCGCGCGGCGCGTCAGGCCGCGTTCGGCCGGGCAACTGGAGGCCGAGGCGACGTTCAAGCTGGCGGTCTGGTTCCAGCGGGACGGCCGGGCCGAGATCGCCGCGAAGTATTTCGAGCGGGCGCAGGCCCTCGATCCGGACGATTGGAACTATCACCGGCAGGCGTGGAGCTTCAAACCTCAGGAGGCCGGCCCGAAATGGCTGGAGAAATTCCTGAAGCAGCCCGAGCGCTACTACCCGAAGCTGGAGCTCAAGCCGAAAGGTGGGTAGAATCGGCACTCATCTTCTCTCATTGAAAAGGGTTCACGAATGACAGGAATCTCACGACGAACCGTCCTGGCGGCGGCCTCTCTTGCCAGCGTGGTCGGTCTGGCCGCGGCAGCCCGGCTGTCGGGTCAGGCACCGGGCCTGCCGAGCACGAAAAACGGCGACTGGACACACTACACGGCGGATGTGCGCGGTTCGCGCTATTCCCCGCTCGATCAGATCAACGCCGGCAACTTCAAGGATCTCGAGGTCGCGTGGCGGTTCAAGACCGACAACCTCGGCACGCGCCCCGAGTTCAAGCTCGAAGGCACGCCGCTGATGGTCAAAGGCGTCGTCTACGCCACGGGAGGGACGCGACGGTCGGTCGTCGCGCTCGACGCGAAGTCTGGCGAAATCATCTGGGTCCACGCCGAGCGCGAGGGCGCGCGCGCCGTGGCGGCGCCGCGTCAACTGTCAGGCCGCGGCCTGTCGTATTGGACCGACGGCAAAGGTGACGATCGCATTTTGTACGTGACGACCGGCTATCGCCTGGTCGCCCTCAACGCGAAGACCGGCACACGCATCAGCTCGTTCGGCAAGGATGGCATCGTCGACATGAAAGTCGGTGCGCTGGTTGGCAAGGGCGAACAGATCGATCTCGAGACCGGTGAAATCGGTCTCCACTCGACGCCGACCGTGGCCAAGGACGTCGTCATCGTCGGGTCGTCGTTCCGGGAAGGGCTCACGGTCAAGACCCACAACAACACCAAGGGACTCGTGCGGGCGTGGGATGTCCGGTCCGGCAAGCTGCTGTGGACCTTCAATACGATTCCGCGACCCGGCGAATTCGGCGCCGACACCTGGGAAAAGGAATCGTGGGCGATCAACGGCAACACCGGCGTGTGGTCACAGATCACAGTCGACGAGGAAGCCGGGCTCGTCTATCTGCCGGTCGAGGATCCGACATCGGACCTCTACGGCGGCCACCGTCCCGGGAATAACCTATTTGGCGACAGCCTCGTCTGCGTCGACCTCAAGACCGGCCAGCGCAAATGGCACTATCAGATCGTGCATCACCCGATCTGGGATCTGGACATGCCAGCCGCGCCGCTTCTCGCCGACATCAACGTGAACGGCAAGCCGATCAAGGCCGTCGCGCAGGCGACCAAGCAGGGCTTCCTCTTCGTGTTCGACCGCATCACCGGACAGCCAATCTGGCCGATCGAGGAGAAGCCGGTGCCGCAGACCGATGTCCCGGGCGAAAAGACCAGCCCCACCCAGCCGATCCCGACGAAGCCGCCGCCGTACTCGCGCGGCGGTGTCCTCGAGAGCGATCTCATCGACTTCACGCCCGAGTTGAAGGCCGCCGGCCTCGAAGCCGCCAAGCGGTACCGGCTCGGTCCCGTGTATCTGCCACCGCTCGTCAGCAAGCTCGAAGGGCCGGTGGCGGCGTTGACATCGGGCACGTTGAGCGGCGGCGTGAACTGGCCGGGCTCGGCGTACGACCCTGAGCTGCATACGTTCTTCTCCCACGCCTGCAACGCGTGCATCGCTCCGCTTGGTCTCGTGGCGCCACCGAAAGAATTCTCGGATCTCGACTACGTGATGGGCACCGCGGGCCAGACATTCCGCGCGATTGTCGGCGGCGGCGAGGGTGAAGCCGCCGACGCGCCCCGACCGCAGCGCGCGGCAACGCCGCCGCCTCCCCCACCGCCCCCCGCGCCGACGACGGCCGGAGCAGCAGGAGCGGCGGGTGGCGGGCGCGGTGCCGCGGCCGGTGGCGGCGGTGGCGGCTTCGGCGCAACGGTTCAGGGTTTGTCGATCGTCAAGCCGCCGTACGGCCAGATCGTCGCCATCAATCTCGATAGGGGTGATCTGGTGTGGTCGACACCGCACGGCGATACGCCCGACGGCGTCCGCAATCATCCCGCGCTGCGCGGCGTGACGATTCCGAAGACCGGACAGAGCGGCAACGTCGGTGTCGTGGTGACCAAGACGCTGGTCATCGCGGGCGACCCGATCGTCACGACGACGCCGGAGCATCCGCGCGGGGCGATGCTGCGCGCGTATGACAAGACCACGGGCAAGGAAGTCGGCGCGGTGTGGATGCCGGCTCAGCAGAGCGGCTCGCCGATGACCTACATGGTCGACGGCAAGCAGTACATCATCGTCGCCGTGAGCGGCGGCAACTATTCCGGCGAGTACATCGCGTACACCCTGCCGGCGACGTCGCAGCGGTCGGCGACCGGACAGTAGTAGTCCGAGATGGCTGGTTTCCGGTTCAGGCCGGCGAGCTGACCTCGCCGGCCTGAGCCACCAGCGACGCAATCACACCAACCAGTTCGCCGGGATCGATCGGCTTCGTCAGGTGCCACTGGAAGCCGGCCTCGAGGGCGCGCAGACGATCTTCGGGGCGCGCGTGCGCCGTCAGCGCGACGGCGACGAGCCGCTGACGATTCCCCGCCAGCGATCGCACGCTCTGCATCAACTCGTAGCCGTCCTGCCCCTGCATCTCGATGTCGGAAATCATCACCTGCGGCAGCCAGGTCTCGAGAACCATCAGTGCGTCCTCCGCTGACGCCGCGGCACGGACATCGGCACCGGCGTTCTCGAGCACAGTCGTGACCATCTCGCGCGTGTGCTGGTGATCGTCGACCACGAACACGCTGAGGCCGTCCAGCTGTGTGGCGCGCACCGAGGCGGCGGCCATCATGCCTTCCTCCGGTGACACCGCCGGGTCACGCCCAGTCTCGACGGAGGCCAGCACCGGTAACGCCACACGGAACGTCGCGCCGGCATCAGGTGCATTGTTGGTGGCGGACACCGTGCCGCCGTGCAGTTCCACGAGGTGACGCACGATCGCCAGGCCAAGCCCAAGGCCGCCATGGGCACGAGTCGTGCCGGCGGCGCCCTGCCGGAAGCGATCGAAGGCATGCGGCAGGAAGTCGGCTTCGACACCCGGACCGGTATCGCGCACCGTCAACGCGATCTGGTCCGCATCCGCGACGACACGCACTTCGATCCGGCCGCCGGCCGGCGTGAACTTCACAGCGTTCGCGAGGAGGTTCCAGATGACCTGCCGCAGCCGGTCCGGATCGGCGGAGAGGCGAAGCGCGGCGTCAGGGATCGCGGTCGTGACGCGAATCTGTTTTGCCAACGCCGCCGGCCGCACGGCGTCGATCGCGGCGCTCACGACGTCGGCCGCCACGACCGACTGCACGTCGAGGCGCAGGCGTCCCGACACGATCCGGGACACATCCAGCAGATCGTTGACGAGCTGTTGAAGCGCCGACGCGTTCCGCTCGATCGCCTGGGCCGCGCGGGGTCGCTGCGCGTCGCGGATCTCGCCGGTCGACAGCATCCGGGCCCAGCCGTAAATCGCGGTGAGCGGCGTCCGCAATTCGTGGGACACCGTCATCAGGAATTCGTCCTTGATCCGGCTGGCTTCGTCGCGCTCGCGATTCCGGGCCGCCAGCAGGTCGGACGCATCGCGCAACTGAGTGGCGAGCTCGTCGATCTCGGCCACGCGCGAGCGGAGCGGGACGACCGTCTCGCCCCTCGCGAGCTTCATCGCAGACTTCGACGCGTTGCTCATGGCGCGGACGATCGTCTGGCCAAGGACCAGCGCAACGCCGCCGGCAAGCGCCATGAAGCCGAGCCAGATGGCGGTGAGGTACCAGAGGATCCTCGCGACCGGACCGTCGACCTGCTCCCGAGGCAGGGCCAGACCGACCGTCAGCCCGGTACGTGGCGAGCGGCTGAACGCTGAATACACCGGCACGCCTTCTCGCGTTTCCGTCTGCCACGCCGCCTCGTTGGTCCGCGCCGCGATGTCCAGGAACGCGCCGGTGACCGGCGTACCGACATATGAGTCTTCCTGCCGGGACCGCGCGACGATATTGTTCCCGGAATCGACGAGCGCGACCAGGCCCTCGGGCGGCGTCTGCTGCCGGCGGAGGATCGCGCTGAAGGCATCCGCCCGGACAAGGGCTCCGAGCACGAGCGTCAGCTTCGCGTCGCGAACGACGGGAATGGCGATCACGACAAAATGTCCGGGCAAGCCGGGCATTTGGAACAGCGGCGACACGACAAAGTGATTCGCCGCGACGACGGCTCGGGCCCACTCGCTGGCGCGAAACGCCGCATCCTGGAGATCGCGGGCCGGTGTCGTCGCCAGCAACCGCCCTCGGGGATCGGTCAGCACGATGGCCGACCAGTCGGGGCGCCGCACGATCAGGCGCTGCGCAAGGTTGTCGAAGGCCTGGAGATCCGGTCCATCAAGCGCATGGAGTGCGCCGAGGAAGTCCAGCGCCGCCGTGGTCGTTTCGACCTCCTGATCGATCGCGACCGAGATGGCGCGCACCGTCTCGACATTCTGGCGCTCGACCGTGGCGATTTGCCGCCGCCAGGCCCGCCGCACGCCAAGCGCCGCGGCCAGCCCGAGCGGAAGCACGGTGGCGAGGACCAACGCGGCAACCACCCAACGAAGACCGATGCGCCTGGGAATCACGGGGGATCGATCTTAATCAATTGTCCACAGCCGAGCATCACTCTTGCTCTTAGGCGCGGCCGGCTGGTACTCTCCCGGACACACCTCATGCGAAGAGTCTCCGAGTGACCGACGCGGCGAGGCCGCGAGTCCTGGTCGCTGCCGATCGGATGGCGCTGACCGCGATTCGGCAGGCGCTGGAGGACGAGTTCGAAGTCGCGGCCGCCGGACAGGGGCTGGACGCGTTCGAGCCGGCCGCGATTGACGGCACCGCGTGCATCGTTCTCGACATCAAGTTACGAGGTCTTGACGGATTCGACGTCTGCCGCCGGCTGAAAGCCGAGCCGCGAACCGCGTCGATTCCGGTCCTGTTCCTGACCAACATCAACGACCGCGTGGACGAAGCGCCCGGCTTCGAGGTTGGCGCGGCCGACTACCTGTGGCTGCCGATCAGACCGTCGGTGGTCCGAGCGCGGGTGCGGGCACAGGTGGAGCTCAAGGTGCTGCGGGAACGGCTGGAGCAGCTGACGCTGGTCGACCCGCTCACCGGCGTCGCGAACCGCGCACGGTTCGACACGGCGCTCGAAAACGAATGGCGGCGTATGGCGCGAGCCGGGCGATGGCTGTCGATTGCCGTCGTCGAGGTCGATTACCTGAAGCGGATCATCGAGCGGCAGGGCCAGTCCGCCGGCGACGATCGACTCAAGACGATCGCCGGTTCGCTCGTCCGGAGCGCCAGACGGGCCGGCGATCTGGTCGCCCGGTTCAGCGCCGAAGAATTCGCGATCATCCTGCCGGAGATCGAGCCGCAGATGATGCAGGGGATGCTGCGCGTCATCATGACCGGCGTTGTCGCGGACGCCGCGCGAGCGGACGCCGGGCAGCGGATCGATCCGGTCACCGTCAGCATCGGCGCCGTGTCGGTGGTGCCTGGACGCGAGAAGACGATTGCCGGCGCACTCGCCGGAGCCGATCGCTCGCTCGGCGAAGCCAAGCGCGCTGGCCGCGACCGCGGCGTGCACCTCGATCTCGGTTCGCTCGCCAAGACCGTCGTCCCTCGAGGCTAAAGCAAACCAAGGGCTAACTCGCGGTTCCTTAGTGTCCTTTGTGGGCTCGGCCTGGCGATCGAGCTGAGCGCTGGCATGTTGTAGGATCGATCACCCCCATGGGTCTCTCCTCCTTTCATCCCATCGTCTCGCAGTGGTTCTCGGAAACACTCGGCGTGCCGACGGTGGCGCAGGAGAAAGGCTGGGTCGCGATTCGCGAGCGCCGGCACACGTTGATCGCCGCGCCGACCGGATCCGGAAAGACGCTGGCGGCGTTTCTTACCGCGCTCGACGATCTCGTGCAGGAAGGCGTGCGCACGCCGCTGCCGGATGAAGTGCGCGTCGTCTACGTCTCGCCGCTCAAAGCGCTGAGCGCAGATATCCATAAGAACCTCGCGGAGCCACGCCGCGGCATCGTCAGACTTGCGGAAGCGGCCGGGCTCGAGCCGCCGCGAATCACCGCGGCCGTACGCACTGGCGATACAACCTCGTCGGAACGCGCCGCGATGCTGCGAACGCCGCCGCACATCCTGGTGACGACGCCGGAATCGTTGTATCTGCTGCTCACAGCCGAGCGCAGCCGCGAGATGCTGCGCACCGCGCGGACGATCATCGTGGACGAAATCCACGCGGTCATCGGGACGCGGCGTGGCGCTCACCTCGCGCTGTCGCTCGAACGTCTGCAGCAGATCGCCGGACAGCCGTTGCTGCGGATCGGCCTGTCAGCGACGCAGAAGCCGATCGAAGAGGTCGGGCGGTTTCTGGTTGGAATCCGCGATCCCCAATCCGGCCTTCGAGAGCCTCAGGCCGCCCTGAGCTTGCCGAAGGGCGAGCTGCGCATTGTGGACGAGGGACATCGGCGCGCGATGGACCTCGACCTGGAGCTCCCGGGCTCGTCGCTCGAAGCGGTGATGTCCCACGAGATCTGGGAGGAGTACTACAACCGGCTGGCCGCCCTCATCGGCCAGCACCGGACCACGCTGATCTTCGTG